>Ga0335078_10003676_pt1 | contig 22815 bp, 19 predicted proteins | sample Lox_Sample_32_FD_206711 | JGI IMG/M metagenome (GOLD analysis project Ga0335078, IMG submission 206711) | Soil microbial communities from Loxahatchee National Wildlife Refuge, Florida, United States - Lox_Sample_3.2 | ecosystem: Environmental > Terrestrial > Soil > Wetlands | place: USA... | reverse complement strand
TGGGCCAGGGCTGCATGCAGCTGCGCGACCGATTCGAGGTGAGCATCCGGCACCAGACCATCCGCGAGCACGATTACCATATTCAAGATTCTGCCCGAGCCTGAATCCCGGGCTATGCCCAGTGCCTGGCCGGCAGCAGCGGCTGCCTGCTCCGGCTCGCCGACGGCCGCCAGCGCAGCTGCCCGGCCGCTGAGAGCAACGCCGAGATCTCGCCGGTACACGTGAGGCATTGAGCGAATGGCCGCATCGAAGGAGTCGATCGCCTTTTTCGGGCGGCCTAGTCTAAACCAGCATGCGCCCCGTTGCATTTCTAGGTACGCGGCGGTGCAGAACGATCCATGGCCATTGGACGCGTCACCTCGGTCGTCGGGCGCAGCGGCATGCATGAAAGCCCGGTCGATGGTCTTGTGGCAAGCGTTCTCGTCCCTTTCCAAAGCGTAGCCATGCGCTTTTTGCTGAAGAATGGCAGACAGCATCGGCCCCGGCAATCCGTCTGCTTCACGTTGCGCCGCCTCGACCAGGCCAGCTACCTGCGCGGCGTCTCCCGCTGCGGTCGCCTGCTGGCTCCGCCGGAACAGGGTCCACGACACCATCTGGTGATCGTCGGCTTCGACCGCCCATTCCATCGACCTGCCTGTCCAGTAGCTCGCAGCCGGCCTGTCCCCCGAGTCCTCGTAGAGCCAGGCCGCTGACTCGGCATACTTGGCCCCCAGCCGCAGTACCCGCTGACGGATGGGCGGCCGGATTTCGCGCAGCAAATTGTCAATCACGTCGAGCTGGGCTCGCACGCCCACGAGGGCATGGCGTGGCCCAAGCAGATTGTCAGTCCGTACGAGGGCATGCCACTGATCGTCGAGCAGGCAGGTCAGCTCATCGAGCTGCGGGGCAGAAAGGCCCTTCAGGCGCAAGCGCATCGGCTTGGTCATGATCGTGGCGGCTGGCAAAGGCTCATGGTCGTCTACGTGAAGGACCGTACCGCGCCGGCGGGCGGAAGAGCCTGCGGGGTTGCCTGTGATCGGCGGGATGCCTATTCCGGTTGTGGCCGGCGCCGGAGGGTCATCTCCCGCTGCCTGGCCCATATGGGCCGCCGATCGCTGCGGCTCCTGGTGACGGCTGGGCTGGCTGCCGGACGGTGCGGCTGCGGTCTTGCCTAGGGTGAGCAGTTCGGCGGCGGGGAGCTTGCCGCGGTCGTGGAAGTCGATGAGGTCCAGGACGCCGGCGTGGTAGATCTCGGCCAGCAGGCACAGGCCGGTGATGGGCGGCTTGCGGTTGCTGAAGGGCCAGTTCTCCCATTCGCTGAGCCGGGATCCGGTCAGTGATGTCAGGGCCTGGGTGTCGTCCTTGGCGCGCAAGGTGTTGTAGCGTTCGGCGGCCTCTTCTAACGTCCAGCCCCATGCGGCCCGCCAGGCTGCGCGCGGGCGGAGCTTGTATTGGCGGGCCATCTCGGCGGCGATCTCGGCCCGGCTCATGCCCAGCCCGCGCATCTGCTCCCGGAGCTTGCGCTGCCCGGCCCTGGTGCTGGCGTTGTGCGCGGGCATGCGTCCCTGCCTCTCGTGCCGCATCTGCCGGCTCTGGCCGCGTTACCGGCTCATTCCCAACGCTAATCCCAGGTGCGGGAACCGGCAGCTATCCCGGGGACCTGTGCGCCTGCGTGCGCGATCCGGGGCTGCTCATGCCGGGAGTAAATACCGGCTCGAGGCAGGTTTCCGCTGTTCGCAGGCGTCAGTTCGTGGGAGGGGAAGCTTCTCATCGCGGGGGATGACCTCGGCATCCCCGGTCTGGAGACTGGGAAGCATCCACCGATTTCCCCTCTCACCAGGATGGCTGATGACCAGTTCCACGGCGCTCGGCATGCCTGCCATGCCCGCCCGGGCAGACGATGCCGTCACCGGCGGTATCTCCTTCACCAGCGGGCATCACTTCCGTCTCGGCCGGGGCGCCGGCCTCGCTGCGCTGGCCGAGGCCGCGACGGCGCCATTGTCGGTCATCATCCAGGTGACCAAGCGCTGTGATTTCGGCTGTGTGTTCTGTTCGGAGACCTTGCAGCTCCCCGACGCCAGCCTCGCTCAGCTGGAAACGATGCGGGATAACCTGGCCGGGGTCCGCCGGGTGTTCCTGTCTGGCGGGGAGCCGCTGCTGCGCCGGGACCTCATCGAGATCGTGGCCATGTTCGGCGGGTTCATCATCGGGCTGCCGACCAACGCGACCCGCGGGGTGGCCATGGCGCCGCGGCTGGCCGGGAGGATCGCCTTCGCCAACATCGGGTTCGACGGGCCGCGCGCCACCTTCCGCCGGGTCCGCGGTGACTACGACAAGGTCATGGCCGGCGTCCGGGCGTTCATTGACGCCGAGATCCCCATCTCCTTGTCGGCGGTGGTCCAGCGTTCGGGGCTGCACGCGCTCCCGTACCTGTATCAGATCGCCGACGTGCTGGATGCCGGGAAACTCAAGCTGATCCTGCCGCTGCGCAAGGGCAACGCGCTGGGCATGGACGAGCGGGAATTCATCACCGGCGACGAGGCCCGCGCCGCGTTCAATCACCTGACCGAGCTGCGCGCGGTCCATGACTGGCGCCCGGCCGTCCGGCTGACCCCATGGACGGCGCAGACTGAGGGGCACATGATCGTCATCGAGCCGGACGGGAACGCCCACGCCTGGCCCGTCTATGCTCAGCCCGACCTGTTCCTGCACCTGGGCAACCTGCTGGAAGAGCCGGTCAGCGAGATCTGGCGGCGCTACCCGTACAAGGCCAGCCACTACGCCAAGTACCTGGGCCGCAGCATCCACGCCGCACCGCGTGCGTCCATCTGATGCACACCTACACCAACCTGGCATGGCCGGATGACCCGTACCGGGCCAGCCAGCAGCTTTATCCGCGGCCATCACCGATGCTGGCCGCGTTCGCCGTCCTGCCGGCAGGCCAATGTCCCATCGTGGCACCCGCCGCGGTAGCGGTCGCCTACCTGCCGCTGCACCGCACCCGCGCTATCACGGTGACCGAGGACACGCTCGCCTTCGGGTTCCGCGCCGCCAGCACGGCCGCCGCCAGCAGCATCCCCGGGCTGGCCGGGCTCGCGGACCTGGATCTGATGCTGGCCCGGCGCCACGCGCGCTTCCTGGCCGGCTACGCGCTGCCTGCCGGCTTGCGCGCTTTGCGCGATGCAGCGCCCGGGCTGGCGGGGCGCGGGCTGGCCGCCGTGGAGGCCGGTGCGGCTGGCCAGCCGGCCCGCGGCATGGCCACGGTGATCGACATCGGTGACGGCCACCACGACCTGGCAGTCATCTGCCGAAATGCAGTAATCACGGCATCCCCGGCTAGCCTGGCCAGCGGCGTCACCCCCGGCAGTGACCCGGCCGGGCCAGCAGCAGCCGGGAGGCTGGCGGCTGCGGCGGCCGAACGGGCGCTGGCGATTGCCCTCGCCAGTGCCCGGCGGCTGGGCCGGTACCGCTGGCAGAACCGCCTGCGCACCGCGCGCGTCCTGGCCGCCGCGGCGTGGGATCTTTTCCCGCTGGCATCATAAGACGATGCCCGGTGCGAACAGCCCGCCTCCTAACAGCCGTCACAAGGATCCGGGACAACGGTGATCATCACGACCAGCAGCGACCTGCCGGGCGGCCTGCCCGCCTGCCCGCCCGGCATGACGGCCGTGGCCGCGGTGGACGTGGAGTGGTCGAAGAACTACCGCGTCAAGAACGGCAACATCCCGTTCTGCTACTCCATCGCCTGGCTTGCCGTCCCGGCATCCGGCAGGCCCGTGAACCTTGCCGGGGCCCGGTTTACCTACACGTCGGCCTATGTGGAAAGCCCAGCCGAAACCCAGGATCTGATCCGCAGCGCGGACAGCGCCCTGGCTGGCATCCTGGACCACGCCAGCCTGGCCGCCGGTCATCAGCTCTGCAGCGACCTGGCTGTCCTTACCCGCGCCGCCGGCCGGCCGCCGCAGGCGGTGACCGAACTGCGCGCAGCCTGGCAGACGCGGCGGCGCTCCGCACCCGCGCGGCCGCGGATCATCGACACCCGCTACGACATCGGGCACCTGCTGTCCGGCACCAGCCGCCGCCTCGTCGACGTGTGCGCCGACCTCCACCTCGACGTGACCCAGCCCGAACTGCGCGGCACATCCATGACCGCCGCGCACCGCCGCTGGATCGACACCGGTGACAGCGGCGCCCGCGAGAAGATCAGCGTGCTCAACCTCCGGCACTCGCTGTCCACCGCGCTGGCCGCGCTGCGCGCCGCCGGCATCGGCCGCTGGGACCCCGGCCTGAACGTCAACCAGATGCTGGCATCCGGCCTGGGTGACGCGTTCGCCTGGACGACCGCTCCCGCCTTCCGCGCCCTGCTGGAACACCGCCGATGATGCGGAACTGCACCGTGCTGGCCGTGGAGGGAACCCACGCCTCCGGCAAGACCACCCTCACTCACGCCCTGGCCGCCCACTACCGCGAACGCGGCATCCACGTGGCCACCGTCGAGGAACCCGCGCGGCACAGCCCGTTCATCGAGGAGATCGTCGTGCACGGCCGCGGCCAGTTCGACCTGGAAACCGAGGCCGACCTATTCGGCGCCCAGCTGTCGGCGCAGCTGCGCGCCGCCCGCCAGCACACGATGATCATCTGTGACAAGACCATCGCCAACGTGCTCGCCTACGCCTGGCTCGTCCTGCCCACCCCGCCCGGAAGCCGGGAAGCAGCCGTCCTGCACGCGATGGAAGCCTTCTGCCGCGCCTGGGCGCCCGTCTACGACGTCGTCTTCTACTGCTGCGACACCTACTCCCAGGAGCAGGCCGGAGACCCCTACCGCGCCAAGGTCCTGGACCTGCAATCGGCCGCCGACCGGGTCGTCCGGCAGACCTGCGCCACCGTCGGCCAGCACATCATCGACATCCCGCCCGGCATGACCACCGCCGAACGCGTCGGCTGGATCGCCAAGCGGATGACGAAGCCCCGCAGACAATCACGCCCGCCACGATGATCATGCCCTGGTGAGTTCCTCGCACGCGCACCCTCGCGGGCCGCGGTCCCCGGTCAGACTGCGTGATACGAACAGCGCGCAAGCATCACAACTGCGGTACGGGCAGCACGGCCGCGTCGCCGGCGTTAGCCTCGTCCCGCTGCTGCCCGAATCGGCGCAGCCACGGAAAACCGGAGGATCGATGTGGGACCAGGTTGAGGGCCTGTACAGCTATCACGGCGATGTTCCCGTGGAGGCGCGCCTGCTCAAGCTCACCGAAGAAATCGGCGAAGCCGCCGAGGCTTATCTGGGCATCCACGGGCTAAACAAGAGAAAGGGTACCTGCAGAACTCCCGATGACCTGCTCGCCGAACTCGCTGACGTGATCATCACCGCCGCCGTCACCATGAGCGGCGTGGCGGGCGGCGTGAATGAGGCGCGCAGTCACTTCGAACGCCGTATCGCGGCGGTCGCGGCGCGGGCGGGGCTGCCGCCGCCGGCGCGCGCCGGCGTCTAACCGGCCACTGGGCATCCCATGCGGCGGAGAAACTTTCCCTCCCACGCCAGGGTCCCTGCATCCAGCAGAAACACCGTTCAGCCGGGTGATTTGCTCCCAGGTCCGGAGCCCGCATCCGTGCCGGTGGGGCAGGCTGAGGAAATAGCGTACGGAGGTGGCCCTCATCGGTTATGTGCAGAACTGCGAGTTCCGCACACCTGGGGTTACCGTTGGTGGTGTGCCGGTAACGCTGTCATGTGCCGGGAGGAGGGACGGGTGCCCGCGCGTAACGCCAGTGTCAGGGCCGGGCAGCGCAAGCTGCGGGAGCAGATGCGCGGGCTGGGCATGAGCCGCGCCGAGATCGCCGCGGAGATGGCCCGCCGGTACAAGCTCCGGCCCCGGGCGGCGTGGCGGGCCGCGTGGGGCTGGACGTTAGAGGAGGCCGCCGAGCGCTACAACGCCCTGCGCGCCAGGGGCACCTCGGAGGCTGTGACGTCGCTGACCGGGTCTAGGCTGAGTGAGTGGGAGAACTGGCCGTTCGGCACCCGCAAGCCGCCCATCACCGGCCTGTGCCTGCTCGCCGAGATCTACCACGCCGGGGTCCTGGACCTGATCGACTTCCACGACCGCGAGAAACTGGCCGCCGCCGAACTGCTCGCACTCGGCAAGACCGCAGCCGCCCCGCCCGCAGGCCAGCCCAGCCACTACCAGCAGCCGGCCACGCAAACACCAGCCGGACCAGCGAATCCAGACGGCCTGACCTCGCGAACTGCGATAACGCCAGCCAGCTTGCCCTTGCCCGCTGCAAGCGGGCCGATGCTCCCAGCAGAGGAAGAGGTGGGCACAACGCTACGTCGGGATTTCTTCTCCCTTAGCGGGTCCGCTATTGCGGGCCAGCTTTCCGGCATGCTCGAAAATGAGCTCGACAACATTCATATGACTCTCGACCGCGGTACGGTCAGCGAGGCTCGAATTTCGTACTTCGCTGGGACTGCCGACGATCTCGGCATACAAGTAGTAAAGCTTCCGCCTCTAAACCTTCTCCAGCCGGCACTGAAAAGTATTCACAGCATTCGCAGCCTCCTCGAACAACGTCAGCCAACGCGCCATCAAATCAGGCTTGTTCAGGCTAGCGCAAAACTATGCACGGTCGTCGGGGAGATAATGTTTAACATCGGCCAGTTCGAGAATGCGCGGCAATGGTATATGACGGCTGAGCATGCGGCTCACGATGTTGGCGACCGGTTTCTAGCGGACATCGCACTAGCCGGACATGCGTACTTGCCAACATATTCGGATGATCCGCGCGGTGTGCTGGCATTGCTAGAACCCCGTCTAGGAGGTAATCCGCCACCGTCACCCGCGATTGCATGGCTATGGGGATTCAAGGCAAGAGCCCATGCGGTGCTGAAGGAGATGAGCAGTTTTGGGTACGCAATTGAAAAGGCCCGGGAGAACCTGGAACGCTCTCCCGCCGATCTGGTAGCGCCTGGCATTTTCTCCTTCCTTCCTGAGAAACTCGCATTTTATGAGGCAGTCGGCGCGGTATGGCTAAGCGACACGAGTCGCGCTATGAGCGCTGCCGACTGCGCCTTGTCCCTCTATGATCCTTCCGAGACAACGGAGCCCACGCTCGTCAGGCTCCAGCGGGCCAGTGCGCTTGTACAGAGCGGCGAAGTGCCCGAAGCTTGCCAGGTGGCCAAAACCGCGCTTCTCGATAGGCAAACCTATCACGGAGTAACGGTGCGGACTTACGCGCGCAAATTCAACGACTTGATCGGTGACAGGAAATCACCGGAAATCAGCGAATGGCGCGCAGTGCGAACCGAGATCCACGGTAAGAGGGCACTCTCTTCTGCTGGCGATGATCACGAAGCCCGATGAACACACTACGGCAAACTCTCGAAGAATACGTCACGTCTGGCAAACTGATGCAGGTGGCCACCATCTCAGAAGCCGGTTATCCTGCCCTATGTCACGTGTGGTATCTCAGCCAATTTCGTCCGGACCGCCTCTATTTTATCTCCAGGCAAGATCGCGAACACTCAGTCAACATCCGTAAGGGCCGGCTTGTAGCTGGCGGGATAGTCGCCATCCCGCTGTCTGGTCTTGGCCAGATGGTGCGCGGAGTGACGTTCAAGGGCCGGGCCCGCGAGCTAGGCGCGGATGCTAGTACCGAGCTTGAACAATTTATGGAGCGCTGGCCTAACGCGCGCAATATCATAAGCACCGAGCGAATAGCCAGTAATGACACGCCGTCGCGGCTATACGAGATACGGGTTGATGAGTGGGTCCTATTCGATGAGGAAGCCTTTCCCGATTCCCCGCGGCATGCCCTGCCCGGCGAGCAAGGGGCTGACTCCATATGAGAACGATCTTCGGGCTGCATCATTGCACATTATCGGTGAGGGACACAGAGAAGTCAGCCGGGTTCTACGCTATCTTCGGGTTTAAGCTCGCGCTCAGGTGGACCGCAGAAGATGCGTCGCTGGTAATCACGCATCTCACAAGAGATGACGGATTCATACTTGAACTGTTCGAGTACGGCTCGAATAGGGAGCTGCCACTCAATCGGCCGCAAATCGGTAACGACCTGGAGCGTACCGGCGTAAAGCATATCGCCTTTAGCGTCGCGGATCTCCGGGCCGCAGCAGCGGAATTGCAGAAAATGAACTGCGGAGAAATGACCGAAATTAAGCTCGGCAGAACGGGGATAGAATATCTCTTTATCGCCGACCCGGACGGGAATTGGGTAGAAATCGTGCAAGACGACCGCTCGCTGGATCCCAGCGATCCGGTTTTAACATGGGATGACGCTTGACGCCTGAATCTGCGGAGTCCGCGCCTGCCGCTGGTGGGCGCCTCCCACCGGGCCGGTAGTCGTCGTCATGACGCGGCGGGACGCCGCATGGCTGGTCCTGCTGGGCGCGGCATGGGGGCTCGGTCTATCCGCTGACCACGCTCGTGCTGCGCGAACTCCCCGCACCGGCGGTAGTCCTGGCGCGGACGGCGCTTGTCCTGGTGCCGCTGGCTGTGCGCCGGGATGTCCGGCGTCCCGTGCTCGACCGCCTGACAGCCGTCATCGGCGCGGCGCTGCTGCCGGCCACCTTCCCGCTCGTGCTGCTACCACCGGCCAGCAGCATGTCCCGGCTGCCTGGCCGGCGTCCTGCTCGCCACCCAGCCAGCCTGGGCGGCCGTGCTGATCTGGGTCGCCGGCCGCGCCATGCGGGTACGGGAACTCGCCGGCGCGCTGGTCGCCCTTGGCGGCATCGTCGTGCTGTACGCCCGTGATCTGCACCTCGGCTCCGCCAGCGGGCAGGGTGGCCTGGAACTGCTGGCCGCGGCAGCCTGCTACGCGGCCGGGACCGTATACATCCAGCGGGTCATTCCCGAGGTCCCGCCGCTGGCGACAGCCGCCGCCGCGACGACCGTCAGCGCGGTGGCCATGCCCCGTTCGCCGCTGTGGCCGGCTTCCCTTTCCCCGGCCCGGTCACTGCCGTCTGGCTCGTGGTCCTCGCCGTTGCGGCAACCGGGGTGCCCTGGCCTTGTTCTCCGCGCTGATCCGGAGGGCGGGGGCGATCCGGCCAATCTCGCTGGTTATCTCGCCCCGGCTTTTGCCGTCGCCTACGGCCGCGCTTTCCTGAGCGAGCCCATCCACGCCCAGGCCATTGCCGGGCTGGCGCTCATCCTGATCGGCTCCTGCATAGCCGCCACGTAACGTCAGACGCCGAGGCGCAGCCGCAATCTCCGCGTGATGTACCGGCGTCAGACGGGATGAAATCGGATAACGCCGGAGTGTTCTTGCTGTTAACGGCCGCATGCTAACGGGAAGGGAATCTTCTCACAGCGGATAATGACGGGATATTCCGCGGCCACGGAGAATAAGGACGTCACCGTTTCAGTCCGCTCCGGTATGAGGTGCAGCCATGTGTGAGGCGTCCGCCGCTGCGTTGCGCAGTCCGTACCGGGTGCTGCCGTCCCCAGGGGACGCTCCGGGCGCTGGTGGCGCCCGTCCCTCACCGGGAACGTGTGACCGCAGATTCATCCGCACGGCGCCTGCCGCACATGACCGCTGAGGTACGGGAACAACGGGAGACCGCGGTGCATAGGGTCAGTTACGGGTTAATGCCTGCCGGCGGCCAGGCGCAGCCAGCCGGGCCGGCGGGATCGCGGCGCTCCGGCGTGGCTCGGCCGGTCTTGCCGGGTCCGCTGCCGCCGCTGGCGGAGAGTTTCGCTGCCCGGCCCGACACAGTGCCTGGCCTTGAGGCCGCGCTAGCCCCCGGTGCCGCGGTGGCGCTGGTCCCCGGCCAGGAGGCTGCCGGGTATCCGGGGGACTGGCTGGTGTCGTGCGGCAAGACCCAGCTTGCCTCATTTGCTGCCGGGTCGTTGTGGCGGTCACGCACGGTGGACCTTCTGGCCTGGGTGACCGCCACGAGCCGGGCGTCGGTGCTGTCTGGCTACCTGCAGGCCGCCACGGAGCTGGGGCTGGATTACCAGGGCGACGCCGAATCGGTGGCTGCCCGGTTCGTGGCATGGCTGGGCGGGACGGGCCGGCGGTGGCTGGTGGTGCTGGATGACCTGCGGGATGCGGCTGATCTGGACGGGCTATGGCCGGCCGGGCCGGCGGGCAGGCTGCTGATCACGGCCGCCGATCCGGTGACGGCCTGTGGTGGGCGGCGGGTGCTGGCCATGCCGGTGCCCGCCTTCAGCACGCGCGAGGCGGTGAGCTGCCTGCTGGGCCGCCTGACCACCGACCCGGACCAGCGCAGCGGGGCGATCGACCTGGCCGCCGATCTGGGCGGCCAGCCGGCCGCGGTGGCCCAGGCCGGCGCGGTGATCGCCAGTTCGGGCCTGCCCAGCCGTGAATACCGGCAGCTTTTCGCGCAGCGGCGGGCGCAGCTCGCGGCGGGCGGCACCCGGCCGCCGTCCGCCGCGGCGGTGACCTGGACGCTGTCCGCCGACCATGCCGGGCAGGTGGCGCCGGGTGCGGGTTCCTGGCTGCTGCTGGAGCTGTGCGCGGTTCTTGACGGCCACGGCATCCCCGGCACCGTATTCATCACCCCGGCCGTCTGCCGGTACCTGGGTGAGGGGGCCGCGCACCCGCCGGACCCCAAACATGCCTGGACCGCGGTACGGGCCCTGCAGCGGGCCGGGCTGGTGGCGATCGGCCCGGCGGGCACACCGCCAGCGGTCTGGGTGAGCCCGGCCTTGCAGGCAGCGGTCCGGGCGACAGTCCCCCCGGAGGTGGTCGACCGGGCGGTGAGGGCCGCGGCGGATGCGCTGGCTGAGGCCTGGCCGGCCGATCAGCCCCGCTGCTGGCTTTCCGCGCACCTGCGGTCCTGCGTGGCAAGCCTGCGCCGGGTCGCCGGGGATGGGCTGTGGGCAGGCGGCCGCTGCCACCGGGTCCTGGTGATGGCCGGGCAGAGCATGAACAGCGCCCGGCTGACCGGCCCCGCGGTCACCTGGTGGCGGGAACTGGCCGCCGGCTGCGACCGGCTCCTCGGGCCCGGCCACCCGGACACGCTGGTGGCCGCCGGCCATCTGGCCGGCGCGCTCCTGGCGGCCGGGCAGGCGGCCGAGGCCGTCAGCTGGTGGGAGCGGGTGCTGGCCGGCCACGCCCGCGTGCTCGGGCCCGATCATCCCGGCACCATCGACGCCCAGGTCAGGCTCGGCTGCGCGCTGGTGGCCGCCGGCAAGGCCGGCGACGCCGCCGCCGTCCTGGACGAGGCCGCCGGCCATAGCGAGCGCGTCCACGGCCCCAGCGACCACGGCACCCTGGCGGCCCGCGACGAATACGCCGCCGCGTGCCTCGCGGCCGGCCATGCCGCCGAAGCGATCCGCGCTCATAAGCGGTCCGTGGCCGCCCGTGAGCGCCTGCACGGGCCAGCCCATCCCGGCACCCTGGCCGCCAGAGCGCGACTGGCCGGCGCCTACCTGGCTGCCGGCAAGGTCAAGGACGCCGCCAGCCAGTACAGGCGTGTCCTGGCCGGCCGCGAGCGTGCACTCGGCCCGGATCACCTGGACACGCTGGCGGCCCGTGCCGGGCTCGCCGCCGCCTGCGACGCCGCCGGCCAGATGGGTGCCGCTCTCCAGCAGCACCAGCAGGCCTGCGCGGGGTACGAGCGCCTCCTCGGCGCTGATCACCCGGACACTCTGACCCGCCGCGCCGGCCTGGCGCACGCCTACGACGCCGCCGGCCAGCTCGGCGACGCAGTGGCAACGCTCCGCGACACCATCACCCGCAGCGAGCAGGCCCTGTCGCCCGGCGATCCGCTGACCCAGTCCCTGCGGCAATCCCTCGCAGATATCACCGCGGAGATGACCGCCGGGTGAGCACACGGGCCCCGGGGAAAGGAACGCCGTGACGGAATACGACTACATCGTCATCGGCGCCGGAACGGCCGGCTGCGTGCTGGCCGCCCGGCTCACCGAGGATCCCGGCACCCGGGTGCTGCTGCTGGAAGCAGGAAACTCCGGCCAGGTCCGCGCCATGACGGTACCGGATGCATGGCCGGAACTGCTGGGCACCGCGGCGGACTGGGCCGGCTTGACCACCGCCCAGGCCGACGCCGGGCCGGTCCCGTACCCCCGCGGCCGGGGCCTGGGCGGATCCGGCGCGATCAACGCCATGGCGCACGTGCGCGGCCACCGGGCGGTCTACGACGGCTGGGCCGCCGCCGGGGCAGTCGGCTGGGGATTCGCCGGCCTGCTGCCGTACTTCCGGCGCAGCGAGCACGCCGACGGCCGCGACCCGGCGCTGCGCGGCACCAGCGGCCCGATCCGGGTCGCCCCGGTACCCGAGGCCGCCCGGCATCCGGTCGCGTCCGCGTTCGCCGAAGCCCTGCACCAGGTGGGCTGCCCGGTCACCGATGACCTCAGCGGGCAGCGGCAAGAAGGCACGGCCTGGGTGGACCTGGCGATCGCCGCCGGGCAGCGGGTCAGCCCGGACAGCGCCTACCTGCGGCCCGTCCTGCACCGCCGCAACCTCGCCGTGCAGGCCGGCTGCCTGGCTACCAGCCTGCACGTGCGGCACGGCCGCTGCACCGGGGTCAGCTACCTCCGTGACGGGGTACCGGCCCAGGCCCGTGCCGGCGGGGAGGTGATCGTGTGCGCGGGCGCGGCCGGCTCCCCGCAGCTGCTCCTGCTGTCCGGGATCGGCCCTGCCGGGCAGCTGCGCGCCCTGGGCATCAGCCCGGTAGAAGGCCTGCCCGGGGCCGGCGCGAACCTCCACGACCACCCGGTCGTCATGGCGTGCTACGCGGTACCCGGGCCGCTGCCCCGCAGCCGGTACAACCACGGGGAGATGTACGCGGCGCTGCGCAGCGGGCTGGCCGGGGCCTACCCCGACCTGCACCTGTTCCCGATCTTGCTGCCCGTCGCCCCGGCCGGGTACCCGGCACCGCCCGCAGGGTTCGCGCTGGTGGCCTCGGTAGTCGCCCCGGACAGCCGGGGCTCGGTGCGGCTGGCATCGGCGGACCCGCAGGCGGCACCGCTGATCGACCCCGGTTTCCTGCGGGAGCAGACCGACGTGGACCGGCTGGAGGCCGGGCTGGGACTCATCCGCCAGGCCGCCGCCACCGGCGGGTTCTCGCGGGTGCAAGCCGCCGAGGTGCACCCGGGCGCAGACGCCGCTGCCCGCGCCGCGGTGCGGGACTTCATCCGGCGGACGGTCGGCAGCTACTACCACCCGGCCGGAACCTGCCGGATGGGCCCGGACACCGACGCCGGCGCGGTGGTGGACCTCCAGCTGCGGGTCCGCGGGATCACCGGGCTGCGGGTCGCCGACGCCTCCGTCATGCCGTCGATCCCCAACGCTCACCCGAACGCCACGGTGCTCGCCATCGCCGAGAAAGCCGCCGCGCTCATCAGCGGCCGGTAAACCCAGATCGGCCAGCACTGCAGGCAAGCAGTATTCCACCACAGCAGGTTTCTTCCGGAAAGGGTGAACAGGAATGGCTGCAGCCGCCGCGCGGAATGACCAGCTACGCCGGTACGTCGAAAACCGCCATATTGACCGCATCCCGGCCGGCGCGCGGCACGGGAGGCCATGGCAGCAGTTCTGTTTCTGGTTCGGCGGGAACGTCAACGTGTTCAACGTCGTCCTGGGCGGCGTGGCGGTCTCGATCGGGCTCACCTTCTGGTGGGCGCTGATCGCCATCACCGCCGGGACGATCATCGGCGCCCTGCTCATCGCCTTGCACGCCACCCAGGGACCGCGGCTCGGCGTGCCGCAGTCTATCCAGAGCCGCGGCCAGTTCGGCTTCTACGGCGCGGCATTCATGTTCCCCGCCGTGCTGCTGCTGAACGTCGGCTTCATCGCCGCGGAACTGGTCATCCAGGCCCAGGCCATGACCGGTGTGGTCACCGGGCTGACCATCCCGCAGTGGATCCTGGTCCTTGCCGTCCCGTCGGCGGTGATCGGCATCTTCGGGTACCGGTGGATTCACCGGGTGATGCAGGCCACCGCCGTCATCGTGGGCGCCTCGCTGGTCATCATGCTCGTCCAGGGCCTGCGGTACGGCTCGCTTCCCGCCCGCGAGATGACCCTGGCCCGCCCGTCCGCCGGCCTGTTCCTGGCCGGCGTCGCGCTGCTGGTCATCGACATGCTGTCGTTCGGCCCGTTCGTCTCCGACTACACCCGCTACCTGCCCGCACGGACGAACGGCCGCAGGCTGTTCTGGGCCATTTACGCCGGCAACGTGCTGGCCACCGTGATCTCCTGCGCGATCGGCGCCTACCTCACCGCGCTGCTGCCATCACTGGCGCCGGTCACCGCCATCGGCAAGGTTTCCGGCACCTGGGCATTGATCATCATGGCCCTGTCCCTGGTCAACGCGAACACCTTCAACGCCTACACCGGGTCGTTCCAGGTACTGGCCTTCGCCAGCATGTGGCGCCGCTTCAAATCAGAATCGGTGACCGTGCGGCTCATCCCCTACCTGTCCGTTATGGCAGCCGGCGTGGTGATCGCCTGCTTCGGCTACAGCCATTTCGTCAGCAACCTGTCCAACTTCCTGGACGTGCTGCTGGTCATCTTCATCCCGTGGTCCGCGGTCAACCTGGCTGACTACTTCCTGGTCCGGCACGGCATCTACGACGTGGCCTCCTTCTTCACCGCCGGCGGCGAATACGGCAGGTTCGCCTGGCGCGGCCTGCTGGCCTACGCCATCGGCCTCGGCGCCGAATGGCCGTTCCTCTCCCAGCCCGACTACACCGGCCCGCTGGTCAAAACGCTCGGCGGAGCCGACATCTCCTGGCTGGCCGGATGGTGTGCCGCAGCGGCCGTCTACCTGCTCCTGATATCAGCCGCAACCAGCACCACACGCCATCACCGGCACGCCGCCATGACCGTCAGATAGCCATCACCAGGGCGCGACGATGGAACCGGCCATTGCGGGCGGCCCGGGCAGATGCGTGCAGAAACGACAGCCCATGGGATAAAAAGACGCCGATTCATTGAGATCACCTCACTGCAATTTGCAAAAAGCCAGGAGCCGTATACGCAATCGGAAAGGTAATGGCATGGAAAGTCCTGCAAACGGAAAACCGGCCGGAGAGCCAGGTTCAGGCCATGGCTGGGTTAAGAGCTCGTGGAGCTTCGCCAACGGCAACTGCGTACAGGTGGCGGCCCTGCCTGATGGAGAGATCGGTGTTCGCAACAGCAGGGACCCTGAAGGGCCAGTTCTCCGATTTACTGAAGACGAATGGCACGCGTTCCTCGGAGGCGCGCGGAACGGGGAATTCGACAGTTTCGGCAGATAAACGGCCACGCATACGGCCAGTTGCAGCGTCCCGCTTCCTTTACAGGGATCGAAAGTCCGGGGTCTGTATCTGTGTCTGGCTGATCACAGTCGGCGTGCCTGCGTGATCCTTGGCGGCGATAGTTCTACGCCGGGATGCGTGAGATACCCGGATGGTGGTGGCCTGACCGTTGCGGGGAGGGCGCGGCGGGAACAGGTGCGCGGTCAGCCGCGGCGATGTTCGAGCAGGACATGACGCCGGTGCAGGTGGCCCTGAGCTGCGGGTGAGCACGAAGTCCGCCTGCCAGTGGCGGCACCGCTGGCGGGCCGACCGCACCGCGGCGCTGACCTTGAAGGGGCCGGGCGGGGCGGTCTGCCGGCTGGGCCCAGCGCAACTGTCCCGGCTGCGGGCGGCGCTGGAGCAGGGCCCGGCCGCCTGGGGCTGGGCGGAGGACCACCGGTGGACGCTGGAGCGGGTGACCACGCTGATCGGCCGACTCTTCCATGTCCGCTACGCGCTACGCGGCACGTCGTATCTGCTGCACCGGATCGGTATTCGCCGCAGGTCCCGGTGCACCGCGCCGCCGAGCGCGACGAAGCCGTCATTGGCACCTGGCGGGACGTGACCTGGGTCTGAGGTGCCCCACCGTTCCCGGACAGGGGATCCAATAGGATTCTCGCCGGAAAGGGACGGGGGAAATGTCGGGGCAACCAAAAAGGTATACTCCGGAATTTAAGGAGCAGGCCGCCAGGAAAGTGGTCGATAACTCCTTGCCGATCGCCCAGGTCGCCCGCGAGCTCGGTGTCAACGACACCACTCTCGGGTTCTGGGTGAAAGGATACCGGAAGAAAATAGCTGGGGAACCGCTGTCGGCCGGCATGCCGGAAACGGAACAGGTACGGGAACTCCAGCGGCACGTCCGCGAGCTGGAAATGGAGCTGACCTTCCTCAGAAAAGGTGTGCCACGAACGCGGGAGGCTGTCTGAAAGTAGCAGGGTAGTCAATCGTGGTGCTGCACGGGAGATGAGGGATTGCTGGCCCTTCGGAGCCGCCCTGCGGGGGGAGGCTTCAAACCGCCGTCTGCTGCATTAGCTGAAGACTGTTGTGGTGAGCGAGACGGAAAAGGCGCACATGATGTGTCAGGTGGGGATCAGGAAGACGTTGCATTAAATGCCCCGGCTGCGGGGCTCGCTGTTGACGCGCCGTTAGAGGATAAGGCGGCATCAAAACCGGGTGTTACTTTTTGGCCCGGGATGAGCCTGGCGGAAACCCGTTTACTGGCCAGGTGGTGCCCGGCGTGGAGGCGGCGTGAGCCTGGTCTGCGGCTCTCGTGCGGAACGTGGGAAAGCGCGCCCCGGTACTGCCTGCCCGGTGAGGGCGGCGAGAGGGAGACCCCCAAGCGCCTGAAACGCGAGGGGCTGAGTACCGATCCGGGGAGCGCAGGCGGACCGGCCCGTAGTAGCGGTGAAACCCCTGCTTGATGCGGTGGGGGCGGAGCGAAGGAGCCGGCTCATCCGTGGTTCGTGCATCAGGTCAACAGGAGAGATCCTGGAGGAATCGAGTGGGCGAGCAGGTACCGGCAGGCAAGCCGTTTGAGATACCGAAACAGGAGGTATGGGATGCCTGGCTGAAGGTGAAAGCCAACGGCGGGGCACCGGGAGCGGACGGGCAGTCGATCGAGGATTTCGAAGCCGACCTGAAGAACAATCTCTACAAGGTCAGGAACCGGATGTCCTCGGGCAGCTACTTCCCGCCTCCGGTAATGGCGGTGGAAATACCGAAAGCGCATGGCGCGGGAGTCCGGATTCTCGGCGTTCCCACTGTCGCGGACAGAGTCGCGCAGACCGTGGTCGCAGCCCGGCTGGAGAAAGAAGTGGAACCGAAGTTCCACGACGACTCCTACGGGTACCGTCCCGGCCGGTCGGCACTGGACGCGGTGGGGAAATGCCGGGAACGCTGCTGGAAGCACGACTGGGTAGTCGATCTTGACATCCGGAAGTTCTTCGATAGCGTTCCGCGGGATTTCATCGTCAAAGCGGTGGAGGCCAATACCGCTGATGCCTGGGTCATTCTGTATGTGAAGCGGTGGCTTTCGGCCCCGCTGCTGATACCCGACGGCAGCCTCGCGGAAAGGGACCGCGGAACCCCGCAGGGGTCTGCGGTTTCACCAGTACTCGCTAACCTGTTCCTGCATTACGCGTTCGATATGTGGATGGCCCGGAAATTCCCGGCGGTCCCGTTCGAGCGGTACGTCGACGACGCCGTAGTGCACTGCCGCTCGGAAAAGCAAGCCCGGATGATCCGGGCCGCGCTGGACGAGCGGATGGGGCAGGTGGGCCTGAGCCTGCACCCGGACAAGACCCGGCTGGTCTACTGCAAGGACGCGATACGGCGCGGCCCGGCTGAGCACACGTCGTTCGATTTCCTCGGGTTCACCTTCCGGGCACGGGGCATGCGCACCAGGCACGGGCGGGTATTCACCGGGTTCGGCCCGGCGATCAGCAAGGACGCCCTGAACAAGATCAGCGCGGAGGTGCGGTCCTGGCGGCTGCACCAGCACTCTGACTGGTCCTTCGGGCAGCTCGCAAAGTGGATTAATCCCATCGTGCGGGGCTGGATGCAGTACTACGGGGCGTTTTACCGCTCCGCGCTGTATCCGCTGCTCCAGCGCATTAACGGCTACCTGGTGCGCTGGGTTCGGAAGAAATACAAACGGCTGAGGACGTTCAAGAAGGCGCACGAGGCATGGGGCCGGGTCACTGCCCAGCATCCCTTGTGGTTCGCGCACTGGAAATGGACGACCGCGCACTGGCGGGAAGGATGAGAAGAGCCCGGTGACGGGAGACGGTCACGCCGGGATTCTGTGGGAGCCCGGGGCTGAGATGCCCCGGGCCACCCGACCCGCGGCGTACTTCGCGAAGGAGCACCGGTGACCGGGAAATACGAGTTCATCGACGCGGAATACGCCACCCTGGCCGGGGATGAGGCATGCGCTCCGACGATCACCCAGATGTGCGAATGGCTGGGGGTCTCGAAATCCGGATACTACGACTGGATGTCACGCCCGCAAAGCGAAACGCAAAAGCGCCGGGAGATGCTCAAAATCAAGATCAAGGCCCTGTTCGAGCCGAACAACGAGGAGTACGGGTACCGGCGGATGACCGAGGCGCTGCGCCGCGGCGGCGACCAGGCCGATGACGAGACGGTCCGCAAGCTCATGCGCGAGCTGGAGCTGGTCCCGTGCCAGCCGCGGCCGTGGCGGCACGCGCTGACCGAGCAGGGCCCGGCCGGGCCGATCCCCGACCTGGTCAACCGCGATTTCTCACCGGGAAAGCCCGGCGAGAAAATGATAAAGAATATAACGTATATTCCGATCTGGCAAGGCTGGGTGTACCCATTAGTTACTTGGAATCTCCGCAGCGTGTTGCCGTCTGGGGATGATCATGGCCGGATAGGGTCGCCGTGAGCTGCTGACGGGGACGGGGGTCCGGGTGGGCGCGGGAGCGGGGGTTGAGGGGAAGTGGCCGGTTCTGGGCCGGCACGAGCGCGCGGCTGAGTGGCTGCGGATCTGGGCTGATCTGGGCCGTGCGCCGCGGACGATCGACGCGTATGCGCGCGGGCTGGCTGAGTATCTGCAGGTCTGTGAGCGGGATGGCGTCGACCCGGTGGCCGCGACGCGCGGTCAGGTTGCCGGGTTCGTCCGGGAGCTGACTTCCCGGCCCAGCTGCCGGGGACCGAATGTGGTGGCGCTGGATTCGGGGGCTGGGCTTGCGAATGCCACGTTGCAGCAGCGGCTGGTGCCGGTGCGGTTGTTCTATGACTTCCTGATGGAGGAGGGGCTGCGGGAGTCCAGCCCGGTCGGCCGTGGTTCTTACACGCCCGGGCGGCGTTTCGGCGGTGGGCAGGGCAGCAGGCCGCTGGTGCCGGGGATGGTCAAGCTGCCGTGGATCCCGGCCGGGGCCGAGTGGCTGCGGATACTGGAGGTGTTCAGGGGCGAGCCGGCCCGCAACCGGGTGATGCTCGCGCTGGCTTATGACGCGGCGCTGCGGCGGGAGGAGCTGTGCTCGCTGCGCACTGATGACCTGGACCCGGCGCACCGGATGCTGCGGGTCCGGGCGGAGACCACCAAGACGCGGCGGGAGCGGATGGTGCCGTACTCCGCGCCGACCGGGGGTGCTGCTGTCGGATTACCTGCGTCACCGCGCCGCGCTCAGCCGGGCCCGCGGGCCATTGTTCTTGTCCGAATCACGGCGCAACCTGGCCGGGCCGCTGACGCTGTGGACCTGGTCGAAGGTGGTCCGGCAGGTCGCGCTGGCCGCGGGGGTGCCGCGGTTTTCCACCCACACCACGCGGCATCTGTGCCTGACCGACCTGGCCCGGATGGGCTGGGAACTGCATGCGATCGCGACGTTCGCCGGGCACCGCTCTACCGGCTCCACGCTGCGTTACATTCACCTGTCCGGGCGGGAGCTGTCCGCGAAGCTGAGTTCCTCGATGGCGCAGATCCATGCCTGGCGGGTCGGCATGCTCACAGGTGACGCCGGCTGCCCGGCGGGCGGGGTGCCGGCGTGACCGCGGCCCGGCTCGCGCCGGCTCCCGGCCGTGGGGCCGGCAACGCGGATACCTGGACATCAGGCCTGGACGGCTCTGGCTGGGACCGGCGCCGGGAGCTCACCAGCGGCGAAGCGCAGGCGCTGGCTGAGATCGGGCCGGCCGGGCTGCGCCGCAGCCGGGCCCGCGGGGCCCGCCGCTCTGGCTCCTGGCAGGGCCTGGCCCGGCTGGCCGGGCCGCTCGATCAGGCGGCGGCCTGCCTTGACCATGATCGCAGTGATGCCCACCGGCGGGCGGCGGCGCACGCAGCCGGGATCATCTTGCAGCACTGCGCGGACACCGGGCAAGCCTACTGGGCCCGGGCCGGCTGGGACTGGGCCCGGCTGGCGGGCTCGTCCAGCAAGGAATTCCTGGACGGCCAGGCGCTGCCGGCGGAAACGGCCGTGCGGCCCTTCCTGGTCGCGCTGGCCTGGCTGCTCGGCGGCTTCAGCGATTTCCAGCACCTGGGCATGTTCAACCGGCTGCACCTGGCCCACCTCGTCTTCGGCGCCGGGCACGTCGGGGCGGCGCTGGATGAGGCGACCGCGGTGCTGGACCGCTAGGGTTACCGCAGCCAGGTCCGCGACGGCGAGTACAAGCTGCCCGGCGTCCTGGCCCAGGCGCTGCTGATCAACCGCAGTCCCCGCCTGGCCGACCTGACCACCGGGGCATTCGCCCGGCTGCATGCCCATCCCGCGGCCTGCCCCCGCCAGCACCAGGCGACGCTCTGCGCGCTCCAGAAAGCGGCCGCTTCCCTCGGGTACTGCGATACTCCCGTCCGGCCCGGCCGTATGCACATCCCGGTCATCGAGGGCACCAGCCCGGAGTGGGCCGGGTGGGCCGGGCGGTGGCACGTCACCTCGCCGCTGACGCCCAAGGTCCGCGCGATCATCCGCACCATCGTCGCGAAGCCCGGACGGTGGCTGGCGGCTGAGCACCCCGGGATCACCGGGCCCGGGCAGTGGACGCGGGAGACCTGCGCGGCCTGGGTCGCGGCCGCCGGCCGGATGGCGGTCGGCGACTACGTGCAGCGCCGCGACCATCTGCACGGCCGCGCCGGGAAACCGGTCTCCCCGCGCACCAAGGCCCACATGCTCATGGCCACCCGCACGTTCTTCCGCGACTGCCGGGAATGGGAATGGTTCCCCCGCCGCTCCGGCCCGTCCCGGGCACTGGCCGTCCCGCGCAGCGCCGGCGCCCTGATCAGCACCGATCCCCGGGTCATCGCCGACGACGTGCGGGCCAAACTGCTGCACGCCGGGCTGAACATCGAGGCCGCCGACCTGCCGGGCACCTCAGCAGGCAGCTACTACCCGATGGACCTCATCCGCGCACTCACCTTGACCTGGCTGTTCTCCGGCCTGCGCAGCGACGGGATCTCCCGGCTGCGGACCGGCTGCATCCGCTGGCAGCACGACGGGATGCCCATACCGGGCGACTCCCGCGAGATCCTCGCCGCCGACGCCGTCTGCCTGCTCGACATACCGGTCAACAAGACCGGCACCGCGTTCACCAAGCCCGCCGGCCCGATCATCGGCCAGGCCATCAAAGCCTGGCAGGCCCAGCGGCCCGCCCAGCCCCCGCGGCTGGACCGCAAGACCAGCGAGCACGCCGGCCTGCTGTTCTCCATCCGCGCGCACCCGGCCGGCAAGACCTGCATCAACCGCACCATCATCCCGGCGCTGTGCGCCAAAGCCGGGGTCCCGACCGCCGGCGTCCGCGGCAACATCACCAGCCACCGGGCCCGCTCCACCATCGCCAGCCAGCTCTACAACGCCAAAGAGCCGATGACCCTGTTCGAGCTGCAGGCCTGGCCCGGGCACCAGAACCCGGCCACCACCCAGCACTACGCGAAGATCACCCCGAACACGCTCAGCAAGGCCTGCACCGAAGCCGGGTACTTCGCCCGCAACGTGCGCACCATCGAGATCCTCCTCGACCGCGACGCGGTCACGTCCGGCTCCGCAGTCGGCGGCGAGCCCTGGCAGTACTACGACCTCGGCCACGGGCTGTGCTCCTACACCTTCTTCGAGCAGTGCCCGCACCGCATGGCCTGCGCGAAATGCGACTTCTACACCCCGAAAAAATCGAGCAAGACCCAGATCCTGGAAGCGAAGGACAACCTCCAGCGCATGCTCGCCACAATCCCGCTCACCGACGACGAACGCGCCGCCGTCGACGACGGCAAGGACGCACTGGACGCCCTCCTCGGCCGCCTCGCCGACATCCCCACCCCCGCTGGCGCCACGCCCCGCGAACTCGGCACCGCGCCAGCGCCGACCCTCCTGCCCATCATCGACGTCCGCCAAGGAAAACCCCAATAAAAGCGGACATTCAGATTCCACATAATGTTCTTCGTGATTGACTGCGCGACCCGCATGATTGTCGGGTGGGCGATGGACGACAATTACAAGACGCCGCTCATCACCAGCGCGGTCAAGATGGGTCAAGATGGCCGCACGGAACGTAAAACTCGCGGAAGGAGCGGTCTTCCATAGCGATTATGCCGAGGTTGATGTTAAGCCGGAGAATCTGAGAATGGCCTGCTCAGGCCGTGCCTGATGGCAGATTCCCCGGCTTAACGATCGGGCTATCGGAGACTGTAGAGGGCCTGGAGCTTTTCGTCGGTGAGGGGTTCGGTGACCGGGACGCTGATCGCGGGGGTGGCTTTGGTGATGGCCTCCCGCATCATGTCCAGGGTGGCGAAAGCATAAAACGCTGAGGTTGTCGATGCGTTCTCATGGCCAAGCAGGCGCATGATGACCGGGAGCGGGATGCCTTGCTGGTAGAGGTCCATGGCCTTGGTCTTGCGCAGCAGGTGGCAGTGGATGCTGCCGGGTATGGATGGACAGTTCTGGCGCGCGGATTGTGCGGCCTGGCTGAGCACGGCGGAGACCGTGTCTGCTGACAGCCGGGCGGGCTGCCCGTCGTGGAAGCTGTAGAACAGCGGCCGTGTCGCGGGCAGGCGCGCGGCGGCCGGGTGGAACTCGGCGAGATAGACGCGCAGGTGGCTGATCGTCTTGCCGGTCAGCGG
>Ga0335078_10003675_pt1 | contig 22817 bp, 25 predicted proteins | sample Lox_Sample_32_FD_206711 | JGI IMG/M metagenome (GOLD analysis project Ga0335078, IMG submission 206711) | Soil microbial communities from Loxahatchee National Wildlife Refuge, Florida, United States - Lox_Sample_3.2 | ecosystem: Environmental > Terrestrial > Soil > Wetlands | place: USA... | reverse complement strand
GGCGACGATCGGCAAGGGCATCTCGCTCGCGTCGGCGCAAAACCCGGCGTTCGACGTGTACGTCTCGAAGGGCACGTACACCGAGACGATCACGCTCGCGGCGGGCGTCGGGATTTACGGCGGATACGACGCGTCGAACAAGTGGTCTCGCTCGCTCACGAACACGACGGTGATCCAATCGCCGTCGTCGGTCGCCGTCAGCGGGAAAGACATCGCGACCGATCTCGAGCTCCAGCTGCTCACCATCACCGCGACCGACGCGGCGACGGCGGGCGGATCGAGCATCGGCGTTCTCGTCGTCGCGTCTCCGAACGCGACCGTGAAGGTGACGGCGTGCAAAGTGACCGCGGGCAACGGGCGCGCGGGCACGAGCGGAACGTCGGGCACGCTCGGCGCGAGCGGCGGCAACGGCGGCAACGGGAGCAACAACGGCTCGGCGGGCGGCGGGACCTCCGGCTGCGGAACCGCCGGCGGCGCCGGCGGCGCCGCGGTGAACGGATCGCAGAACGGCAACGGCGGATTCAACGGCTCGGGGACATCGCCTGGACAAGGCGGATCGCCGGCGACGGGTTACGGCACGTGCGGAGGCTCCGGCACCCACGGCAACACCGCACCCGACAACGCGACGAACGGCGGTCCCGGCGGCAACGGCGCCAACGGCGCCGCGGCTTCGCTCGTCGGATCCTTCGACACGTCGACCGGCGCGTACACCGTTCCGTTTGGCGGAGGCGGAAGCGCGGGCACGAACGGGAGCGGAGGCGGCGGCGGTGGAAGCGGAAGCGGCGACTCCGACTGCGGATGCATCATCTGCACGTGCTGCAACAACGCGTCGAGCGGCGGCGGCGGCGGCGGTGGCGGCGGCGGATGCGCGGGCACGATCGGCGGCGGCGGAATGGGCGGAGGCGGAAGCTTCGCGATCGCGTCCATCAACGCGGTGCTCGACATCGAGCAGTCGGCGCTCACGGCAGGCAAAGGCGGCGACGGCGGCAGCGGCGGAAACGGCGGGCTCGGCGGCAGCGGCGGGCTCGGCGGCTCCCCCGGTGCGTCAGGCGGTGAGACGGCGGGCGCAGGCGCACCCGGTCATCCCGGTGGAAACGGCGGCGCGTCGGGATCTGGCGCGGGCGCACCGGGTGGACCCTCCGTGTGCGTCGCGTACACGCAAGCCAATCCCGCGCCGACGCAAAACCAGAACACGTGCACGAGGCAAGGCGGCGGAAACGGCGGAACGGGCGGGTTCAGCAGCGTGCTCGGCCAAGCGTCGTCGGGCGGCACGGGAGAAGCCGCGGACGCGTACGGGTTCTGATCTCAGTTCGGCGTGAGAGGCGCGATGGTCGTCGAGCCGGCGCCGTAGAACGCGAGGCCCGCCGGTGCGTTCGGGATGGTGATCGTGTTCGTCTGCATCGCGAGGCCGTTGAAGTGCACGTCGAAGACCTCACCGGCCGCGTCGAACCCGTACACGTCGCCGCCCCAAAACGCGATGCCGAACACGTCCGCGTGACCGAGCGCTCCCCACTCGAGCAAGAACGCGCCGGTCGTCGGATCGACTTGGATCAAGCAATCGTCGCACGAGTCCGGCCCGCCCTTCACCGTGAGGTACGTCCCGCCGCCTTCGACCGACACGATGTCTCCGCTCGATGTGTAGCCGCTGCCGATCGAGCCGATCGTCGTCATCGCTCCGCTCGACGTGTCGATCTTCACGTATTGGTCGCCGACGTATCCGACGAGCGTCTCGACGTTCGGATCGATCGTCCCCGCCGGAACGAACGACAGCGAGTTCGGGAAGGTGCCCGTCGTGATTTGCGTGCACTGCGCGCTCTTGCGATCGACTTGGTAGAGACCGTCGAGCGTCGTCGCGAACATGACGGACGCTTTGTTGAGCGCGATGTCGGTGACCTGCGAGCATCCCGTGAACGCGCCGACCGTGGTGAGCGCGTTCGTGGTGGGATCGAGTCGGAAGAGCGTGTCGGTCGAGTGCGCGAAGACTTCGGCGGTGCCGGGCGTCTCGGAGTCCGGTTGACCCACGTCGGGCGAGAACGGCGAGTCGACGACGGGCGCGCCGTCGGTCGGCGCGATCGCGTCCGCACCCGCGTCGCCTGTCGTCCCGAACGGACGCGAGCTGCACGCGAGCGCACCGAGAGCGCCGATCACGAGAGACGTCCGAAGCTTCACTTGCGTCGATGAGATGATAGCGCGTTGCGAGCCGGCCTACGCGAAGCAGAGATCACTGCGCGCGGAGGAGCTTCTCCTCTTGCCCGCTGCGGAAGAACGCGTGGAGCTCTCTTCGGAGCTCGCCGAAGCGTCTCTCCGCGACGCACGTGCGCTCCATGCGGCGGAGGAACCTCAGCGCGGCGCGGTTGGCGATGCGGTAACGCTCGCCGAGCTCGCTCGACTCGACGTGCAAATACGCGACGCGCTCGTAGAGGCGCTCTCGGAGCTTCGCGCTCTTCGCCACGTCGAGCGTCTCCACGTCGCCCGCGAGCACGACCCACTTGTCCACTTCCGCTTGGATCTCCATCTCGAGCGCCGTCGACGCGCGATCGCGCGAGGCGCGCTCGGCGACGTACACGAAGTGACTCACGCCTTCGATGATCTGACACATCGAATCGAGATCCCCTCTCATGCGCGGGAGCTCGAGCATCATCTCGACGGCTCCGTCGCTCGCTTCGCGCACGAGGAGCTGCTCGCGCTCGCCGTCGCGCGCCGCGCGCACGTAGTCGGTCACGTTCACGACGCGATCGATCTCGTAGAACCTCTCGATCGCCGTCTGTATCTCCGCTGCGCGTATGAGCTCGACGCCGAATCCCGTGAGCGGGTTCACTGAACTCCCTTCGTCGCGCGCGTCGGGAAGATCCCTTGCTCGACGAGCGCGCCGGCCACCGTGTCGCTCCCCGTCTTGAGCCAGCGTTCGTAGAGCTTCACGAGATCGCGCGACGTTTGATGACCGAGCGTGCGCTCGGCGACTTCGCAAAAGACCATCGAGAACTCGTCGAAGCGGCTCGCGAGCTCGTCGAAGAGCGTGCTCTTCGTCGTCCCCGTGCTGAGCATCGCGCCGGCGGATCCGTACGCGCGCACGCCGATCGACGCGACGTAGCGCGTCTCGATCCCACGCGACGAGAAGTGCTCCGCGAAGAAGCCGCTCGCGTAGAGGATCGCGTCGCCGAGCTGGCGCAGGCGGTTGAAGCGCTCGGCGGGCTCGCTCGTGACGAGCGCCTCTTGGAGCGCGAGCGCGAGGGGTTTTCCGAGCGTCAAACCCTGGTCGGGGTGCGCGTAGTCCGTGAGGACTCCGACGAGGTAACGGGCGGCGCCTTGTGAAGGCTCGACCCTCTTGGCCTTGAGGGCGTCCTCGAGGACCTCGTCGAAAAAGCTCGTGATCGAATCCGCAGCAACGATGCTCATCGCATCTCCTGATCCTCTACGGCGCTTTTTCGAAAATACAAAATACCTTGCGAGACCCATCACTTACATGACGCAGCGCGATGGCCACACCGAGAAACGGCTGCCAATTCCGATCCGGCAGTCTTGACGGCAAAACGGTGGCGCTTATGTTCCCGACGCCGGCGCTAGCACTCCCCCATTTCGAGTGCTACCAAAGCGCCGGAAACTTCCCCATCGTGGGCGCAAGCGCCCGTTCAGGAGATTCAACAATGGCCAGCATTCGTCCCCTTCAGGACCGCGTCATCGTGAAGCGTGTGCCCGAGGAACAGAAGACCAAGGGCGGCATCATCATCCCCGACACCGCGAAAGAGAAGCCCATCGAAGGCGAAGTCATCGCGGTCGGCAACGGCAAGGTGAACGACGACGGCAAGGTTCGTCCGGTCGACGTCAAGGTCGGCGATCGCATCCTCTTCGGCAAGTACAGCGGAACGGAAGTGAAGATCGACGGCGAAGAGCGTTTGATTCTCCGCGAGGACGACATCCTCGGCGTGATCGTGAAGTGAGGAACTGACCATGAGCGCAAAAGAAATCGTCTACACGGAATCCGCACGCAACCTCATCCTCTCGGGCGTCAACGCGCTCGCGGACGCGGTGAAGGTCACCCTCGGTCCCAAGGGCCGCAACGTCGTCATCGAGAAGAGCTTCGGCTCGCCGACGGTCACCAAGGACGGCGTCACCGTCGCCAAGGAGATCGAGCTCGAGAACCGCTTCGAGAACATGGGCGCGCAGATGGTGAAGGAAGTCGCTTCGAAGACGAGCGACGTCGCCGGCGACGGCACCACCACCGCGACCGTGCTCGCGCAAGCGATCTACCGCGAGGGCTCGAAGCTCGTCGCCGCGGGCCACAACCCGATGGAGATCAAGCGCGGCATCGACAAGGCGGTCGAGACGCTCGTCGAGAACCTCAAGAAGATGGCCAAGCAGACCAAGGATCCGAAAGAGATCGAACAGGTCGGCACCATCAGCGCCAACGGCGACAAAGAGATCGGCGGCAAGCTCGCCGAGGCCATGGCGAAGGTCGGCAAGGAAGGCGTCATCACGGTCGAAGAGTCGAAGACCGCCGAGACGACGCTCGACGTGGTCGAAGGCATGCAGTTCGATCGCGGCTACCTCTCGCCGTACTTCGTCACGGATCCGGAGCGCATGGAGGCCGTGCTCGAGGACGCGTACATCCTCATCAGCGAGAAGAAGATCTCGAACATGAAGGATCTCCTCCCGGTGCTCGAGGCGATCGCGCGCAGCCAGAAGCCGCTCGTGATCATCGCCGAGGACATCGAGGGCGAGGCGCTCGCGACGCTCATCGTCAACAAGCTCCGCACGACGCTCCACTGCGCCGCCGCCAAGGCCCCCGGCTTCGGCGATCGCCGCAAAGAGATGCTCCGCGACATCGCCATCCTCACGGGCGGCCAGGTCATCTCGGAGGATCTCGGCCTCAAGCTCGAGAACGTCACCATCAGCGATCTCGGCCGCGCCAAGCGCGTCACGCTCGACAAAGACAACACGACGATCGTCGACGGCGCCGGTGAGAAGAAGGACATCGACGGCCGCATCGAAGAGATCCGCAAGCAGATCGAGACGACCACGTCGGACTACGATCGCGAGAAGCTCCAAGAGCGCCTCGCCAAGCTCGTGGGCGGCGTCGCGGTGGTCAAGGTCGGCGCTGCGACCGAGACCGAGATGAAAGAGAAGAAGGCCCGCGTCGAAGACGCTCTTCACGCGACGCGTGCGGCGGTCGAAGAGGGCATCGTGCCGGGCGGCGGCGTCGCGCTCATTCGCGCGCAATCGACGCTCGACACGCTCAAGGTGAGCGAAGAGCAGAAGTTCGGTGTCAACATCATCCGCCGCGCGATCGAGGAGCCCCTCCGTCAGATCGTCGGCAACGCGGGCCTCGAAGGCTCGATCGTCGTGAACAAGGTCAAAGAAGGCAAAGACGACTTTGGCTACAACGCGTCGACCGACGAATACGGCAACCTCTTGAAGATGGGCGTCATCGATCCGGTGAAGGTCGTGCGCACCGCGCTTCAGAACGCGGCGTCCGTTGCGTCACTCATGTTGACGACGGAGTGCCTCGTCGCGGAGCGTCCGAAGGAGGAGAAGAACGGTGGCGGCGCCGGCGGACACGCTGGGCACGGGCATGGGGATTTCTGAGAGATCGGAAATCGCCGAGTCCACGCACTGGACGAAGTGAACGAAGCCCTCGGGCGCCGAAAGGTGTCCGGGGGCTTTGTGTTTTCGGACGTTTTGGCGGTGACGACGGCGCGGGGATCTCTCAAACGCAACGTTTCCGCGCTCGGTGATACAAGATCGGACATGGTGCCGATCCATACCCGATCGGTAACCAGACCTACGTCTATCTAGCGAAAGGATGGGTTCATGAACTTGCGCTTCATCGTCTGTGCAGTGGGTGTGGTGTGGATTGGTGCTTGCACCAACTCCGCGAGTGGCCCAGCGACCGTCAGCGTGACGCCGTCGAGCGGCACGGTGCTCACGTGCGACACGCAGCAGTTTTCGGCCACGGTCACCGGCTCGACGAACACGGGCGTTGTGTGGAGCGTGGAAAGCGGCTCCGGCACGATTGCGCAAACCGGCCTCTACTCGGCGCCACTCAGCGTGCCGGCCAACGCCTCGGTCGACGTTCGCGCTTCGGCGCTCGCGGACCTTGCTGCGCAAGCGGACGCTCAGTTCACGCTCGCCACCGCGGTGCCGAGCTCCCAGATCGCAGTGACGGGAGCCCAAACGAATCTCGGCGATCACGCCTGGGCGCACATCGCAGCCGCCAGCGGATCGCGCGTGTACACCGTGTGGCCGGGGCCGGTGAGCACAACGCCGCAGACGATGATTCAGCGCAGCGACGACAGCGGCAAGACCTGGTCGAGCAGCGCGGTGGCGATCACCGCCACCCTGCCGCCGTCCCAGGGACAAGCGCAGATGGACTGCATGGCCGTGGCCGTCGACGCGGGCAATCCCGACGTCGTCTACGTCTACGCCTTCCAGGACAACGAGACCGTCGAAGGCGACGCCGCAGCGCAGAACCCCTCGGGAGACACGGCATTCTTCGCCGTCAGCACCGACGGCGCGAAGACGTTCAAACAAGCGGTGATGCGCACCAACAAGGTCGAGATCTGCGGCGACATCATTTCTCCGGAGCGAGCAGCCGGTGGGATCGATGAGCTCTGATGGCCACGTGGCGGTGCTGTGGGCGACCGGCGACGACTCCGCGGGCGGCGACTTCCTCGCCATCAGCGCCGACGGGGGTAAGACCTTCGGCGCGCCCATCACCGTGCCGGGGTTCTCAGTGCCGAGCACCAACAGCAATGTCACGGGCGGCGCCCCATCGATGTATTACGACGACGCAAACGTCTTGTGGTTCGTCTACTCGCCGTACATCGGCAACGGGCAGGAGTGGCTCGTCGTCGACAAGACCTGCGACGAGGGTCAGAGCTTCAGCGGGATGGTGGCCACCAACGGCGCCACCGCCTCCGCGCTCCAGAACCTGCGCCGGGGCACGCTCGCCATGACGTCCGGCGCGCCGACCATCATCGCCGTGAACGACACCGCGAACCCGACGACCCTGAGCACCATCACCCTCGCGCCGTGAGCTGCGAACCTGTCGACAGAAGCAACCTTGGAACGCGCGCGGCAAACCCTGGCGCACGCAAAGGAGTGCGCTGGATCCCCTAGTCTTCGGGGCAGCCAGGACGATTAGTTACAACCATTCGCCCCCAACACATCACACGCATGCGCAGTAAAATCCGCGCTGATGGCGTCGCCAGTAGACAACACCGCATCGAGATGCCCGCTGACTGAACAGGTCACGTCAAAAACGGAGTTGCAGGCGTCATCGAAACGCTACCTGCACCGATTTCGGATGTTTTGTATCGGTCATAGGTCTGTCCTAGGTCTAGGCCAGACGTGTCCGATTTAAGGGGGCTACATCAATCGTTCAAGATATGACACCCTAGCGCGCATAAAGGGTCTTACGTCAACCACGTTGGTCCGCGAGTTTTAGCTTCATCCACGCAGGATGCGGAAGTAGGCATATCTCACGGCTGCCCCAGCATTCCACCATGCCGCTTGAGCATAAGGCGCACGCGTCGCACGCCCCCTTGTGATGCTCGTGACGTCGACGGAACGAGCACGGACCAGAGACCTGCGGAACGGACTCATGCTCGACGACTCCCGTGATGTGTCCGTTCGGCTGTTAGCGATTGAACGGGATGCTCGCCTTTCTTCGTCGGCGATCGCACACACTCCTACGGCTCTCGAAGCGACCCCCGAACTGTGCCGGCTTTCCGGGCGCGGCCGCTCGACAGAAGCACCAACTCAGCCCCCTCCTCTGCGTCTCGCAAAAGCGTCTTGCGCGGCACGCCCATTCTCGCACGCACGGTCAAACCGTGACTGAGGTCGACGACTTGGTTCGCGCGCGCGGCCACGGGAAAATCCGATGGGATTTCTCCCGCGCTGATCGCGTCCCGGAAACGACGTTCCACCATCGCTGCGGCACCAGCCGAAGCGTGCTCGAGGAATTGGCGGACCTCTGCGTCGTCCACGAGCGGCGCGATGCACACGATGAGGCAACCCGCGGCCGAGCCTTTCTCGGTCGCATTCTCGACGGTGTGCTTCAGGAAGCTGGCGATCGAGGCGCGAAGCGTGTTCGGCGAGAGAAGCGCCTTTGCAGCACGAGCGCCCTTCTTCTCTCCGTACGCCCTGAGGACGCGCAGGAACAACGTCCGCTTGTCGCCGAAGACGGCGTACAGGCTCGGCCGGCCAAGGCCCATCTCGCCGACGAGATCGTCGATCGTCGCTCCGTCGTAGCCCTTCGACCAAAACACCTGGGTCGCCTTCTCCAGCGCTTCCAGCTCGTCGAAGCCGCGCGGCCGTCCGCGAGGTCTGATGTCTTTCTGAACCATTTAGTTCAAAACTCCTTGCACCCTGACCCTCCGCTCGATTAAGGTACCGAGCGTTTCAAAATTGGCAAGTGATTGGAGCCACATGAACGAGAGCATCTTGATCACCGGAGCAAATGTTGGTCTCGGCAAAGAGACTGCCCGGCAGCTGGCGCTGAGAGAAGAAACGAAAAGAGTCGTTCTTTTCTGCAGAAATCAATCGAACGCAGAGGCGGCGCAAAAAGACCTCGAGGAGAAAACGGGGAAGAGAATCTTCGACATCACCATCGGAGATGTCTCCGACGAAGCTTCCGTCAGAAAAGCCGTAGACAGGCTCGAACAACCGATGGATGCCGTGATCCTGAATGCAGGAGGGATGGTCGGAGCAACTGCCGGGAGGCCCACGCCATCCGGTATGAATGAACTGGCTGCTACCAATATTTTGGGACACGTCGTCTTGGTCGATGAGCTCATCAACCGAGGTAAGCTGAAGAACACGGTGCTCTTTGTAAGCGCGGAAGCTGTGCCAGGAGTCAAGCCACTTGGCATGAAGCCGGTTGCAATGCCGACGTATTCTGTCGATGAATTTGCTGCCGTTCTCGATGGAACATACTTCGGCGATAAGTTCGATGCAGTCCAAGCCTATGGCTACGTGAAATATGCGGGCACGATGTGGGCGCTCTCCATGGCCCGAAAGCACCCTGAGCTGAAAGTCGTGGTTGTTAGTCCCGGAAATACGCGAGGAACTATGGCTCCTGACAGTCTTCCGGGACCCATGAGATTCATCTTGAAATACTTGATGATGCCGATTGTCTTCCCGCTGATGGGAGGCATGGTGCATGGGTTGGACGTGGGCGTGAAACGGTTTGTCGATGCCATCTCGGATGAGCGGTACAAGAGCGGCGTCTTCTATGCGAGTAAAGGGGGAAAGCTGTCCGGAGACATGGTGGACCAGAGCACCTTTTTTACTTCGTTGAGGAACACTTCATTTCAAGACAATGCGAGCGAGGCCATTCACCGTTTCATCAAGGGCTCCGACGTTAGCCAAGCATCTTTGAGCACGGTGTCCTGAGAAGAAGCTCTCGGTTCGACATTGATGTGCTTCGGTGTCGTGGCTGTCGGATTCATCGAGGCGCGTAAACGGCCGGTCGTATCAACCGCACCCAAGCTCGCCGCCGACTGCACGGCGTTTGGTTCGCTCCTCGCGTGGCTCGCGCACAACGTCGTTGCCGCGCGTGCCGGCGACGACGCGGCGCGCGAGCGGATCATTCACGTGAAGTGATCTCGTCGTCAATGACTTGGTCGGATCACAGTTTTTGCTACGACTCCCACGTTCCTTTCGGCACGTCGAGAGTGAAGCAAACGTTGCATGGCCGCCGATGCTTCAGCGGATGAGCGCTGCAGAGGCACTAGCCATGCACGTGTATGAGGAAGGGGTGACCAATGCGACGCGTGTGATGGACGGCGTGAATCACCATACCGACACGTTCGACGAAGTCCGCGCGACATGCACGCGAGACCAAGGCGACGCGCAGATCGTACCGCGCAGCGCCGAGAGCGATTTCACGTGCGTCGTTGGCGGCGTCGTCGTGTTCGAGTGCCACATTGCCGACCGCGTGGTGCTCGAAGGCGCCCTCCCCGAGCCCGTCGCGACGACGTGTCGACCCATGCGCTGAGCGCAGTCTCATTGCCCGACCGTCCAGGGAAAACGGCACATCGCTGCCCAAGTCGACGGATCGTTGGTGCAGCACGAGCTTCCCACGCTCTCCTCGACGGCGTCATCGCGAGTGCATGTGAGGATTTGGGGCTGACTAAGTCCTTTCGTATCAGGGTCCCGCATATAAGTACAATCGCACTCTGCGACGTATTGGTCGGGGCCGCAGACCCATATCGCAAAGGTGAACGACGGCATTGTGACGACATTCGTGCCGTAGTACCCCCAATGCCCGATGAAGGTGCACGTTCCGCCATCTTGATCGACATTCGCGACAAACTCACCGCAAGCCGCGAGGACGCAAGCCATTCCAAACGCGAACGCCAGACGCCACATGGGAAGACACGGTGCAAGCCGCACGCCCATTGGGATCCGCGCGAAAACAGGCATCATGTCCGTTTGGTTGTTAGCGATTTAACGGGCTGCTCGCCTTTCTTCGTCCGCGATCTCACGCGCTCCTACGGCTCTCGAAGTAGTCGATCACGCGCAATCGGATACCCGATGACCCGCGATCGACCACCCGATCACACGCGATCGAATACCCGATCACGCGCGATCGACCACCCGATCACCCGCGATCGACTACCCGATCACACGCGATCAACCACCCGATCACACGCGATCGAATACCCGATCGCGTGCGATCGCCCCCCGATCGCCCACGATCAACCACCCGATCGCGCGCAATGGATCACCCGATCGCGCGCAATGGAGCATTTCACGCAACTCCTCCCCGTCTCTGTCGATGGGCACATGAACGACGACACCGCAGTCACCGCGGGCGTGGTCGGTCAGAAAGGAGGATAAGTCTATGAAGAAGCAGGTTTTGAACAAGCGCGAACGGCTCTCTCGCAATGAGATGATCGCATCTGGGCTCAAGAAGCATTGTGCCAAGGCAATCATCTACAACGACGGAGTCGCGACCAAGGCGGTCGATGCCATTCGCGCGTTCGAGGATGCGAGCGTCGCTGAAAAGAAGGCGACGGCGTCTCGTGCGCAGTACCTGAGCGATGTCGCGGCGGCGCAAGCTGCCAACGACAAAGTGAAGGCGCTCGTACAACCGATCAAGAACCTCGTCGCAGGTACCTTCGGCAAGAAGAGTGCTATCGCGGCGGAGTTCGGCTTCGGCAGCGAAGCGAACGCTCCGACCGTAGAGACTCGCCTTGAAGCCGTCGAGAAACTTCGTGCGACACGTGAAGCGCGTGGCACGAAGGGCTCGCGGCAGAAGGCGGCGATTCATGGTCAGATCGCGAGCGAGCCGCCGCAGGCTCCTTCAGTGCAACAGCAACCGCCGGCATCACAGCCCGCGGCTGCTGCGACCAACGGCACGAACGGCACGGTGCAAGCCGCGCTCCTCGCGCTCAATGGTTCGTCGCACTGAAGATGATCGGTGGAGACGCTTGGAATGGGAGGCACACCGAGGAAGGTGCCTCCCGTTTTGTTTTTCGGAGCTCGCCCGTCGCGAGCGTGGCGCAACCGCTAGAGCTTCAGCTCGACATGCGTCGCCACACGCAAGTCTTGGAGCCACGCGCTGCGTTCACGCATCACCGCATCGTCGGTGGCGGCTTGTTGCATCAGCTCGCGTAGACGAGCGTGACCAGCGCAACGACGAGCACGAAGTCGCGGTCGACGTGGCGATTGTCGGATAGGCGATTTCGAATCTTTACATCGCGCGCCCGACAAACCCGCGCCGGTGATGCCATTAACTCATGACATGATCGGAACGCGTTCGATGCGCCTCGCGCTTTGTGTGCTCGTGGGTTGCGGCAGCAAGGTTGAAGCCGCGGGTGATGCCGGTGACGCGAGCTCCGATGGGCTCCAAGATCACGCGACGATGGATGTCGAAGCATCCGACGCGAACCACATCGATCTCGACGCGGGACAAGACGCCGACGCGCTGACGCCGATCGCGCTCCATCTGAAGTGCGCGGAGGGTGACCAGTGCGACGCCACGGCGCCTGTTTGCTGTGCGACGCTCGACTTCGGCTCGAACTGCGTGCTCGACGCGGTCTCGGCTGCGTGTGCCGCGTCGAGCGATTGCCCAACCACGCTCGAGCCCTTCTGCACGCCGACGGAGACCGTTCGATTCTGCGATGAGAACGCCGACTGCACCGAGCCGAGCTACGATCGCTGCTGCACGTTTCAAATCACCGGCGTGACGCAATCGCTCGTGATGTGCGCGAGCGCGGCGATGGCGAGCGCGGTGGACGCTTCATGCGCGCCCTAACCGCGCAATACGTCGACGACGCGGACGAGTGAGCATACGATCGCGCGCGTGAACGAGCAGCAGCTCCTCGCCGCCGTGCTCGCTGCGCCCGAGTCGCTCGAGCCGCGTCTCGTGCTCGGCGACTTCTGGCAACAGGAAGGGAACCCGCGCGGCGAGCTCGTCGCGGTGCAGTGCCGGCTCGCGTCGCTCGGCGAAAAAGACAAAGCGCGCGCCGCGCTCGAAAAACGCGAGAGCGAGCTTCTCAAGAAGCACGGCAAGGCGTGGTCGAAGGTCGCGGGTCCCGGCAAGCTGAAGTTCGAGCGCGGGTTCGCGCGCGCGTGGAAAGGCGTCGCGAATCGGTTCCCCACCATCGCCGCGGCGCTCTTCGCCGTCGAGCCGATCCGCGTCGTCGATTTCTCGCAGGGCAACGCGATGGATCCGACCGCGCCCGACACGGTGCGCGCCTTCGCGCGCGCCGAGCTCGCGCGCGTGCGGAGGCTCGAGATGCGGCGCCTCAAGTTGCGCGCCGACGAGCTCGAGAAGATCGTGCGGTGCGATCACCTCGCGGAGCTTCGCGAGCTCGATCTCTCGTACGTGCCGATGTCGCTCAAGGCGGTCGCGGCGCTCACGGGCGCGCCCGCGTTCACGAAACTCGAGCTCCTTCGCCTCAGCGGGTGCAAGATCGACGCGCGCGCGATCGACGCGCTCGCGAAGGCTCCCTTCGCGAAGACGCTGCGCTCGCTCGATGTGGGCTCGTCCGCGCTCGGTGACGACGCCGTGCTCGCGCTCGCCATGCCCGGCGCGTTCCCCGCGCTCGAGTCGCTCGACGTGAGCCGCCTGAAGATCGCGCCGAACACGCGGGCCGCGCTCGCACGCGCGAAGCACATCGCGCGCGTCACGTTCGATCGCGTCGCGACGTGACGTTTGCGGTGCGCCACGCGATCGAGTTTGCCGGCGCTGCGCGCTCGTCGCGCCACGTGGCTTATCGACAGCGCGCGACGATCGACCACCCCGAGCTGGAAGATCCGTTCGCGTGCGATCTAAGTCTTTTGTGGCGCGGCGAGCTCGCGTCCTTGCCCGACGGCAGCGTCGTGTCGAGATGACCGCGCGCTCTTATCGTTTTCGTGCCGAGATGCGCCCCCATCGCGTCGTCGAGCTCGCGTGGGAACGCGGAGGCGAAACTTCCCAGCGGCGATGGAGTTGATCCACTTGGTGTGTTCTGGCTCGATGGGCTACGAGTCGAGATCATTCGGCGTACGCGCAGTTGCGATGGCGACCCTTCTCGTGACGAGTGCGTGCGGACACAAGGTGGAAGCGCCACTCGCCTTCACTCCTCAGGACACGGCGACTCCGAAGTGTCGGCTCACGAAGGGCGCGCCCGAAGAGGCGAAGATGATGCGTGACGAGGTGCTGAGCGCCTGGGCACGCGTGAGAGACGCGCGAGCGGCGCGTCTTGCTGCGGTCGCGGGTCTCGCGAACGCGCTGAACATGCCCGGCGCAGACGACTCACTTCTCGTCGAGGGCATTCGCGATCACCTGCAACCTCTGACGGCCGAAGGGTGCACACCCAAGTGCGACGACGGCGAGTGCACGCACGTCTCTATCGACTGCGCGACGGATCCCGCAGCGCAGCGATCGGCGAGCGCGCTCGCGTCGACGCTCAACACCTATCTTCCCGCGTTTCATTCGCTGCCGCCGGTATCGCCTGGCGTATCGAGCGTCGTTCGTTACGCGCCCGACTGCGACTGGATGCTGCCGGCGATTGCCGATCCGTTTCCACGCGCGCTGCAGACCGTCATCAACGCGAGCATGAGGGACGGCATGACCAACGGATGTCCCGGGTCGGTGGACACGTGTCGCAAGCAGTGCGACGCGGGCGATGGCGGTGCGTGCGCGTTTGCGTCGTTCGATGCGAACCTGCCCGACGACACCAAGCTCGACCTGAGGCTCAAGGCCTGTGAGAACGCGGCGAAGGACACAAAGACCGGCGCGATCATGGCACGCGCCGCGTGCAGCCAAGTGCTCGCGCTGGCGAACGACGCGCCTTGCAGCACCTGCGCGCACCCTAAGGTCGGAACTTCGCCACTCCGCGAGCGACGCGTGGTTTCGTGCACTCCCAACGTATGCACGCATGCAGCGCGAGCTCGTCGAACGCTGCGACGCGATGGGCGGAGACACCTGCACGCTCCTCGTCGGCGCCATCAGGCTTGCCGACCAAGAAGCTCAATCGAAGCTCGTCACGCCGCTTCGCAAGTTCTGCGAAGGAGGTCACGCCGCGTCGTGCTCGACGGCCGCCACGTTGCTCGGAGGCTCACTCGCACCCGCGGACCGCATCGCGCTGCTCACGAGAGCGTGCGATCTCGATGCGAGCCACTGCAACCTCGCCGCGGTCTGCTTCGAGGGAAAGTGCACGGGAGGATTTCCCGCGGATGCGACGGCGGCGCGTCACGCGAACGAGCGCGCGTGCAACGACTTCAAAACCAAAGTGCACGATCCGTCCGCCGTCGCGACGTTCGCGCCCTGCACGAAGGTGACGCCATGAGAAAGCTCGCTCCTGCCCTCTTCGTCCTCGCCACGACGTCGGCTTGCGTCAACGAATACGACATCGACGTGAACGTCAACCAGGCCAATGCGCGCCACACGTTCAACCAAGCCAAACACATGTGCATGCTCCCGGGCGCAACGAACGCATGCAAGATGCTCGGTGATGACGCGCTTCAAACGACGTCGTTCACGAAAGCTGGAACGTATTGGAGCGAGCCTCGCGATCCGTATCTCGCGCACATGGCCTACGGACGCGGCTGTGCCAACGGCGACGGACAATCGTGCGCCGCGCTGCTCGAGTACCACCTCACGACGGGACCGGTCGAAGACGCGTGGGCCAAGCGGCGCGTCGCGTTTCTGTACGCCAGGGTTCGATCCACCGAAGAAGTGAAGCGAGCGCAGCACGAGGCGCAAGACACGGCGGGCGACCTGGATGCTGCGCATCAGCAACGTCTTGACGAGGAGGCGCAACGCGATGCCGAGAAAAACGCGCGCGCGTGGAACGCGGTCGGGGAAGGCATTCAAAACGCACCCTCACAAATGCAACTCGGGCAAAACAACGTGACGACTCGGCCGGTCGTCGTGCAGAGCCCGCCGCGCAACACGCACCCGACCGCGCAACAACTCCGCCAAGACCAACTCGAGCGCGACGCTGCATTTCAAAAGCAACAACAGCAAAACCAACAGCAGCAAACGAACGCCCAAAACAATGCGGCGCTCGCGGAACAACAGCGCAAGGCCAACCTCGCAAAGTGTCTTGCGACGGACCTATCGTGTCCGAACGGATCGTATGGCACGTCGTCGAACTGCGTTCCGTCCGTCGCTTACACGGATCGCTTCGGCATGCGCGGCGTCATTCGGACGGTCCACATGGACGCGCAGATGTACAGCGGCTCGGACATGGGCGCGCAATGGAACGCCGAGATGCGCGACCAGATCAATCCGCTTCTCGTGCAGGCGAACATTCCATCGATGGTGCAGATCATGAATCAGTTTCAGAGCCGCAAGAGCGCGCTCTCGTCGGCGGTGCTCGTCGGCTACCCATCGTGTGGGGCGCCGGACGCTTCGACGGAGCAGCTCGGTTTCTGGTGCGCGAACCGACGCGCCGATTGCCTGACGCACAGCGATTCATCCGTACAAGAGCTCGAGTGCGCGCGGCAGCAGGATCAGTTTCTCTACTACGCGGAAGCGAAGCAACGCGGAATCGACATCCAGCAAAGCCACGATGCGAGCTGTCATCAGCAATTTGGTTATTGATTGCGATGGCATTTCCCCAATGAAGCTTACTTGGTGGCCGACGCCGCGGATGCGGCCTTGCCGCCGCCGCCGAGGCACGTGCACGCGCTCATGTACTTGTAGCCATTCGCGCCGTTCGCCTTGCAGCACGACTCGCAGGTGGTGCTGTCGGTCGACGAGCCGCACGCCGATGTGGCGGCCTCATTTTTCGAGCACGCGGTGAACATCGCCGCGGCTGCCGCGATGACCACGGCTGCAACGTGAGCGGAATGGGAGGTTCGCATCGGCTGAACGTATTGCATCAGCACCGCGTCAACCAAATCAAAACTGGACGTGCCCGAGGCCCGACGATATTTGGGGGAGATGTACGGCGCACCGCAGGGTCAGCCAGCGAATTATCCACAAGCGCCGATGCCGACGGATCCGCAACAGGCGGGCAAGAGCGGCTTCGTCACGATGATGCTCGCCATCGGGCCTGCCATCTTCGGCATCTGCGGAATGCACCGCCTCTACACCGGCCACGTCGGAATTGGCCTCGCGCAGCTCTTCACGTTCGGTGGCTGCGGGATTTGGCAGCTGATTGACATCATCTCGATCGTGACGGGCAAGTTCACCGACAAGAACGGCCGCGCTCTGAAGAAAGATCATCCCGTGCGGAAGCTGATGTAGCTCCTGCAACCGATGGCCGGCCATCGACTCACATCGGAATGACGGCATCCCCGACAGCCGGCCATGAGACGTGCGTGGGAGCTTCTCGCATACGACTCGTCGTGATCTTCGCGTGCGCGCTTCTCGCCGCGTGCGGGGGCGAGTCCATCGCGTCGCAAGACGCGAGCATCGACGACGCGTCGCAGGACGCGCCTCCGCACGACGCGCAGACGGATGCGTCGCCCATCAAGGACGTTGCGCAACCTGACGGAGGCTACTTCATCACGATCGAGGGCGACGGCGTATCGCAGACGCTCCAAAGCGATCGGGGGCTTCCCGGTGTGACGGTCCCCGCATCGCTTTACGTCCCGTCGTGTGAGCGATTGTTCGTGATCGTGGGCGCGGAAAGTCCGGACGGTGGCGCGATGCTCTATTTCCAGATCGACTCGGACGAAAGTCCCCCGCCAGCGCCGACTCAAGCCGCAACGCTCGTCTACGAACGCAGCGACGGAACTTACTTCTCCTCGCTGCCCACGAACGGACAGCCGATTTTCTCCGAGCTCGACGGACCGGGTGGTGCCGTCGCGGGCAGCTACGCCGTCACCGTCACGAGCGCCGATGCCGGAAGGCTTTCGCTCTCCGGCACCTTCTACACGCTGCGCCTGCCGGACGAGCAACCGACGCCCTGCCCGCCGTGAGCTAAGACTTGCTCGTCACTTTGTGCAGCTTCTCGCGCCTTGCGAGCATCGCGACGAACTTCTCGATGCGCATGGCTCGCGTCGCGGGCTTCTTCGCCGTGTGGATGCGGAACAGGACCGCGTAGCGGTTGCGCGAGTCGAGCGTTTCGAAGAACTGAGCTGCGGGCTCGTTGGCGTTCAGCGCCGCCAACAGATCGCTTGGCACCACCGCGCGGCTCTGGGAATCGTATGCGGCTTGCCATCGCCCGTCCTGCTTCGCGCGCTCGACCTCCGCGAGGCCCGATGGTTTCATCTCGCCCCCCGCAATGAGCGCCATGGCCTTCTCGCGGTTGATCTTCGACCAAATGCTTTTGGGCCCGCGCGGCGTGAACTTCTGAAGCCACCATGCGTCGTCGTGCTTGCCTTTCTGCCCGTCGATCCAACCCCACGCGAGCGCAACGTCGAGCGCTTCGGCGTACGTGATCGACGACTGTCGCGATGCCTTCCTCGCGATCTTCATCCAAACGCCACGCGCGGATGCGTGGTTTGCCGTCATCCACGCGGACCAAGCGCGAACGGTCGCGAACGAGAGCACCGGCAGCTCTTTGGCGGGCTTCTCCTCCTGCGCGGCTCGTCTCACGGTTGTGCGTGGCTTCGTCGTCATGCTCAACGGCCGCCCGGATGATACGATCACGAGCGCGTTTCGAGTAGAATCGACGCCATGCTTCGAGCCCACTTGCTCCTGTCGATCATCCTGTGTGCGGCTTGCAAAGACGAAACGAAGACTGACACGGCGGCGTCCGCGAGCGCGTCTGCTTCGGCAGCGCCGATCGCGAGCGCAGCGTCGACACCGAGCGTCGCCGCGAGCGCGCCCACTCCGGACGTCGCGCGCGCGGACTGCCCGACAGGCTCCACAGGTCCGGGCCTGTTCGGCAAACCATGCGAAGGCAAAGGCAGCTCGCGCATGGTCGAGCTCGCGTGGAAAGGCAAATACGACGACAAGGGCGCGCCGACGTTCCAAGTGCACAGCACCGCGCCGAAGACGATGCTCTATGGCCGCGTCGCGATCTACTTCTACGACAAGGCTGGCAAGCTGATCGACGTGAAAGAAACCGCCGAGGGCTCGGACAAGATGCACGCCTTCCATACGTGCTCAGGGAACGTCTTCTCTGGCGGACTCGCTCCGAACGAGAAGGCTGCCTACAACTTCTCGTGCATGGGCAAATCCAACATTCCGGACGGGATGGCATCGATGGAAGCAGAAGCCTTCATGGTCGGCTTCGCAGACTCCACCGTGAAGAAGAACGAATATTACTGGCGCAACAACGATCTTACGCCCGAGGCGCGACCCAAGGGCGGCGTCAAGTAGCGCGCGAAATAGCCCGCGCTCACCATGATCATGCCCTCTGACTATGGATGCGACCTGAGGGTCTTAGCGATTGTCTCGCTTTGCTTCTTCGTGCTTTGTGTGTTCTCGAGCTGTTCGACCTCATCCAACGTCGACAAAGACGCTGGTGACGCCGACCAAACCGACACCCTGACTGACGCTCCTTACGGTCTTTGCGATCCGACGCTCAACATCCCCGATGGCGGGTGCCCCGACGGACAGGTCGTTTGCCACAGCGGCGACGCCGTGAATTGCATACCGAACGACTTTTGCGCGACAGCGGGCTTCAACGTCGTGTGCAACGGCGATCCGTAGTCGCATTGGCTCCGCTCATTGGAGCCACCACTCGACGAGCGCGCGCATCTCGGTGTCGGTGAGCGCATGACCGCCCGGGAACGTCTTCATCTGAAGGTCCTCCGTAAGGAGCTCATGGCTCGCGTAGTCTTCTGCTGCTCGCACGGCGGCGGGTGATCGAACGGTGTCGTCTTCACCCGTCGAAAACCATCCGCGCACGCCATGCGGCCCGATGCTGCCGTGGATCACGCCTCCGTGGAGAACGGCGAAAGCCGTGAACATGTCGTTGTTCGTTGCGTAATAGACAGCAGAGCTCCCCCCAGCGGACAGGCCAGCGACGAGCACGTGCGTGGGATCGATGCGGACGTTTGGCATCGACTCGAGCTCGTTGATGCAGGCGAGCGCATGCTCGAAGTCAGGCGTGACTTCGCCGCGATGATTGCCCACCTCCCAACCGTCCAACGAACGCGAGTCGGGCGCGACGATGATGAATTCCTTTTCTGCGGCGAGCTTTCGGAACGTGCGCACCATCGCGTCGCCGCCGGTCCCGGTCCCGTGGAGCGCCACCAAGAGGGGCAACGGCCGTGACGCGTAGCTCGACGGCAGGTAGTACGCGCCGCGACGACCTGCAGAGTTCGTCGTCTGAAGCGACGACGGCGCTCCCTCGAACACACTGACGACCCAATCGCGTGGGATGATGATCGCAGCGGCGACCAACACGCCTGCCAGAGCCGCCATCAACGCAATCGTTTTGCCGCGCATGTTCCCCCCGAATCGTCCGAGCGCCGAGTGTATCGAGATCGGAATGCTCGCGCGAGGCCAACTCCGTGATGACGGTCGCCGAGCAGTCAGCTGCTATGCTTGACGCGCTCCATGGAGATCGTCGAGATCGACATCGTGACCGGCAAGAAGAACACCTTCGTCGTCACGTCGCGGCGCGCGCTGCGAGCGCTCACGAAGGCCAAGGTGCCGTTCGCCGTGATCGGTGCGACTGCTCTTGGCGCGCGCGGCCTCCCTCGCTTTACGAAGGACCTCGACCTCGTGGTGACGACCGATGACGCTTGGGACGCGCTCGACGCGCTCGAGGGCGTCGGGTTTCGCAGCGCCGCGCCCGTCGTGCGCGACGACGACCCCGAGCCGATGTACGTGCTGTCGCACGGTACGGGTGAAGTCGATCTTCTCGTCACGTCCGGTGAGCCCGAGAGCTCGGTCATCGGTGAAGCGACGAAGACCGACCTGTTCGGCGTGCGCGTGCCGGTAGCCACGCTCGAGCACCTCGTGCTCATGTACCTGTACAGCAACCAGCCGAGACACCAAGGCGACCTCGCGCGCATCGTCACCGAGACGAACGTCGATCTGGCGCAGGTCGAGCGCTATCTCGCCGACGTGCACCCGGAGATGTTGTCCGTGCTGCGCGAACGCGTCGAGCTCGCACGTCACCCGCCGCCTGCGCCCGCGCGGCCGACGAGGCGCCGAACGAAGCGATGACGGACGTGCTAGGATTTGTCGATCGCTGAACGCGCAGGAGGACACGATGGGCAAGAGAGCGCTGGGAGTCGGAGCGAGCATCGTGGCGGTGATCTGGGCGTGCGGCGGCACGTCGTCGGACAAGTTCGGCGACGGTGGCAACACGGGCGACGACAGCGGCGACAACGGCGGCGACGGCACCACGACGCCGCCCATCTTCGGCGACTCGAGCATCTCGGACACGAGCACGCCGCCGGTCGACGCCGCCGACAACTGCTGCCCCGCGAACGCTCAGTACATCTACATCACGGGCGAAGGCGCGCAGCTCTACAGCTTCTGGCCGCCGACGTTCACGTTCAAGCTCGTCGGCACGCTCTCGTGCACCACGTTCCCGACGCACATGACCGTCGATCGCAACGGCACCGCGTGGGTCGTCGGCGACGAAGGCGACGTCTACAAGACGAGCACGCTGAACGCGCAGTGCTCCGCGCTCTCGACGTGGACGCCGCAGAACGGCTTCAGCGACTTCGCGCTGTCGTTCATCGGGCTCACGTGCGGGGACACGAGCCTCTACATGCTCGGTCAGGACAACGGCGAGCTCGCCAAGTTCGACACCGCGACGAGCACGTTCACCAAGATCGGCACGCCGAGCGTCGCGGGCATCCTCGGCGACATGACGACGAACGGCGACGGCACGCTCTATTTCCTCAACGACGCCACGACGCTCCACCTCTACGAGATCAACCCGGCGAGCGCCGCCGTGATGAAGACGTACACGATCCCGAACGCGAGCGGCGGCGGCGATCAAGCGCTCGCGTATTTCGGAGGCCGCTTCTACGCCTTCGAAGACGACGTCGTCTACGAATACGATCCCGTCGCCAACACGACGAAGAACATCGGCACCGCTCCCATCTCCGTCACCGGCGCAGGTCAGTCCACGTGCGTCCCGTCGCAACCGACGGACGCGGGGCCACCGATCGTGAATTGACTCTTGCGTGCCGAAGGCACGACTTGCAGGACGAGCTGCAACGCATTCACGACGCGCGGTCTTCGTCGTTCGATTCGCTCGCGTTCCGCGATGATCGCGCGGTGGCTCGCGGCGTGCAGAGACGCACCCGACCAATGACGGAATCGTTGGCGGAAGGATGCGACGACAATGAAACGCACGATCGGAATTCTTGCAGGCGGCGCCCTGACCTGTTTGGTCGCGCACTGCAATCCGAGCACGGAGTGTTCTGTGAACGGCGGCACGCAAGCGAGCGGTGCTCCGAACCCGGCGAATTCTTGCGAGACGTGTCAGCCGAACGTCAGCACGTCGGCGTGGACGAACGCGACGGATGGAACGGCGTGCGGCGCCGGCGCGATCTGTCTGACCGGTGCGTGCGTGAGCGGCTGTAAGATCGGCGGCGTCGATTACGCGACCAACACGATCAATCCGAGCAACCCGTGTCAGAGTTGCCAGCCGAGCATCAGCGCTTCGTCGTGGAGCGGGCTTGCCGACGGCACCGATTGCGGCAACGGCCAGGTTTGCGCGCTCGCAGTGTGCGGGAGCCAATGCAACATCGACGGCAAGGTGCAGCCGTCCGGCACCGCGAACCCGAGCAACGTGTGTCAGAGCTGCCAGCCGGGCACGAGCACGAACGCTTGGAGCAACGTCGTCGATGGAACGACGTGCCCGGGTGGCGTGTGCAGCGCAGGAGGGTGCGCCTCGGCCTGCTACATCGGCTCGACGCTCTTCGCGTCCGCCGAGGAGAATCCGAGCAACCCGTGTCAGAGCTGCCAACCCGCCGTGAGCACGTCGGTGTGGAGCACGCTCGCCGACGGCGCGAGCTGCGGCAACGGTCAGGTCTGCGCGAGCGGAAAGTGCGGAACGCAGTGCGACATCGACGCGACCATCGTCGCGACCGGCACGGCGAACCCAAACAACGCTTGCCAAAGCTGTCAACCGGGCACGACGACCACCGCGTGGAGCAGTGTCGTGAATGGTTCGTCGTGCGGCTCCGGCGACGTCTGCAACGACGGAGGTTGCGCGTCGGGTTGTTACTTCGGCGGGACGTTCTACGCAGCCGGCGAGATCAATTCCACCAATGGATGTCAGAGCTGCCAGCCGAGCAAGAGCACGTCGGGATGGAGCGGTCTCGGAGACGGCACGAGCTGCGGCAACGGTCAGATCTGCGCGAACGGCAACTGCGGATCGCAGTGCGATATCGGCGGCACCATCTACAGCTCCGGCGCTTCGAATCCGAGCAACTCCTGCCAGAGTTGTCAGCCCGGCGCGAGCACGTCTGCATGGAGCAACGCTGCCGAAGGAAAAGCGTGCGGC
>Ga0335078_10003674_pt1 | contig 22823 bp, 21 predicted proteins | sample Lox_Sample_32_FD_206711 | JGI IMG/M metagenome (GOLD analysis project Ga0335078, IMG submission 206711) | Soil microbial communities from Loxahatchee National Wildlife Refuge, Florida, United States - Lox_Sample_3.2 | ecosystem: Environmental > Terrestrial > Soil > Wetlands | place: USA... | reverse complement strand
GACGGGAGTGGCAGAACTGCCGTCGGGGACGGAGATGGTGATGCCTGGGGACAACGTGGCGCTGGTGATTGAGCTGATCACGCCGGTGGCGATGGAGAAAGGGTTGCGGTTTGCCATCCGCGAAGGCGGGCACACGGTGGGAGCCGGGACGATTGCAGAGATTGTGCAGTAAGGCTGGACAACTATGGAGATTGCTGTCGACGGCTGGCGAGCAGGTGCTGCGGAGTGGGACGCCGTCCGTAGTCTTCCCGCCAGTGAATTACCCTCGCTGAGCCCTGAGCAACGGGAGGTGGCTAAGAAGCTCGGGGTCTCGGAGCAAGACTATGCGCGTAGTGCCCTCGCGGGAGAACGCACTCGTGAGGTTTTGTTGCGAAAGACTGAACGTCTTGCACGACTATTGGAGCAGAGGATGCAGGGTTCGGGATTGTCGGGCACAATTACCCGCGTCATGCTAAGGACTATCGAGCATCGCTTCGATGTCGAGGTTCAGTCCAGCGGGCGTTTTGTGCCATTAAGAATCGAGGAAAGCCTAGTCGACGACTATTTTGATGGGGGGTCGGCTGATGCCGAGGAGCGACTGGGGCGGATACTCGATAGAAGCCTGAGGGTCGTAAAGCAGTGAGGGTTGGCGAGAGGACACTCGCCGTGTTGTTAAGTGAGGACGGCCGCAAAGTACTAGACTTGGCCGCCCTTAAATTGGCCGAGTCGGCGTTTCTTTGGGTCTACGTGGAAGAAAGCGACGACCTCGGTCTGTGGGCTCGGGTCAATCGGGAGGATGGGGACCATTTGGTCCTGATTCGCTGGGAGTATGTACTGGCGATCGACATTCCGGTCGGCGAGCCAAAGAGTTTGGGACTGAGGTGACTGAGCAATGCCCCGAGAGATCATTACGATGCAGTGCGGTGAGTGCAAGGAACGGAATTACTCGAAGACCAAGAATCGGAAGACTACACCGGACCGGCTGGAGATGAAGAAATTCTGCCGCCGTTGCCGCAAGCACACGCCGCATAAGGAAGTGAAATAGCGGAGCGTGGACGCGCGCGTCTGCGCCGCACAGGGGCGTAAGCTCAACGGTTAAACTGCCGGTCTCCAAAACCGGACTTGGGGGTTCGAATCCCTCCGCCCCTGCCAGAGTCTTGGAACGGGAAGATTTGGGGTGAGGGATGGGAGTCGAGACGAAGAGAATGGCAAAGTCAATTACGGCGTCTATGAGTGACGAGGGCTTTGGTGGGAAACTCAAGTCCTGGCCGGAAAGAGTCAAGGCCTTTTATAACGACGTGCGCAGCGAAATGAAGAAGGTAACGGCGCCGTCGTTGAAGGACGTTCGGGCCACAACCGCTGTAGTGATTATCACGGTGTTCCTTTTCGGTCTGTATTTTTGGATCGTCGACAATACCATTGGCAGCGCCATCAATGCCCTGTTTAAGTATTTGACCCATCGCTAATGCCCAGGAAGGAAGCTGAGAGTTTGCAGCAAACTATGGTAGACGAAGACAAGAACGAGGCCGCAGCTATCTCCCCGCAAGCCTCGCCCTCGGTTGCCGATGGCAACCCTGCGGTCGAGCCTCCCCGTAACCCCAACATGAAGTGGTACATCATCCACTCCTATTCGGGATTCGAACGGAAGGTAAAGGAGTCTCTGGAATCGCGGGTGCAGGCTTTTGGCTTGCAGGAGAAAATTGGCCGGGTTCTCATCCCCACCGAAGCCGTCACGGAGGTGCGCGGCGGCAAGAAGTACACCAGCGAGCGCATGTTCTATCCCGGCTATGTGCTGGTGGAAATGGATATGGACGATCACGTGTGGCATGTTGTCAAGTCCACACCGCGGGTCACGGGGTTTGTGGGCACCGGGCAGCAACCCACGCCGCTTTCCGACGAAGAAGTCCAGCACATCGTGTATCGCGTGGGTGAAGCGAAAGATAAGCCGAAACTGAAGGTCAAGTTTGAAAAGAACGAATCGGTCCGCATCACCGAGGGCCCGTTCGCCAGCTTTACCGGCATCGTGGATGAGGTCAACGAAGATCGCGAAACGTTGAAAGTTATGGTAACGATCTTCGGGCGCTCGACGCCGGTGGAGCTGGAGTTTAACCAGGTTGAGAAAGTAGCTTAACTCCGTGATCTCTGTGCCCCCTGTGGTTAGGATTTTGACCACAGAGCACACGGGGGAGCACAGAGGCAAGAGGGAATTTTCGAATGGCAAAGAAGGTTACAGGTTCGGTAAAGCTGCAGATCGCGGCGGGCAAGGCCACTCCGGCTCCTCCGGTGGGTCCGGCGCTCGGGCAGGCGCAGATCAATATCATGGAGTTCTGCAAGCAGTTCAATGCCCGGACCAGCGCCAAGGAGCTGGAAGGCTTGATTATTCCGGTTGTCGTGTCGGTTTACAGCGACCGCTCTTTCACATTTATCACCAAGACGCCACCGGCGTCGGTGTTGCTTAAGCGAGCGGCTGGCATTGCCAAGGGATCGGGCGCGCCCAACAAAGACAAAGTGGGCAAGGTGACCGTTAAGCAGGTCGAGGACATTGCCAAACAGAAGATGCCCGATCTGAATGCCGCATCGGTTGAGACTGCCATCAAGAGTATTCGCGGAACGGCAAGATCAATGGGAATTGAAGTGGTTGGATAGCTGCGGAGCTTGGCTCCGAGGACGGCCGTCCTCACACAGGTGGATCGGTCAATTACTACGGCTCACCAGGCCAGCGATGAGCGGTGGGAGACGAGGAAAGAAAAATGAAGAAGTCGGGAAAAAACATCGCCAAAGCGCGCGCGGCAGTGGAGAAGCGGCCTTACGCACTACAAGATGCGGTTCCGCTGCTACAGAAGGTGAAGTACGCCAAGTTTGATGAAACAGTCGAGATCACCATGCGTCTGGGAGTCGATCCCAAGCATGCCGACCAAATGGTGCGTGGCACCGTGGTTTTGCCCCACGGACTGGGCAAGTCCAAGCGGGTCCTGGTGATCGCTACTGGCGACAAGGTGAAGGAAGCCGAGCAGGCAGGGGCCGATTTCGTTGGCGGCGAGGAGATGGTCGAAAAAATCAACAAGGAGAACTGGACCGACTTCGACGCTCTGATCGCCACGCCCGACGTGATGAAATCGGTCGGAAGGCTGGGCAAGGTCCTTGGTCCCAAAGGGCTGATGCCAAATCCCAAGACCGGCACCGTTACCTTTGACATTGCCAAAGCAGTGCACGAAGTCAAAGCGGGTAAGGTTGAATTTCGGACCGACAAGACGGCACTGGTTCATGTGCCTGTGGGCAAGATTTCATTTGCGCCCGAGAAGCTGATCGAGAACGCGACGGTCCTGATCAGCAGTGTGGTCAAAGCCAAGCCTACAGTAGCGAAGGGCAAGTACGTGAAGGGTTGCTACCTGAGCTCGAGTATGGGGCCGGGGATACCGATCGACACCAGCGCGGTCGAGGCGGCGGCCAAGGCTTAATTGCCGACCTTACGTCGGCCGGACGGGCGAGACGCCCGTCTACACAGATCGAAGAAGGGTTTGGATCATGGCGGTTACAAGAGCGAAAAAAATTGAGCAGGTAGAGAAACTGGGCAAGGATCTGCAGAACGTCTCCAGCCTGATTGTTACCACGTACAGCAAACTCACGGTCGCTCAGGATTACGAACTCCGCAAGACGCTGCGAAGTTCTGGCGCCAAGTATGCCGTGGTCAAGAACACATTGGCCGAACGTGCGGCCAAAGGCACTAAGGTGGAGGATGTCCTGAAGAACCTCTCCGGGGTAACTTCGATTGCTTACACCCACGGCGACCCGGTTGCACTGGCCAAAGCGCTTTCCAAGTACACCAAGGACAACCCGGAATTCACCTTCAAAGCGGGCGTAGTGGAAGGGCGCGTGATCTCGATCAAAGAGATCCAGGCTTTGGCCACGATGCCGGCGAAGGAAGAGATTTACGCCAAGCTTCTGTTCCTGATCAACGCTCCGGCCCAGCGACTAGCGACCGCTATGAACGCTGTGGGCCGAAATCTGTCGGTGGTCGTGAACCAAGGCGTGGAGCAGAAAAAGTTCAAAGAGGCATAGCTGTGTGGCGCCCGCGCCACATAAACGAGTTTGGTTGTCGGCAGGTCGAGGGTTGCGGGGTTCGGGTCGATTGCGTTGTCTGGCGCAGAGATCAGGGCCATTTGCACTGGAAACTGGGCCAGCCGGGAACGAAAATCAGCAACTATCGAATTGGAGAGAACAGACATGGCGGATCTGCAACAGTTGGAAGAACAAATCGTAGGTCTGTCGCTGCTGGATGCGGCAGAACTGGTGAAGAAGCTGGAAGCCCGTCTCGGGGTCTCGGCCGCGGCTGCGGCGCCGGTGGTAATGGCCGGCGGCGGAGCGACGGCGGGGGCGGCCCCGGTCGAGGAAAAGACCGAGTTCGCGGTCGTTCTGAAGGAAGTCGGCGCGAATAAGATCAATGTAATCAAGGCTGTACGAGAAGTCACCAGCCTGGGCTTGAAAGAAGCCAAGGACCTGGTGGATGGCGCCCCCAAGACCGTGAAAGAAGGGGTTTCCAAGGAAGAGGCCGAGAACATTAAGAAGAAGTTTACCGAAGCGGGAGCGACGGTCGAAGTCAAGTAGCGGTGTTTTGCGGGCGTGAGCGAAGCGGGAGCCCGCAGCCGCTATCCTGAGCGAGGCCCGACACAAGGCCGAGCCGAAGGATCTCGGAGGCCTATCCCGCTTGCAAGCTCCTCGCAAAGGTATGTTTCTATCTGGTGAAGCCCGGGAAGTGGTGTTAGCATCTATATCACTAACATCCTTCCTGCTTCATTGAGGTGACTGCGACCCACTACTCCGAGGAACCAAGGGCGTGTGGTCGCTGACACGGGTTGGCAGACTGTTTCGCGGGCAGGGCGAAACGGGAACAGGCCTTAAACTACTGGCGCGGAAACGACACATTTCAACAGAGACCCAAGCGCTATGAATGGCGCCTGCGGGGATTCGCGTCCCTGCGGGCGGACGCATTTTGTCCAGAGTTTCTTAGAGTTTGATGGCTGCGGCGCCCCGGGCGCCGTCACATCGCGGCCAGTCGCCACGGCTGCCGCGTACGAAAGTTGGAGTTACTGAATGTCAAAGAGCAATGGATTCCGTACACGTTTTGATTTTTCCAAGATTCCAGCAACCATCCAGATCCCGAACCTGATCGAGGTGCAGAAGCGCTCCTATGACCGCTTCCTGCAAATGGATCGTCTGCCCAGCGAGCGCGACGACGCCGGCTTACAGGCGGTGTTTCAGTCGGTGTTTCCCATTACCGACTTCCGCAACGTCTCGCAGCTCGAGTTCGTGGACTACGCTATCGGCAACTGGGAGTGCAAGTGCGGCCACCTGAAGGGTCTGCACCACCTCCGCACCACTTGCAAGAACTGCGGATCAACGGTCATTACTGACCCGTTCCACCCCGGCGATGTGCTCTGCGGCAAGTGCGGAACGTACAACGCCAATACCCCCGATTTCTGCAACAAGTGCGGCGACCCCGTTGGCTTGCAGTTGAAATACGACGTAGCCGAGTGCGAGGAGCGGGGCATGACCTACTCCGCCCCGCTCAAGGTCACCATGCGTCTGACGATCTTCGACAAAGACGCCGAGACCGGTAACCGTTCGATCCGCGATATCAAGGAACAGGAAGTCTTCTTCGGTGACGTACCGTTGATGACCGACAACGGTACGTTCATCATCAACGGCACGGAGCGCGTGATCGTCAGCCAGTTGCACCGCTCGCCGGGCGTGTTCTTCGAGACTGCCAACAACCGGACCTATTTCCTGGGCAAAATCATTCCCTACCGCGGCTCCTGGGTAGAGTTCGAGTACGACCAGAAAAACGTCCTCTATGTACGCATCGACCGCAAGCGCAAATTCCTGGGCACCATTTTTCTGCGCGCTCTCGGCCTGCGTTCGAGCGAGGATATCTTGCGCACCTTCTATACCGTGGATCGGCTGGTTATCCGCGATAAGAAGCTGTACTGGACGCTCGATCCCGCCAGCGAGAAGCCCACCAATCTGTTGGGCATGAAGCTGGCGCACAGCATCAAGAACAAGTCAGGGGAAGAGATTGCGCACTCCGGCCGCCGTCTGAATGCGGCAACCCTGAAGGAAATTCAGAAGGCGAAGATCGGCGAAATCGAAGTTGATATCAGCGACCTGGAAGGGGCATGGGTGGCCGGCGACGTGGTGGACACCACCACCGGTGAAGTATTGCTCGAGGCCAACTCCGAACTCACTGCCGACAAGCTCTCCAAAATTCTGGAATCGAGCGTTGTTGAAATGAGCCTGTTCTTCCCGGAGCGCGACGATGTCGGCACCGTGATCAGCCAGACTCTCAAGCGCGACGCCGTGAAGGCCCCGCAGGAAGCCCTGATCGAGATCTACCGCAAGCTGCGGCCGGGCGACCCACCGACGCTCGATACGGCAACGGCTCTCTTCCACGGCATGTTCTTCGACCCGCGCAAGTACGATTTCTCCCGCGTAGGCCGGCTGAAGTTCAACATCAAGCTGTTTGAGAAGAACGACGCCACCAACCTCGAGAACCGCACCCTGGAGCCGGAGGATTTCTACGCTACCATCCGCTACCTGCTCAAACTGCGCAAGAATATCGGCGCGGTCGACGACATCGATCACCTCGGCAACCGCCGTGTGCGCGCTGTCGGTGAGCTGCTGGAAAACCAGTTCCGCATCGGCCTGGTGCGCATGGAACGCGCGATCAAGGAAAAGATGAGCGTGTACCAGGAAATGTCGACGGCCATGCCGCACGACCTGGTCAACGCCAAGCCGGTGATGGCGGCGATTCGCGAGTTTTTCGGGTCCTCGCAGCTTTCGCAATTCATGGATCAGACCAACCCGCTGTCGGAGATCACCCACAAGCGGCGCCTCTCGGCTCTTGGGCCGGGCGGTTTGTCGCGGGAACGCGCGGGTTTCGAAGTCCGCGACGTGCATCCGACCCACTACGGACGTATCTGCCCGATCGAGACCCCGGAAGGTCCGAACATCGGCTTGATTTCATCCTTGAGTTGCTATGCACGAATCAACGACTACGGGTTCATCGAATCACCTTACCGCCGCGTTAAAAGCGGCCGCGTGATTGACTACGTGAGCGTGGTCAACGCCGGCGACAGCGAGCATAAAGTGGGCGATCACGTCGAAAAGCACGAGATCGAAAAGGAAAACGCCGAACTCAAAGACCGTCGCAAGAAACCGGTGGAGATCGAGCCTTACTCGTTCTACCTGTCGGCGTGGGAGGAAGACCGCCACGTGATCGCGCAGGCCAACGTTGAACTTGACGACAAGCTACGCATCGTGAACGATCTGGTCAACGCCCGCAAGGCCGGCAACTTCGTGCTGGTGAATCGCGACGAGGTTGACTACATCGACGTCAGCCCGAAACAGCTGGTTTCAGTAGCTGCCTCACTGGTTCCCTTCCTGGAGCACGATGACGCCAACCGTGCCTTGATGGGTGCCAACATGCAACGCCAGTCCGTCCCTCTGCTCAGGGCGGAAGCTCCGATCGTGGGCACGGGAATGGAAGGCGTAACGGCACGAGACTCCGGCGCAGTCATCCTCGCCCGGCGTAACGGCATCATCGATTCGGTAGACTCCGAGCGGATTATCGTTCGGGTGGAAGGCGAGCATCATCCCGGACAACTCTCGCGTGAGGTGGGCAGCGACATCTACCAGCTCACCAAGTTCAAGCGCTCGAACCAGAACACCTGCATCAACCAGAAGCCGGTGGTGCAGAAGGGTCAGCGCGTGGTCAAGGGCCAGGTCATCGCCGATGGCCCCTGCACCGATCACGGCGAGTTGGCGCTCGGCCGCAACGTGCTGGTCGCCTTCATGCCCTGGCGCGGGTACAACTTCGAAGACGCGATTCTGGTCTCCGAAAAGCTGGTGAAAGAGGACTACTACACTTCGGTGCACATCGAGGAGTTTGAGCTGGAGTCTCGAGACACCAAGCTCGGTCCGGAAGAAGTCACTCGCGACATTCCGAACGTCAGCGAAACCATGCTGCGCAACCTGGATGAAGCGGGCGTCATTCGTATCGGCGCCACGGTAAAGCAAGGCGATATTCTGGTGGGCAAAGTTACGCCCAAGGGCGAAACCCAGCTCACCCCGGAAGAAAAGCTGCTGCGTGCCATCTTCGGCGAAAAAGCCGGCGACGTGCGCGATGCCTCGCTCTACTGCCCGCCGGGAATCGAAGGCGTGATCGTCGACGTGAAAATCTTCTCCCGTAAGGGTCAAGAGAAAGACGAGCGGGCCAAAGCAATCGAAGCGGCGCAGATTGCAAAGCTCGAAAAGAACCTATCGGATGAGATCCGAATTCTCACCGACGAACGCCTCAAGCGTTTGGAGAACATCCTGGGCGGCAAGGAAGTGCAGGCTGACCTGCACGACGAGCGCACCAACAAGCGCCTGCTGACCAAGGGTGTGGTTCTCGACCGCGACACCATCGAACGCATCTCTACCCGCAACCTGAAACGCATCAAGTACGCGGATAAGGATCCACGGGTCAACGAGCAGATCGATGAGATCGAGGAAATGACCTCGCGTCAGATCGATGTGCTCAAGAAGATCGTCAACGAACGGAAGGACAAGCTGACCAAGGGCGACGAATTGCCGCCCGGGGTGATCAAGCTGGTCAAGGTCTACATCGCGATGAAGCGAAAGCTGAGCGTTGGCGACAAGATGGCCGGACGTCACGGCAACAAAGGCGTGATCGCTCGCATTCTGCCCGATGAGGACATGCCCTACCTCGAGGATGGTACGCCGGTGGAAATCGTGCTGAACCCCCTGGGTGTGCCTTCCCGTATGAACGTCGGGCAGATTCTCGAAACCCATCTGGGCTGGGCGGGACACGAACTGGGCAGGAAGGTCGAACAGCTCCTTGCCGAGAACTCCAAAGAGGAAGCTATCCGCCGGGAACTGAAGGCCCTGTTCAAGGACACCGTGCTCGCCGATACGGTCGCTGATCTCAGCGACGAAGAGGTTTTGGCAATTGCGCCGACCCTCAAGCGTGGTGTCTTCACCGGCTCGCCGGTCTTCGACGGCTCGAAGGAGTCCGAGATCAAGGCCTTGCTCCGTTCTTCAGGTTTGCCCGAATCCGGCAAGACGTATCTGTACGACGGTATGACCGGCAACAAGTTCGAACAGCCGGTTACGGTCGGCTACATCTACATGCTGAAACTTTCGCACCTGGTGGATGACAAGATTCACGCTCGCTCCATCGGCCCGTACTCGCTGATTACCCAGCAGCCGCTGGGCGGCAAGGCGCAGTTCGGCGGCCAGCGCTTCGGAGAAATGGAAGTCTGGGCGCTCGAAGCCTACGGCGCGGCATTCATCTTGCAAGAACTCCTGACCGCGAAGTCCGACGACGTCTATGGCCGCACCAAGATTTACGAGGCCATTGTCAAAGGCGAGGCTGCCATGGAGCCGGGCGTGCCCGAGTCGTTCAACGTATTGATTCGTGAATTGCAGTCGCTGTGCCTGGATGTGGAATTGATCAAGGCTGGCGAGAAGAAGCCGGCAGCAGCAGCGGCGGATTAGCCGTAGGTCGGTGGTCGCTTGTCGTTCGCGGCCAACGGCTTCGGGTTAAGGAATTGCTTCCAACAAGACCGCAGAGTTGCTCCTGAATCTGCGGATCGGGAACCTCGCTGGCGGCGAACGACCAGCGACAAGATGCAGGAGCCGTCCGCGGTGGCGAACCGCCGCAGGAAGTGGAGGATTACCTTGTTTCGCTCGAGCCCCTTTGATCTGGCAAATCCTATCGCCGATTTTGATGCCATCCGCATTAGCCTGGCCTCCCCGGAGAAAATCCGCAGCTGGTCGCACGGTGAAGTAACCAAGCCCGAGACCATCAACTATCGCACTTTCAAACCGGAGCGCGATGGCCTGTTCTGCGCCCGCATCTTTGGTCCGGTGACCGACTGGGAGTGTCTCTGCGGCAAGTACAAGCGCATGAAACACCGCGGGGTAATCTGCGACAAGTGTGGCGTGGAAGTCACGCTGTCCAAGGTCCGTCGCGAGCGCCTCGGTCATATCGAGCTCGCCTCTCCCTGTTCCCACGTGTGGTTCTTCAAGGGCCTGCCCAGCCGTATCGGCCACCTGCTCGATATCTCCCTGCGGGACCTTGAGTCCGTGCTCTATTTCGAGGCCTACGTCGTTGTCGAGCCCGGTGATGCTCCGGTGAAAGAGCGCGAAGTCATCAAAGACGAAGCCAAGTTCCGCGAGCTTGACCAGCAATATCGGCCCGCCGGCTTCAAGGCCATGATGGGTGCCGAAGCCATCAAGGAGCTTCTCAAGCGGGTTGATGTGGAAGCTTTGTCGACCGAACTGCGCGAGAAAATGAAGCACGAGAATTCGCTGCAGAAGCGGCTCAAATACGCCAAACGGCTGAAAGTAGTCGAGGCCTTCCGCAAAAGCGGCAACAAGCCCAACTGGATGATCCTGGACGTGATTCCGGTCATTCCGCCGGAGCTCCGCCCCCTCGTTCCACTGGACGGCGGCCGCTTTGCCACCTCCGATCTCAACGATCTCTATCGCCGGGTCATCAATCGCAACAACCGGCTGAAGAAGCTGATGGATCTGCACGCGCCGGAAGTCATCGTGCGCAACGAAAAGCGCATGCTGCAGGAGGCCGTCGATGCCCTGTTCGACAACGGCCGTCGGGGCCGCGTGCTGCGCGGCGCCAACAACCGGCCGCTCAAGTCGTTGTCTGACACGTTAAAGGGCAAGCAGGGTCGCTTCCGTCAGAACCTGCTGGGCAAGCGTGTGGATTACTCCGGTCGCTCCGTCATCGTGGTCGGCCCCGAACTCAAGCTGCATCAGTGTGGTTTGCCCAAAAAAATGGCCCTGGAATTGTTCAAGCCGTTTATCTATCACCGCCTGGAGCAAACCGGTCACTGCACCACCATCAAGCAGGCCAAGGAAATGGTGGAGCAACAGGAGCCCATCGTTTGGGACATCCTGGAAGAGGTCATCAAAGACCATCCGGTGCTGCTGAACCGGGCCCCAACCCTCCACCGCCTTGGCATTCAGGCGTTCGAGCCGGTGTTGGTGGAAGGTAAGGCCATCAAGATTCACCCGCTCGTCTGTACCGCTTTCAACGCGGACTTTGACGGCGATCAGATGGCGGTACACATCCCGCTCTCCCCGGAAGCGCAGGTTGAAGCCAGCGTGTTGATGCTTTCTTCTCACAACATTCTTTCTCCGGCCTCCGGCCACCCGATTACCGTCCCCACCCAGGACATGGTGCTGGGTCTCTATTACCTGACCAAAGCCAAGCCAGGCGCTAAAGGCGAAGGGCGAGCGTTTGCCAACATCGAGGAGGTTCTTCTGGCGCTCGAAGCCGGCGAGATCGAAACCCTGACACCGATCCGCCTGCGTTACACCGGCGAAGTGATCGACCTGACCACGGCTTACGACGATCAGGACGTCACTCACACGGACCCTGTGTCGTTCGATCGCGCCTACCTAAACACCACCGTGGGTCGCGCCATTCTGAACGATAACCTGCCGAGGGAGATGCCGTACATCAACGGCCTGCTGAAAAAGAAGGGAATCGGGCAGCTGGTCAGCTACTGCTACCTGCGGTTCGGCCTGGAAGTCACAGTCAAGATGCTCGACGAGGTCAAGGACTTGGGCTTCCGCTTCGCCACTCGCGCCGGCCTTTCCATCGGTATCGACGACATGGTGGTGCCCGATAACAAGAAAACTCTGGTGCGGGATGCCGAGAAGCTGGGCGTAGCGGTCCAGCAGCAATATCTCGATGGCGCCATCACCAACGGCGAGCGCTACAACAAGGTCATCGAAATCTGGTCAGCGATCACCGAAAAAGTCGCCGACGAGATGTTTGGGCAGATGCAGCAGCGCGACAAGGAAGGCTTCATCAACCCGATTTACGTCATGGCCGACTCTGGCGCCCGCGGATCGAAGCAGCAGATTCGCCAGCTCTCCGGCATGCGGGGATTAATGGCCAAGCCGTCGGGCGAAATCATCGAAACTCCCATCACGGCGAATTTCCGGGAAGGGCTGACGGTGTTGGAGTACTTCATCTCCACTCACGGTGCTCGTAAGGGTCTGGCCGACACGGCGCTCAAGACCGCCGATTCCGGCTACCTCACCCGCCGTCTGGTCGATGTCGCTCAGGACGTGATCATCAGCGAATACGATTGCGGTACCGTCGACGGGATTTACGTGGCCGGCATCGTTGAAGCCGGCGAAGTAATCGAGCCGCTGCGCGACCGCATCGTGGGCCGCGTGTCGCTGGAAAAACTCAAGGACTACGACGGCAATGTGGTGGTCGACATTAACCAGGAGATTACCGAGGAACTCGCCGGGACGGTGCAAGCCGCCGGCATCGAGCGGGTGAAGATCCGCTCTGTGCTCACCTGTGAGTCGAAGCGCGGTGTCTGCGTGATGTGCTACGGCCGCAACCTGGCTTCCGGACGGTTGGTCGAACTGGGCGAGGCAACTGGGGTCATCGCGGCGCAGTCCATCGGCGAGCCTGGAACCCAGCTCACCATGCGCACCTTCCACATTGGTGGAACCGCATCGCGAGTATCCGAGCAGTCGCGCCTCGATGCCAAGAGCAACGGCACCGTTCGCTTCATCGGATTGCAAACGGTCAAGTCGAAGGCTGGCGACCTGGTGGTGATGAACCGCCAGGGTTCGATCGCGGTGGTCGACGACAAAGGCCGCGAGCGCGAGCGCTACTCCGTGGTTTACGGCGCCAAGGTCAAAGTCAATGAAGGCGATCAGGTTCAGCTGGGCCAGGTGATGGTCGAGTGGGACCCGTACACCTTCGCCATCCTGACCGAAATCGGCGGCACGGTGCAGTTCAAAGATCTCCAGGAGGGGGTCACGCTGCACGAGGAAGTCGACGAGGTCACCGGTCTGTCGCGACACGTGGTCGGCGATTCTCCCGATGAGAAGCGCCAGCCGGCGATCGTCATCAAGGGCAAAACCAGCAAGCGCTACCTGATGCCTTCCCGCGCCCACCTGATGGTGCAGGACGGCGACACGGTTTACGCCGGCGACGTGCTGGCCAAGATTCCGCGCGAGACCACCAAGACCAAGGACATCACGGGCGGCTTGCCGCGCGTGGTCGAACTGTTCGAGGCCCGCAAGCCGCACGACACGGCGGTCATCAGCGAGATCGATGGCACGGTGAAGTTCGGCGAGGTTTCGAAGGGCCAGCGCAAAATCTACGTGGTAGCCGACAATGGTACGGAGAAAGAATACTCAGTGCCGCGCGGCGTACACGTTAACGTGCAGGAAGGTGAACGCGTCAAGGCGGGCGAACCGCTGATGGACGGTCCGCTCGATCCGCACGACATCCTGGCCGTGCTGGGCGAAAAAGAGCTGCAGGCTTACCTGGTGAACGAAATCCAGGAAGTCTACCGGCTGCAGGGCGTCAACATCAGTGACAAGCACATCGAGGTGATCGTTCGCCAGATGATGCGTTGGCGCCGGGTGGAGGACGTCGGCGACACCAAGTTCCTTCTGGAAGAGCAGGTGGACAAATTCCACTTCGCAGAAGAGAACGAGCGCGTGATCGCGCAGGGCGGGCGTCCGGCTACTGGCCGGCCGCTGCTCCTGGGCATCACCAAGGCGTCGCTCTCGACCGACTCGTTCATCTCGGCGGCGTCGTTCCAGGAAACCACGCGAGTGCTCACCGAGGCGTCGATCAACGGACGCGTCGATCACCTGCGCGGTCTGAAGGAGAACGTGATCGTGGGACGGCTCATCCCCGCGGGCACCGGCATGGAGTACTATCGCAACGTCCGTCTCTCACCCGAGATGGAAGAAGCGGCGGCCAAGGTGCAGGAAGAAGTTTCGCAGGCGTACGAAGAGGCCGAGCGCGCGCTCGAGCTTATGCGTCACGAAGGCGAGACGGAAGAGCTGGCCGCAGAGTAACGATGCTTTGGGAAGTTAAAAAGGCCGCCAGAAATGGCGGCCTTTTATTCTTGTGTGGGCGCGGGCGTCCCCGCCCGTGCTGAACCCAGATTACAAAAGAAGCGGTCCTTCCCCAGATCACTTGCTCAGCAGTCCGAAGACCCCAACCCCATTTGTTGTTCCTACATAAACCTTGCCATTGATGATCGTCGGCGTGATGAATTTATTCCCCGACCCGAACTGGTCGCGGCCGTTTGACGCCTGGTTGCTGTTGTACAGTTCCTTGGCCAGATTCGTCGCATCGTAAGCGTGGAGGGTCGCGGGATCGCTGTTTTCTGCAGCCCAGACGATTCCGTTGCTGCTCCCATTCGCCGAGATGCTTGGTGTCGCGCCCGGATAGCCGAAGGCATTTCCAGACTGCGAGGAGGGGCTGGTCGACAGTTTGGCGCTGCTAATGGAAAAGGCCATGAGGTTGTTCCCCTGCGGCCCGTAGTAGACGGTATTGTTGAAGTAGGCAGGCATGCTCCAGACTCCTCCTCCGAGCACCCCCGGGAGCTGCTGATAGATGTTGTCACCACCGGAATTGAACTTCCCCATGTTATCGCGATCGACTACGTAAAGATTCGAGTCCTTGCCCGCGCCAACGGCAAGATGACGAGTATTCCCCGATCCGTCAATCAGGTCCGGCAAGACCAGCGCTCCCCCGGAACCGAGATCCGTGTCGCTGTCGTTTTCCGATTGCTGATTGGACATCTCAAAGTAATCGGCCACGGCCAATTTCGTGCCGGCGGTAGAGATCTTTAGAAACGCATTCCCGAAGTCGCCCTGGCTGGGAAAACCACTGCCGTTGAGGGTGGAGTCGAACACGCCATTCGCGTCGAGTGCGTAGATATTCCCATTCGCATCCGCTGCCGGTCCCGCACCTGCCATCCAGATCGATCCTTCGCTGCCGTTGGGGGTGAGGTTCAGCACGGTGGTTTGGGCCAGCGTGTTCTGATCGTAGCCCATGATCCAGCCAGTATAGGGTCCGGCGTCACAATGCGACGTCCAGGCCAGGTAGACGGTGCCATTCAGCAACAGGAGTCCGGCGCGTTCTGCGTACTGGCTGGGATCAAAGACCACATTCCCGCCGGAACTGTTGGCCCCGGTACCGGGATACGAAGCCTGAATCTCCTTCGGACCGCTAAACTCCTCCCCCCCGGTGGTTACATCCAGCGCGTGCAGGCGTTGATGGTAAGTTCCCGATCCATCTTTTGACATGGCAACCACGTAAATCGTTCCATGCGATCCCGCCTTCGGGTCGATCACGGGGGTTGACGTGACCCCAATCTCCGGCGTGATCTGGCCGCAGCCGTGATCGTCGCTGGTAGATTCACCGGATGGTAAAGTAGAAACTTGCCAAAGCTTGGTTCCGGTATCGGCGTCGAAACCATACACGCTGCCGTGTTCGGTAGGTACAAATAGTACGTTGTGGGTCTGGCCGGAGACCGTTAAGTTGGGAAGGTAAAGCGGCTGAGCGTCCACCTTGCCATCGACGCTGATGACGAAGAGATTGCCGAAGCTCGAGGAGTTTACGTTGGTGGTGGTGAGGATGGTCTCGCTGAGATTCTGGCCCGTCCTCGCCACGTCGTTGTGGTAAGTCAGTACCGAATTATTGGGCGTTCCGCCCGGTGGCGGCGTCCCTCCGGGAGGAGTCTTCGTACCTCCAGAACTCGTGCCGCCGCAACTCAGCAGGTAGACCGCGACTGTGAGGGTAAGCAAGAGCATCACGCTTGCGCAAACAGTCTCTAGCTTCAGGTTTTTCCGCAGCGTTTCACTTCCACGATTCGACATCGGGATACTCCACTCGGGAACGTCGGGACGATGGGTAACTACAAATTTATCCCCTTATACCACGATTACTTTTGGCGCAGGAGTTTCCCGAAGCGGCACACGAAACCAAGGTCACCTTCATTGAGTAGGAGAGCCCGCAGGCCGGCGAGAGCATTACTTTACGTCAATGCGCAGAACAATATTGACTTGCTTCCGGTCGTCAAACTGGCTGACCGTTTTTGTGTCGCTCTTCAGATTCTTGTATTGCGCGTAGACTTCGTAGTCGACGTTGGGAGAGAGTTCGGGGAAGTGATAATTCCCATCGGGACCAATGATGTAAGACTTCACTGCGTGAGTTCGAGTATTGGCCAGATACACCACCGCATCGGTTACGGGATTGTCTTGCTTGTCCAGGACCTTTCCAGTCAGCGTCCGCCCGGGAGCGCTCTTTTCTTTATCTCTTGGACTATATGCATAAGCCGCAGCCGCCAGACCCAGCAGCACAAGCATCAGCGTCAGAATGCGGAAAGGCTTCATAGAGAGTTCCGTACAAACATATTCTCCGCCTATTTTAAATGCAGGCCGGTGTCGACCTTCTCATCATATTCCACATGCACTGTGACTTCTTCGCCGGGGTGCAGCGGCGCTCCGCCGGGTGCTTTATAGCCTTTCAGGTCGGCCCAGAGGACATAGTCTGCTTTGACCGCTGGTACGCGCAGGGCGAACTCGCCGTTATGATCCGAGTATAGCTCCCAACGAGGCTTCTTTTCGTTCTCGCGTCGGACGCGAACCCTGACACCGTACACCGGGCGGTCATCGGGTCCCCACACCGTACCGAAGATCAGAGCATAGGGCTGGTCGTGTTTGTGATCTGATGGAACCGCCGATCCGCTAGCGCCAGCCGTTACTACATACAGGAGAATCACGGATCTAAAAACGATGGTTCGGTACGACGAACCCGGAAGGTGGGGCAAATGCGGGCGAAAACTAGGAATAGTCACCGTCTTCGGCTTCCTCTTCTTCGTCGTCTTCCTCGTATTTTTCCTCGTCGACCGCCTTCAACTCCAGCGGGTTGACCGTGACCACCTCGAAGTCGGTGCCGCATTCGGGGCAGGAAACTACTTCCCCCTCGTCAACGTCATCTTCCTCGATATCCAGATTGCTCTCGCACTCAGGACACAACACCATAATTGCCTCCGCTCTATATAGGGTCCCTGATAATATTTATTGAGTCTTGCGGTGCAGGTCAAGTGCTCCTCCGCAAAATTTGGAATGTCGCTCACACCCCCAGCCAGGTCCATCATGAAGCACTCGTCCTTCACGCCCAGGAAATTTCTTTGCCGCCTTTTGCTTGCGTGCCTCACGGTTGCGCTGCTTAGCAGCGGTGTGCGATCTCAAGAAAACCTCGATGCCGGCCGGCGAGATCCGCGTATCGCCTCGGTTCTGATGCGAATCTCCCCATCACGGATGCAAGCTACGATTGAAAAGCTGGTTAGCTTTCAGACGCGTTCCACGCTCTCCACGCAGGACTCGGCTTCCATTGCAGCCGGGAAGGGCATCGGGGCGGCGCGGGAATGGATCAAGTCCGAATTCGAGAGCTACGCGCGCGACTGCGGCGGGTGTTTGGACGTGCGAACCGATACCTTTACCGATGGCCCCGCCGACCGAATTCCCTATCCTACGGAAATCAGCAACGTTTACGCCGTTCTGAAGGGCTCCGATCCGCAGCGCAGCCAGCGCATCGTGCTGGTCAGCGGTCACTATGATTCCCGCAACAGCGATACCCTTGACGCCAGCGGCGCTGCTCCCGGCGCAAATGATGATGCCAGCGGCACGGCGGTCAGCCTGGAGTGCGCCCGCGTTCTCAGCCAACTCAAGTTTCCAGCGACCATCATTTTTCTGACCGTCGCGGGCGAAGAGCAGGGCTTGAACGGCAGCCGCCACTTTGCCAAAACGGCCAAAGCCGCCGGATGGGACATCGAAGCTGTCCTGAACAACGACATCGTGGGTGGCGATCGTAGCGCCCAGCAGGACACCAGTGTGCTCCGCGTTTTTTCCGAAGGCGTGCCGGTTGTGGCTACTGACGCTGATCTCCGACTGATTCGGAGCCTCGGTGGAGAAAGCGATTCTCCCTCCCGCGAACTGGCCCGCTACATCGCCCAGGTGGGTCGCAGCTACGACGTGGGTGTTAAGCCTTTGCTTGTCTTTCGCCTGGATCGCTATCTGCGCGGCGGCGATCACCTGTCCTTCAACCAGCAGGGCTACCCCGCCGTCCGCTTTACTGAATTTCTCGAAGATTACCGTCATCAGCACCAGAACGTCCGCACTGAAAATGGCATTGAGTACGGCGACCTGCCCAAATTCGTAAACTTTGATTACCTGGCCAACGTAGCCCGGTTGAATGCCGCGACCTTGGCCTCCCTGGCCTCCGCGCCGGCCCCTCCAGCCAAGGTGCGGCTGCTGATCAAACAACTGGAAAACACTTCCACCCTGGACTGGGAACCATCGCCCGGGGCCACAGCGTACGAAGTTTTGTGGCGCGCGACCACCAGCCCGGAATGGGGACATCTCCAAACCGCTGGAAATGCAACGCAAATCACCATCCCAATGTCTAAGGACAACGTAATTTTCGCGTTGCGGGCGGTCGATGAAGGGGGCCATCGGAGCCTGCCCGTTGTTCCGCTGCCGGAGCGATAGTTCCCCTGATAAGATAAGCACGTTCAGCATCGGAGTTACAGACCAGCAAACCGTTCTATGTATCGCGGACGAACTCTCTCGCTCAGCTTCCCTCCCTTCACCCCCTGGGTGAAGCGGATCATCATCGCCTGCGTCGCCGTTTACTTCCTGCAGGTGATTCTGGGTGCGACGGCTCCCGGTGGAGGCAGGGTTCTGGTCCTCATCGGAGCTCTGATTCCCGCCGCTGTCCTGCACGGTTGGATTTGGCAGCTGGTTACTTATTCGCTGCTGCATGCCAGCGTCAGCCATATCCTGATCAACATGCTGATGCTCTGGATGTTTGGCGCGCAGGAGGAGATCGACTGGGGATCGAGAAAATTCCTCGAGTTTTATTTGTTTTGTATCGCAGGTGCGGCTCTGACCACAATCGCCGTAGCCTATTCGCCCATCCCAGGAGTAAGTCCGGAAACCCCCACCATCGGCGCCTCTGGCGGCGTATACGGCATTCTGATGGCCTTTGGCATGTTGTACGGCGATCGCGAAATCCTGATGTTCCCACTGCCCTTCATGATGAAGGCCAAATATATGGTCGCCATTATGATCCTGCTGGTGATCGTTGCCACTTTCCAGCCATCGCAGGGAGGCGTCGCCAACTTCGCTCACTTGGGCGGATTACTATTTGGTTTTCTGTACGTAAAATTTGTCCCCCGGAAAGGACTCATGTTCGGCGCTTCCGAGCGCTATTTCAGCCTGCGCAATTCCTATTACCGCTGGAAACGCCGTCGCGCGGCGCGCAAGTTCGAAGTCTACATGCGCCACCACAATCGCACGGTCACCTTTGATGAGCATGGCAACTACATCCCGCCCGACGAGATCGACAAGAAGAATGGAGGATCGAAATCGGGCTGGATCAACTAATTGCAGACCTCAACCGCATAGCTTCTCGAACTCGGTCACAACCGTTGCCGGCAGCGGGTCCAGCTTCGTTTTCCCTTTGAATCCCAGATCGTGCCCCACGCCATCGACTTGCAACAGGAAAGTTGGGCTTGTAATCAGTTGTAGCGCGGCCTCCATTTCGGCGACGGAACCAAACGGATCGCGAGTCCCCTGCACGAAGAGTACCGGCACGGCCAGCTTGGGGAAGTGCGCCGTTCGAAGCTGCTCCGTCTTGCCCGGAGGGTGCAGCGGGTAAGAGGACAACAAGAGACCTTGGACGAGATCCGGTTCCTCCGCGCTAAGAATGCTCCCCTGGCGGCCTCCGTAGGAATGGCCACCCAGGAAAATCCGACCTCGGACCAGCTTCCTGACAGCAGCCACAGCCGTTTTCAGGCCCTGGCGATCTCTGGCCGCCTTGCTGGGTCTCGGAGGACCAAAGGAACGGCTCTGGCGGAACGGCAAGTCGCAACGCAGCACCGCGACCCCGGCACTCGCAAATGCCTCGGCGAGAGCCACCAGCCATGGACCTTTGCAGTTTCCTCCGGCGCCGTGAGTGAGCACCAGGCCATCGTGCGCCTGGACCGGGCGATGCAGAAACCCGCGGACCAACGGATCAGCCGACGCGTCGGTGAAAACTTCGAAGCTGGCTGAAGAAGTCATATTATCGATTCAGCGCGTCTTCCAAAGTCTCGAACACTTTTACTGTCCGTATCTCCTGCGCCAGCTTAGCCCAGCAGCGTAGCACTTCCGGGTCCTCCAGGGCCGCCCGTCGCGCCTCCTCCGACTTCCAATACCTCAGGAGTACGTACTCGCCGGACAGTTTTGCGTCTCGATAGAGCAAGTCCCGGCTGTAACCTCCTTTGGACAGCGCCGCGGACAAATCCTGGATGGTTGCCAGCGATGCCGTCTCGCTCCCTGGCAGGGGTTCGTAAACCGCAATCGAAAATATCTCTTCCTTCATCGCTCAAACTGCTCTTCGACCCGTAGCGCGTCCTTTTCTTGCCGACGCCGCCACTCGGGTGTCCTCTGCACTCACGCGATGCAATCGCATGAAGTTGGTCGACCCTGAGGCCATCTTGGTTCCAGCTACAACGCCCAGGACATCTGCAACCTTGATCCGCCGGCGGCGCAGGAGCTCTTGCTCAGCCGCCGCGACCATGCCATCCGCATTATGCGCCTGGGGATGCAATACCGGATGGACTCCCCAAAGCAGATTCATGCGGTTGCAAACTGACCTGGCCTGACTGAAGGCATAGATGCTGGCTTTGGGACGATACTTGGAAATCATGCGTGCCGTGTTTCCGCTCTCCGTAAACACCGCGATGGCGCCCATGTGCAAATCTTCGGCGGCATGAGAAACGGATTCGCAAATGGCCTCGGCGACGGTCAGTGAGTGCCGGTCGCGTCTGCGCCGGGATGGGGTGAAGTCGGGCAGATTTTCTTCCGCCTCCACGATAATCCTGGCCATCATTGCCACTGCCTCTCGCGGGTAGCGGCCGCTGGCTGTCTCCGCCGATAGCATCACCGCATCGGTGCCGTCGAAAATCGCGTTCGCCACGTCGCTGGCCTCTGCCCGGGTCGGACGCGGGTTTTCGATCATTGATTCGAGCATTTGAGTTGCGATAATCACCGGCTTTCGCCATTGCGCCGAGCGGCGAATCACATGCTTCTGAATCACCGGAACCTTCTCCGGCGGCATCTCAACTCCCAGGTCGCCACGGGCTACCATGACGCCGTCAGCGGCCTCAAAAATCTCTTCCAGATTTTCCAATGCCTGCGGCTTCTCCAGCTTGGCAATTACCGGAACATCGGCGCCGTGACTCGCAATCAGGCGTTTCACATTGCCAACGTCCGCGGCGGACCGCACAAATGACACCGCCACTAGGTCGACCCCAAGTTCAAGCCCAAATTCCAGGTCGGCGCGGTCTTTCTCCGTCAGGGCAGGAATAGAGAGTGGTATTCCGGGAAGATTGATCCCTTTGTGTTCCCCCAACAGCCCACCATTCACCACTTCGCATTGCACCTCTCCGTTCCGCACTCCGAGTACGCGCAGTTCGATCAGCCCATCCGAGAGCAGGATGCGGGCACCGGGCTCAACCTCGCCGGCGAGTGCCTGGAACGTGGTTGAGATCAGGGAGGCGGTGCCTTCAACCCCACGGGAAGTAATGGTAACCCGTGATCCCCCCTCAAGCATCACCGGAACATGACTTTGCAGCGCTCCGGTACGAATCTTCGGGCCTTGCAAATCCTGCAGAATGCAAATGGTGCGATTTTGCTTTTCCGCTACCCGTCGCAACCGCTCAAAAGCCTTGCCATGCTCTGCGTGTGAGCCGTGGGAGAAGTTAAGGCGCGCCACATCCATGCCCCGTCGCATCAAGTCCCGCAGGATGACTTCAGAATTGCAGGATGGTCCGACGGTGCAGATGATTTTGGCCCGGCGCATACGCGGTGTATCAACTCGCTCCGCGCTATTTCGATGAGAGCTTTTGTCCAATTCTTGTCCCCAACATCACAATTGGCCGAACTCAAAATTGGTATCCGCACAAACTAGGACCCGGTATAAGTACTCAAACGTGGAGCCGGCATTTCCTTTAACTCTTTCCCCAGAAAGGCGCGCGGGAAGAGCATTGCATTGAATTCGGCCCCTACTAAAACTACCAGCGAGATCATGTACATCCACACCAGGAGCGCGATGCCCACGCCCAACGAACCATAGATCAGGCTGTAATCCGCATAGTTCTGCAAGTACCATCCGAACAGCAGCGTTGCCGCGAACCATAGCACTGTCGCCAGCGTCGCACCCGGCAACACGCTGTGCCAGGGCTGAGTGCGCGGCACTGCGTTGTGATAAATCAGCGCAATTACCGCAATACTGGTCAGCGTCGCAATCAGCCAGCGGATCGCGCTCCACATGAGCAGAATGTAGAATCCAAACTCGTGGCCAAGCTCGAATAGGATCCGCGTCTCGATCCTGCTTCCGAAGGCGACCAGTACGGTCGCAAAGGTCAAGGGAGTTCCCGCCAGAATGACCAGGGAAAATGCGATCATCCGCTCTTTGACCAGGCCCCAGATTTTGGGCAGTTGATAAGCATTACGGAATCCCTCCATCCAGGAGATCATGACGCCGGAGCCGGTCCATAGAGTGATCAGAGCTGCGCTGACCAGGACGCCCAATGGCCGCTGCAACGATGTTCCCTTCAAATAGGCCAGCGCAGTGTTGCTGCCGGCAGGGAGGATACGGCCCACTGCGTAGGAGATCTCGCGAAGGTAGGCCTGGGTCTTGCGAGAGGTGGCCAACATCGAACCAATTAACAATAATCCGGGGAAAAACGTGAGGATGGAGGAGTAAGCCGAAGCTTTGGCGACGGCAAACGCGTCATGTTGAAACGCGCGCCAAAACGCCAGCCGAATGAGACGTAGAAGACGCAGGATCAATGGCTTTCAGGTAAAGACACCCGCGTTGAGATTACCAAAGTCTCCTCTGTGCCCGAGTAGAAATTTCGCGGCCGCTCGCT
>Ga0335078_10003673_pt1 | contig 22823 bp, 24 predicted proteins | sample Lox_Sample_32_FD_206711 | JGI IMG/M metagenome (GOLD analysis project Ga0335078, IMG submission 206711) | Soil microbial communities from Loxahatchee National Wildlife Refuge, Florida, United States - Lox_Sample_3.2 | ecosystem: Environmental > Terrestrial > Soil > Wetlands | place: USA... | reverse complement strand
AATTCCGCCGGCGATTCGGCCGCGAGGTGGCCGCGCTGGTCCGGGTCAAGGGCATGTGCACGGTGCGGGTGATCGAGGCCGACTCCCAGTCGGCCACGCCGTTCGTGGTCACCGAATACGCCCAGGGCCCTTCGCTGTCCGAGCACATCGACAAGCACGGCTCGGTCGGTCCCGAGATGCTGTACGGCCTGGCGACCGGGCTGGCCGAGGCGCTGACCGTGATCCACGCGGCCGGGATCATGCACCGGGACCTCAAGCCGTCCAACATCATTCTCACCGACGCTGGCCCGAAGGTCATCGATTTCGGCATCGCCCGGCGGCAGGACACCACCGCCGTGACCAAGACGGGCATGATGGTCGGCTCGCTGGGCTTCATGGCCCCGGAGCAGATCAGCGGGCACCCCGGCCCGGAGGCCGACATCTTCGCCTGGGGCGTGACGGTGGCGTACGCGGCCACCGGGCGGTCGCCGTTCGGCGCCGGGAACACCCACTCGATCTTGTACCGGATCATGTACGGCGACCCCGACATAGCCGCGGTACCGGACGCGCTGCGGCCGCTGGTGGAAGCCGCCCTGGCCAAGGACCCGCGGAACCGGCCGACCGCGCAGCAGCTGCTGGACCGGCTGACGAGCGCTTCCCGGCGGACCGACCGCATCAACGACACGCCCACCCAGGTGATCTTGTCGCGGACCTGGCAGACCGGACTCCACTCCAGCCCGCTGCCGCCGGGCCGGCCGGCCGAGGCGAACCGCGCTCTCGCGCCCGAACCCCCGTCGCCAGCCGCCGATCCGCCCACCGCCGACTCGGCGGTACCACGTGCGCCAGCCGCCCGGGCGCTCGCCCCCCAAGCGCTCGCCCCCGAGGCACCGGCCCCTCAGGCTCCATCCCCGGAAGCGCAGGCTACCGGGAAGATCCCGGTCACCCGTCGCATGGCGACCATAGCTGCCTCGGCGCTCGTCGCCATGCGCCGCCACCGTCCCGGCCGCCGCGCGGCCGGCCGGCCGCGGCCCAAGTGAAGTAACTGCCAGCGGACTGGCAGCGTGGCGCGGACCTCGGCCGATTGCCCGGCGGCGAGCACGTCGATCCAGGCGGCGGCATGACTCAGCGGCGGTACCACCTCCAGGCGCAGCGTCATCTCGCCGTCGTCCTTCTCGTTCCAGCCGACGACGCGCGTGGCATGCCACCGCCCGCCGCTGTCGCGCACCCATATTCTCAGCGGGAAATCCGCCGCCAGGTTCGGCGATCCGGTGGCGTGCGCGTACAGGACGGTGCTGTCATCGGTATTGTTCAGGCCGAGGATCGAGAGCCTGATCCCGTCGAGTGCGGGAAACGCGACGGCCACGGCGGCGCAGCCGTCGCGCCCCAGGCGCCTTTCCGGCCTCCTGCGGTGGTAGTGCGCGATCAGGCTGAGCCATGGTGCGGGCAGGTCACGGGCGGGCGGGGCGGTGATGCCATGGCCGCTGACGTTCAGCTTCGCGCACAGGGCAGCCAGCTGGCCGGGAACCGGGCTGAACGCGGACAGCGCGCCGCACGCCTGCAGGGCCGCTACGACGTCGCCGAGGCCGTCGGCGACGCAGGAGAACGGCTCAGGTCGTGGCACCTCCGGATGAAGCCGGATCTCCTGCGGGAACGCCAGGGCCAGAAGCAGCAGCCGCGTCGCCATGCGGTTCAGCAGATGCTCGCCGGGGCTGCTCACTTCCTCGCTGACCGCCACCCCGGTGCCGTCTGGCGGCCGGTCCACGGGGGTCAGGTCAATGCGCGCGGCGCGCTCGCCGGGAGTGGTGAGGTCCAGCCAGCGGATGCCGGACGGCGGGCCGGGATGCACCGTGATTTCGCCGGCCAGTTCCAGCGGACGGCGCCCACGCCGGCCGCTGAAGCCCATCCGGTAGCTGGCCCCCCGGTCGTCCGTCGCGGTGAACTGATGCGCGGGGAATACGGCGAACGGCCGGTACATGCCGTTGTGCTCGATCCCGGGCGGCACGAACTCGCCACCGCGCCCCCGCACGACCACCGTGAACCGCGCGCAGGCATCCGTCAGCGCGTAGGACAGCAAGTACATCTCGCCGCTGACATCTCCGTCGTGAACCGGGATCACCTGGCCGAGCGGGATGGCGAGGCGGGGAGCCGTGCGCGGTCCGGGCGATCCCGGCACGCTGGACGCCACTCTGTCAGGCGACCAGGGCGCCGCTCGCTGGGCCGCCCATGATGGCCGCAAGCTCAGCAGCATGCCCAGCGGCACAAGCGCCGCGGATGACCGCAGCAGCGACCGCGGATCCGGGCCGTGCCCGCCAGGGGGACCGGCACGGCGGGTGGCGTGGGCCAGCGCCAGGTCATTCAGGATCTGATCAGCGGCCTCATGATCCAGCGCACGCACGGCGGTCAGGACCTGCGCGACCCTGCTTACCCGGGTGGCGCCCGTCTCCAGGGCGGCTTGCAGCGCAGCTATCCCGCGAGCGGTGTGGGCGTGCACGGCACCGATGCTGATGCCGATCGTCCTCGCGGTCTCCCGCTCGGACAAGTCGGCGTAATACTGCAGCGCGATCGCCTCGCGCTGGTGGCTGGGCAGGTCGTAGAGCGCGTCCGCGACGGCGGACTGCTGCCGGAGAACCAGGGCTCCGGTCTCGGCACCCAGCGCGCCCGGCAGTGCCGGAGCGCCGTCCCGCGGATGTGCCGTGGCGCGGCGCAGTTCCGCCTCGGCCGCCAGCCGCAGGTAGATCTCCGCGCGTTCGCGGTCCATGCTCCTCAGTGTCCTCCAGCCCTGGGCGCCCGCGCTGCCCCGGCGCGGCGGCCCGCCGCCAGCTGCCGCCGGGTGGTCGATCAGCCAGCCCTGCTGCCCTGAGCGGACCAGGGGAACGGCACCAGGTCCGGCTCGACCCAGCCACTCCGGGCCGGCCCGGCGGCCAGGGTCGATGACCGGTAATGCCTGCCGAGCAGGCGCTTGTCGAGTAGCGCGGGGTGGCGGCCGGCGAAGGTGTCGAAGTCGGCGCAGTCCGGGTCGGCGCCGACGTGGTGGGCGACGATCTCCACCCAGGCCCGGGAGACCGTGTGGTGGTACTTCTGCGGCGCCCGCTCGTAGGCGGCGATGTGCCGGATCCAGTCGCAGATCCTGGCGGTGGCCTCCGGCATGCCGTAGCGCCGCACGGCCAGGAAGGCCAGGTGGATGTGCTGCCGGTGCCGGAACTGCCCGCCGGGGCCGGTGATCTCCGGCAGGATCGCGGCCAGCTCGGCGTCGGGTCGGCCGTGCGCTTGGCTGTGCTGGCCGGAGCGCCGAATCTCCTGGCCGGGGCGCAGGATCTCCTGGCGGGGGAGCGGGACCTCACGGTGGGTCATGAGCTGGGCTCCTGCAGGGCGGTGAGGACGGCGTAGTATCCGGCGATCTGGGTCGCGGACAGCTCGGAGAGCGTCTCGCGCTCCAGGTCCGCGATCGCAGTGAGCACCTGGGCTGCCGCCGCCTGACCGGCCTCGGTCAGCGGCAGCCGGAACGAGCGGCGGTCGGCGGGATCCAGCTCCCTGGTGAGGTAGCCGCGGTTCTCCAGCCGGTCGAGGAGGCCGGTCAGCGTGCTGGCCCGGGTGCCGGTCCGTTCGCTGAGCTGGCGGATGTTCAGTGTCCCGCCCTCGCCCAGGTTCGCCAGCGCGTTGATCTCGGCGGCCGACAGGTTCAGGTCCGCCAGCGCGGCGCTGAGCGCGTGCAGCGTGCGATGTGTGGCCCGCTGCAACGCCAGCACCGCACCAGGTAGTCCAGTTTCGGATATCATGGAAATGGATTATACGATAGTAAAGTATCTAGCGCTAGTGATCCCGGCTGGCGCGCGGCCGGTGAGCGGTCGGGAATTGCCGGGCAGAGAATCGCCGGGCCGGGGAATTGAGTCGCCGGGCCGGGACAATGGGCTCGTGGCTGAGTCATGGATGATCGACGAACTGGCGCACGCGGGACCCGAGCACCTGGATCCGGCCTTCGTGGCCGGCTACGACCGTAAGCAGGGGTATCCCGACCCGGCAGAGGACCTGGATGCCTTCGCGGCCCACGGCCTGGATGCGAGTTCGGCTGTCGTGGACCTCGGCGCGGGCGCCGGGCAGTTCGCGCTCGCGGCCGCCCGCCGGTTCGGGCACGTGACCGCCGTGGACGTCTCACCGGCCATGATCGCCGCGCTGCGCGACCGCGCCGCCGCTGCGAGGCTGGCCAACCTGGACTGCGTGCGCGCGGGCTTCCTCAGCTACCAGCATCAGGGGCCGCTGGCCGACGGCGTGTATACCCGCAACGCGCTGCACCAGCTGCCCGACTTCTTTAAGGCGCTGGCCCTGGACCGGATCGCGCGGATGCTGCGGCCCGGCGGCGTGCTGCGGCTGCGCGACCTGATCTACGACTTCCGCCCCGCCGACGCCGAGGGCATCTTCCGGGACTGGTTCGACCACGCCGCCGCCGATCCCGCCGAAGGCTACACCGGCGCAGACTACGCCGAGCACATCCGCACCGAGTTCAGCACGTTCCGCTGGCTGCTCGAGCCGATGCTCGCCGCGTCCGGCTTCGAGATCGTCACCGCACGGTTCGAGCGCCGCCTCTACGGCGCCTACACCTGCGTCAAGAGATCCTGACAGGCACGCAGGGAGCCCCGCTGGTCCGGACCTGACAGCAGGACGCGTGAGGGCGGCGCAAGATCTGATTCATGATCGTGGCCAGTTTTGGCCGCATACGGGCCGTTTCTGGCCATGATCATGGAACAGGCCGGCGGGCTGGGCGGCTGAGGAGGGCGGGGGCCTGCCCACCCCAGGCCGGGCACCGCGGACTGTGGCGGCTGGTGGCTGTGAGGCATGTGGGGTGATTGCCTGGGGCGGCGGACGATTACGCGCGCCTGGTCACGGCGACCGGCCTGCTTGGCCGGCGCTCCAGCGGCTGCCGCAAGACTCTCGGTCGGTAAGCGCGACACCTGCCAGCAGATCGCACCCGCAATTACGGCCACCCCGGCCAGGACGAGGGCTCCGGCGCGGACGCCGACGGCGGCGAGCGTCACGCCGCCCAGAGGCAGGGCGAGGGTCTCGACCCATGACTGCAGGGTCGCGGTGACGCTCATCACCCGGCCGTGCGCCTGAACGGGAGCGACCTGCTGGAGCCTGGTGAGCGAGACGGCGCCGAACACCGATCCGGCCGCTCCCCACAGGAAGGCTCCGGCGTAGGCGACCGGTACGGACGTGGTACCGGCGAACAGGCACGCGGCCAGGCCGTAGCCGGTGGCGCTCGCCACCAGGACCGTCCTTCCGGTGAGGCGGGCCCGGACCCGGGAAAGGGCCAGCCCGGTCAGGATCGCCCCGGCACCTGCGGCCGCCTCGAACAAGGCGAACTGCGACGGCGGGCGGTGCAGCACGTGGCGGGCGTACAGCGGCTCCACCACCAGGAACGAGGCGGACGTGAAGGTGACCGCGGCGCTCAGCAGCACGACGAGCCGTACCGCCCGGCCGCGGGCCACCAGGCCGATGCCCTCGGACAACTCGCGGAGCCAGCCCGGGCGTTCGGCTCGTTCCGCCGGCCGGAGCGGGAGCGGCGCGACGGCGGCGGCACCGGCCAGGTAGCTGGCCGCGTCCAGGATGAATGCCGCCGGGAAGCCCGACAGGGCCAGCGCGGCGCTGGCAGCCAGCGGGCCGGCCACCTGGCCCGCCGAGGTGGCGGAGCCCAGCAGCGCGTTGGCTGCGAGCAGGTCCTCGTCGGCCACGATGCGCGGCGGCAGGGCGCTGGCCGCGGGCCCGGCGAGGGCCCGCGCGGAACCGTAGGCGGCCGCCGCGAAATCGAGCCAGGCGAGCGAGCCCGCCGCCGCCATGCCCAGGGCGGCGCACGCCGCCCCGCAGTGCCCGGCCACCAGCGCGGCCCGCGGCCCGGTCCGGTCGATGTACACGCCCATCAGCGGGCTCAGGACGGCGGGCGGAGCCGCCCAGCAGACGATGGTCACGGCGACCGCGTCCGGGCCGGCGTTGAACCGGTAAGCCGCGAACCCCCACAGCACGATCGCGGACGCCCAGCCGCCGACCGAGTTGACGGTCTCGCCGGCCACCAGCAGCCCGAAGCGGGGATCACGGAACGAGGGACGAACCACCCGCGACACGTCGCGGCGCGGTCGCCGGGGAAGCGACCGCAAGGAAAACATGCGCACCAGGAACCTCCACGCAGAGCAGCGGACTACGACAGAGGCCGCACCGCGCAGACCGACGCGTTGGCTCGGCAGGGAAAGCTGTCAGCCGAGCCGCGTTGGCTCGGCAGGGAAAGCTGTCAGCCGAGCCGCACGAAGGCTCTCAGCACAGGAAGGATCAGCAGGCTCCGTGGTCGCGCGAGGCGGCGGTGCTGACCGTGAAGATGGCGACCATGGCCCTCCCTTACCTGGGTGATCCTGGGTCTGATTCTAGGTGTGGCAGGCCCGTCAGGTGAGCCGGGCGGCCAGGAACGCGGCCACCGCCATCAGGACCAGGCCGGACAGCCAGAGCCAGGCGGCCGGGCCGCCCGCGGGCGTCTGCAGCGTGGCCGGGTGGGTGCTGAGCCGCAGCAGCGGCGTCAGCGGCGTGTCCCGGACGACGAACAAGACGAGGAACACCGCCACCGCGGCCAGCAGACGCCAGCCGGCCCGCTCGATCAGCGCGAGCAGCGAGCCGATCCCGGCGCCGAACACCGCCGCGGCCAGGTGCAAACCCGCGATCTTGCCGTCCAGGGCGAGCGGATGGGGGTGCTCACCCTGACTGATCAGCGGCGCCACCAGGGCCGCCACGGCCAGCAGCACCGCGAACGGCAGCAGCCCCAGGTCGGTGGCCAGGTGCGCCCGGGCCCGGCCGCCGACGTGGGCGGCGAAGGCCCGGGCGAGTTCCCGGCCGTCCACCCGGTGCGCCAGCACGCTCAGCCAGGCCAGCACCGGGACGAGGGCGATCGCGGTGACCGCCGCGGCCTGCAGCGGGGGACCGGCGTCGGTCGCGTAGGCCAGGGCCAGCACGAGCACGAAGAGCATCGCCGGTGCCAGGAACCACTGGGACGAGGTGAGCAGGCGGGCCCGGTGCGCCGCGCCGTACCGCACCCGGCGCACGGCGCCCGCCCGCCGCGGCGCCGCGCCGGCCCCGCCAGCAGGCTCGTCACCAGCGGAAGCTCCGGGCTGAATGTCGCGCACCGGCTGCACCCGCCGGATCGCCTGGCCGGCGTCCAGCGCGGCCCGCAGCACCGCGGGCAGCCCGGCCTCGCCCACCAGCTGGATGGTCCCGTCGCCGGTCTCCACCTCCATCGCGCCCGGGGGCAGTGCCGCGTCCCCGGAAGCAGGCGCCCGGGGCACGGTGTCGACGCCGCCGTCGCGCAGCCGCCACGTCACGCCGGAGGGCAGCGGCAGCGGTGCGGTCGGGTGCCGCGCGACCAGCACCACGGCCCGGCGGCCCGCGGCGCGCTGGATCTCCGCGGCCACCCGGGTCACCCCGTCGGCGTCCAGCCCGCCGGAAGGCTCGTCGAGGACCAGCAGGTCCGGGTCGGCCAGCAGGGCCTGGGCCACCAGCGCGCGCTGCGCGTTGCCGCGGGACAGCGCGTGCAGCGACACCCCGGACGCGTGCGCGAGGCCTAGCCGGCCGAGCAGGTCCCCGGCGCGCCGCGCCGACTCGTTCCGGTCAAGCCCCGCGGTCCGGGCCAGGCCCAGCAGCCAGCGCTGCAACGGTATCCGGGGCAGGACCCCGGCTCGTTCGGGAGAATAACCCACAGAACCGGGACGGACGCTCGCGCCGTCCGCCGGCAGCAGCCCGGCCGCCGCGGCCAGCAGCGTGCTCTTCCCCGAGCCGTTCGGGCCCTCGACCGCCACCACCTCCCCGGGGGCGGCCGCCAGCGCCACGTCCGTGGCCACCACCACGCCGCGGGCCGCCCGCAGCCTGCGGGCGCGCACGACCAGGGCGGGGTTGCCGGGGTCACTCACGGCCGGTCAACCGCGCGTAAAGTTCCTGGTAGCGCGCCTGGGTCGCCGCCACCACGCCGGGCGGGATGGCCGGGCCCGGCGGCCGCCGGTCCCAGTCCAGGCCGGCCGACCAGTCCCGCAGGAACTGCTTGTCCAGCGAGCGCTGCGGGCGGCCCGGCTGCCATTCCGAGGCCAGCCAGAACCGCGAGGAGTCGGGGGTGAGCACCTCGTCGGCCAGCATCAGCGTCCCGTCCGGGAGCAGGCCGAACTCCAGCTTGGTGTCCGCGATGAGGATGCCGCGCGAGGCGGCCAGCTCGGCGCCCCGCCGGTAGATCTCCAGGGTGGCCCGCTCGAGTTCGGCCGCTACGGAGCCGCCCACCAGCGCCGCCACCTCGTCATGGGTCATCGGCTCGTCATGGCCGGCCGCGGCCTTGGTGGTGGGGGTGAAGACGGGTTCGGGCAGCCGGGAGCCCTCGCCGAGGCCGGGCGGCAGCCGCACGCCCGAGATCGCACCGGTTTCCCGGTAGGACGCGAGCCCGAGCCCGGCCAGGTAGCCGCGGGCGATGCACTCCACCGGGAGCATTGTCAGCCGGCGGCACCGGATGGCCCGCCCCGCCCACTCGGGAGGCACGTCGGTGCCGGAGATCACGTGATTGGGGATCACGCCGCCGAGCTGCCCGAACCACCACAGCGAGAGCTGGGTCAGCACCTGGCCCTTGCCTGGGATCGGCGTGGGCAGCACCACATCGTAGACGCTCACCCGGTCCGAGGCGACCATGATGATGTCGTCGCCGTCGGCGAACAGATCCCGGACCTTCCCCGAATGCACCAGTTCCATCCGTGCTCCTCCCAGCCGGAAAAACCGCGGTGGCGTGCGGGCACAGCGTACTAGGGCTGGTGCGCGTACGATCATGTGCCATGGCGGACCTTGAGGTGCAGTACCTCCAGGTGCAGACGACGACCGATTCGCGGGCCGAGGCGATGGAACTCTCCCGTGCCGCGGTCGAATCCAGGCTGGCCGCGTGCGCGCAGGTAGCCGGCCCGGTGGCGTCCATGTACTGGTGGGACGACGGTCTGGAGCGGACCGAGGAGTGGCTCGTGTTGTTCAAGCTCCCGGCCGACCGCTACGACGAGCTCGCCGCCTTCATCAACGAACGGCACAGCTACGACGAGCCGGAGATCATCGCGCTGCCCATCGTGGCAGGCTCCACCGCATACCTGAACTGGATGCGGGAAGAGACCCGCCCCGCCCACGGTGCCTTAAGGAGACAGGGAGCCTAGGAATGACCAGGCCGGTCGGGCCGCGCGGGCTGACCGTGCTGGTGATCGTCGGGATCATCGGCCTGGCCCTCGCCGTGGTCGGCTGGACGCAGCGCGACACCGGGCGGCCAGCTGGCGGGTCCGGCCTGGTCACGGTCTACGTCATCGGCGCGGGCCCGGGCCGATGAGCAGCCCCTGGGCCACCGGCAGGCCGAGATCCCGGGTAACCGCCCCCGGGGCTGAGCCGACCCGGTCGCCGGACGAGTCCGCCGGAAGTAACGCGCCCGCCGGAAGTAACGCGCCCGCCGGCAGTAGCGCGCCCGCGCCCGCTGCAGGCGGCGCGCTCGAGCGTGCTGCCGCGTTCGCGGCGGAGTGGGCCCCGGTGGCCGGGCGGATCCTGCTCGGCGTGGTGTTCGCCTGGTTCGGGTACCACGAGCTGATCCTGCCCGGCGAGTGGACCCAGTACGTCCCGGTGGTCGCGGAAAGCTCGAACCTGGCCGTGATCTTGGTGCTCGTGCACGGCTGGGTGCTGCTCGTGACGGCCGCCGCGCTGGTCGCGGGCATCGCGCCGCGCGCCGCCGCGGCCATTGCCGGCGTGCTGATGCTGGAGATCGTGATCGCGCTGGCGGCCACCGGCCTGTCCGACACGGGGCTGCGCGACGTGGGCGTGCTCGGCCTGGCCGTCTGCCTGACCGGCGTGCGGCAGCAGCACCTGGTCCTGCGTAGCTAACTCGCGGGGCTAGCCCATCGGCGAGATGTTCCAGGCCGATATGACCGGCGCGCCGTGCTCGGTGCCGAGCGTGCTGACCGTCCCCGTGTCCAGCTTGAACAGACGCCCGCACGCCGGGGGGAGCAGCAGGTAGCAGGCGGTGAGCACGCGCAGCACATGGCCGTGCGCGACCAGTACGACGTCGCCGTCGGCGAGCAGCGGCACGACCCGGGCCAGCAGCCGGCCGACCCGGTGGGCCACATGCTCGATGGTCTCGCCGGGATGTCCGGCATCGCCGGGGATCACGCCGTTGCGCCACAGGTACCAGCCGGGCCTGGTTTCCCTGATCTGCTCCGTGGTCAGCCCCTCGTAGCCGCCGTAGTCCCATTCCCACAGGTCGGGGTCGGGTTTGGCGTCGGCCAGGCCGGCCAGGGCCGCGGTGGTGACCGTGCGCCGGGCCGGGCTGGTGAAGGCGGCCACGATGTCCCGCCGGGCCAGCACAGGGGCCAGCGCCGCAGCGGCTGCCTCGCCGCGCGGGGTGAGCGGAATATCCGTCCGCCCGGTGTGCTTGCCGGCCAGGCTCCATGCGGTCTCGCCGTGCCTGAGCAGGATCAGGTCGCCCATGGCTCGACAACATATCGGTTCTGGGACCCCCGGACGCCGTGGGCCCAGGGGGTCGCGGCCGGAACGGGCCGGCGAACTAGACCGTAAAGTTATCCGGCTCCCCTACGGTTGGCCTGTGCATTCAGGGGGACGCCGCGGCGGGGGCCTGGTTCTGGCGATCCTGCTCATCCTGGGACTGGCTGCGGCCGGAGGCGGCGGGTACGGGCTGTACGCGCAGCTGACGCGGCACGCGACGGCGGCAGAAGCCCGTGCCGCCGGGCAGCGGGAGGTGGCCACGCGGTGGCTGCGGATGAGCGCCGGGCAGATCTTCCCGCGCACCGTCAGCTACCTCAGCACGGCCTCCGGCGGGCACTGGTCCGCCCGTCTCGTCGGCATCGCGCCGCAGGCGCCCTGCGCGGCGGCCACCGACCCGGCGGCCGGGACGGCCCTGATGCGATCTGGATGCGACACCGTCCTGCGGGCGACCTATGCCGACGCCTCGGGCACGCTCATCGCCACCGTGGGGATTGCCGTCATGCCCAGCGCGGCCCGGGCGGGCGCGGCCTTCAGCGTCATCCAGGAGGGTGTGGGCCAGGGCGTCCTGGCGGTGCCCTTTCCCGGCACCGTCGCCAACCTTTTCGGGAACGCGCAGCGCGCGGTGTTCGGGCAGCAGGATCAGGGGCCGTACATCCTCTTTGATTCCGTCGGGTTCGCGGACGGGCGGGTCACGCACGTGGCGGACAGCGATTCCGCGCTCAGGGATCTCGGCGACGGCATCGTCCACGCGGTGGCCGGCATTTTCGTGGCGCCTGGTAACCCGTGCCGCGAGAAGGACATTCGATGCTGACGTCCCGCCGCCATGCGGGCCGCCACCTAGGCCGCTACCTGGGCCGCTACCTGGGCCGCTACCTGGGCCGCTACCTGGCGGCCGGCGCGGCCACGGCCGCGCTCAGCCTGGCCGCGCTGGGCCTGACCGTCCCGGCGTCCGCATCGCCCCCGCCCGACCTGCCGGCCGGCTCCGCCAGCCAGCTCATCTCCGACATGCGCCATGCGTGGCAGATCACCAAGGGCGGCGGCGTCACCGTCGCGGTGCTCAGCAACGGGGTGGATCCGCACGTCACCGGCCTGGCCGGCAAGGTTGCGGTCGGGCCGGACTATGTGAAACTGCGCGATCCGCGGGACCTGGACGGGACGCTGATCGCCAGCGGCATCGCGGGCAACGCCCCGAGCGAGGGCAACCCGCTCGGCACGCTGGGGCTCGCGCCCGCGGCCCGGATCATCTCGGTCCGCGTTTACCCCGATACCAGCGAGCCGGGCTCGCAGAATTTCGACAACAGCGTGTTCTCGCCCGACATGCTCGCCGAAGGAATCCGGTATTCCGTCGGGCACGGCGCCGGCGTCATTTACATCGACGTGCCGCCTTCTCTCATCGACTCCGCGGACCTCGATTCCGCAGTCCAGTACGCCCTTGCCAAGGGCGTACTGATCACCACCATGGCGGCCGCGGACAACGGCGGCCCGGCCGACGTGACGTATCCCGGTGCCATTCCCGGCATCATCACCGCCACCATGGTGGCCCTGCCGTCGCCGCTCCCGCCGCCGGGCGGCGCGAACGGGAGCACGGAGACCAACGACTCCGTGCTCGTGTCCGTGCCCGACAACACGCTGAACGAGATCGGCCCGGGGAATCAGCCGTATACCGTGTGGAGCTTCGACGCCTCCGCGGCGTGGCTGGCCGGGACCGCGGCGCTCATCAAGTCGGCGTATCCGCGGCTGCCTCCCAGGCTCGCGGCCCGGGCCATCGCGCTGTCCGCGCGTGACCACCCGGCCGGCGGTTACGACGTCATGGCCGGCTTCGGCCTCATCGATCCCTACGGAGCGCTGACCGAGGCGGGCAAGCTGGCCAGGCTCTCCGGCACGGCCGCTTCCTCCGGGCTCAGCCCGGCGGCGCGTTTCGGCCGCGCGCCGGGGGTGATCTATGCCGTGCACCGTTCGGCGGCCCGGATAGCCGCCTTCGCCGCGGTGACCGTGCTGGGCGTGATCCTGCTGGCGGCCGCGCTCCTGCTCGCCCGGCGCAAGCCGCGCGCGGCCCGGGTGTCCCGGCATGCGGCCCGTCGAGGACGGGCACCAGCGCGGTTACAGGAGCTTGCGCAGCGCCAGCAGGTCCCGCATGCTGGCCTGGACCTTGACCCGCCCGGCCAGCCACATCCGGGCGATGTTGGCCGGGGTGGCGGACAGCGAGACCACGTCGTCGCTGTTCCCGGTCAGCCTGATATCGGCCGGCGGCTCATCCGGCGCCGCCTCTTTCACCGGCTCGGCGCCATGCTCGGTGATCCTGGTTATGAACGTCACGCCGAGATCGGTGACATGGCAGCTGAATGAACGGTTGCTGAAATAGCTGGCCCGCGCCTGCGGGTCCATCTCACCCAGCCGATTGGTAAGGGCCTGCAGCGCCTCCCGGCACTCCTCGGCTGAAGCCATGTGCGCCTCGCTCTAGTCAGCATCGGACGGTAGCGTTCCAGCGGAGGGTAGCGCACATGAACGAGAAATACCCAGACCAGAGTACGGAGCAGGAAGGTCAGGACCTTGATCCCGAACGGGCGGGGCGGCCTGCACCGGCGGACGGTGACACGCCTGCGCTGGCCGGCGGGCAGCCTCCGGCTACAGGCGATGACCGGGTGGACGCGGCCGTGGCCGGGCTGGGCCGCCTGCCGGGCCGCCCGGCGGACGAGCACGTCGCCGTGCTCGAGGAGGTGCACGGGCGGCTCAGGGACATCCTGGGCGAGCTCGGGGAGGGCCCGTCTTGACCCCAGCCCGGGTGCGGCTCGACGCCGAACTGGTCAGGCGCGGCCTGGCCAGGTCGCGGGAGCAGGCCGGCGAGCTGGTGGCGGCCGGGCGCGTGACGGTGGCCGGGCAGCGCGCGGCCAAGCCGGCCACCCAGGTGAAGCGGGACGTCCCGATCACCATCGCCGAGTCGGGGGAGCCCGGGTATGTCTCCCGCGGCGGGCACAAGCTGGCCGGGGCGCTCGCGGTGTTCGGGCCGATGGGCCTGGCCGTGGCCGGACGGCCGTGCCTGGACGCCGGGGCCTCCACCGGAGGGTTCACCGACGTGCTGCTGCGGGCCGGGGCCGCGCACGTGGTGGCGGCCGACGTCGGCTACGGCCAGCTGGCCTGGCCCCTGCGGACCGACCCGCGGGTTACCGTGATGGACCGGGTCAACGTACGGACCCTGTCCGGGGCTTCGCTGGACCCGGTGCCCGAACTGGTGGTGGTCGACCTCTCTTTCATCTCGCTCACCCTGGTGCTCCCGGCCCTCGTGGCCTGTGCCGCGCCGGACGCGGATTTCGTGCTGCTGGTGAAGCCGCAGTTCGAGGTGGGTAAGGGCCGGGTAGGTGCGGGCGGCGTGGTGCGGGAGCGCGCGGATCGCTCGGCGTCGGTACGCAAGGTAGCCGCCGCGGCGGCCGGGCTTGGCCTGGGCGTCCTGGGGGTTACCGCCTCCCCGCTGCCCGGGCCCGCGGGGAACGTGGAATATTTCGTGTGGCTGCGCCGGGGCGCGCCGCCGCTTGACGAAGATCAGCTGGAGCGGGCAATCAAGGAGGGACCCGGCTAGTGGGACAGCGGACGGTGCTGGTGACGGCGCACACGGGGAAGAAGAGCGCGCTGCGCAGCGCCCGCCTGGTGGCCGGGCGGCTGACCGCCGCCGGCATCGCCGTCCGCACGCTCGCGGGCGAGTTCGGCTCCCCGGGGGCCGAACAGGTGCCGGCCGGCCCGGACGCGGCCGAGGGCACCGAGCTCGTCATCGTCCTGGGCGGCGACGGCGCCTTGCTGCGCGCCGCCGAGTTTTCCCGCCCGGCCGGGGCACCGCTGATCGGGGTGAACCTCGGTCATGTGGGGTTCCTCGCCGAGGCTGAGCCGGACGGGCTGGCCGACCTGGTCGAGCGGGTGGTGGCGCGGGATTACGCGGTCGAGGAGCGGATGACGATCGACGTGACCGTGCCGGGCAACGGCACGATCCTCGCGTCCACCTGGGCGCTGAACGAGGCCACGGTGGAGAAGGCGGCCCGGGAGCGGATGATCGAGGTGATCATCGAAGTCGACGGCCGCCCGCTGTCCCGCTGGGGTTGTGACGGGGTGGTGTGCTCGACCCCCACCGGCTCGACCGCCTATGCGTTCTCGGCCGGCGGGCCCGTGGTGTGGCCCGAGGTGGAAGCGCTGCTCATGGTGCCGATCAGCGCGCACGCGCTGTTCGCTCCGCCGATGGTGGTCTCGCCGCGATCGGTGCTCGCGGTCGAGCTGATCGTGGCGTCCGAGACATCGGGGGCGGTTTTGTGGTGCGATGGTCGGCGTAAGGTCGATCTGCCACCCGGGGCCCGGGTGGAGCTCCGCCGGGGGGCGCTGCCGGTCCTGCTCGCACGGCTGCAGGCGCCAGGTACCCGCGGCGGTGGCTTCACGGACCGGCTGGTGGCTAAGTTCGGCCTGCCCGTGGCGGGCTGGCGCGGCCGTACCTGGGAGGACGCAGGCGAGCATGCTTGAGGAAGTCCGGATCACCGGCCTCGGCGTCATCGACGACGCGGTACTTGAGCTTTCGGCCGGGTTCACCGCGCTGACCGGCGAGACCGGCGCCGGGAAGACCATGGTCGTGACGGCTCTGGGGCTGCTGTTCGGCGGCCGGGCCGACCCGGCGCGGGTGCGGCCGGGGGCCGCGCGGGCCGCGGTGGAAGGGCGGCTGCTGGTCTCACCGGAAGTGGCGCGCGAGGTCGAGGAGGCCGGGGGAGATCTCGACGACAACGGGTCCTCGCTCGTGCTCAGCCGCTCGGTGTCGGCCGAAGGCCGGTCGCGGGCCTTCGCGGGCGGGCATTCGGTCCCGGTGTCGCTGCTCCAGGTGCTCGCCGATGACCTGGTGGCCGTGCACGGGCAGGCGGACCAGCAGCAGCTGCTCAAGCCCGGGCGGCAGCGGGACGCGCTCGACCGGTTCGCCGGGCCCGAGCTGGCCGCCGAGCTGGCAGGCTACCGCCGGGTGTACCACCGGCACCGCGCGGTCCGCGAGGAGCTCGAGTCGCTGACGCGGGCAGAGCGGGATCGCGAGGCCGAGGCGGAGACGCTGCGGTTCGGCCTGGCCGAGGTCGAGGCGGTGGCCCCGGAGGCGGGGGAGGACGCGGCCCTGCTGGCCGAGGAGGAGAAGCTGGCGAACGCCGACGCGCTGCACGCGGCGGCCACCACCGCGCACGAGGCCCTGCTCGGCGATCCGGCCTCGGCCTCGGTCGACGCCTCCGACGCGGTGACGCTGCTCGGCATCGCGGGACGCGCGCTCGAGGCGGTCCGCTCGCACGACCCGGTGCTGGCCGGGCTGGCCGAGCGGCTGTCCGAGGCCAGCTACCTGATCTCCGACGTGGCCGGGGAGCTCGCCTCCTACACCGAGTCACTGGACGCGGACCCCGCCCGGCTGGCCGTGGTGCAGGAGCGCCGCGCGACGCTCGGCCGGCTGATCCGCGCCTACGGCGGCCGCGGGCCGGCGCCCGGGGACGTGGCCGCCGTGCTCGACTGGGCCAAGCAGGCCGGGTCGCGGCTGGCCGAGTTCGAAGGGGACGACGACAAGATCGCGGCGCTGGCCGCGGAGGAGTCATCCCTGCGGGCCGAGGTGGCGTCGCGGGCCGCCGAGCTGACCGCGCTGCGTTCCGCGGCGGCGGAGAAGTTCGCCTCCGAGGTGACCGCCGAGCTGACCGCGCTGGCGATGCCGCACGCCTCGCTCACCGCGGTGCTCAGTGAACTGGACGCGCCCGGTCCCCACGGCATCGATGACGTGGAGATCAGGCTGGCCGCGCACCCCGGCGCGCCGTCGCTGCCGCTGAACAAGGGCGCCTCCGGCGGCGAGCTTTCCCGCGTCATGCTGGCCATCGAGGTGGTCTTCGCCGGCGCGGACCCGGTACCTACGTTCGTGTTCGACGAGGTGGACGCCGGGGTCGGCGGCAAGGCCGCGGTGGAGATCGGCAGGCGCCTCGCACGGCTGGCGCGCTCCTCGCAGGTGATCGTGGTCACCCACCTGCCGCAGGTCGCGGCGTTCGCCGACAACCACCTGGTGGTCGAGAAGTCAGGCGACGGCCTGGTCACCGCCAGCGGTGTCGTCCGGCTGGACCAGGCCGGCCGGATCCGCGAACTGTCCCGGATGCTCGGCGGCCTGGAGGAGTCCGAGTTCGGCCAGGCGCATGCCGAGGAACTGCTGGCCATGGCCGTCCGCGAGCGCGAGGCCGCGCGCTAGCTGCCTTGCGAACCGCACCCTTTCATGATCATGAAGGATCCGGTACTCGTAGCCGTACCAGATCCTTCGCGATCATGGGAATCGGCCCTGGTTTCGGCTTGCGTCAGGCCTCGGCGGCCTGGGCGCGGCGGGCGCGGAGGTGCCGGTTCTTGAGCCTGTTGCCGCAGGAGGCCATCTCGCACCACGCGCCCCGGCGGCTGTGCGACCGGTCGTAGAACGCCCAGAGGCAGTCCGGGTTGCCGCATAGCTTCATGCGGTCCCAGCTGCCGTCGGCCTGCGCGTCGCGGATGGTCAGCAGCAGCCCGGCCAGCCCGTCGGCCAGGCGCTTCGCGGGGGCCCCCGTCCGCAGCCCGACCCGGCCATTGGCGGTCACCTCGAGCCGCGGCCTGGCCTGGCTCGTGACCTGCTCCAGGGGCCGCAGCTCGGCCTCGGTGAGCGGCGTGCCTTCGGTGTTGTACGCGATCATGGCGCGCAGGCTCTCCCTGACATCGCGGGCCAGCCGGAGATCGGCGGCCAGGTCCGGCTGCTCCGGGGCGCGCAGGCCGGTGTCGGCCAGCCACGTCCTGGCCTCGTCGGCGTGGGCCAGCACGTCCGTGTGCAGGTCCAGGTCGAGGGTATTGACGAAGGCCTGCACCAGCAGCAGCGGCGGTGGCGCCAGCTTGTGCTCCAGATGGGACGCCCACGACGGCAACGTCATGCCGACCAGGCTAGCCATCGTGATCACCCGCTTTCACGCCCGGCGGGCTCATGGGCTGACACCCGCGACCGGCCCAACGTGACCTGTTCAATCTATTTACAGGTCACTCATGACCAGTATAATAGTTTTGTAGGTCACGCTACACGGGGGTGAAGCGATGCATGTCCTGCTCGACGACGATCTCGGCCGCCTGGCCCTGCGGCGGCTGCGGCCCTGGCACCGGGTGCTGGCGCGAGGCCTGGCGGTCAGCCTTGACCGCCAGCTGGCCGAGGGAGCCCATCCAGAGGCGAACGCGCTTCTGGCCGCGCGGGCCATGTACCTGACCTCCGCCGAGTACCGCCGGGTCCTGGCCGCGGGGCTGCGGCGGATACTGGCGGCGTCCGTCTCCCAGCAGGCACGCCCGAGGCTGGCGCTCTCCCGGGCGTCAGCTGGCGCCGCACGTCAGCCGCACGTCCCGCTCCGCCAGGACCGGATCGCCGGATCTTCGGCCGAGCTGGCGCGGCTGGCAGGCTGCCTCGTCGAGCGAGGCCCGGTCCCGGCCCAGGGGGTGGCGATGGTGAGCCAGCTGCTGACCGACGGCGGGGGCCCGCTCTACCGTGCGGGCAGCCGGGACGACCTCGGCTCCGTCATCGAGCGGATCTCACAGGCTCTGATCAGCTAGCCATCAGGCGCCGGGCTTGCGCCCCACGCCGCCGTGTGCGGACACGACCCCTTCCGGGGCGAAGTCGCCGGGATCGGGCCGCCACTGATGGACCTGCACCAGCCCGGGCTCGACCAGCTCGAGGCCGGTGAAGAACCTGGCCACCTGCTCCCTGGTGCGCAGGGTCTGCGGCGTGGAGACGCGCTCGTTGTACACCCGCTGCGCGTCCGCCTGGGCGCGGTGGGTGTCGATCGCCGGGTGCGAGATCGTCAGGTAGCTGCCGGGCGGCGTTGCGGCCATCAGCCGGGTCACGATGCCCCACGGGTCCTCGGGATCCTGGATCAGGTGCAGCACCCCGAGCAGCATGACCGCGACCGGCTGGCCGAAGTCCAGGATGCCCGCCGCGCGGTCCAGGATGCCATCGGGATCGCGCAGGTCGGCCTGGAGGTAGTCGGTCGCGCCCTGCGGGGTGCTCCGCAGCAGGGCCTGGGCGTGCAGCAGGACGATCGGGTCGTTGTCGACGTAGACCACCCGGGAGTCCGGGGCCGCCCGCTGGGCCACCTCGTGCGTGTTGTCGCCGGTGGGGATCCCGGTGCCGATGTCCAGGAACTGGCGGACGCCGGCGTCGGCGGCCAGGTACCTGGTCGTCCGGCCGAGGAACGCGCGGTTGGCGCGCACCCGGAACCGCAGGCCCGGTGCCACGGCCAGCACGCGCTCGGCGGCCTCCCGGTCGGCGGCGAAATTGTCCTTGCCGCCCAGCCAGTAGTCGTAGACCCGGGCCGGGTGCGCCACGCTGGTGTCCAGCCCGGTGATGCGCTCAGCCTGAGCACCTGCCCGGTCCTCTGCCTCGGCCACGACACACCTCTCCCGGGAACCCCGACTGGCTGGCGCTGCGGCTCCCGTAGGCCCCCCGGCAGCGCCGGACACATCATATGCCGCGGCGATCTGGCCCTGGCCGGACGCCGGGCAAAGTAATCCGCCTTCGGGTGTATCACGGACGCCGGCCCGCACTCCGGACAAGCTGAGGGGCGCCTGCGGTCAGACGCAGGCGCGGGCTTCCCGGCCGGCCGCACCCGCGGCCGGCCGGGCAGCCGGGGATGTAAAGCTCCTCTGGGTAAAAGGAGGCCCACAATGCGGTCCGCGCCCTATGACCTGAGCATTAGCGCCGCCCGAGCCGACGCGCTCTTCGCATCCGCGCTGCAGCGCTCCGACGAGCCAAGTGCGGTACAGGTCAAGCAGGCGATCGCCGCGGCCACCCGCGCGTTCGGCGACCTGGGCTGCGCGGCCCGCGTCGCGCAGGAGTTCGGCGAGCACCCCGAGACCGCGGTTGCCCGGATGCGCTGGGCGCGGATGGCGGTGGCCGGTGCCTTCGGCGGCCCGCAGTCGGACCCTGGCTACGCTCCCAGGCAGAGCCGGCCCTCCGCGGTATGCCCGGCCCCCCGCGCCCCGCGGGAGATGACCGGGCGCCCGCAGTCCCGCGCCCTGCTGCAGGCCTGCTAGCGCCGGCCAGGCGTCACGGCCAGCCGATGGCGATCTCTGCCGAGTCGGTCAGGCCCAGCTTGCGCCTGACCCGCTCATAGAACGTGGTGTGCCCCAGGCGGACGACATAGGCGGCACCGGGGCGCGGTTGCAGTTCGATGCGGTCACCGGGCTCCACGTTGGCGGCGACGTTCCCGTCGGCCTCCACGGCGAGCCGGCCGCTGCGGGGCAGGACGTTCAGGCTCAGCTGGTCGTCGACCGAGACGACCAGCCCGCGGTTGTAGGCCGAATGCGGCGCGGCCGGCGTGACCAGGAGAGCCTCCACCGCCGGGCTCACGATAGGCCCGCCCGCGGAGAAGCTGTACGCGGTCGAGCCGGTGGGCGTCGCGACGACGATCGCGTCGGCGGCGTAGCTGACGAACGGGCGGCCCGCGGCCTCCACCTCGATGGCGGCGGTCTTCTGCCCGGGAAAGCGGACGAACGCGATGTCGTTGAACGCGGTGATCAGCTGGTCCCCGATGACGGCGTCGACGGCCAGCCGCGGCTCGGTGGTGAACTCGTGGTTATCGATCGCGGACAGCGCGGCGGCCAGATCGGGCACGTCGACTTCGGCCAGGAAGCCCAGCTTGCCCAGGTTCACCCCGAGGACCGCGAAACGCTGCCGGTCGGCCAGCCGCATGGCGCGCAGCATCGTGCCGTCGCCGCCCAGGCTGACCACCAGGTCCGCCCGCCGCCGCAGTTCCTCGGCGCTCACCGCCTCGGCCGTGCAGGCCAGCCTGCGGATTTCCGTGTCGATGCCGAGGACCTCGATCCGCCGGCTGGCCGCCCAGTCCAGGATCGACCCGACCGCCCCGCTGCAGTCCCGCTCGGGGTGCAGCACCATGCCGACCACGTGCATCTCAGCGCGAGCCCGTCGCTCGTGGCCGCGCCCGCGGCGCGAATCCGTCCCGGTTCCGCATGGCCTCAAGCTACTAAAGGATGCCGCCCGGCGTAAGGAACCCGGCCGCCGGTTAGCGTAGGAGCATGGGAAAGCTCGCTGCCGCCCGGACCGTATGACGACGACATCGCGGGACGTCGTGGCGGCGGCCCGCGGGCTCGCCGACGACGTGCTGTTCCCCGAGGCGATGCGGGTCGACAGCCTGGACGTGCTCCCCGTCGCCCACCTCGGCGCGCTTGCGGCGGCCGGCCTGTACGGTGCGCCCGTTCCGGTCCAGGAGGGCGGGCTCGGCCTGGACCTCGTGACCGCCTGCGCGGTCACGGAGGAACTGGCCAGCGGCTGCCTGGCCACCACGTTCGTCTGGCTGCAGCACCGCGGGCTGGCCGTGACCCTGGCGGCGGAGGGCACCCCGGCCGTGCTGCGCGACCGCTGGCTCGGCCCGGCCTGCCTGGGCCAGGTACGCGGCGGCATCGCGCTGGGCGGCCTGATCCCCGGGCCGCCGCTGCTGCGCGCCCGGCCGGCCGGCGGCGGGTGGCGGCTGGACGGCGAGGCGCCCTGGGTCACCGGATGGGGACTGATCGACCTGCTGCTGGTGGCGGCCAGGGGTCCCGGCGACACCGTCGTGTCGCTGGTCCTGGACGCAACCGCCCAGCCCGGCCTCACCGTGACCCGTGAGCGGCTCGCCGCCGTCAACGCGAGCGTCACCGTACGGCTCGGCTTCGACGGCGTCCTGGTCCCGGGGGAGCGATGGGCCGGCCAGGCGCCGTTCGACCCGGCGGAGAGCCTGCGTCCCGACCGGATGCGCATCAACGGGTCGCTCGCGCTCGGCCTGGTCCGCCGGTGCGTCCGGCTGCTCGGCCCCGGGCCGTTCGACGATGAGCTGGCCGCCTGCCGGGAGCGGCTCGACGACGCGCTCACCAGCGGCGCGACCGCTATGGCAGAGGCCCGCGCGGCGGCCTCGGAACTGGCCGTGCGGGCCACGGCAGCCCTGGCGGTGCGGGACGGAAGCCGGTCGATCACCATGGACCAGCACGCTCAGCGGCTCGCCCGCGAGGCGGTGTTCCTGCTGGTGTTCGGGTCACGCCCGGGCATCAAAAGCGCGCTGCTGCGGCGGCTCGGGGCCAGCGTCGGCTAGCGGGACGATCCGCCGGCGATCTCGTAGGACCACAGCTCGCTGCTGATGCCGACCGGGTGCGGTGCCTGGCCGCCCGCCCGCTCGGCGGCTGACCGGTGCCCGTGCCCGAAGGCGGGGGAGCTCACCCAGGCCTGGAATGCCGCCTCGTCCCGCCACCGGGTCACCACCAGCCAGGTGGTCCGCCCGTCGGTCGGCTTGAGCAGCTCGAACCCCTCGAAGCCGTCCTGGTTGTCCACCGCGCCGGCCCGGGCGGCGAACCTGCGGGCAAGCTCGTCGCCGCTGTCGGCGGGCACGGTTATCGCGTTGATCCTCACGACCGTCATGGCTCCGATCATGCCAGGACCGCGCGAAAGCATGATCACGCCGGATCAGCCCCACGTACGGTCACCTTAGAGCCTGCCGGATTCGGCTAGAGTCCAGACGGAAGGGTAACCAGCGCTGATGGCCCTCGCTGGAATGGTCCTTGGCGGTCGTTATGAGCTAGTCGGCCAGGTCGGCAACGGCGGGTATTGCGAGGTGTGGCACGCGACGGACACCCTCCTGTCCCGGCCGGTCGCGGTCAAACTGCTGCATCCGGGTTACACCGGGAAGGCCGCGACCCTGGCCCGGTTCCGGGCCGAGGCGCGGCATGCCGGAGCCTTGGCACACCCGAACATCGCGCGCGTCTACGATTACGGCGAGCCCGCTGACGGTCAGCCGCCGTATCTGGTGATGGAACTGGTCGACGGACCCTCCCTGGATGAGGTGCTGGCCAGCGGTCCGCTCGGCGCCAGGCAGAGCATGGATGTCATCGCGCAGGCCGCGGCGGGCCTGCAGGCCGCGCACGAGGCGGGGCTGATCCACCGCGACGTCAAGCCGGCCAACCTGCTGCTCGCCTACGGCGGCATCGTGAAGATCACGGATTTCGGTATTGCCCACGTCGTCGGCTCGGCGGCCGTCACCCCCAGCGGGGAGATGATGGGCACCCCGGGTTACCACGCGCCGGAGCAAGTGGTCGGAGCGCGGGCGACATCGGCCAGCGACCTGTACGCGCTGGGAGTCGTCGCCTACGAATGCCTGGCCGGCGCGCCGCCCTTCACCGGCTCGGCGCTGATGATGGCGGTGGCTCACCGCGATTGCCCGTTGCCGCCGCTGCCCCCGTCGGTGCCAGCGGACGTGAGCGCCCTGGTGGCGGACCTGACCGCCAAGGATCCCGCCCGGCGGCCGGCCAGC
>Ga0335078_10003672_pt1 | contig 22823 bp, 23 predicted proteins | sample Lox_Sample_32_FD_206711 | JGI IMG/M metagenome (GOLD analysis project Ga0335078, IMG submission 206711) | Soil microbial communities from Loxahatchee National Wildlife Refuge, Florida, United States - Lox_Sample_3.2 | ecosystem: Environmental > Terrestrial > Soil > Wetlands | place: USA... | reverse complement strand
ATTTGCCTGCGGGTCCGGTTGGTCATAAAATTGAGGCACACCAACGCGGGGTGGAGCAGTTCGGTAGCTCGCTGGGCTCATAACCCAGAGGTCGCGGGTTCAAATCCCGCCCCCGCTACCAAGTAAGTGCAGGTCAGGGCCTGATCGCCGGAAGGCGGTCAGGCCTCTTTGATCTTCATGGCAGCGTGGTGGCAGCAGGATCGGACCGCATCTGGCGAGCATGGCCGCCAGAAATCGGCAGACATCGGCATCCGTGGGCCGTGTCGTGGCGCGCCGCGGAGTCGCATGGTCTGACCCGGTACATCGTCGCGGCCAGTGGCCGAGGGGCGCTACCACGTCGGGTGACCGCTCTCTCAAGGCGGTGGCGCCGGTTCAGAGGCCTCTTCCGGTTCCGGAAGAGGCCTTCTTGATGTGGCGTGTGCACGTGATTGTGTACAGGGATTCCTCCATCAGGTCCTGCATCAGGCCCCTGGAACCGCCTGCGGCTGGACATCGGCAACAGGATGAGGCGAGAGGGGAAGCGGGAGACTGTGCTGCTGACTTCTCTGGGTGCCTGGCTCAGAGGCCGCAAGCGGCGTGGCCTTCTATACCGCCGGCGATCTGAGCGGCATTCGGTGCCTGGCGTAGCTCCCTGAGGCCTGCACAGACGTGGCCGATCTGGGTGTGCCCAGGGGACGCGACGGTCCGCTCATGGTGGATATGCAGGTGCTCGTGAGGCTCCAGGATCGGGGCGTACTGCGCCTCGATCACCTGCATGATCAGGCATTATGTGAGCCCGAAGGGCGAGGTGATCTATTGATCACCCACAAGTAGCCGAATAGCGGCAGCGTGGCGGGGGCGGTCAGGTGTCCCATCAGTTCCTCGGGCTGGCCGCGGAAGAACTCGTCGGACTCGCCGCGGCCGACGAACACCGGGCAGGTGATCTTCTCAGCGATCCCGCCGCGCAGGGTGTAGGCCAGGCTGGCGGTCAGATACGCCCGCGGCGTAGAGACCCCGAAGGACCATATGCCCTGGCTGCAGGCCCAGCGGACCTGCGAGCTGGTGTGCATCAACTTCGCCAGCGCGGCGTCGATCTCGGGGTCGGTGGCGGCGGTCAGCCGACGGTCGGTGTCCACGCCCAGGCCGAAGGGGGCGGTGTAGGCCCGGCCGATGTCGTAGATCCCGTCGATGCAGACCAGCGCGGAGATCCGCAGCTCGAACGCCGCCGCCCGGGGGGTCAGCCCGCCGCCCATGGAAAGGCCGAACAAGGCGATCCGCGGAGGGTCGACCTCGGGGCGGGCCGCGGCCCAGTCGAGGACCGGGCTGACCACACTCTCCCAGTGTTGTACTTCAGGCCCATGCCGAGGAACCGGTCCAGGCCGATGTGGGCGAGCCAGACCAGGGCCAGGGCCATGACGAGGCGGTCGGCTTGCCAGTAGCCGGCGCCACCAGCGGGGCGCCCCGGTGACAACGCCCTCAGGCGCCCCCGCCGGCAACGCCCTCGGCTGAGGGGAGTGTCCCCGTTCTAGGCATCGGCGTGCTCCTTGAGGAACGGGATCACCAGGTCGGCCACAGCCTCGGGGGATTGCGCGTGCGGGTAGTGCCCGGCGCCACCGATCATCGCCACGGTGCCCACCCCGGCCGGCATGGCCGCCACGATCGCGTCGCCCTCGGCCTGGGGGGCGGCGAAGTCGGGATCCAGCGTCCCCATGATGAGCAGGGCCGGGCACCTGACATGGGGCAACTGCGCTTCGGCGTCCGCGGGCGTGGACTTGAAGGTCTTCATGAACTCGGCCATCCGGCCGGGTTCACGCAGCTTGGCGGTTAGCGCGGCCCTGTAGCCGGCGTAGTCGGCGGGCTTGGCCGGGTATGCCAGGTCCAGGTAGCGCAGAAACAGGCCCAGGCTTCCGAACACCGACGTGCCGCCCAGCAGGAGGACGCACCGGCGGTAGCGCCGGACCCGCAGCAGCCCACCCAGGCTGTAGTGCACCGTCCGGGTGAACGGGTTGATCTCGACGATCCCGGCGACCAGGTCCGGCCGCGCCGCCGCGGCGATGGTCGCGGCCCCGCCGGAGATGGAGTGCCCGACGATGACCGCAGGCCCGCCCAGCTGGCCGATCAGCGCGAGCAGGTCGCCCGCGACGTCGGTACGGGTTCTCGACGCCCAGCCCATGCTGGACTCGCCGTGCCCGCGCAGGTCCGCGCTGGCCACCCGGTAGCCGGCCTGGGCCAGCATCGGGGCCAAGAACCGGTAGTCCTGCCGGCGGACGCCGATGCCGTGCGACAACACCACCAGCGGGCCGCTGCCGGTCACCTCGAAGGCGATCCGCCCGCCCGGAACATCAACGAACTCGGTCATGTCAGCCTCCCTGGCTCGGGACTGTCAGGATGATTCCTGACAGTCCCTGGCGTCCCGCGCGGTGGTGTAAGTAGTCGGTCCCTGACGGCGCGCCTGTGCGCGTTGGGGGGTCATCGTGTGATGGTCAGCGAGTCCAACTATGCGCGGCCACGACCCGACAGGGGCCACGCCTAATTGCCGCGCCCAACGGCGGTCGGCGCGCGGTTATCACGAGCTCAGAACGTAGGTTGGCTGCGAGTCTTGCTTGCAGGTGCCCGGTGACGCAAACAGCAGCCCGGGCCGGTAGGTAGGCAGCTGGCGGCGACAGTGTCGCTGCGGAGGAACCTCAGACCGGACGTGGGACGACCTGCATGCCCGGCTCCGCGTCCCCGGCGAGTGCGCCAACGCCCAGCTCAAGGGCTGGCGAATCCTGCGCAAGCTCCGCTGCTGCCGCTGGCGCGCCGGGTAACTCGCCAAAGCCATCCACGTCCTTCAAACCCGCGAGACCGCAGGATGAAAAGGCTTACGGTCTTGGTGCGTCCGTATGAGGAGGACCGAGGTATGGAAAGTTGGTGAGCAAGTCGGTATGCGGGCCGATTCCGTCATCCGGGGCCGTTCCCTTTGTCAAGAGCGCCCACGTCCAGTCGGAAACGTCGTCCGTCAGCGCGCGGCCGTTCGGGAAGCGAGAGTGAGCCGTCCAATCGTAGGTCAGGATGTCGGGAAGAAGGGTTGCCGCCACGGCTGCCGCCTCGTCCGCCGAGTAGTGGCCTGTGCCCTGAAGGTATGAGGCACATCTGTCCAGGAAGAGGCCTCGGTCCTGCACCGGCTGACTTTGGTTGAACATGTTCTGGGCTTCTTTGTCGCCGCTGTTGAATGTGAGGTTGGCGAAAGGGCGTCCGGCCCGGTCCGCCTGGATGAACTCGCCTTGGCCGTGCGGAGCGCATACCCGTGCCCAGATTCCCACCGGGGGCCGTGAGCCGAGATCACTGTTAGGGAGTTCGAGCACGATCGCAGATACATCGTGGCCCGCCAGGAAATCCTTCCCCGTCCACTGGTAGTTGTTCCGCCTGCCCACCAGGTCCTCGAAAGAGGGGTCGCTCCGGCGACCGGCGAAAAAGGCGATTCCTCCTTCGGCCGTGATGAGCGGTTCGGCAGCTGGAGACACGGGAGCATCGTGGAGGACGATTGGCCCATCTCCGCTGCTGCTGGCCACATCGCCACCGGCAAGCCGGCGCACTGTCCCCGTTTGGCGTCCGGCATCGTCGGTGGAAAAGGTAATACGGAACGCGCTGTCGGGCACCGCGTCACCGTCAGCATCGATCATGAAGTCATACCTTGCGTCCGGGTCGAATGGCTGTGCCCGAGGCGGCGGCACTCCAGGGACCACGTCAGGGTCCACGCCCATGACCAGGGTCGTCTTGGCCGGATCGCCGGGCTTGCGGAAAACGTAGAGGTCGGTCAGGTCGTGTGCACCAACTGCATGGTCCCCATGATCCGACATCTTGGCCTCCAGCAGACTCCGATCAGATACATGCCAGGCTCGCCAAGCACCACAAGCCGCACATCCTCAAGGTTGATAAGACTCATTCGGCCATGCGTAGCCTGCGAGGTCGCAACAGGGTACGTCGCCCGCGGGATGATGGGCGGCCCTGGTTACGACATCCGATTGCTCAGCCTTGTCTGGACGGCGCGGGCGGCCTGGCGGAAGCCGGAGATTGACCCGGTGGGCGAGGTGATGAAGGTGCGCTGTGACCAAAGCTGCTAACGGATTCGCTAACGAGATCGCCTGGGGCGAGATGGACTCGGCGAGACGGGGGAGACTGCCACCCTTCTTGTGCCCAGGTCAGCGAGAAGCGCGGAAAAACCCGGAGACGGGTGAGATGCGCGTCGTCGTGCTCATAACCCAGAGGTCGCGGGTCAAATCCCCCGCTACCAAGTAAGTGCAGGTCAGGGGCCTGATCGCCGGATCAGGCCTTTTGATCTTCATGGCAGCGGGGTGGCAGCAGGATTGGGCTGCACATTGGGTTGCACTCATTGGGCTGCACAGACCGGGTATGTGTGACACCGCAAGGTCCTAAACGGACTTTCCGTTACCCGTCGACACTCCTTCCGGAGGAGCTCCAGGGGGCTGCTCCGATCGAAGTCACATGGGCCTGACCACCCACGATGGGGATACAGAGCCTGTCGGGCTCTGAGAGGCTGCGGCTACGGTTACCCGTCCGAAGTTCGGCGAGTTCCTGTAGCCCTTTAAAGTGCACGCAGCACGGAAGTGAGCAGCACCGGCCACGAGGCATCCCGGATCTAGGGCATTCTGCGCGAGCTGGCCACCACCGGGTTCTTTCTTCGTCTGGCAGGCTGAAGCGGGCCTCCTGCGTGTTCACCAGGCTTTCCGGCTGAACCTTCAGGGGCCGGGACCTGCTGGTTCCCCGGTGGCGTGTGAGCGATGATGGTTGGATGCCGCCCTGTGAACTGGGCCGGCCCGGGATAGCTCGTCCCTCGCGGCCCTGGCGGGAGGACTGAGCGATTAGCGAACTGCTGGACCGGGCTACGGAGACCGCCGCGCTGGAGGGAGTGCTGGCGGCAGTGCGTAACGGGTTGAGCGGGGTGCTGGTGCTGCGGGGCGATGCGGGCATCGGTAAGACGGTGCTGCTGGAGTGGGCGGCCGCGCAGGCGCATGACATGCAGTTGGCCCGGGTGACCGGGATCCAGGCGGAGATGGGCATGGGGTTCGCCGGCCTGCACCAGTTGCTGGTGCCATTCCTAGGCGGGCTGGACGGGCTGCCCAGACCGCAGCGGCAGGCGCTGGGGTCGGCGTTCGGGCTGGTGGCCGGGCCGGCGTCGGACCGGTTCCTGGTCGGGCTGGCGGCGCTGACGCTGCTGACGGACGCGGCGGCCGGACAGCCGGTGCTGTGCCTGGTGGATGACGCACAGTGGCTGGATCAGGTGTCGGTGGAGGTGCTCGGGTTCATCGCCCGACGCCTGTATGCCGACCGGGTGGGCATGCTGTTTTCCGGCCGGGCCGGGGAAGACGGGGTGGCCGGGCTGGCGGGGCTGCCAGAGATGAGAGTTGGCGGATTGTCGGCGGAGGCGGCGAATGAACTGCTGGCGGTGTCGGCGGCCGAGCCGGTGAATGGCCAAGTGAGTCGGCAAATCGTTGCCAACACGGCAGGGAACCCGCTGGCGCTGGTGGAGGCAGCCGGTGAGCTGACCCCGGCTGAGCTGTCCGGAGCGGTGCCGCTGAGCTGGCCGCTGCGGTTCGGAGGCCGCCTGGAGGGGCTGTACTTGTCCCGAGTACAGGCCCTGCCAGGTGACACGCGGACGTTGGTGCTGCTCGCCGCAGCCGACCCGTCAGGAGATCCCGCGTTGGTCTGGGAGGCGGCCGGGCAACTGGGCATCGGCCCACAGGCCGGGGAGATGGCCGGGGTTGAGCGGCTGGTGTCTTGGGAGCCGAAGGTACGGTTCCGGCATCCGCTGATCCGGTCGGCGGCCTACTATGCCGCCCCCGCTCCGGCGCGGCGCCAGGCCCATCAGGCGCTGGCCACCGTCACCGACCCGGACGCTGATCCGGACCGGCGGGCCTGGCACCTGGCCGAGGCCGCAGCCGGACCCGACGAGCAGGTAGCCGCGGGCCTCGAACGCTCCGCCGACCAGGCGCAGGCTCGTGGTGGGCTGGCGGCCGCTGCGGCGTTCCTAGAACGGGCAGCGGCGCTGACGCCCGACTCGGCGCGACGGGCCGAGCGCACGCTCGCGGCGGCGCAGGTCAACCGGCAGGCCGGCGCGTTCGGCAAGGCCCTCGAACTGGTGGCCAGTGCGGAGGCCGGGCCGATGGATGAGTTCCAGAGCGCCCGGGTGGACTGGCTGCGCGGGCAGATCGCGTTCGCCTCCGGCCTGGGCAGCGACGCGCCCCCGCTGCTGCTGAAGGCGGCCAAGCGGCTCGAGCCGCTCAACCTCGACCTAGCCCGCGAGACGTACGTCGACGCGTGGCAAGCGGCATTCTTCGCCGGATATCTGGCGGGTGCCGGCGACCTGCTTGAGATTTCCCGTGCCGCCCAGGTCCTCCCCCCGCCAGCACACCCGCCGCGTCCGGTCGACCTGGTTCTGGACGGTTTTGCACTGCTGGTCACCGACGGACCGAGTGCGGCTGCACCAGTGTTGCGAACGGCCACAAGCGCCTTGGCCAGCTCAGATATCCCCGAGGAAGAGATGCTCCGGTGGGGCTTTGTCGCCACTGTGGCCGACGAAGCTCTGTGGGATGACGAGGGCCGGCGCGTGACCGTCAGGCAGGTTCAGCTCGCCCGTGACGTCGGCGCGCTGGACCAGCTCTCGTTCCTGCTGAACCGGATGGCTATCGAGACCGTATGGAGCGGTGACTTCCCGGCTGCCGCTTTGCTGATCGCCGAAGCCGGTACGGTCTGCGAGGCCACCGGGTCTCGCTTCGCACCCGTCGCCGCTACGATGCTGGCTGCGTTCCGCGGAAGGGAAGCCGAGGCTGTCCCGCTGATCGAGTCCATCATCGAGCAGGCCACAGCCGAGGGCCAGGGAGTCTCGGTGACGGTCGCGCTCTGGGTGGCCGCAGTTCTCTACAACGGCCTCGGCCGTTATGAGGAGGCACTGGCAGCTGCCCAGCAGGCGTGCGAGCACGAGCACGTATATATCTCCATGTGGGCATTGCCCGAGCTGATCGAGGCTGCCGTGCGCACCGGAAGCCCACGCATCGCTGGCCATGCCCTCCAGCGGCTGACCGGAACGACACAGGCCAGCGGCACCGACTTCGGGCTGGGCATCGAGGCGCGGTCATGCGCGCTGCTGAGCGAGGCGGAAGCCGCCGAGAGGTCCTACTGCGAAGCGATCGACCGGCTCGGCCGCACACGACGCCGTCCCGACCTCGCCCGTACGCATTTGCTGTACGGGGAGTGGCTGCGCCGCCAGCGCCGCCGTCGCGATGCCCGGGACCAGCTTCGCACCGCCTTCTCCTTGTTCGACACGGTGGGTATGGAGGCGTTCGCGGGCCGGGCCCGGGCCGAGTTGCGCGCCACCGGCGAACGGGCCCGCCCGCGCAGCCCCGGAAACCCGGAGGTGCTCACTCCGCAAGAGGAGCAGATCGCCCGGCTCGTCGCCGAGCACCTGACCAACCGGGAGATCGCCGCCCGGCTGTTCATCAGCGCCAGCACCGTCGAATACCACCTGCGCAAGGTCTTCCGCAAGCTTGGCGTCAGCAGCCGGACCCAGCTCGGCCAGACGCTCCGGAAGAACAAAGAGACACCTGCGCAGCGGGACTGACGGTGAGCTACGGACCATTCTCGACACGGATTCGATCGTCCTCGTCATCGCGCTGGTCCTTGTCCGGGATCTGTACCTGCAGCTCATTGCCGACCCGGGTAACGCCGCGGACGCGTGCCGCGGCCCCTGCCCCCGACCGCTTCAACCGGAGGCTGGCCACCGTCCCTCGCAGCGTGACCACGCCGCTGGCGGCCGACACCTCGATCGCCGCGCTCTCCACCTGGGGGATCCCAGGAAAGCTCGGCGGCGATATCGCGCCGTAGGTCATCATCCTTCATGGCCGTTCGTTTCACCTCTGAGCTGGGCCGCCCTGTGATCACTGGCTTCTCTCTAGACGTTATGGCGGCCTTGGCGGGCGTCGCATCCGTGAAAGTCCTTAGTCATTCCGGGGCAAAGCCCCTGTGGCTGACGACAGGGGCCGCACATTTCCGGCGACAGTCACCCGGTCCAGCGGCCAGATGCCCGGCTGAACGGGAACCACCATGGCCACCACTATCGCTGTCAATGCCGAGGCAGCCGCTCACGCCCGCCACTGGCTGAACGACCTGGCCGCGGCGCGGCTGTTGGCTACCGGCAGGACTAAGGAACTTCCGGGATTCGATCGGCTTGCCGGATTCGTAACGTGCACAGCGGACCTATCCGCGCGAGTCCGGAGGTGCCAGGGAAAGCCACGGCTGAGAAGCTCTCGTGTCCAGCCCGCACCCCTCCGGGACGGATGAGTACGCCGAGGAGGCCCACCATGTGCCCGGTGATGCCCTGCTTGAGCATTGACGCTTTCCAGGCTGACGCCATCTTCGCATCCTGGCTGCAGCGCGGCGATAAGCCCAGCGCGGGTCAGGTACGGCGGGCGGTCGCGGCGGCGATCCGCGCTTTCGGCTACTCCGGCTGCGCGGAACGGGTGGCGCAGGAGTTCGGTGATCACCCCGAAACGGCAGTGATCCGGATGCGCTGGGCGCGTGCAGTGGCCCACGAGACATTTGCGGATTCGGCGGCCGAGCGCGGCCCGCAGCCAGACGCAGGCGCGTTGCTGTTCGTCCGCCCCCGGCTGCCCGCGCACCAGACATCAGGCACGCGAGAGGCAACGACATGACGGCGGTAATCAGCGACTCTTCACCGGGCACGCCCTGGGAAACCCCGTCGCGGGCAGGCTGTGCCAGCGATGAGACTACATGGGGACGTGAGCCCGAGCGGCGAATGGTCCGTGACCTGCTGTGGCGGGCCCGGCGAGGGGCCGGCGGTGTGATGCTGGTCGAGGGAGAGTCGGGGATTGGCAAGTCCATGCTGCTGCGCGAGGCCGCCGCAGAGGCAGCAGGGCAGGGCTTCTCCCTGGCAACGGGGGCAGCCGATCCGCTGGGCCGGGCGTTGCCGTTTTTCGCACTGCGCGCCGCGCTGGGTGAGCCATTCGGCAGGTTCACAGCCAATGGTCCCGAGCGTGACCTGTCCGATGCGCCGGGGTGGTGGATCAGCCAGATGCGTGCGCATCTGGAACAGCGGGCCGCGGCAACTCCGGTCCTGGTATGCCTGGATGACCTGCAGTGGGCCGGCCCGGCCACCCTCGCAGCCCTGCGGACGTTGCCGCTGGAACTGAAAGGCCACCCGGTGGCCTGGATTCTCGCCCGGGCCAGCACGCCGCAACATGACACGGAATACCTCTTTGCCCTCCTGGAGAAGGATGGCGCAGTCCGTGTCAGCTTGGCCCCGCTCGATGATGACACGGCGGCGGCGCTGCTCACGAACGCGTTCGGCGCGCCGCCGGAGCGGGCGTTGCTGGCCCTGGCTCGCGGTGCCGCCGGGAATCCCTTGCTGCTCACCGAGCTGATCCGCGGCCTGGGCGACGATAAGGCTGTCCAAGTCGTCGGCGACCGCGCTGTCCTGGTTTCCACCCACTTGCCGCGGCGAGTGAACCGGGTCGCGCAGCGGCGGCTTGATGGCCTCAGCAAGCAGGCCCGGCACCTGCTGGTCACGGCGGCGGTGCTCGGCTCGTCGTTCCGGCTGGAGGACGCGGCGGAGATGCTGGGTCAAACGCCGGCCGAGTTGCTGCCTACGGTCGAGGAGGCGATGGACACCGGAATCATGAGCACCGCCGACAACGTGTTCTCGTTCCGGCATGAACTGCTGCGCTGCGCGGTCGGCGAGATGATCCCGCGGCCAGCCCGGAAGGCGCTGCATCGCCAGTACGGCCAATTCCTGCTCGGCCGCGGCGAAACCGCAGCCCTTGCCGCCAGTCACCTCCTGCTGGCAACGCACCCGGGGGACCTAGCGCTGTTGGGCGACCTCGACGCCGCGGTGGCACAGACATTGCATTCGGCTCCGCAAACCGCCGCCGACCTGGCGCTACGCGCACTGGAGCTGACCCCACCGAGCGACCCCGGTGCGCTGTCCCGCGCGGTGGCCGCCACTGAGGCCCTGACCGCGGCCGGGCGGCTGGTCCAGGCCGCCCGGCTCGCCCAGGACACCTTGACCAAGCCGCTGCCGCCGGCTGCCGAAGCCCGACTGCGGTGCGCCCTGTCCTCTGTCCTATGTGCCCGCGGTCAGGCCAGCGCCGCCGCCGGCCAGGCCGAGATGGTCCTGGCCCAGCCGCGGTTGCCGCAGCACTTGCGCGAGGAAGCGCTAACCGCGCGCCTACAGACCCTTACCGGGTCGCGCGACGACCTCGCTGAGCCCCTGGCCGACACCATCCTCGCCGACCCCGGCCAGCATGACAGCCATACCATCATGGCGGCCCTAGCCGCCCGCGCAGCTATCGACTGGAACAACGGCCAGATCAGCGGGGCGCTTGGGCTGCTGCGTGATGCTGCCCGCTACGACTCCGGGATCTCCCCCGATACCCGCCATCCCCAGCCGTTGCTCGCGCTCGCTGCCGCCCTTGTCGATCTCCGCCAGCTCGAGGAAGCCGACAGTGTCCTCCGGGCTGCCGACCACCGGGCGCTGCACGACATCCCAGCCCACGCGGGACTGCGCATCCTGCGCGCCCGCATCCACCTGGCCAACGGCCGCCTAGCCGACGCTGACGCCGCCGGCCAGGCGGCCCTGGCCACCGCCGAGACGCTGGGAGCTGACGGGTACGCCTCGACCGCGCACTGCGTTCTGGGTGTGACCGCGCTGCGCCGCGGTGACATCGCGGCCGCAGCCCAGCACATCGCCGGCCTCTCCGCCCCGGCACCGCATTTCCCAGCCCTGTACGCCCGCACCGAGACCACTATAGCCCAGGCCCAGATCACCGAAGCGCGCGACTGCCCAGCTGCCGCCATCAACCACATCCGCCAGGCCGGTACCGGTCTCCCGGTATGCCAAGGACTGCTGGCCAGCGACCCTGCTCTTGCGGCCTGGCTGGTACGCACCGCGCTCGTCGCAGGCGACCAGTCCCTGGCCAACCAGGTCACCAGTACCGCCGTCACCCTGGCCAAGGCGAACCCGGGATTCCCGGCCCTGGCCGCGGCCGCAGCTCACGGCCAAGGCCTCGCCACCTGCGACGCGGGACTCATCGCCGAGGCCGTGATACAGCACCCCGACCCGTGGGCCAGAGCCTCCGCAGCCGAAGACCTCGCCCTCCTCCTCGCCAACACAGCCAAGGAACAGGCCATCCGGCATCTCAAGACCGCCCTTGACGGATACTGCCAGACCGGCAGCGACCGCGACCAGGCTCGCATCCGGCGGCGGCTGCGCGAGCTCGGCATCCGCCGCCGCCACTGGACCACGCCCGCCACCAGGCCCATCGCCGGCTGGGACAGCCTCACCGACACCGAGCAGGCCGTTTCCAGGCTCGTCGCCGAGGGACTGAAAAACAACCAGGTCGCCGCGCGCATGTATATCAGCACCCACACCGTCGCCCACCACCTCCGCCAGGCATTCCGCAAACTGCAGATCGCTTCGCGCGTCGAACTAGCCCGCATCGTCATCGAGGAAGCGGCGGCCGGCTTATGACCCTCACCCGCTTCGCCGAAACCTTCGGCAGGAACGGCCCCGCGGGCGCGTGCCCGTACGGAATTAGCCACCTTGACGATGTGGGCCGCCTTGTGAGCGGGAAATCTGCCTGCCACAGAACTCAGTCCCTGCGTAGCAGGAAAGGAGCTGACCGGCCATGAGACCTGTTTCGCCTGGTTTTCGGGCCGAAGCCGCGTGCCGGCCGAAGAAGAGAAGCGGGTACCGCCGGGTCAGCACGTAACCAAGGATTTCCTGTGCTGTCGGCCGGCCCGACGCCACACACGCCGCTGCCGGGGTGGACATTCTCGATTACCCAGGGCGGCGACACGCTCAAGTCCTGGAAGTGGCAAGAGATGCAGGCGCTGCCGACCGAAACCATCACAGCGGACATCCACTGCGTCACCCGTTGGTCGAAGCTTGGCACCCAGTGGCAGGGCGTGTGCAGAGCCGCCGGATGTCCCACTCGTCAGCTCTACCGTTTTTAAGGCGAGCGTCGCCACGGCCTCCCTCACCGCGTCCCAGCAAACGGCCCGGGATCTGTCCACGACATCACGCATCACGCCGGGTCCGGCCGCGCAGCAGCATGATTCGCCCGCGCATAATCGAACGTCCGCTTAGCCTGCCCCACCAGATTCCCGAAGCCCGCTCGCGCAGCGTCACCGGGTAGCCCGGCGTGGGCAGCTCACCGCGCAGAACCTGCTTAACGGCCAGCTCCGCGGGCACCTGACCTGCCGCTTCACCCAGCCCATTCCGTCAGAACCCCTGAATTACGCGGAACGCAGGTGGTGCGTGACATGATTTAGCGTCGGCGCACCGCTAGCCATTCACATCGTCAAGGCCGGCCGGTTCTCGGCCTATGGCCGCCCGGTCCGCATTTGTTGTCTGCCCTGACGATGTGCCGGGGCCGGGCGCGGCCGATGCTCAGCCCATGAGCGGACCCTCGGTAGAGAACGTATATGACGTGATCGTGATCGGCATCGGGCCGGTCGGCTACACCGCCGCCGCCCGGGTCGGCGCGGCTGGGCTGAGCGTCGCGACGGTGGAACGGGAACTGGTCGGCGGTGAGTGCCACTACTGGGCGTGCATTCCCAGTAAGGCTATGCTCCGGCCGGTCGTCGCGGTCGCCGACGCCCGCCGGGTCGCCGGGGCGCGCCAGGCAGTCACCCGGACGGTAGACGTCCCGGCGGTATTTGCCCGCCGGGACGGGTGGGTGGACGACTGGAATGACGAGGGGCAGGCCGCCGGGCTGAAGACCATCGGCGCGAAGCTGATCCGCGGGCACGGCCGGCTGAACGGCCACCGGCAGGTCATCGTGGAAACCCCGGACGGCGGGACGGTGACGCTGACGGCCCGGCATGCGGTCGTGATCTGTACCGGCAGCCGCCCGGCCCTGCCGGACCTGGCCGGCCTGGCCGAGGCACGCCCCTGGACCAACCGGCACGCCACCGGCTCCCACACCGTGCCGGGACGGCTGGCCATCGTCGGCGGCGGCGGCGTCGGGGTGGAGATGGCCAGCGCCTGGGCCGGCCTGGGCTCCTCGGTCACCCTCCTGGCCCAGGCCGACGGCCTGCTGCCCCGGATGGAGCCGTTCGCCGGAGAACTGGTCTGCCGCGCCCTGGCCGAGGCAGAGGTAGATGTGCGGATCGGCGTGACCGTCACCGGGATACGCCGTCCGGGCGGCACCGGCCCGGTCACCCTGGCCCTGGAAGACGGCGACAAAGTAGAGGCCGACGAGGCGCTGTTCGGCATCGGCCGCCAGCCGAACACCGACGACGTCGGCCTGGACACCGTGGGCCTGGATCCCGGGTCCTGGCTGGAGGTCGACGAGACCTGCATGGTCCGCGCCGTCGAAGACGGCTGGCTGTACGCCCTGAGCGATGTCAACCACCACGCCCTGCTCACTCACCAGGGCAAGTACCAGGCGCGCATCGCCGGGGCGGCGATCGCCGCCCGCGCCGCCGGAAAACCCATCGACCCTGCCCCGTGGGGGCCCCACACCATCACCGCCGACCACCACGCGGTGCCGCAGGTGCTCTTCTGCGACCCCCCGGCCGGGGCGGTCGGGCTCACCGCCGAACAGGCCGAACGCGCCGGTTACCGCACCCGCGTGGTTGACGTCGACCCTGGCCAGACGGTGCCCGGGGCCGGCCTGTACGCCGACGGCTACACCGGCCGCGCTCGCATGGTCGTCGACGAAGACCACGGCTACCTGCTCGGCGTCACCTTCGTCGGGCCTGGCGTGGAGCAGCTGATCCACTCAGCCACCATCGCCGTGGCCGGCCAGGTTCCCATCAACCGGCTCTGGCACGCCGTCCCCTGCTTCCCCTCCATCAGCGAAGTCTGGCTCCGCCTGCTTGAGGCCTACCGCGACGGACGAGGAGGACGGGATGAGCGATCCACTGGACGTTGACCGGAATCTGGATCATTGCGTGCAGACGCGACCACCTGCCGACCCCGCAAGAGGTCCTCGCCATCGCCCACCTTTGGCGGCCCACCGCAGCCTGGTACCAGCTACCTGTTCTCCGCCGCCTTCGAGCCAGCCGAGGCACCGGCCCCCGGCACAGGGCGCTTGACCATGAAAGGCGGCGGCGCGCATCTCGGCCGGATCCACCAAACGCATCGGGGGCGGCTCAGGCCGGCTCCTTGCGGACACCACACCACGAAAGGCAGACAACAATGACCATCTCGGACAGCACGGTGGCCATCATCGGCACCGGCAACATCGGCAGCACGGTCGCGGCGAACTTCGCGGCCGGCGGCCTGGACTTCCTCCTGGCCGACCGCGACCTGGACAAGGCCCGCAAGCTCGCCGCCGACATCGGCGGCCACGCGGAAGCGATGAGCATCGACGAGGCGGTCGAGCGGGCCGACGTGCTCCTGTTCGCCCTATGGCTGGACGCCTTCGAGCAGCTCATCGCCCAGTATGGCGAGCGGCTGGCCGGCAAGGTGATCGTCGACCCGTCGAACCCGATCGAACCGGACGGCGCCGGCGGCTTCCGCAAGGTCATCGGCGAACAGGAGTCCTCGGGCCAGATCCTGGCCGGCCTGCTGCCGCCCGGGGCACAGCTGGTCAAGGCGTTCGGCACATTGACGGCCACCACGCTGGCCGCGGCCGCGCGGCAGGAGCCCGAGCGTGCGGTGCAGTTCTACGCCGCGGACGACGACGCCGCGGGAGACCTGGTCGCCGAGCTGATCCGCGTCGGCGGCTACGAGCCGGTCCGCGTGGGCGGCCTGGACCAGTCCATCCGCATCGAGGCATTCGGCGACCTGCACGAATACGGCGCCCTGGGCCGGGCCGTCACCAAATCCGAGGCGCTGGCGGCGGTCTGACGTAGTCAGCCTGGTCACCGACCATGCACGGCAGCGGAGCGGGGATGTCCCGGTTGGCATTGCCGCGCCGGGTTGCCCTTGGCGCCTTGGTGCCATGCCGCCAGGTCACCGGAGCGGTCTGGTCGGCGTGGGCGAGGGCATCGGCGCCGGACCGCGGCCATCTGCGGCCGCCCCTGCCGGGAGCTGGCGAGCCCGCTGCGAGGGCTGCTGCGGGGACCTTGCCGCAGACGGCCGGACCGTGCTGGTGTCCAGCCACCTGCTGGCCGAGGCCGCGCAGACCGTGGACAGCGTGCTGATCATGAACCATGGCCGGCTCGCCGCCCAGGCCCCCTGGACGAGCTCATCCCCGCCGTCGGCCAGCACGTCCAGGTGCGCAGCCCCGGGCGGCACAGCTCGCAGCCGCCCTGCAAGACCAGGGTGCGAACGCCCGGCTGCTGGACTCCGAGCGTCTTGAGGTCACCGGCGCCACCGACGAGCAGATCGGCGCCCTCGCCACCCACCGATCGATCCCGATCTTCGAAACCACCACCGCGGCCCCCGAGCTGGAGGACATCTTCCTCCGGCTCACCACCAGCACCCAGCAAAAAACCAGGAAAGGGAGGTGCCCACATGATCCGCCTCATCAAGACCGAACTGACCCGGGCCCATGCCAAGCCCGCTCTGAGGCTTCTGCACCTGCAGACTTAGGAGACCAAGATGTCTACGGCACAGCGCGTCACCACGCGGAACGCATCGCCGGACGCCGTCACCGTCGGCGGGCCGCCGCGCATCCTCATCGTGGGCGGCGGTTTTGCGGGGATGTACACCGCCCGGCATTTGCGCCGCAGGCTGCGGCGCGGTGAGGCGGTTGTGACGCTGGTGGATCCGCGTGGTTTCATGACCTTCCAACCGCTTTTGTCGGAGGCGGCGGCTGGCACGATCGAGCCGCGGCACGCAGTCACGTCGCTGCGGCGGGCGCTGCCCGGCGCCGAGGTGCTCACCGGCCGGGTCACCGGCATCGATCATGGTGCCCGGCGGGCCTTTTTCCAGCCGCGGGACGGCACCGGGTACATGCTGCGCTACGACGTCTTGGTGCTGGCGGCGGGCTCGGTGTCCCGGACGCTGCCCATCGCGGGCCTGGCGGAGACCGCGGCCGGGTTCAAGTCCTTGGCCGAGGCGATCCATCTGCGTAACCACGTGCTCGCGCAGCTCGACAGCGCCGCGTCAGTGCAAGACCCGCAGGAGCGGCGGCGGGCGTTGACGTTCGTCGTGGTCGGCGGCGGGTTCGCCGGCGTGGAGGCGGTCGCCGGGCTTCAGGCCATGGCCGAGCGCGCCAGCCGGTACTACCCCTCGCTGTCACCACACCAGATGCGGTGGGTGCTGGTCGAGGCGACCAGTCGGATCCTGCCCGACCTGGACCCGGCGCTCGGACAGTGGACTGTCCGTGTCCTAGGCGCCAGGGGCATCCTGGTCCGCCTCGGCACCCGGCTGGTCTCCGCCGAGGGCGGACACCTCGTCTTGGATGACGGGACCGAACTGGACGCGGGCACCCTGGTCTGGACCGTGGGCGGCACGGCGAACGCGCTGGCCAGCGCCAGCGACCTGCCGCTGGACGAGGCCGGCCGGGTCCGCGCTACTGAGTACCTGTCGGTCACCGGCGTGCCGGGCGCCTACGCGGCCGGCGACGGCGCCGCGGTCCCCGACTTGACCCGTCCCGGGGCGATCTGCGGGCCCAACGCCCAGCACGCCGTCCGGCAGGCCAAAACGCTCGCCCGTAACATCGCCGCCGGGCTGCGCGGCCGACCACTGCGGCCCTACCGCCACCGGTACCTGGGCTCGCTGGCCACCCTCGGCCGCCATCAGGGCGTGGCCCAGGTCTACCGGCTCAGGCTGCATGGTTCCCTCGCCTGGCTTATCGCCCGCGGCTACCACCTGATCACGGTGCCGACGCTGAACCACAAGGTCCGCATCCTGGCCGACTGGGCCCTGTCGATCTTTTTCCGCGCCGACACGATCCCGCTCACCGATCTCGAATATCCCGGGCCGGAGCTCATACCGCGCTCGGCAGCAAGCAACCCACGGGGAACGACCGCCGAGGCCCGCAGTCCAGGTCACCGGCCTGCCCACCGAGCAGAACCCGTTGATGACGGTCGGCCGGCACCAACTGCCGCGGCGTACGTCTCTGGTCCGTCTGATCTCGGGCCCCGCGGCGGCCTTGCGGTGAAGCGGCTGGCTGCGGGGACGCGGCGGCTGGGTCGTGGTGTGCTGCGGCGGGATCCGGGGGATCGCTGGGCTGCGGTGTTCGGGCGGATCGCCGGGTACTCGTTCGCGGTGGCGGTGGTCACCGGGGTCTTGCTGCTGCCGTTCTTCCGCGCCTCGATGGCCACCGTGGTGTATCACGGCTCCTACCGGTTGCTGGACGGCGTCCCGATGAGCCAGGCGTACCAGTCGGTGCTGGCCACCAGCTTCGGCGTGCGCGGCGGGTTGCTGATCCGGCAGGTGCATCACTGGTCGGCGGATGTGTTTGTCGCGGCGATATGCCTGCGGCTGCTGCGGGTGTTCTTCCGCGGCCGGTTCTCCGGCCGGGCGCTGCCGGGCTGGCTGATCTGGGTGGCGCTGTTGCCGGTGGGCATGCTGGCGGCCTACACCGGCACCCTGCTGCCCGACGACGGGCTGTCGGGCGGCAGCCTCAGCGTGATCACCGGCGTGCTGCTGTCGGTGCCGGTGATCGGGACGCACCTGGTGTTCTGGATCTTCGGCGGTGCCCCTCCGGGGCATCAGATCATCAGCCGCGACTACTGGGTGCACATCCTCGTCCTGCCGGCTCTGGCCGGCGCGCTGCTCCTGCTGAGTTCTCGGCCGTCGCTGCGGTGGCCGCGCCGGGTACGGCCCGATCCACTGCTGCTGTTCACCTGCGCCGTGCTGGTGCTGCTCGGCACCCTCGCCCAGGTCAACCCGGTCTGGCTGATCGGGCCATATCAGCCGGGCGCGATCAGCGCCGGTGCGGTGCCGGACTGGTACATGGGCTTCCTAGACGGCGCGCTGCGGCTCATGCCGGCCTGGCAGATCGACGTGGCGGGCCATCCGCTCACCCTCAGCGTGCTCGTGCCCGCGGTCCTTGTGCCCGGTGCGTTCTTCACCGTGCTGGCGGCTTACCCGCTGCTCGACCGCAGGCTCACCGGCGGCCAGGGCCTGCACCACGTCCTGGACCACCCCCGCGGCGCGGCCACCCGCACCGGGGTCGGCGCCGCCGGGATCACCTTCTACGGCCTGCTGTGGGCCGCCGCGGCCAACGACCAGATCGCCTACCACCTCCACCTGGACCTCTACGCCGTCACCTGGTTCTTCCGGATCGCCGTACTCGCCGGGCCGCCGCTGGCCTACACCCTCACCCAGCGGATCTTCCTCGGCCTCACTCGCCGCGACCGCGACGAAGCCGAGCATGGGCGCCCCGGGCGGATCGTGATGAATCCCGACGGCGGCTACAGCGAGATCAGCGAACCGGTACGGCCGATCCGGGAGGAGGGCCAAGGACCGGGCCTCCTCATGGCGGCCGGCATGCCGGCCCAATCGCAGCGATAGGGCGGCGTCCCAGGCCAGGCCTTTGCCGGCGCAGACCGCGGCTCACGCGACAGATCCCAGAAGGAGGCCCCATGCCATGGACGGGTCGAGCCCGATCCTGATCGTCATGCCCATCATCATTCTGCTTGCTCTGCTCACGACCATAGCCCCGGCTTTCATCGCGGGCAGCCGGCCCGGGCGCAGCCACGCGGGGGAGCAGATCAGCGCCGCCAGGCGGAAGGCCCGGCCGCCGAAACCCGAAGCATATGAAGCCGCCCGCTTCGAATACCTGTACGTCCCGTGTGTCCGCATCCGCTGCAACGGCTACTTCCCCGAGACGCGCCGCTGGGTCCAGGAGGTGCCGATCTCCAGGAAGACGGCGAAGTGGATCTACTACACCAGCGAGACATGGGACCGGGTCGAGGCCGTGGTCAGCCCCGGCCGTATCAGCCGCGAAGACTTCGAGGCCGGCGTGATCCCGATTCCCGGTGACCGCCACCGTCCCGGGCCGGCTGGCAGGCACTTCTTCGCCACCCGCGATGCCGCCGAAGCTGACCTGCACCGCGGGGAACGCGAGCGAACCGGACAGGCCGCACGGGAAGCACCACCCATCAAGGAGCTGCGCCGCGCGATGGCCGACGCTCACCCCGACCGTGGCGGCACGGCTGAGTGGTTCATCGAAGCGCGCCGCCGGTACGAGACGGCGCTACAGCATGGGTGAACCCGCAGCCGCTCTGGGACGGCACCATCGTGCCAGCGTTCCGAACTGGAAGATTCCCACGCCATGCGCACTTTCGGGTGACGCCCGCTGCGCCGGCAGCTCACACCGTCTTCACAGAACAAGTCATCAAGACGACCGGCCTCCCCAGCCGAGTCGGGCGTTCCAAGCCAGCTACATCCGCAACCCAGACCAGAGGCGTGCCATGTGTCCATACCAGCCTCCCTGCCCCGCAGCTGACCGTCCTGACCGTGATGCAGCTCGCACGGTCGCCGTCCACCCCGAGCGATACGCCGGCCGCGCCGCTCCGGGCCGCGCCGGTGCGCCGGGCCGGGAGCTGCCCAGCGCCGGGGCGGCTGAGCTCAACCAGGTCGCCGCCAGGGCGACGCTCCGCCAAGTTCGCCAGCTGCCATTCTCGCGGGCGGCAAGGGCTCTTACCGCGATACGGATACGGCCTTCGACCCGCCGACATTCATCTGAATCGGCACGCAGAGCCAACTGCTCGCCGGCCAGCGGCGCACCATATCGCCCAGAGGAGCGGCCAGATGGCCGGCCTCATCGCCCCGGCGAGCTCTTCCCAAAGCCGCTCGAGCTCGTCCTCCAAAGCAAGACGCCGGACACGATCGCGGGGTGGAAGGCCGCGGCCGAGGGCCTCCTGAGCGCCCGGTGCTGCGCTTTCCACCGCAACCTGGAGATCTCGTCACGCTATGCCTGGATGTACATGCTCCAGCCCGCATGCTTCAAGTGGGCCGCGATGGCCGCAATCGCGTCGCACCACGTGCGGCTCGCCCTCTTCCCGCTCCGGCTGGACACCGATCGCACTGGCTACGTGGACATCCCGCACAGCCTGCGCCGTCCGAAACTCCTGCTGACTGAGGATGTGAACACGATCCGGGCGACGAACAACGCCATCTTCAACGACATCTTCTGGGCGCATCTCGCCTACGTCACTGCCGAAGACGGAATCGAGCGCCTACGCGCTCTCCTGCACGCGGAGCGCCACTATGCACCTGTCCTCGCCGGCTTCGAGGCGATCGACCATGGACGCCGTGCCCTGGAAGACGGCACGGCGTCCGCGGAGGCCCGGCAAAGGGCCGATGATCTCATTTGGCAGGGCAACGTCGAGCTCCTCAAGCACGAACAGCGCGCCTTGGTGCAACCCAACTTCGATCGCCTCTCGCGCGCATCCGCCCGGCTCGTCTCGATCGGCTCGGCTACGAGCTTCGAGGTGCGTGGCGTGCGGTCGGAGATTGCGTACTTCACCTCGTTCTACCTCTACTCATTCACACGGGGAATCCCGCACGCTCTGCGCGCACGAACATGGCCGAAGATCACCCGCTTCGACGACCGCTGGCATTGGCTCGTGGCAAGCGTCGTTCCACGCTTCCGGAGATTCGACGCCGACACGCGCTTGGCCGGCTCCAGCCTGCGGCACATCTTCGACGAAGCGCGCCACCTCGCGCCGGCCCCCTGCGTCCTACCGTGTTCACCGGCGCGGCAGGCTGGAAGTCCGCGCTGATCCTCCGCGAGGGCAACGCCCCACTCGGCGTCGGCCCGCAGCCGGACTACATCGGGAAAGACCTCGATGCCATCGCTGACCAGCTAATCGAGCGGTGCGCCATAGCCGCGAACGCCAGCGGGCAAGGCCATTAACCCTGGGTGTGGCCGCTACGCGATCAGTATCGACGCCAGCGCCAGGCTGGCCGCGGCCGGCGTCCAGGTCGCCGCGCTGTCGGTCGACGACGAAGCCAGCACCGCCGGGGCGGCAGGACACCGGCCGCCGTGCTCAACGCTGTCCCGCCGGGCTTTCAGCTGCCGGGACGTCATCTGGCCGCCGATGATGCGGGCGGCGCTCGGCTGCGTCCCGAGTAGTTCCTCGTTCATCGCGTCCCCAGATCAGCTGCCGTTCCTGCTCGCTCAGCCCGCCCCACACGCCGTGCAGTTCCCGGGTCCGCAGCGCAAACGCCAGGCACTCCGGCCGGACCGGGCACCGCGCGCAGACCCGCTTCGCCTCCGACCCTGACCTCGCCCGGCAACGCGAGGTAGTGGACGCGTTCTTCGCTGCCTCGCGCGATGGCGACTTCGGCGCCCTGGTCGCGATGCTCGATCCCGGCGTGGAACTGCGGGTCGACGGCGGCATGCGGCGCAAGCAGGCATCGCTGGCCCTCCGCGGCGCGGAGGCCGTAGCGGCCTACTCCGCGACCTACTCCGGGCTTTCCCCGTTCGTCAGGCCAGTGCTCGTCAATGGCGCCGCAGGAGCCGTGGTAGCCCCCGCCGGGCGGGTGTTCTCCGTGATGGCGTTCACCGTCACCGACGGAAAGATCACCCGGATCGATGTCCTGGTAGATCCAGAACGCCTTGAGCACCTCGGCCTCGTCATCCCACCGCCCGGCGAGCAACCACAGTGACACCACCCGGCGCGGCACCAGCGCATGGGCGCACTGACGGTCGCGCCCGAGGCGACGCAGACTTGCGGCGCCAGCGATGGGAAGCATCGCCGTCGCGCCAGGACTTGCGGCGGTTATCGCCGGAGCAAGCCGGTATTCAACGCTTCCAGGGGAACCCCGTCTTCCCGGGCGGCGGCCACGCAAGGACTTGCCGGGATGTATCGCTTGCGTGGTGACAGAGGCTGGTTCGCAGGAACGTGTTGCGGTGTTGACGCTGCAGCAGTTATGGCCGGGCGAGAAAGAGGACTTGCCCGGCGTGGATGGCGCGGGTCTGGTCGAGCAGGACGGACAGTGCGCTGGTAATCGCAGCGGTGAAGCTGCGATCTTGCGGGAAGGTCTTCGCCGACACGAGGATCAGCCCAGCGTGAGACTGGCTGGCGGCCCGGTAGCGGGCGTCCAGGGGCATGAAGTCCTTAATATTCGCTGTCACCAGGACGCGGCCAGCCGCGGTGGCGTGGGCCAGGATCTGGTCGTCCGCTAAACCGGCCAGTGCCGGGTCCGCCACAACGGCGACGACGTCGTGGCCCTTTGCGCGCAATTGCGCGGCGATGGCGCCGGAGAACATCTCGTCCAGCAGCAGCCGGCTCATGCGCTCACCCGGCGAGCAGCCGGCGTTCACGCCGCCAGGCTTGTTCGGCCGCCTCGTCGGCCGCGTTGGCAGCGACGATCTCGGCATCTATTTCGTCAGGGTAGGACGCCCAGTACCTGATAGCGATGCGCAACGATCGTGCAGTCATGCCGGTGTTCTCGGCTATCAGGTCGAGCAGTTCGTCTTCTGGCAGGCCGGGCTCTGCTTCGCGGGCGGACTTGACTGCCCGGACGGCCTCCCACACATCGGGGCCGCCGATCAGCCCTGCCCGGCGCCCCGTGGGTCCTGGGCGGAACACGATGCCAGGATGCTCGCCCATACGCAATGCTTCGTCTACAAGCCGGTTGGCCGCTGATGACAAGGACATGCCGGGGTTGGCCGCAGCGAACGACGACAACCGGTCGGCTACCTCCGGATCGAACCGGACTGGGGTGGCGGCACGCTTACTCATGACTACATTGTAGTCGTTGGATAGTGCTCTGTCGAAGGCGGCTGGTGAGTGCCGGGCCGGGTTGAACTGTGCCGTCTTGGCTCATAACCCAGAGGTCGCGGGTTCATGTAAGGAGCTCCGGCGCTTGATCAGCGTGGGAGTTCCAGGGTTGCATGAGCATCCCCGGCTAGTCCGGTAGGTGGCGACGACGAAGGTTCTGAGGCCGGTGAACCCCGGGCCTCGCGGAT
>Ga0335078_10003671_pt1 | contig 22827 bp, 22 predicted proteins | sample Lox_Sample_32_FD_206711 | JGI IMG/M metagenome (GOLD analysis project Ga0335078, IMG submission 206711) | Soil microbial communities from Loxahatchee National Wildlife Refuge, Florida, United States - Lox_Sample_3.2 | ecosystem: Environmental > Terrestrial > Soil > Wetlands | place: USA... | reverse complement strand
GCGTTCCCGAGATGGTCACGGATGGTGAAAGCGCTTTGCTGGTGAAACCCGGTGATCCCGCGGCCCTGGCCGGCGCCATGAAGCTTCTGCTGAGCGATACGCCGATGGGCGAACGGCTGGCCACCAGGGCGCGGAATCTCGTCAGGGAGCGGCATACGCCGGAAGTCCGGCTGAAAAGGCTCGCGACAATTTATCGCGAGGTAATGGCATGAAGAGAGCATTACAAGCCATTTCCCTGGCCATTGCATTTTTTCCTGCGTTGTTCTCCGGGTTTGGGCGGCTGGAATCGGTGTTCACGATATTCGCGCATGTTTTCGCGCTAGCGCCGGGCATTCCCGGCGATTATCTCCGCATCGCCTGGTACAAGTTCACGCTCGAAGAGTGTGCCCTGGACAGCCGTATTCAGTTCGGCTCGTTCTTCGCACACCCGCAGGCCCGGGTCGGTCGTGGCGTATACATTGGCCCATACTGCGTGCTGGGACGAACATCCATCGGCAATCGCACACAGGTGGCGGCCGGCGTACAAATACTGAGCGGGCGCCGGCAGCATGCGCGCGACGATCGGGGCCGTATTGAGGGAGCCGATTCGGCCGATTTTGTCATGGTCGGCATCGGCGCGGACTGCTGGATTGGGGCCGCGGCCATCGTAATGGAGGACATAGGGGAGGGCTCGACGGTCGGGGCTGGCGCGGTGGTTGTGAAGCCGATCCCACCGGGATGCGTGGCGGTCGGCAACCCCGCTCGCGTGATCAGACCGGCCACGGCGGCGGAAACCTCTATATAGTTCGGCTAAGCCGACATCAGCGCCGGCGTAAGAGCCACCTTTTGAAGCGCGCTGCAGTGAGACCCTCCAGTTCCATCATCAAAGCGAGGGGTGAATGATCCGAGCTGACACCCTGGCGGGGAATGTCGAGGATGGAAGTAGTTTCGTTTACGAACCCACCGTGCGCCGAAAAAAGAGCTCGATAACCAGCGCTCGCGATCAGATCGCGGACCTCATCGCGGATATTGTGAACTCCGCCAAACGGGAAAGAGAACAGAAGGACTGGGCGCGAGACGATTGTTTCCAGTTGCCGCCGGGACTCGATGACCTCGAGACGGGCTTGTTCGAGCGCGACGGCTCCAAGGTCAACGTGGTTTACCGTGTGAGCGCCGACGCCGACGCCAAGATCGGGCAATTCATGAAGGTCCTGAGTCCGAAAGTTCTCGAATCGATGCGGATATTTTTCCTCGTCGTGCAGGAAGGCGCGATCGGTATCCACGAACCCGGATGACACGAAGGCAGTGGCGGGAATTCCCGCTGCCGCGAGCAGGGGCGCCGCGCACGTTCTTACGTCGCGATAACAATCGTCGAAGTGGATGGCCACGGAAGTCGCCGGAAGCGGCCGGCGATTCGCAACACACTCAACGATCTGCTCGGTGGACGCAGGATAGTAATGACGGCGCAGCGTGATCAGGTGCGCGGCGAACCGGCGAGTGGAGGCGGTCAGAACATCCTCGGACGTATCGTTGACGCGATGGTACAGCAGAATGGCGCCACGGCTTTTCCGCCTTCGGAACCATCGGAGAAGCGAGTACGGGCCACCATAGTAGAGAGCGAGCCAGAACGCGGTCTTGAAAGCCTCCCGGCCGTCGCCGAGCTTTCGCCAATGAGGGAGACGACGGGACAACTCTCGGACCTGCGCGGCGGTGGGGCGGGTACGTGCGGCGATGGCCGAGGCCGTCTGGGGGCAGCGCTCGGCTGTGCCGGCGGCGATCCGCGCTACGGTCTCCCCCAAAATCCGATTGCCGAGGGCATCGAGCTTTTTGCGCAGCGACTCAGGCGTGTCGCGAGGATGAATCGGGATTGTGGCCGAACCGACGATGTCGCCGGTATCCAACCCATCGTCGATGAAATGAACAGTGACGCCCGCCGTTTTGCACCCATCATATAGTTCCCAGAAACCCGGCGGCATGCCGCGATAGGCCGGAACCTCGCCCTTGTGGAGATTGATACAGCCCATCGAGGGAGCCGAGAATGTAGCTTGGCGCAGAATCCGCGATCCCAGGACGACGCCAAGGTCCGCATCAATATTGCGAAGGCATTCGACGGCCACCGATCCATTCAGGTTGCCCACCCGGTAAACGGAAAATCCGCGGCGCCGGGCAAGTTCGTCGAGATCGCGGTCCGGGAAAGCAGCACGGAGCAGTTCGTCGACCGCACCTTGAGGAATCACGCGGTCCGCGCACGACTCGAGCCAGGCGCGGGCAGCGGACAGAAGACGGTGTGGGATGTACGCAAAGCCTTCGCGGCCTATGTTGCGCCGGAGGTTGCGCCAGCGCCTGGAAGCCGAGTCGCGCGCCGTGTCGAGCAGGACGCCGGCGACATCGACACCCGCAGTCTCGCAGAGTGCCGTAATCGCGCCGAGCGTGCTGATATCGGCGCGGCCGATAAGCACCGCAACCCTCAATCTCCCTTCGCGCATCGACATATAGTGTAGTTCGACCTTTAGGGGTGCCGGTCGTCAGTGCGACCCGCCCAGCGCCTCCCGAAAAAGCCTTTCGTAGCGATCGGCGATGGTGTCCGTAGAGTAGTTCTCGACAGCGCGCCGGCGCGCCGCTTCGCCCATGTGCGCGCGCAGGGACGCATCTCGCAGAAGCCGCTCGAGCGCGGAAGCAAAAGCCACCGTATCGCCGGACGGCGCAAGAATGCCATGCTCACCATCGTCGATTAACTGCCGATTGGCGGGAATATCGGTGACCACTGAAGGCAGGCCCACCGACATTGCCTCAAGCAGTGCGCAGGCGAAGCCTTCGCTGGGTGAAGCGAGCGCAAACACGTCGGCGATGCGGAGCCACGAACGAACCTCGTCCGGATCGACGCGCCCGGCAAAGTGAACACGCTCCGCGATGCCAAGCGTGGCGGCGCTTTCCGCGAGAGACGACCGAAGCGGGCCGTCTCCCACCAGCACCAGACGCGTTTCGGGACAATGTTGTGCCGTGCGGGCAAACGCCTGGAGAAACAAAGGCAAGGCCTTCTCGGGTGCCAGCCGGCCGGTGTAAATGACGACGAGCGCATCCGTCGGAATGCCAAACTTCCGGCGAAGCTCCAAGCGTTCAGCGGCGGCACACGGCGAGAACTCATTGGTATCCACCGGGTTGGGCATCCAGTAAAGGCGATCCGTCGTGAAGCTTTCCCGAACCGCCTCCTCGCGCATGCCGTCGTTCAGGATCATCACCCGATAGGCCCACTTGCGCAGCCAGTGCAACTCCAGACGTCCGGCGCGTGAGCGAGTCATCAACGGGATCACGCCGCTGCCGCCGACTTTCATGATGATCGGCTTCCCAAGCGCGCGCGCCACGGGAAGTCCCGCGGCAAGATGCAGCCCCTGCATAAGGAAATAAACGAGCTGATAATTGCGGCGCTCCCACACCAGCATGCCGGCCACCCGCAACGCAAAGACGATGTCCTTCCACGCTCCCTTCCACCGCGCGGCATAGATGCGAACCGGCACGCCTTTCGGATCGATCCAGTGGCGCAAAGGGGGCATGGGATCGCCGCCGGCGCAGACCACGGTGACCCGGTGTCCGCGGCGAATCAGCGCGGCACAAACCCGCTGGGCCTCCAACTCCGAGCCGCCAATCACGGGGGGATATGAGTGGCACACGAGAACGAACCTAAGGGGCTGATCCGCCGGTGGTGTCATCGCAAGGCGAACTCTTCCATTTCCGATCCAGCGCCGATCCGTTCGAGTACTTCCCATCCGCTTTCCCCGCGGCGCAGGAACGTAACGTGATTGCTGAAGTCGTGCTCGAGGGTCCGGCCGACGATCCACAAGCCACCCGGACGAAGGCTGGCAAAGGCGGCAAGAGCGCCCTGCGCAAGTTGCTCCCCGGAGAAATAGGCCTTGTTGAAGATATTCATGGTGCGCAGAACATCGCACGATGCCGGATCTGAATCGAACACCGAGCGTTCGCGGAGCTGAAAACGAGAGTCGCGGCGGCTTAACTGGCGGGCATGCGGATGAATACAGGAAATTCGCTCCACGCGATAATCGGCGATTTCCGGCAGTTCCAACCAGTTCGGGGGAAGACGCAGGCGGTGGAATCGCCACTTTGCCCACGCCGCTATGAGGTGGTTAATGGGGAATCTCCAGGGCTCACGATGCCGGAGAGAAACGACAAACGGCGGTTTTGCCCATTGCAATGGCGAGCCGTCGGGTTCGGCGATCCATACTTCGCCTCCCGGCCGGCCAAGACGCACCAGATAGAGCACAAGATCGGACGCTTCCACGCAAGCACGCGGGAAGCGGGCAAGCAACTGTTCGGCAAATTCCAGCGAAGTGAGAGCATGGGAGGCTGCGCGGTCCTGAACCAGCAATTCGGTTTCGGAAGACCAGAGCCGGTCAATCAAACGGATTGCCGCCGCGTCGATGTCGCCAAAGCGCTGGCGAAACGACGTGCGAAAGGTACCATTCGAGGTGCGCAGCGTGAAGCTGATATCCTCGAAGGCGCGGATCTCTTCCTCGGTAGGATGGTCACCCACGTCCAGCAGGCTGTAGGATGCTCGCGAACCGGAATACCGCCGGCGATCGCCCGCGCGCAGATACTGATCCAGTGTGCAGAAGCCCGTTCGGAACATTACCGGCGCCACATGTTGGATAGCGCCTCAATTCTAACATCCAGCCCCGCTCGGACTGATTGCCTGGCGAAGCGAGAGCCCGCATGAGCGACGAGGAGACACCGCACCACAGCCGCCTGGACGCGTTGTTCGTGGGCGGTCTCGCGTGGACGGCGGGCGCGAAGTGGGTTACACAGGCGGTCACCTGGGTTTCCACTCTGGTGGCGGTCAGGCTTCTCAGCCGAGCCGACTTCGGAATCGTCGAGATGGCCGGATACGTGGGCATAGTGACAAACGTACTGGCGGAGTTCGGCCTCGGATCGGCGGTGCTCCAAATCCGCGAACTGGAGCGACGGACACTCGCCCAACTGAACACGATCTCTCTGATTTTCAGCACTCTTGCGTTCGCGATCACGGCTACCGCCGCTCCGCTGATCGCTGCTTTTTTCCGATCCGGCCAATTGCGGCTGCTGGTGATCGTAAACGGTCTGGCTTTCTTCATCACCGCCGTTCAGGCCGTGCCCCAGGGCCTGCTCCAGCGCGACATGGACTACCGGAGACTCTCTCTGGCCGAGGGAGTCCAAGCCGTTGTGCAGGCCGTAGTGCTGGTTTGTGGGGCGTTCGCGGGTCTGGGTTACTGGGCCCTCCTGGCTGGGCCAATGACTGGTAAAGCAGCGTCGGCCGCGCTCACGGCAATCTGGAAGCCGGTGGGGTACGCCATCCCACGGCGGAAGGATGTAATGGTGCCGATGCGCTTTGGGCTGGAAGTGGCGGCGGCTCGCGTCGCCTGGACCGCGTATTCGATGTCTGACGGGGTCATCGTAGGGCGCCTGCTCGGGCAGTCCGCTTTGGGAACCTATCGTATAGCGGTCGATCTCGCCAGCGCGCCGGCGGAAAAGATTGGGATGTTAATTATGCGGGCAACGGGCCCTCTGTTCGCTCGCGTTCAGAATGACATGGCTCTGATGCGGCGCTACTTCCTGTTCATCAGTGACGCGCTGGCGCTGACGATCCTGCCTCTGGTGCTCGGGCTTGCCGTAGTCGCGCCCGAAGCCATCCGCGAAGTGCTCGGGGCGAAGTGGAGCGCGGCCGCAGGACCCGTGCAGGTTCTTGCGCTTTTCGTAGCCTTGCGGACACTCAATACGCTCATGACCCAGGTGCTCACGTCGCTCAGGTTTACGACGTTCCTGATGTGGATGTCAATTGTGACATTCACGGTGATGCCGGTGTCGTTCTTCGTCGCCGCGCACTGGGGTATCACTGCGGTGGCCGCGACATGGCTCATTATGTCGCCCCTCACGCTTATTCCCATGTCCATCAAACTGTTCCGTTCCATTCATTGCAGCGTTCGCGAGTACCTGGCGGTGCTCACCCCCGCTCTGACCGGTTCGGCGATCATGCTGTGCGCGGTTCTGGCGGTGAGAAAAGTCCTTCCGGCGACCTGGCCCCTCGCCTGGACGCTGTGCATCGAAGTCGCCGCGGGCGGCGTGACATACGCCGGTTTTCTGATGACGTTTTACAGATCCCTGGTGCTGCGATACGTGCGCTTTCTGATCAATCTGCGGGGAAACCGCGGGAATGCGATTGCCGCGGAGGTTTGACGGCCCGGCCTAGCGGGGAGATTCGCCCTCAGCAGCCACAGTCTGACTCCGCGCGGCGGATCCGGGTGGAGACAGATTACGGCAGACGATCACCGATCGAAGAGGAAAAGACTCACAATTATAGCCGGCGATCGCGGTTTGGAAACTCTTCTCACACTCGGGGCCATGGAGTTCAATTACCATATTGCGGACGCTCGGCAACCACTCGGCGGCGCCACTCGCGAAGACTTCGGCCTCGCTGCCCTCGATGTCCATCTTCAGCAGATCAACCCGGCCTCCACCCCCCAAGGCGATGAGCGAAGGCATATCAAACGATTCCACCTGCATTTCGGCGGCATTCCCGTTCGCGGAATCACTCCCGGCGTGAACATTCTCGGTGCCGCAGACATGACTGTTCCATTCCGCCTCCTCCCGAACAAAAGCAACGTGCCCACGGCGGCTCCAAACAGCGCCTTTGACGAGAATGACCCGGTCGGAGAAGGGGGCCAGATTCATTCGGCACAATTCGAATGTGTCTGGGTCCGGTTCCACGGCCACGATTCGGACCGAGGGATACCGTTTCAGCAGATACAGCGAGGCCATCCCGATATTGGCCCCCGCATCGATGATCAGCAGCGGCGCGTCAAGATCGAAGATTTCAAGATCCTTCATCGCCAGGTGCTGATAGAAGGCGTAGCCATCGGTACTCCGTCCGCCGCGGATCGAGACCGGTTGCGGGTACCCTGGGACGCGAATGCGATAGACGACGCCGGAATCTTCCCCCAGAAGAGCGCCAAGGTGCCGGCGCATCAAATGGAGCGTGGCGAAAAGGCCGAGTCCTCTCACCGCGCGCGCCAGCACTCTTGTCCTGCTCATGATGCGGCCGGCGGCGGAGACAAAACGCATCGGTCGTAGTATAGCGAAGAGGCCTTTGCTTGAGGACTGCGTCACCTACCGAAGACTGCCGTGGAATTCGGCCGGCGGTTCCCCGGTGGCGAGCTCAGCGCCACGGGAGAAGGCCAATTGACGGAGCGACTGCCGTCCGAATCGCAGCCGGCGGATAACCCGGCAGTATGGCCGAAAACCAGCGCGTTCGATTCCCTTGATGGAAGCCAGGTTGACCGGATCGACTCCGATCAATGCGAAGGTCGCGCCCCCGTCGCGCAACAAGCGGGCGGCAATCAACAGCGAGTTGGTGTAAATTCCCTTCGATCGGTATGCGGGAAGGGTATAGCAATCGAAGATCCCGGCGCATCCGTCTTCGACAACTCTCACGCCTGATTCGATTTCCAGATAGCCCGTCGAGCTCCACGCAAAGTTCACCAGTTCACCGTTCAGAAAGAAGCCATGGCAGGACGCGCCGGATTGGAGACGCTTCCGTATTCCTTCGGGAAATGCAAGGACCTTGAAGTATGAGTGGGCGCGCAGGTCCTCGAATCCCAGCAGAGATGTTTCAAGGGGCAGCGTGGCCCCTTGCGGAAGGTCCGCAAGGCTTAGCCGGTAAACCAACCATTCATCGCCGGACCAAAGCGGGCGGCGAATTCGGTATAGCACCTTATCCAGGATCTGGCCGACGCCTCCCTCACGGTAGTTATACTCAATGTGGCGCCTGAATTCCTGAATTCTCACGACGAGCCTTCGGACGTTCGCCATGACACATTCACGATGGTACCAAGGGGTGTCCCTTTATATGTTCGCGAAGGCGATCCGGCGCGCAATGCATCTGCAAAGAGAATCGAGTGGCGTCCCTCTGCAGAACCTGACTCGGTGCCAGCCCACACGCCAGGTTCAAGGTGCGTTGCATTCCCTTCCTGTTCCCGGAAAATATGATTTCAGTTGAGTTATCGGAAGGCAGAGAGGCCATCGAAACACTTGCGGGCGAATGGGACCTGCTGGTGGGCGATTCCTTTACGGCGGCCTTCTCGCGGCCTCATTTGTATCTGGCATGGCTCGATGTCTTTCGGCTCTCTCGGGTAGTAGTCGTAACGGCGCGAGAGAACGGCAGGCTGGCTGGTGTGCTTCCGATGGCTCGTTTTCGCACGGATGCGCGTGGGCTGTACTTTACGCTGGTTGCGCCGTTGGCGCGGGGAGATTACCAGCCTCCGATTGTCGATCCCGCCGTCGCACAAGAGGCTCTTCCCGCCATGCTCGATTGCACTTTTCGGCGTCTGGGAAGGCGTGGCGTATGCTGGTGGCCCAATATTCCCGTTACCGATCCCTCATTGGGCCTTTTGCGTGAGTTTTTCGCATCGCGCCGCATGCCGGTCATGGAAGAGCGCGAGATCGCGCCACGCATCCGGATCGATGGCGCAAGCTACGCAGACGTGGAGCGGAGCTGGACGACGAAACATCGCACCGATGTACGACGGAGGCGTAAGCTCCTGGAGGCCAAAGGACACGTCTCCCTGTGGCAACCCGCCACCCTGGCAGAAGCCGAGCCCGTGCTGGAGGAGTTCTTTCGCGTCCATGACGAGAGATGGCTGACCCGGGGTTTACCCGGCATGTTCCAGGACCCCGATCAGCGCCGCTATTTTCGTGCGCTCCTCAAGCGGCTTTGGGGACGCGGCTTGCATTTCTCAACGGTGCGCTGCGGCTCCCTCGACGTGAGTTACCATTTTGGTTTCTTCGCAGGCGGCTGGGTTCAGTGGTATCGGCCTTCCTATCGAATCGGCTATTCGGAGTTCTCCCCCGGTAAGCTCCACATCGCGCTCGTCATCGAGCAGGCCTGTCAGTCGCGCTGGGATGGCGTCGATCTGCTTCTCGGCGGGGAGCCGCACAAGGATCTTTGGGCAAACGACTCGATGGAAGTAGTGAGCCTGCATGCCGGCTTTCACCGGTGGGCGCCCTCATATTTCTGGTTCAGCCGGGGCAAACCATACGTGCGCAGCAAGTTCCAAATGGTCTGGTTTCGCGCCCGGGCGTGGTTGCAGAAGCGAAGACGTACCCCATGATTCGGCATTATCTTCGCCATATCTGGCGCACCGTCCTGCCGCTTCTGTATGGGAGGACAAGGTTCAGGCTCTTCCTCAAGTCCTCATTCGGGGACATCGACAGGCGAGTTCAGGAGCTGGCCGCGAAGACCGACTACTTCTCGACCTTTGTTCGCCCGATTCCCGTGCGCGCGCCGTTCGGGAAGTCTGTGCTGGTTGTCGCCCCGCATCAGGACGATGAAGCCATCGGCTGCGGCGGCGCGCTGGCTCTGCAGGCCGGAGCGGGACAACGGGCTTTCGTAGTGTTCCTGCAGGATGGCGCGGACGGTCATGACGAAATCGGAATGACCCGGGACGGCCTCGTAAGTCTCCGCAACGAGGAGTCGCGACGGGCGGCGGCGGTGCTTGGTCTGGAGTCTCCCTGCTTCCTTGGCTTCGCCGATCTTGGGGCGAGCATTCGCGAAGCCGCCGGCCGGCTCCAGCGAATCATCCGGGAGCGCCACGTCGATGCGATCTTTGCGCCGTTCATATTCGATGCGCACCCGGATCACCGCTTTGCTAATTACGCTCTCGCCGAAGCTCTGGAACCGATCTCCTGGCCGGTTCGTGTATTTGGCTACGAAGTTTGGGGCCTGGTTGTCCCCAACGTGATCGTCGTAATCGACGACGTGATCGACAAAAAGATGGCCATGCTGGCCTGTTTCGAATTCGCCAACAAGGCAGTCGATTACGTGCACAGCACGCAGGGCCTGAACATGTATCGCTCGCGTCTGCTGGGAAGCGGCTTATGCCGGTATGCCGAATGTTTTTTTGAAACGCCGCGCGAGGAATACGTCGATCTGGTGAAGCAGGTGCGCACTGGAGAGTCTGCAGCGCGGATCGCCCGGATACCAGCCGATCTCAACGTTTCTTCGGACGCCGCGGGAAGACGCGACGAATCGCCGGGCCGAACACCGTCTTGGTGAGTTCGACAAGGGTATCGGCGGTGACACGCCAGTCCCGCCAGTCAAAATCGAAGAACGCAACCGGAGGGCGATAGGAGCGCAGGAACTCTCCCCAACTCAGCAGGCCGGCCCGACGATAGCTGCGGAAGCAGGCGAAATCGCGGCGCAGAACGATGTGCCGGAAATCCCGCCCGTTAGGGAACATAGGTTTCACGGGCTGGCCCATCAAATCAAGATAGTGCAGCCATCCAAGATCGACGCCCGCATAAGGCGCGGCATCGGACGTCACGCTGTAGCGGGGATTCGCCTCGATCATTTTCACACGCCCATCGCGTGTGTCGCGCTTCAACTCGATTTCGCAAATGCCCGCATAGCCCAACCCACGGAGAAAGGTATCGCACATCTCATCCGTCTCCGGATCGTCAATGGGCACCACGACGCTGGCTGAGCCGAAATAAATGGGAGTAGTTCGGAGTTCCCGAAGCAGGCAGGAGCCGATTCGATCGCCGCTTCGGCCGTAGCAGGAGAGATAGACGAGCTTCGCGTCATCGGGACCTTCGATGATCTCCTGCAGCACCACCCTGGGGGTGACGCTTGCCACGAGGTCGTATTGCGCCTCCAGCTCCTCTTCCGAAGCGGCCTGGGCGGTCTTCTGGCCAAGCAGCGGGTGACCGGCGGGAAAATGCTCCCACTCCCGGAAGTGGACCGGTTTCATGAGACAAGGGAAACGCGCTGCTGACGCAAATTCGCGCAACTGGCCGCGCGAAGCAATGAATCGCGTCAACGGGACATTCATGCCGTGCTCGTCAGCGGCGGCATACTGGCGCTGTTTAGTCGCCAGAAGCGCCTGCACAGGCGCGAACGACCGCAGGAAGGTGAAGTATGGTTCCAGTTCATCGGCATGGTCCGCGATTGCGGTGACAAACTGATCGGCGCTGGAGATAAGAACGGGCTTGCCGCCGAGGCGACCTGCCAGATCGATCATGAAGCGAAGCCACTCCTCCGGCTGTTCGTCAGGATTGGGACAGAGCCATGCTTTGCCGTAGATCGTCCTGAAGCCGGGTTGAGCAGGATTACAGTCGATGCACGACGCCCGGAGCCCGCGCCGAACCAGGTTGCGCATCAGTACAACGCCGGTTTGGTAAGCTCCGGCAACTACCACCGGCGGCCAGTCCGCGCCGGCTTGCACTGGGTTCGAATGGTTCAACGCTGGACCATGACTCGCCGGTCGAGGGGATCCCTCGCACGTGATGACGGTCGCGAACCTCGCCTGCCGGAGCGCATGACGAAGAGCAACACTGCGAGCAGCAGCGCCAGCGCTAGTTTTACGGCTTCAGCAAAACCGTAGATGTGCTGCATGTTGTCGAGACGTCTATGCTGATCCGCGGCGGCGGTATCCGGCAGGAACGCGACGGCCTGCCCGAGCCAGGCGATCTCGGGCATGACCAAAACATGTTCGAATCCGACAAGTAGAAGCATGACGATGGGGATCACGGCAAGCACGCGGGTTGGCCGCTCGACGACAAGTGCAATCAACAGCAGAACACCAATCGGAGCCTGCGCCAATTCCCAGCCGGAAAGCAGATGTGCATCCTGAACAGCAGCCAGCGAGCGCAGCAGCATTCGAGCGCCATCGTGTTCGGCACGCGCAACGATTTGCCGAGTCGTGCTGTCCGGACTCGCAAGAGCCTCATCGACAGAAACTAAATTGCTCACGCAGGCAATCACCGTGAGCAGGCTGCCGGCCAGCCATGCGCCAAGCAGAAAGGCGGCGATGCGACGCGAATGCATCAGAGTTGATTATCTCGCTTTCGGACGGAGCAAATTGCTGGAATCACCCGCCTTCCTGGCTGTGGCGATTTCTCAGAGTTACACCAATCCTCGCCTCGGTCCCACTGACTGCGTCCACCTCAAGCCGATACGTTCCCAGATTTCCAGTTAATTCGACCGGATGCCCGGCGCGAATCTCCTGCCGAGTGCCGGGCCAGCCGTCCAACCGAACAGACAGTGTCGCACTTCGGCGACCCGGGGCGACTGCATCGACGATGAGCAGGCACCCGCCGTCGCTCGTCGTTGCGGCCGCACCCCGGCTGACCCACCGCGGGGTTAGGACGACGTTTTGGGGCATCGCACACATAACATGGGCGGGCGCTTTGTAGGCGTAGGCCCGCTCGGCCTGAAGTTCCTCGACCTTACGGCGAAGCCGGCCCAACTCGTTCTGCTTCGCCAAACCGCGGATGGCTTCCAGAACCACCCAGAATCCCGCCAGCACAAAGGCCAACAGACCGAACAGGAGCAGCGGGAAATAGTCGCGCGCTGCGCGGGCAAGACTCTGCCAGTCGTGCATCGTTTGCACTCGCCATTCTACTAACGAGCGCCCTTGCCAGGGCGGTAAAACAACCGAATGCAAAGTGCAGGGTTGAAGTAAAGATACGTAACATGGGCAACCCGAAGGCCGCGAGAGACCATCAAAACAGCAGAAGGAGCGAAGGAAACCATGAGAACGAAAATGGGGAAAATCACGGGTGCGCTGACCGTTTTGGTGCTTGCGGCCGCCCCGGCATTCGGCGACACCAAAACGCTTCCGAAACCTCTGGACCAACAAGTACGGCACCAGTTGCTGATGCTGCCGTACTTCACGATATTCGACGATCTCGCCTACCGAGTTGACGGAACAACGGTCTATCTATCAGGCGACGTGCGCCAGCCGTGGCTGAAATCCGATGCTGTGAATGTGGTGAAAAAGATTCCGGGCGTGGCGCGCGTGGTGGACGACATCCGCGTATTGCCGCTGTCCACGATCGACAACCGCATCCGGTTTGCGGAATACCGGGCTGTTTTCGGCTACGCCGGCCTTTACCGCTACGCTATGGGCCCAAACCCGAGCGTGAGAATCATCGTCGACAATGGTCACGTGAAACTCGTTGGGTATGTAGCATCGCAGGCGGACCGAAATATTGCGGGCGTTCGCGCGAACAGCGTTTCTGGAGTGTTTTCGGTGGACAACGAGCTGATGGTCTCGCCACTCTAAGAGGTCCTGGCCATCACCGGTGGCGCTCAGCCTTCGGATCCGTTTTCGGGTCTGAAGGCTGTTTGCTGTTGATCGTCGCTGAACGGTCTCGGGGCTTGCTAAGCTGGACCCAACATGGTCAGTCCCAGTAAAGCACGTATACGGGAGCTGGTAGTCACCTCGCCGGACGGGAACGCTCGGACGATTCCACTGGACCACGATCAGATCAGTCTCGGACGTTCCAGTGCCAATGAGCTGTGTTACGCAGAAGACGCGGGTCTTTCGCGCCACCATCTGGTGGTGGAAAGGTCGGGCGATCGCTGGCAGGTACGTGACGCCGGGAGCAAAAACGGCACACTGGTGAACGGCCTGAGAATCGCGGAGGCGCATCCTCTCCAGCCCGGCGACCGGATCACCGCCGGCCATCTCATCATCGAGTTTCGCGAGGGCGGAGCCGCTCCCACGCCGCATTCCCCTCCTGCCGCACAAACTGTGATTTTCGTGGACGGCGGCGCAACTCCCGCCCGAAGCAGCACCCTCGAGACAAGCCTGGCGGGGGCCGATAAGACGGCTCACATGCGCGCGCTGGTGGACGCCGGCCGCCAACTCGGCCAGAACATGCCACTGGAGGAGTTGTTTCAGCTCATCATGAAGCTGTCGATCGACGCCGTGGGGGCCGCGCGCGGCGTCCTCATGACACTCGAGGGGGGCGAACTGGTGGTGCGGGCGGCCAAAGGCCAGGGTTTCCGCATCAGTTCCGGCGTGCGAGATCTGGTGCTGAATCAGAAGCAATCGTTGCTGATCAGCGACGTGCGCGATAATCGCGCGCTGATGGAGCGGATGAGCATCGTCGAGCAACAGATCCGAAGCATGGTGGCGGTGCCGCTGCAAACCGAAGACCGGGTAATCGGCCTGATCTATCTGGACTCGCCGCATTTCATTCACGAGTTCACGGAGCAGGATCTCAGCGTCCTGACGGTAATGGCCAATATAGCCGCGGTACGCATCGAGCACGTGCGTTTGGCCGAAGTGGAGCAGGCAGAGCGGCTGCTCTCGAGGGAACTGGCCCAGGCCGCCGAAATCCAGCAGGGTCTGTTACCCGCCTCGACGCCGACGCTCACTGGGCTCGATTTGGCTGGCTTTAACGTGCCCTGCCGCACGGTCGGCGGCGACTATTACGATTACATCTCCTGCGTGGATGGGCGGATCACGGTGCTCGTGGGCGATGTGGCAGGAAAAGGAATGCCCGCCGCGCTGCTGATGTCGAACCTTCAGGCGCGCGCGCAGATTCTGTTTGAAGACCCTGAGGACCTCGGCGGTACCGTGGCGCGGCTGAACCGGATCATCTGCCAGAACTGCCCTGGCAATCGCTTCATCACGTTCTTTGTGGCGGTGGTGGATCCGAACACAGGGGACACAACCTGGTGCAACGCGGGACATAACCCGCCGATCCTCATTCGGGCCAACGGCGACATTGAGCGTCTCTCGGGCGGCGGCCTGATCCTTGGGATCATGCCGAAAGCACCCTACACTCACCAAACGAGCCGGCTGAATACCGGCGACTTGCTGGTGATGTTCAGCGACGGTGTATCGGAAGCCTGCCGCCCCGGCGCGGACGAGGAGTTCGGCGAAGACCGTCTGGCGGAACTCGCGGCCGGTCTCCGCAACGAGCCGGCCGCCGTAATTCAGCGTTCCGTGATCGAGACGCTGATGAAGTGGATTGGCGACGCTCCCGCCGCCGACGATATCACTCTGATCGTGGCCAGGAAGACCGCGGCGTGACCCGCGCTACTGGGCGATAATGCCTTTGCGGATCGCGTAGAGGATCAGCTCCGGCGCGCTGTGCAGGTTCAGTTTCTGCAGGATATGACTGCGGTGCGTGTCGATCGTGTAGGGGCTGATGTTGAGCAGTGAGGCGATTTCCTTGTTTGTTTTCCCCTCGGCGACAAGCTGCAGGATCTCCCGCTCTCGGTCGGTAAGGAGTTCCCATGTGTCCTCGGCGCCGCGGGCCTGCAGTTCGTTCATATAGTCTTCCTGCATGACCTTGCTCACTTTGGGGCTGAAAAACGACTTGCCCTGAGCCGCTGCGCGGACGGCATCGATGAGGTCGGCTTTGAGCGAATCCTTGAGCAGATACCCGCGCGCCCCGGCTTTGAGAGCGCGCAGAATGTAACTCTCATCGGAGTGCATGCTGAGCATCACAACGCCCACTTCCGGAGTGCGCGAGGTGATTCGCCGCGCCGCTTCAATGCCATTCAGCACGGGCATGGCGACGTCCATGACAACCACGTCCGGATGAGACGTTTCGGCCATTTCCACCGCCTGCCGTCCGTCGGCAACATCGCCGATCACTTCGAACTCCTGTTGGCGTTCGAGGAGGACTCGGAGACCTTCGCGGACGATGCTGTGATCGTCAGCCAGCAGAATGCGAATGGGCGGCAAGCTTCTCTTCCTCCCCAAATACGGCGCGCGGCAGTTCCACGCTGACCGTGGTGCCGCGACCGGGCGACGAGTCCACGCCGAAGGCGCCCCCCAGGTGGCGGACGCGTTCCTGCATGCCCAACAGGCCGAGACCGCGCACGCGTTGAGTATCGAATCCGCCGCCGTCGTCCTGAATGGAGACGCGAACCCGGTCAGGTTCGCTTCGCAGAACCACCTGGACATTACGAGCCTGGGCGTGACGGGCAGCGTTATTGAGAGCTTCCTGAACGACGCGATAGATGCAGGTACGGTGTTCCTCCGGCAGATCGTCGGCGATACCTTCGGACGTGAGATGGACCCGCATGCCCGTGCGCCGGGTACTCTCCCGGACCTGCCAGTTCAGCGCGGGGACGAGCCCGAAATCGTCCAGCATCGACGGACGCAGCAGCAGAGACATGTTCCTCGTGAGATCCACGCCCTTTCCAGCAAGGTCCCGGATCGACTCCACGCGGGCACGGGCTCCCTCCCGGGCGTCGAATTCGAGCAGATTTCCGGCTTCGATGGAAATGGCGGAGAAGGTTTGCCCCAGCTCGTCGTGCAATTCGCGGGAGAGAGCGCGTCGCTCTTCCTCCTGCGCGCGCACCAGACGCGCCGATAGTTCCTTTAGTTCGGCCTCGGCGTGCGTGGCCTCATCGTAGCGCCGGAGCGCTTCGCGTTCAAGACGCAGTAGGTAAATGCAGCTCAGGACGGCCACCAGAATGCCGCCGGCCAGGGTGACCGCAAGCGTGGTAACGGATTCCAGACGGTAGCGCAGGAAGCTCGCCGCAGCCTCCTCCTCGCCCCGGTTGAACTCGCGTTCATTTGCCTCGGCGACGCGATCCGCTATCTGGAGCATGGCCGTGCGGCGCGGCATCAGTTCCTCGTAGAAGAACGCGAAACGTTGACGATCACGCTGAAGTGGCGTCCACTGGAGCGTTTGGTCAAGCACTTTCCAGTAGGCGTGAACTTCGCCGTGGAGAGCCTCAAAGAGCGGCCGCTCGGCCGGCTCCATTCCACGGGCAAATTCCCGAAGGGCCGCCTCGTTCTCCTGTTGCAAAGTTTTCAGCTTCTCGCGCTGTTCCTGCGCGCCGGAAGGTGCGGGCGCAAGGAGATAATCACGGACATCCGTACCGGAAAGGTAGATCTGGGAACGGATCTGGTCCAGCAGGCGAGTGCGCGAAAAGAATCGCTGCCGGACCTCGACGCTGCTGTCATGGAGGCGATTTAAGGCGACGACAGCATCGAAGCCGGCAGCGGTCATGAGAACGAGCAGCCCGCTGAAGCCGGCAAGTAGAACGAGCCACGGCCGGCGCAGGGGACGTGCAGCGGGACTGCTCATGCGGACACGCGGTGCTACTGTCTTAGCGTAACGACGACTTAGCCGTTGTGAAATCCCGCCCACACGGTATTTGGCAGGCATCTGCTCTAAAATACCGTGCCCACGGGATGCAGTTCAGAGGCTTTCCGGCAGATGCTTGGCTATGAGAGAACGACTGCTTACGGTGATCTTAGCTGCGGCGACTCTTGCTTTCACGTCCGCGTGCCACAAAAAGTCGGCGGCTCTTAAGCCGCCTCCACCCCCGGCCCAGACCGCCACGTCGACACCGGCGCCATCCCCTCACGCGGTGACGCCGATGCCGGCCCGCACGACTGTGGCCTCCAGCCAGAGCCCTATGCCGGATGCTGCCACCAGGGCTCGCATTCAGGATCTTCTCAACAGGATCGAAGACGCTTACTTCGACTTTAACCGGGACAACATTCGCCCAGACGCCCAGAAGGCACTGGCCGACGACGCCAGAACGCTTGGCGAGATCCTGAAACAGTACCCGGGTTACAAGCTGACTATCCAGGGCAACTGCGACGAACGCGGGTCTGACGAGTTCAACCTGGCTCTCGGGGATGCCCGCGCGAAAGCGGCAAAGGACTACCTCGCCTCACTGGGCGTGCCTTCCAATCAACTCAATACCGTGAGCCTCGGTAAAGAACACCCCGTTTGCACCGAACACGACGAGACCTGCTGGCAAAAAAATCGCCGGGTGCACATCACTCAGGAACAGCAGTCATAGCGCCGGCGAGAACCGGGGCCGATTTGCATGTCGGCCTCCGGCCTCAGATCCGCTCTGAATGGAACACTCGGCGGGTGTCCAACTGCTCGACGCCGGCTAACAGTCGGTCATCCGCTACAGGTTTTCCGGCTTCGAGCCGGACGGGAACCACACCGGCCCACACCTGGAGAGCATAGTCTTCTTCGTCATCGATCGGACCGCCGGCTCGAACCTTGGCAGACACCTCGTCGAGCGCCAGGACCAGCACGCTGGTGGCTTTCATCTCGGATGGGGTGGGCTGGCGCACCTCTTCCCAGCGTCCCGCAACGATGTGATTCGTAAAACAGCGTAGGGCCTCCGTCTTCTCCGCCGGGTCGGTCACGAGTTGCGCACTCCCCAGAACCACCACAGACCGGTAATTCATGGAATGATGAAAAGCTGACCGGGCGAGAACAAACCCATCAAGCAGCGTCACCGTAACGCAGATGTCGATACCGGCTGCAGCTTCGCGCACCATCCGGCTTGCGGCTGAACCATGGATATAGAGCCGGTCTCCTTGCCTTACATAGCCAGTAGGAATGACGAATGGCTGGCCTTCCATGACGAAACCGACATGGCATATGCGCCCTTCGTCCAGAATGGCGTGCACTTGTGCTTTGTCGTAAACACCGCGTTTCGGCAAGCGGCGGACCTGGGTGCGCTCAGTAGCAGCGTAGGTTTCCATGGGTCTTTCCAATGTATCGCGCGAAGTCGAACGCATCAATGCACAACTTCCCGCGGACATTCGCCTTCTGTTCTATTGCGCGCGTACCGGTACCGTGGTTATATAGCAATCACTGGGTCGAAAATGGTCCATTTACCCACGATTGCCCAGTACTCGGCCCCTAATGATCGAAGAAGCCAGATCGACGCCAGTCGTACCACCGCCGCTCGGAATCTACCCGGCCCGCGTCGATGAGCGAGGACGGCTGAAGCTTCCGGCGGACTTCCATCAATACCTGAATGCCGTTTTCGTAGTCGAGGGGTGCGAGCATCGGGTGTTTATAACCAGCCTTGATCTTCGTACTGTTCGAATCTACCCTCTTCCGGTCTGGAAGTCCAATGAAATCTTACTTGAAGCCGAAGTTGAGGATCCCGAGGCAGCAGCCGACGTCGCCTTCCTGGCCAAAGATCTCGGGGGGAGTTCGGACGTCGATCCTCAGGGTCGGGTTTTGGTGCCTGCCGGATTGCGAGCGTTGCTGGGACTTGAATCGAAGCCGGTATATCTAGATTGCTACAAAGGTAGGATTTCCGTTCTGACTGAGGAAGTTTACAAACAACGCCAGGCCAAGTCCCGCGAGAATGCCCTGGAGAAGCTGAGCCGCATGGAAAAGAAGGGGCTGCGATAGACGGTCATGTATGCACGTCTCAATCATGGTCCGGGAGGCGCTGGAGTACCTGGCGATACGCCCGGACGGCGTGTACCTGGAAATGACTGCGGGCCTCGGGGGGCATACGAGGGCCATTGCAGAACGGATAACGACCGGGACCGTCATCGCCTGCGACAGGGATCCGGAATCGCTGGACCAGGCGCGGCGGAATACAGAGGATCTCGCGCCGCGGATCCGGTTCGAGCGAGCCACGTTTGCCGAGGCTCGGCAAAGGCTCGTGGCAGCCGGAATCGAGCGTGTGGATGGGCTGTTGGCGGACCTCGGCGTCAGCCGTTATCAGTTGACCGATCCGGATCGTGGATTTTCCCTGATGGCCGACGGGCCTCTGGACATGCGCATGGATCGAAGCGGCGGAACGACAGCCGCCGATCTGGTGAATTTTGTTTCGGAAAAACAACTCGCCGACCTCATTTTTCGGCTCGGCGAAGACAGGAGGTCGCGGCAGATTTCCAGAGCAATCGTTCGGGCACGCCCGTTTCACACGACCGGCCAACTGGCGCGGGTCATCGAGGCGAGCGTGCCCAGAACGGGTCGTCTGCATCCGGCCACGCAAACCTTCATGGCACTGCGCCTGGCGGTGAACGGAGAACTGGAGCAACTGGACCAGTTGCTGGAGGATGGGCCCAGGCTGGTAGCACCCGGCGGACGGATGGTAGTGATTTCATTCATGTCGCTGGAGGACCGGCGCGTCAAGTTGAGTTTCCAGGAAATGGCGCGGCACGGACGTGCGGTCATCTTGACAAAGCACGTCGTCAGGCCGTCCGAGGCAGAGGTTGAATCCAACCCTTCATCGCGCAGCGCAAAGATGCGCGCGATTGAAGTGAAATAGCGAGTAACCATGGCAACGCTGGCAGCGATTTTCGACCGATTCCCCTTCGCCCGCACTGCGGTGCAGGCTCCCGCGGTATCGCGCGACACGACGGGCTACCTGATTCGTCCCATCGCCAATGAGGACATCTATCATTTTGTAAAGCGCATCGACAATTCGCGCGTGGTGCGCGATGCCGACCCGCGCGCCGGGCGTGCCTGCTGGAAGGTAATTGGCACCGGCCTGGCAGGAACCGTGGTTCTGATGATTCTGATGCTGCCTAGCGTATTCAGTCTGCTGGCGGGTTATCAGCTTCAGGCGTTGCGTTCAGAGCGTCAGAAACTGCAGACGGCCATCGCCACGCAGGAACTGCAGGAATCTCGCCTGCTCAGCCCCGAAGCGCTCTATAAGGTAGCCACGGAAAAGAACTATGTCGCTCCGACAGCCGACAAAATGGTCTACCTGGAAGGCAACAGGGACGGCAGCCGGCTGGCTCAGAACCTGAGGCAGAACGCTGAGCTGCAGCAGCAGTAGTCGAACGCGGAGCGTGAGGGCGCAAGACCTGCCATGGATGAGAAGGAATACGAGTCGAGTTCCCTCGAATTCTCTCTGCGCCGACTGCGGCGATTCGCGCAATTCACGCTCTTATGGGCGGTCGTCATTCTGCTCCGTTTGGTACAAATCCAGATCGTGCGCCATGGGGAGTTCCGGCGCCTCGCCGACGCCGAACACGAGCATCTAATAAAAGTCGAATTGCCGCGAGGCGCAATTCTCGATCGCAACGGCCAGCGCCTGGCGATGAGTCTGCCGGTAGATTCGGTCTATGTCAATCCCCTGCAGATTCGCGACGCGGGAGTTGCGTCGGAGATTCTGGCGAGTATCCTCAACCTGGACCAACAGCGGCTGCTGGCCGACATGAACGACGCGATGGCGTCCCACCGCGGGTTTCTGTGGATCAAGCGAAAACTGGAGCCGGAAGAATCGGCGCGCCTGCGCAGCCTGAATCTGGACTGGATCAATTTCCAGCAGGAGAGCCGCAGGTTTTATCCGTATAAGGAACTTGCCGCGCATGTAGTGGGCAGCGTCGGAATCGACGAAGGCGGACTGGAGGGCGTCGAGCGCAGACTGAACAATGTCCTCGCGCCGCATGTCGGGCTGGTTCGGGTTAGCTCCGACGTCCGCGGACACGGCTTCGCCGAGGAGATGACCAGCGATGCCCCACAGGCGGGACAGGACGTGCGTCTCACCCTGGACAGCCGTCTGCAGTACATCGCCGAACGCGAACTGAAGCGCACGATCGTAGACCATCATTGCTGGAATGGGAGCGTCGTGGCAATGGATCCGCGAACGGGCGAGATTCTGGCGATGGCCAGCTATCCGACGTTCGATCCGAACACGCCGCCGGAGAAGAGCGATGACCCAAAGGCGCGCTTCAATAACGCCGTGTCGGTGCCTTTCGAACCAGGGTCGGTGTTCAAGGTGGTGACGCTTACGGCCGCGCTGGAAACGACATCGATCCGGCCAGACACCGTGATTCCCTGCGGCAGTGGCGTGCTGCACATGTTCGGACGCACCATTCACGATCACGAAGCTTACGCCGCGCTCCCGATGTGGGGTGTTCTGGCGCACTCAAGCAATATCGGAGCCATCCAAATTGGCCTGAGAGTGGGCAAACAAAACCTGTACGATTACGTGCGGCGTTTTGGCTTCGGAGAACGGAGTGGTTTGCCACTCCCCGGCGACGCGCGGGGGCTGGTTCGGCCGCCTAAGCAATGGCAGGCAACCTCGATCGCCTCGGTGTCCATGGGGCACGAAGTGCTGGTTACCACCGTGCAACTGGCCCGAGCGTGTTCGGTGATCGCCAACGGCGGGTATCTGGTGACGCCGCACCTGGTGATGAATCAGCAGGTGGCGCCTCCGCGACAGGTGATCCGGCCCGAAACCACGTTTACGATGCGCCGAATGATGGAAGAGGTGGTTCTGGTGGGCACCGGCAAGAACGCCCGTCTGGATGGCTATAGCGCGGCCGGCAAGACGGGAACGGCGCAGATCGCCCAGGACGGGAAGTACACGCACCTCTATAACTCGTCATTCATGGGCTTCGCCCCGGTGGCCAATCCGGCCATCGTTGTTGTGGTCACCGCCAGCGGCGCAACGGGACACGACGGCTTCGGCGCGGAAGTCTCGGCTCCGGTTTTCAAGACGCTGACCCAGGCTGCGCTGCGCTTCATGGATGTGCCAAGAGACTTACCAGGATCTTCTCCCGACCCGGACACTGGCAAGGCCGACGACAACGACCTTGCTATTGCGGATCTCGCACCCCCGCTGGCTCTTCCCGAGGAAACTTCGGACGCCGAGGACGAATCGGAGAGCCAGCGGGCGGTTTTTTCCGACAACCTGCTCGCTGCTCCAAAGGTGCCCAATTTCGTTGGGCTGTCGGTGAGAGCGGTGATGCAGGAGGCGACCGCGGACGGGATTCCGGTGATGGTGCGAGGTCACGGCATCGCCCGCGTGCAGGCGCCTCTTGCGGGCGCGCTGCTGCCACCCGGAGAAAAGGTGCGAATTGAGTTCTCGGACTAGGTCCCACCTGGCGGCGGGGAACCGGCTATGACGCTGGATCAACTCCTCGCGGGCGTCGGTGTCCTCAATCAGATTCCGTCGTTGCTGAGTTCCACCGAAATCACCGGGCTCGAATATGACTCACGCCGGATTCAGCCGGGCTTCGTATTCTTCGCTTTCCCCGGCGCCAAGGTGGATGGACGCCAGTTTGCCGCGTCAGCACTGGAGCGCGGCGCGGTAGCGGTCGTTAGCGAACTGCCCAACTGGATTCAGGTGGCAAACGGTCGAGCAGCGCTGGCGCAGGCCGCGCGCAACTTCTACGGATGGCCGGACCGCAGCCTCACCGTCACGGGCATCACGGGCACCAACGGCAAGACGACCACGGCGTTTCTGATCGATGAAATGCTGCGCGCCGCCGGGAAGACTGCAGCGCTGGTGGGCACCATAGAATATCGTCTGGG
>Ga0335078_10003670_pt1 | contig 22834 bp, 14 predicted proteins | sample Lox_Sample_32_FD_206711 | JGI IMG/M metagenome (GOLD analysis project Ga0335078, IMG submission 206711) | Soil microbial communities from Loxahatchee National Wildlife Refuge, Florida, United States - Lox_Sample_3.2 | ecosystem: Environmental > Terrestrial > Soil > Wetlands | place: USA... | reverse complement strand
CCGTGACCGTATGCCGGTAGAGCGCAGTGCCGGGCGGGGACGGGGTACGGGCACATGGATTCGGATCCGGCGACCGCATGGCAAGGGATATAACGTGACCTCGATGGCCCCCGGTGACTGGTGGGTGCTAGCCGCCTGCCAGACAGCCGAGCCGGACCTGTTCTTTCCGATCTCAGCGGTAGGCCTCGCCGAGAACGACGTGGCCCGTGCCCGGGCGGTATGCCAGCAGTGCCGCGTCCGCGCCAAGTGCCTGGACTACGCGCTTGCCACGCGCCAGGCAGATGGAATCTGGGGCGGTCTGACCGAGACCGAGCGTCAGCTGCTCTCCGCCTCAAGGACGGACGGTGACCAAGATGAGCGATCTGCTGCATGAGGCCTTGCCGCCTGGCTCGCCTCTTACCCGGCGGGCGGCTGTGGTCTCGTGCTGGCTGTGCGGCATCCGCCTGCACCAGAACCAGATGGTGCCCGACGGGAGCAGCCTGTGTCACGACGTCCGGTGGTATTGCGTGGACACCCCGGCCTGCACCGAACGCTGGACCGCAGCCCAGCATCGCAGATCGGCCGCTGAGGCTGCCCCACCAGGTGATGCGACGGGCACCCCGTCGAGCCAGACCGCGAAGCCATCCACTAACGGCTTCCCGATCAGGGTGGGTTCACGGTTGGCCCCGGCCAGTCAGCCGGCTCCCGGCGCTGCCCGCCGGGACGGAGGGGGCCACGCCGGTGGTGACGGCGTGCGGCCAGCCCTGCCTGTCCGGAACCCGCGCAGCCAGGGGTGAGACCGGCGCGGATGGCTGGCGTGCGGTGAGCCTGTCTGGCGAAGACGCGCCGAGGTGTACCACCGCGGGTCAAAAGCGGTCACTGCTCGGCGGCACGCCCCCTGGCCATCCCTACGCGTGCCCGGCGCGCTGTCCGCGCCAGCAGGCCAAGGTGCAGCAGGCCACAGGCCCAGAGCACGCCGACGGCGCCCATGACCGGCCAGCTATGGCCAGCTAGCACCAAGGCCAGCACGCCTGCGGCGAGAATCGCGATTCCCGCGGCGGCCGACACCACGGCCGCGCGGCGCACCAGCCGCCAGATCTCGGCCTCCGAGCGGGATGCCCGGTAATGAGCACCGCCTGTCACCGGCACCGGCCCGCTCTTGCCCACTGGGGAGGTGGGCATGGACACTGCCGGTGGGTACCCGCGCAATACCGGCCTGCCGGTCACGGCACGACATGGCTGCGCGGTGGGCGATGACACATCCAGGGCGGGAGCGGCATGGCGGCTGGAACAGACTCCACTGAAACAGTGCTGACCGCAGGCCCTGAGATGCGGGAAGCGCCGTTCGCGTCGGCCTGGCGGCGGGCACACCTGTCGGTCGACCAGCGGGTTGCCCGCGGCAGGACAGCTCGTACTAAGGCACCGCGGTCCGGTCACGGACGATGGGAGCCGGCGCCGGACCGGCCCGACCCGGTGGCCCTGCTGGCGGAGCAGGCCGCCACCCGGGTACCCCAGCTGGTCCCGGTCCGGCACGGCCGGATGCTGGCCTCGCCGTTCGCTTTCTTCCGCGGGGGTGCGCTGATCATGGCGGCGGACCTGGCGGGCACACCCGTGTCGGGGGTGACCGTGCAGCTGTGCGGCGATGCGCACCTGTCGAACTTCGGCCTGTTCGGCACGCCTGAGCGGCAGATGATTTTTGACCTCAACGACTTCGACGAGACCTTGCCCGGCCCCTGGGAATGGGACGTCAAGCGGATGGCGGCCAGCTTCGAGGTGATGGGCCGGGACCGCGCCTTCAGCCCGCCCGACCGGCGCGCCATCGTCATGGCCGGGGTCGCCGAATACCGGGACCGGATGCGCCAGGCCGCGGGGATGGGCGCCCTGGGCGCGTGGTACGACCACCTCGAAGCGGGTGTGCTGCTCAAGCTGGTCCGCAAAGAAGTCCAGGTCAAACGCGTCAGTAAGAAAGACGCCCGGGCGACTGAGGAGATGGTGGCCAAGGCGCAGACCCGGGACAACACCCGGGTGTTCACCAAGCGCACCGCCAATGTCGGCGGCGAGCTGCGGATCGTGGCTGATCCGCCGCTGATCATCCCGTTCGAGGACTTCATTACGCCGGACGAGGGGTGGGAGGACCCGATCCCGGTGATCAAGAAACTGATCAATTCTTACCGGCGCACGCTGGGCCAGCACCATCACCCGCTCGAGGAGTACCGCTACGTGCACTCGGCCTACAAGATGGTGGGTGTGGGCAGCGTGGGAACTCGCTGTTACATCATGCTGATGCTGGGCCGTGACCACAACGATCCGTTGTTTCTGCAGGTCAAGGAGGCTCAGGACTCGGTGCTCGAACGGTTCGTCGGCAAGAGCACCTACTCGCACCACGGTCAGCGGGTGGTGGCCGGGCAGCGGCTGATGCAAGCGGCGACCGACATCTTCCTGGGCTGGGTCCGGATCAAGGGCAGTGACGGCGTGACCAGGGACTACTACGTGCGGCAGTTCCATGACTGGAAAGGCGGCGCCGACGTGGACAACATGCTCGTCTCGGGGGCCGCGCTGTACGCGCGGATCTGCGGGGCGACCCTGGCGCGGGGGCACGCCCGCTGGGGTGACCGGATCGCGATCGCCTCCTACCTGGGCAAGGGAGATGCCTTCGACCGCGCTATGGCGGATTTTTCCGTGGCTTACGCCGACCAGAACGAGCGGGACTACGAGGCGTTCGCCGCAGCCGTGCAGTCCGGCCGCCTGCCCGCCCGGACCGGCGTGTAGCGGCCTGCTGGGGATGGCTGCCCCGCGGGCGCCGAGCTACCCTTTGCGTGCGGCGTGTTCGGTGGAGGTGACGTGATGGTCTACCCCGGAGACGAGCCAGGGCCAGCGGCCGGGGGCCGCGTCGGCATGCGGGCGTCCCACGCCGACCGTGAGCAGGTGGTCGCCGTGCTCAAGGCCGCGTTCGTGCAAGGACGGCTGGCCAAGGAGGAGCTGGACCTGCGGGTCGCCGAGGCGCTCGCGACGCGGACCTACGGCGGGCTGTACGCGCTGACCGCGGACATCCCAGCCGGGCTGGTCATGACGCAGCCGCTCGCGCCGGCCCGGCAACCCGGCAGCCAGCCCGGCTGGAGGCTGACCGAGAAGTCAGCGGTCAGGATGATCGCGGCCCTGCTGGTAGCGGTGCCGAGCGTCGCGTTTGCCGTGGGGCTGACCGGGCCGGGGATCCACCCGGAGCTTGGCGTGGCCACCCGCCTGCTCTACATCGTCCTGTTCGCCTGCGTCGTGGCCCTGCCCGCCGCCGGGCTGGTGATGTTTCACTCATGGCTGGCCAGCCGCTCGGGTGGCCCCGCGACCGCGGGGGCGCCGCGCCCAGACGGTGAAACTGCGCAGCGGCAGGCCCCGGCCGGGCCGGCCCCGACCGGGCGGGCCCAGACCGGGCAGGCCGTGGCGCCGGCCCAGACCGGGCACGAGCCGCGGCACGGGACATTGTGGGCGGCGGCCCAGATCCTGGCTGGGCCACGGTTTCCGCCGGCCAGTTAGCTTCGCGATCAGCCGTACCGCGCCGGCCGGCGCGTGCGGGTGGCTGGCCGGTGGGCGAGCATGACGGCCCACTCAGGCCAGCCGGGGTTCCCCGGGGAGTACTGGCCAGCACTGGCCGTGGGTGAGACGATGGGCTGGTGAGCAGTGCCGGTGACAACCCATTCCGGCAGTTCGTGGCCGCCTGGGAGGCGGCCACGGCGGTAGCCGCCGAGTGGGCGGAGAAAACCGCGGAAGTGACCGCCGAGTCATTCCGCAAACTCGCCAGCGACCCCGCCATCCGCGCGGTGATCGAGAGCTGGCGCATCGCGCCGGTCTGGTCCCGCCGGGACTGCAGCTGCCCGTGCGCCAGCGCCCATCCAGACGACGTGGGCATATGTGATCACCACGCGGTGATCACGCGCAGGCTCACCAACCACCTGGGCGACCAGGTGGATGTGCCGCTGTGTGCCCCGTGCGCGGTTGCGCAGGGCGTAGCGGAAATGCCGCGTTAGCCAGGAGCACGAGCCGCCCACCCGGCAGGTGTCACGGGTGATGGCCGTCGTCTCCGGGGCGGGCGTACGAGCCGGTGGCCGAAGGCCCCGGTCCCGGGATGACGCGGTTTGGTGCAGCTCACCGCGCCGCGAAGAGCCCGTGAGCGGCGGGTACTCATGGCCACCAGGCGGGCGGGCCGGAATCTCTGGCTCAGAACAGCGACGGGCACCAGGGAGCCGGGTCGGCGTACAGGGCAGCGGACAGCTGGGCCACCGCACCCTTCGTGTGCTCGCCGACCAGGCCCGCGGCGGCCAGCCCGGTCAGCCGGGTGCCGCCCAGGTAGCCCGCGCCGAGCGCGGCCACCGGCGCCGTGATGTCAGCAGCGGCTGTGGTGCGGGTACAGCTGCCCATTCCGCCGTCGGCGGGCCCGGCGCACTGCAGCCGCCACCGGCCCGCGTTGGCGGGTAGCAGCTCATCGCGTACGTCGATGACCAGGTCGGCCCCGGCCGCGTAGCGCCGCTGGGCCAGCGCGGCCGGCACGTCGGTCAGCCGGACCCACAGCCCGTCGGTCACCTGGGCGCGGGCCCGGCGCCGGTCGGCGAGCAGGTTCAGCAGCGGGTCGTCGACCGGCCGCATCCGCGCCGTCACCTCGCCGATCAGGTCCCGGTTGAGCAGATCCGACCAGAGCGCGGCGGTCGCCGCGGGGTCGGTGGACATCAGCTCGCCAACCGACAGGCTGCCGAACGGCAGGCCGTCGTCGCCCCAGTCCGGCCGGGTCCGGTACAGGGCATAACCGAGCGGTCCTGAGTCATCCACGGCCAGCAGGCATTTCTGCGCGCTCATGCCCCGGCGGTGGAATGCCAGGTCGGCCACCATGGCCTGCCACCAGCGCTCGTCCCGGGCCATCATGCCCGGGCGGTGGGGCAGCGCGGCGTCATAGACCTTCGCCAGCTCAGCGCGCAGCCCGGCGGGCGCCCCGGAGACCAGCCGCACCGGACGGTCCGGGCCGGCCGCCGCTAGCGGGCCGGGCGCCACCAGCAGACCGGCCGCCTCGGGCCGGAACCTGCCCTCCCCGCGCCGGATCGTGAGCCGGAGCTGCTCCGACCCACAGCCGTACCCGTACCGCCCGTAGATGCCGGACTCGGACGCGAACAGCGCGGCCACGGGCTCGCCGCGGGCGGCGATGTCGGCCAGCTGGTCCCGCATCATCGCGGACAGAATGCCGCGCCGGCGGTGGCTGGGCAGCACGCCGACGAACGTGACACCCCCCGCGCCGACCACGCCGCCGGGCACGGTGAGCTGGAAGGTGTACGCGGCGGCCGAGCCGACGATGTCCGCCCCGTCGAACGCGGCGATGCTGCGGTCGAACTCGAACACCAGGCGCTCGTGCTCGACCGCCTCGGCCGGCCAGTCGGCGTCGTTGAACGCCTGGACCGCCACCTGGTTGTACGACTCGAACTCGTCGGGCTTGATGGGCCGCAGCGTGAAGCGCTCCGTCATGCTGCTACAGGTACCCGGTCAGCCGCGGTCAGGCGAATTAATTTCCGCGCGGCGGCAGGCGGCAGGCGGCGGCGGGCAGGCGGCGGGTGGTGGGTAGCGGGCAGCAGGTGCAGGCCGGCCGGGACGTCCGGGATGCCCGCTACGCGCGGACCCGGTGATGGCCGGGATGTTCCGCCGCCCGGTGCGCGGGCGAGCGCTTCGGGCCGTGGACGAAGGCCACCGACAGCACAAACCCGAGCAGCGCCAGCGCCGCGTCCACCCGGAACGCGAGTGCGATCCCGCTGCTCAGCGAGCCGGCCGAGAACACGATCGCGGTGTTGATGCCGAGCCCGATCGCGCCCCCGCCGATCTGGCACATGTACACGATGCCGCCCGCCAGGCTGGCCCGGGACGGGTCGAGCGCGGTCACCGCGGCCGTGGTCACCGAGGAGTAGAACAGGCCCACCCCGATACCCAGCACGCACATGCCGGGTACCAGCCACAGGTAGCCGGAATCGGCGCGCAGGAAGGACAGCAGGAACACGCCGATGGCCAGCGTGGCCGCCCCGGCCGACACCGCCACCTTGGCCCCGACGTGCCCGTACAGCGCGCCTGCCACGAACGACGCGGCGCCGAACAGCGCCATCATCGGCAGCAGCCCGGCACCCGACTTGATCGCCGAGTAATGCAGCACCACCGTCATGTACTGCGGCAGGTACAGCAGCGCGGTGAAGAAGATCGCCGACTGCAGCAGCACGACCAGGCAGCAGATGGCGAACACCCGGTTGCCCAGCACATCCGGTGGCACCAGCGCCTTGGCCCCCTGGTGCCGTTCGGCCAGGAAGAACACACCGAGCAGGGCCACCCCACCGCACAGCAGCACCAGGATCAGCGGGCTGCCGTAGCCGTCCTCCTTGGCCAGGTCCAGCGCGACCAGCACGGCCACCGCGCCGGCGGACACGAGCGTGATGCCCGGGTAGTCGATGCCGTGCTCCCCGCTGGCCGCCCGGCCGGCCGGGACCACCCGCTGGGTGACCAGCATCGCGAACGCGGTCACCGGCAGGTTGATGAAGAACACCAGCCGCCACGAGGCGGCGTCGGTGAGCCACCCGCCGAGCAGCGGCCCGACCGTGTTGCCGAACCCGGCCACCCCGAGGATCAAGCCGCCGGCCAGGCCCTTCTTGGCCGGGGGGAGCAGCGCGTAGGTCATGCCGAGGATCGCGGGCCACATCAGCGCGCCGCCCACGCCCATCAGCGCCCGGCAGGCGATCAGCAGGTCGATGTCCGGCATCAGCCCGCACAGCAGCGAGAACACGCCGAAGATGGCCGCGCCGATCATGAAGATCCGCTTGCGGCCGAACAGGTCGGCCAGCCGCCCGCCGGTCACGATCAGCACGCCGAACACCAGCGCGTAGCCGTTGATCACCCACTGCGCGTGGTTGAGCGTGGTGTGCAGGTCCGCGTCGATCTTCGGGATGGCCACGGCCAGCGCGGTGAAGTCATTGGCGATGACGAAGACGCCGAGGCCCATGGCGACGAGCGCCAGCCACGTCCCCCGGCCGATCTTCTGGTCGGTACCGACCGTCACTGTGCCCAGCTGTCCCCCCGGGTGCTGGCCTTGCGCCACTATGACCAGGAGTGCCCCACTCGTGACCTCGCGAAACGGACAGGAGGTTGTCCCCTGAGGCGAACTCTGCTGGGGCACCTGGGCTGTCGGTCCAGGTTCCTCAGCTCGTCACTACGGGCCGGTCTGTCCGGCCCAGCGCCCCGCAAGTCCCGAAAGCGGTGACTTGACGGCTAATGTGTCGCCCTATAGAACCGAAGGGCTGGTCAGCACTGCACGCTTTTCGGTGGCTCAGGCGCTGACTTGATCATCACTTGGGGGGGATATGGCGCCGGTGCTGATGAAGGTGACAGTAGACGGTGGACCGGAAGCGGCCGATAGGGACTCCATCTTAGTCGAAGTAGACCCGCAGGATGCGGTGGGGGAAGTCCAGCTGGCCAGTGACAAGGCTGGTGGCCGCAGCATCACCGAAGCTCATGAAACGCTCGCCCGTTCCTTCGATCGGCTCGGCCCTGCGCTGAGTGTGATGCTCCGGAAACTGCGTTCTGCGGAAAACGTGCCAGATCATATCCAGATGGAGTTCGGCATCAAACTTGGCGGTTCAGCGGGTCTCATTTTTGCCCAGGGGACGGCCGAGGCCAATTTCGCTGTAACCGTGACTTGGGATAAGCCGGCGTCAGAGGCGCACGCCGGGGATCCTGGCGGGGCCCGATGACGGGGACGCGTGCCATCGCCCCGGAGCGGGCCATTGCCTACGTGCTGCGCACCGATGGTCGGCCCGCCGGGCTGGCTTTCCTGATAAGCCCGCATCATCTGGTGACCTGTGCCCACGTCGTGAACGAGGTGCTGGGGCGGCAACCGCGGACAGTTGAGGCGCCGGGCCCGGCGGCGGTGCTGCTGAAGTTCCCGTTCGGGGCCGGCGACGACGACCCGGTGCAGGCAACCGTCGTCTCCTGGCTGGCCAGCATCGGAAGTTTCGACCGGCATGACGTGGCGGCGTTGCAGATCGATACGAACCTGCCCGCGGGTGTGCAGATTCTGGCCTTCGCCGACACCGACCCGGTCGGCCCGGTGCAGATGTGGGGCCCGTCCGAGGAGCGCCAGCTGAGCGGGCACGTTTCCGGCGAGCTGATGGGCCTGTCCGACAATGGACGGTTCCAGGTTGACCAGCGGCTGCGGGGTATCTTCCGGGTCGGGACCGGGTTCAGCGGCGGCCCGGTCTGGCAGCCATCGACCGGCAAGGTCGTCGGCATCCTGCAGGCCTTCGGGCCCGGCCGCGATGCGACCGATGTCTATGTCCTCGGCCCTGACCTGATCGCCCGGGTCAGCCGAGAGCTGCCCGATCAGGAACGTGCGATACCAGAGCCCTCGCTGACCGTGCTGCATATTCCCGGCCTCCGGTTTGCCGCTGGGCCGCACCCGGCCGCAGGCCAGGATGCCGATGACCTGCTGCATCCGGGGCGCCTCGCGGCCCAGTTCCTTGAGGACCTGGCCGACGTAGAGCGCGACTCCGGAGTATCGCCCGACCTGCTGATCGCCTCGGGCGATATCGCGGAACACGCCAAACCGGCTGAGTACGACAGGGCGTATCTCTTTCTCCGGGCACTGCGTGAGGAACTGAAATTTGACACTTCCCGGGTAGTGGTCGTGCCCGGGCCCCGGGACGTCAACAGCGGCAAGTGCCAAGCCTACTTCCTGGACTGCGAGTCGGTGGATGAGAAGGCCATGGAGCCGTACTGGCCCAAGTGGGAACCTTTCGCGGCGATGTTCACCCGCCTCTACGACACCGAATTCCGTATGGACCAGCCCTGGCGGTATACCGAGATACCCGAGCTGAACATCGCGGTGGCCGGGTTCAACTCGACAATGGCAAATAGCCACCGGGAAACCGATCACTACGGCTGGCTGGGGAAGGAACAGCTCCACTGGTTCGCCCGGCGCCTGGAGACGGCACAACGCAGAAACCTCTTCCGCATTGGCGTCCTGCATCATTACCCCAGCCGGCCGGGTCGGCTGGAGGAGCCTCAGTTGCGGGATTCCGGCCTCTTCTACAACGAGGTCGCGTCCCGGCTCAACGTGGTCCTGCACGGGCAGCCCGGGTTCGCTGAGGCTCACCGGTCGCAGCCGCTGATCCCGGCGGTCCTCGGTCCGGCTGACCTAGCTGGCCTGGGCCACCGGCCGGAACGGGGAGCCCCCGTCCAGTACCAGCTGGCCGAGATCCAGCGGGATCGGCTCTCGGTGATCTCGAGGTGGTACGACCCGGCTGAGCGCCGCTGGGCCGACGGCGGCAGCAGCGAACGGCCAGGGCAGCACATTCCCGCGCGCTTTACCGGGGTGGCTACGGTCTTCCCAGCGCCGGGCGAGTCCCCCGCCCCGGCCCCGCTCACGGTGGCGCACCCGGGCAAGAAGCCGAAGTGGGACGATCAGGATCACAACGACCTGCTGAGCCGGATGGCCGAGGTGTGCAGACTGCGCCTGCCCGGAGCCAACGTCCGAGTGGTCCGCAAGCCAGCGGGGGAGATGAGCTACCTGCACGTGGGGGTCAGCCAGGAACTGGGCGACGGGCACCGGATCCCGGTCGAGCAGTACCCGGTCGGAGCGTGTGACGGCAGCCCCACGGACAGCGAAGTGGACAAATTCGTCCGGTCGGTCGGTGCCCGCTACCACGCCGGAGGTCCCGTAGCGGCGTTCCGACTGGTTTACGACGGGCCGCCAGCATCTTCCGGGGAGCGCGAGTTGGCGCTCCGCCGAGGGGTGGAGCTACTCAGCTTCGCTGAGTACCAGATGGGCTACGACCTGCGTCCCTACGCCCAGCGGCAAGCCGAACGCCTGGCTCGCGACCCAGCGTACGCTCCCGGGCTCTATGTGCCGCAGCGCTATACCGAGATCAGTAGCTACGCCGGGACGCCCGGCCCCGCGCCTGTCCAAGAGGATCTGCTCGAACGGCTGCGCGTCTGGCTGGCTGAGCCCGACGGGCATCTGATCGTGGTCCTGGGCGCGTTCGGGCACGGCAAGACCTTCCTGCTCAGAGAACTCACCCGGCGGATGCACGAGGACGGTGACGTCGCGGTTCCGGTCCTCGTGCACCTGCGCGACCTGGAAAAGGCGCATGAGCTCAACCAGATGGTGGCGTCCCAGCTGAGCGCGGGCGGCGAGCGCCGGATCGACCTGGCGATGTTCCGCTATCTGCTGAGCGAGGGGCGTATCGCATTGCTGTTCGATGGATTCGATGAGCTGGCCGTCCGGGTGACTTACGACGCCGCCGCCCTGCACCTGGACAAGATCCTTCAGGCGGCTGATGGGCGGGCCAAGGTCGTCATCGCAAGCCGGGACCATCACTTCCGCAACGACGCCGACGTGTCCCAGGCCCTCGGCGACCGGCTGGATACCGTGGCCGGACGCCGGCTGGTCAAGCTGGCTGATTTCGATGATGGCCAGATCGAGGCCTTCCTGTGCAACCGGCTTGGTGGCACTAACCCGGCCAGGCGGCGGCTCGAGCTCCTGCACAACGTGAAGGACCTGCACGGCTTGTCCCGCAATCCCCGGATGCTGGATTTCATCACCCAGATCGAGGAGGACCGGCTGCTGGAGGCGCATCAGCGCAGTGGCTCGATCACGGCGGCCGGGCTGTACCAGGATCTGCTGGACCAATGGCTGCAGTACGAGCTGAAACGCCAGGACCGGCCGGGTGGCCTGCCTCCGCCCACCGAGGAACAGTTCTGGCATGCGGTGACCCATCTTGCCCTGCGCTTGTGGGGATCGGGGGAGGAGGGGGTCGACCTCATCGCGCTGGGGGAGACGGCCGATGAACTCGCCCGGCTGGCTGCCCCCGACGGCGCGGAGGAGACCGTCCCGTCACCGCCCGGCCGGGAGGAGACGGCTCATGTCATCGGTTCTGGAACGCTCCTGATCCGCGACAGCGAGGGGCGGTTCACGTTCGTCCATGCGTCGGTCATGGAGTGGCTGGTGGCCCGGCATATCGCGAAACGGATCCGGGCCAACGAGCCGCTGCTGGAACCCGAGCGGCGCGAGATGACCCCGCTGATGGTGGAATTTCTCTGCGATCTCCTCGGCCGGGACAAGGCCCTGGAGTGGGTTACCTCCGAGATAGCCGACCCGGCCGCGGCAATGGGATCGCGGGAGAACGCTAGGCTGATTTACCGGCACCTCGGTGCCGATGTCAACATGGCCGATGCCCTCGGGACCGATCTGCGCGGGGCTGATCTGTCCAGCCAGGAACTGTCGGGTGCCCCGCTGGCCGAGGCGGACCTGACCGAGGCAGTTCTCGTCGAGGCTGATCTAGGCGGCGCTGACCTGGCTGGTGTCTGCCTCGTCCGGGCCCGTCTGGATCGCAGTCGGCTGGTCAACGCCAACCTGCGCAACGCCGACCTGACCAGCGCGTCGCTGCTCGGCGCCGACCTGACCGGTGCCGACCTGACCGGGGCGAACCTGCGCGGCGCGGCCATGATCGGCGCCAGGGTATCGGCAGAGGCGCTGGCCACGGCCACGTCGACCTGGGGGATGGCACCGCCTGCCGGGCAAACACCGCAGCTGCAGTTCCGGTCCCGGGCATCCGGGATGCGCAGCGCCGCGTTCGGTCCCGGCCTCGTCGCCACCGGTGGCGACGACGGCGTGCTGCGGATCTGGGATCCGGTCACCGGTGGCCAGCTCCGGGAATGGACCGGCCATTCCGACGAGGTGCTGGCGCTGGATTTCAGCCCGGACGGCCGGTGGCTGGCTTCCGGTGGGGCAGGCGGCGTCGTCCGCATCTGGGATGCGGCCGGTGGCACTCAGCTGGATGAGATGACGGACCATACCGGCCGGGTGTGGGCGGTGGCGTTCTCCGCCGACGGCCAGCGCCTGGCTTCGGCCGGCGGGGATGGCACGGTGAAGATCTGGAACACGGGTACCGCCCGACTGGAGTGGTCCCTCACCGGGCACGTCCAGGTGATCTGGTCGGTGGCGTTTTCCCCGGTCAACAGCTGGCTGGCCTCGGCAGGCGACGGCCAGTTGGTGCGCATCTGGGACGCCTCCACCGGAGCGCTGGTCTGCGAGTGGATCGGTCATGCGAGTGCCGTGCTGGCCCTGGCCTTCTCCGGTGACGGTGCGCTGGCCTCGGCCGGGGCTGATGGGCTGATCCGGCTGTGGGACCCGGCCACCGGTACGATGACCCGTGAATTGCCCGGGCATCAGGGCCCGGTGTGGTCGCTGGCCTTCTCAGCCGACGGGCGGCTGCTGGCCTCCGCGGGCGACGACCGGGTGGTCCGGCTGTGGAATCCCGCTACCGGCGCCACCGTCTACGAACTGGCCGGTCACGCCGACGAGGTCAACTCGGTGGAGTTCTCCCCGGACGGCCGGTGGCTGGTCTCTACGGGAACCGATCGCACGGTCCGGCTGTGGGACCCGGCCACCGGGACAGCGGTCCGCAAGTGGACTGGCCACACCGACGAGCTGAATTCGATGGGTTTCTCGTCCGACGGGCGCTGGCTGGCGGCCGTGGGTGATGACCGGAAGGTCCGGATCTGGGATCCGCAGACCGGTGTGCGAGTGCGGGAACTGGCTGGTCACACCGGGCGGATATGGTCGATGGCGTTCTCCCCGGGCAGCCGGTGGCTGGCTTCCGCCGGGGCCGACGGGCGGGTACGGATCTGGAATCCGGCCACCGGCGAGCTGGAGCGTGACCTGGCCAAGCACAGCGGGCGTGTCCGGTCGTTGCGCTTCACCCCCGATGGGTCCCGGCTGGCCTCAGCCGGTGATGACCGGATGGTGCGGATCTGGGACCCGGCCACCGGACGGCTTGAACGCGACTGGGAGGCCCACGCCGGGCGTGTCCGGTCGCTGAGCTACTCGGCCGACGGAAGGCGGCTGGCCTCGGGCGGCGACGATGGGATGGTCAAGGTCTGGGACCTTCCGACCAGGGCTCTGGTTTGTGAGTGGCCGGGTGACATCGGTGCCGTGTGGGCGGTGTGGTTCTCCCCGGACGGGCGCCGGCTGGCCGTCGGCGGCACGGTGGGCAAGATAACGATCCTCGACCCCTCGGCCGGCACCGTGCAGCAGGAATGGACCAGTCACAATGGCGCCGTCACGTCCGTGGCGTTCTCGCCGGACGGCAAGTGGCTGGTTTCCGCGGGCACGGTCGGGATGGTCCGCATCTGGGATCCGGATACGGGTGAGCAACTGCGCCGGCTCACCGGCCACACCGGGGCCGTGTGGTCTGTGGGCTTTTCACCGGATGGGCGGCTGCTGGGTTCAGCTGGGGCCGACAGCGTCATCAGGATCTGGGACCCGGCAACCGGTGCACCGCGAGCCGCCCTCGTTTACTTCCCCGACGGATGGGCGGTCCTGGCCGGAGATATGACTTATAAGCTGCGTGGCACCCCAACGGGCGAATTCTGGTATGTGCTCGGGCTATGCCGCTTTGAGCCGGGGGAACTCGACCACTATCTGCCCGCGCTTAACCGCCTCCCCGAAGACGTCGCACTGCCCAGCCTCAGGTGAGCGCGGGCAGCCGAAGGAAGCGAGCGCCCTCGGTCGCCACCGCGTACGACCGGGCATACCAGCCATCAGGGCATCGCCGCTGGGCCTCACCAACCCGGCCGGGCTCATCTGGCACGAGGGCGAGGACGCTCGGGCCGGCCCCGCTGACCATGGCGGCGATACCCCTGTCGCGCAGATCAGCCACCAGGTTGTTGGTTTCTGGCATGGCCGCCGCCCGGTACTGCTGGTGCAGTCGGTCGTCGGTCGCCTCGAATAGATGCTCCGGCCACCCGGTCAGGGCTCGCACCAGCAATGCTGCGCGTGACAGGTTGAATGCGGCGTCAACGTACGGCACGACATTAGGCAGTACCGCGCGCGCCTGGGCCGTGTAGCCACGCTGTACGGGCACGAATATGACCGGGAGGACGCCCTTGGCGTCGGTCAGGCGCTCGGCTTTGGTGCCCGCGTTCGCTGGCGCAGCGCTGCCAGTCCAGGCCAGAGCGAAGCCGCCCAGCAAGCATGGTGCGACATTGTCGGGATGGCCCTCCCGCTCCGCTGCCAGCTGGAGAACCTCGGAATCACTGAGCCGATCCCCCCCGCCCTTGACCAGGCGCCGGGCCAGTAGGATCCCGGCCACTATGGCCGCCGATGAGGAGCCCATACCACGGGCCTGCGGTATGGAATTCGCGCATTTGAGCACGAGTCCTGACGGCTGGTCGCCGAGCTGCTCGAAGGTGCGGAGCATTACCTCCGCGATGAGATGCCGCTCATCTGGCGGCAGTTCATCCGCGCCCTCGCCAGTCACGCTGACGTGGACCTTGTCGCCTGTCACCTGGGCCGTGACGGTGTCTCTCAGCTCAAGGGCGACGCCAAAAGAGTCGAACCCCGAGCCTAGGTTGGCGCTGGTGGCAGGCACAGTTATCGCCACCGGCGATGCCAGGAACCCCATACCCGCATGGTAGGGCACGAGCGGCCAGCGCCGGGGGCTCAATTTTAGTTACGGGACACCAGACTCGATTCGTGGTACCAGTAAACCCGGAAAACTGGCAAAGGACACTTATCACCCCGGCCCGGCGTGGCCTCGTGCGGTCACCTCCGGGGCCTGACGCAAAGCGGCGGCCGGGCACCACCCACCGGTGTGGACCCTCGCGCCGTTGGCTCTGGCCCGTTACATTCGGCTACATGTTCGAACCGGCCGATGTCCTCGAGGGCCTTAACGAAAATCAGCGCCGTGCTGCCACCCATCCGTCCGGGCCGCTCCTGGTGCTGGCCGGGGCGGGGACCGGCAAGACCCGGACGCTGGTCGCGCGCGCGGCCTGGCTGCGCGCGCAGGGCGTGCCCGCGCCGCGGATCCTGCTGCTCACGTTCACCCGGCGGGCGGCCGATGACATGCTGGCCCGGGTCGCGCCGCGCGGGACCAGCCCGGCCGACCGGGTGTGCGGCGGGACGTTCCACGCGGTCGCGCACCAGATCATCCGCGCGCACGCCGAGTCGTTCTCGCTGCCGCCGGCGTTCAGCGTCATCGACCCGCCGGACATGACCGACCTGATGGACGCGGCCCGGGCCGAACACGGCCTGGTCGCCACGGCGCGCCGCGCGCCGCGGGCCAGCGTGTGCGCGGACATCTACACCCGGTGCGTGAACACGCACGCCAAGGTGGGGGAGGTCATCGCGGCCCAGTTCCCGTGGTGCGAGGACTTCACCGAGCAGCTCGGCTCGCTGTTCCGCGGCTACGTGGCGCACAAGCGGCGGCACGGCCTGGTCGACTTCGACGACCTGCTGCTGCTGTGGCGGGCGGCGCTGGCCGACCCAGCCGCCGGGCCGGTGCTGCGCGGCATGTTCGACGCCGTGCTCGTGGATGAGTACCAGGACGTCAACGCGGTGCAGGCGGGCATCGTCCGGCTGCTGTCCCCGGACGGCCAGGGCCTGACCTGCGTGGGCGACGACGCCCAGGCCATCTACGCGTTCCGCGGCGCCGACCCGGCCCACCTGCGCGCGCTGGCCGTGGACTATCCGGGCCTGGCCGTGGTCCGGCTGGCCGCCAACTACCGGTCCAAGGACGCGGTGCTGCGGCTGGCCAACGTGGTCCGGCCCCAGTCGCCCGGCCTGGAACTGAACCTGCAGACCGCGCGCGGCGCCGGGGAGCGGCCCCAGCTGGTCCGCTGCCACGACGAGGCGACCCAGGCCCGGGAGATCTGCACCCGCGTGCTGGCCGCGCACGAAGCCGGCGTGGACCTGCGCGACCAGGCCGTGCTGATGCGCGCGGCCGGGCACAGCGACCTGCTGGAAGTGGAGCTGTCGGTGCGCGGCATCCCGTTCATCAAATACGGGGGGCTGCGCTTCACCGAGGCCGCACACGTCAAGGACTTCCTGGCCGCGGCGCGGATCGTGGCCAACCCGGCCGACGACATCGCCTGGTTCCGGGTGCTCCGGCTGCACGAGGGCATCGGCCCGGTGCACGCCGGCCGGGCCATCGGCGCGCTGCGGCTGGCCGACCCCGGGGCGCTGGACCGTGTCGGGGACGCAGCCGCGGCCGTGCCCGCGCGGGCCCGGGACGCGGTGGCCGCCACCCTCAAGGCCCTGGCCGCCGCGGCCACCCTGGAGCGCACCGGCGACCGGGCGACCGCGATCCTGGCGGCCCTGGACGCACCGCTGCGAGGCAGGTACCCCGACGCCAGCGTAAGACTAAATGATCTTGAAAGGCTGGCCGACGCGGCGGCCAGCCGGCCGTCGCTGCATGACGCGCTGGTGGAGCTGGCGCTGGACCCGCCGGTGTCGGCCGCGGACCTGGCCGGGCCGCCCCGCCTGGACGAGGATTTCCTGGTGCTGTCCACGATCCACTCGGCCAAGGGACTGGAGTGGCCGGTGGTTCACCTGCTGCACCTGGTGGACGGGGCGGTACCCAGTGACATGGCGCTGGGCAGCCCGGACGGGCTGGCCGAGGAACGGCGGCTGTTCTACGTGGCCGTCACCCGCGCCCGGGATCAGCTGTACCTGTACGCGCCGCTGCGCATGCATCATCACCGGATGGCCGCTGATGACCGGCACGGCTACGGGCAGCTGACGCGGTTCCTGACCCCGGCCGCGCAGGCCGAGTGCGAAACGCTGGACGCCAGCCCGCCGCAGCCGGTGGTGCCCAAGATCGGGCCGCTCGCGTCGACCATCGACTCGGCGCTGGACTCGCTGTTCGGGCCGGCCTGACGCCACCGCCCTGACGCCACCGCCCTGACGCCACCGCCCTGACGCCACCGCCCTGACGGCGCCCGCGCTGCCAGGCAGCCAGCTCAGATGTCGGTCGCGTCCCAGCCCTTGACGACCAGGCCGCGCAGGTAGGCCGCCTGGCCCGCGTGCTGCAGGTCGTCGGAGACCACGCTGACCAGGCGCACGCCCAGGGTGACCGGTGGGTCCCAGGCCCGGTCCACCACCCGGTCCAGCTCGCCCTCGGTCAGGCCCGCCACGTAGCCGGCCGTGCGCTGGAACACGGCGTCGTGGTAGCCGGCCAGCAGCCCGGCCGTGGCCCGGCACGCCGCCACCTGCTCGCTGCTGTGCCCGTAGCCGGTGTCCCCGGGCCGGTACGGCAGCGCGAACCGGCCGTCCCAGCCGTCCGCCGCCCACACCTGCTCGGTGCCGGCCAGGTGCGCGAGGTGGTCGTCCTGGATCCGGGTCAGGTGCCAGACCAGCCAGGCGATCGAGTTGGCCTGCCCGGCCGGCCGGAACGCCAGCTGATCTTCGGTCAGCCCGCGGGTGACGTCGTGCACCACGCCCCGGATCCGGCCGAACGCGTCGGTCAGCAGATCACCGATCGTCATCGCATCCTCGCTTCCGCATTCTCCCGCACCCGGTCAGCTGGCCAGCTGAGCCAGCAGGCGGCGGGGCCTGGCCAGGCCGGCCCGGTGCCGGGACATCCCGGCCCATGGGTCACCGACCTTACCCAGCTCGGCCAGGCGGGCGTCGATGTTGCGCACGGTGTAGCGGCGCGCGGTGAGCGTGTCGTCCTCGACCTCGGCCCAGTGCAGCGGCGCCGCGACCGGCGCGCCGGGCCGGGCCCGCACCGAGTAGGGCGCGGCCGCGGTCTGCGCGTACGCGTTCCGCATGATGTCGGCGTAGATCAGCCCGGCCCGGCCCGCCTTGCGCTGCTCGATGGTGATCAGGTCGGGTTCGGCCGCGACCAGCCGCTCGGCCACCTGGCGGGCGAACTCGCGCACCGTGTCGAAGTCCTCCTGGGCGTTGAGCCCGACCTGGACGTGCAGCCCCTTGCTGCCGGTGGTCTTGACGTAGGCGGTCAGCCCGAGGTCGTCTTCGAGGATGCTGCGCAGCCGCAGCGCCACGGTGCGGACCTGGCGGAAGTGGTCCTCGTCCGGTGGGTCGAGATCGAAGATGAGCTGGTCGGGCTGGTGCAGCGCGCCGGCCCGGCTGAGCACCGGGTGCAGCTCGATGCACGCCTGGTTGGCCAGGTAGACCAGGTCGGCCGGTTTCTCGCACATCACCTGGCACAGCTCGCCACCCTGCTTGTCCACCTCGGTGCGGGGGATCCAGCCCGGGAAGTGGCGGCCGACGTTCTTCTGGAAGATGCGCTGGCCGCTCAGGCCGTCCGGGTAGCGGGCCAGGGCCACCGGGCGGTCCTTGAGGTAGGGCAGCAGCCAGCCGGCCGCGGTCTGGTAGTAGGTGATCAGGTCACCCTTGGTGATCCCGTCGTCGGGGAACAGCACCTTGCCGGTGTTGGACAGCGAAACCGTGAACCGCCCCAGCTTGATCTCTTCGTGGGCCTTGGTGTCAGCCATGTGGTTGCGGAACCTCCCTGATCACCTCGTGGGCGGACTTGTCGCGGCGCAGCCCCTGGAAGCGCGGGTGGCGCAGCTGGCCCGCGGTGGTCCACTCGCTGAACCCAACCTCGCCGACCAGATCCGGCCGCGTCCAGTGCACGCCGTGGCGGGGCAGGTCCCCCTCGTCGAACGGCGGCTTGTCCTGCTCGATCGCGGTCAGCTCGTCGTGCAGCCGGCGCAGGGTGCGCTGGTCGAAGCCGGTGCCCACCTTGCCCGCGTAGATCAGCCTGCCGTCCTGGCTGTAGTAGCCGAGCAGCAGAGCGCCGAAGCCGATCCGGGAGCGCTGCGGATCGGTGAACCCGCCGATCACGAACTCCTGGCCGCTCTCGCACTTGAACTTGAGCCAGTCCTTGGTGCGCCCGGACCGGTAGGGGGCGTCGGCCAGCTTGGCGATCAGCCCCTCCCAGCCCATCCGGCAGGCTTCCGCGAAGTAGCCCGTGCCGTCGCCGGTCCGGTGCTCGGTGAAGCGCAGTTCGTCGCCGTAGCCGAGCAGGCCCTGGAGCACCTGCTTGCGCTCGGCCAGCGGCCGGGGCCGCAGGTCCTGGCCGTCGGCGTACAGCACGTCGAAGATGAAGTACTTGACCGGCACGGACTTCACCAGGTCCGCGGCGGGGTGCACGAGCCCCAGCCGCTGCTGCAGCTGGGCGAAGCGGGTCTGCCCACCCGCGAACGTGACCACCTCGCCGTCGATGACGAAGCCGCTGGCCTGCTGGGCGGCCAGCGCCGCCGCCAGCTCCGGGTAGGTGCTGGTGACCACCTTCTGGTTGCGGGTCATCAACCGCAGCCCGGACCCGTCGTGGTAGGTGATGCAGCGCTCGCCGTCGAGCTTGCGCTCGAACATCCAGTCCGGGCTGTCGAACCGGTCCTTGGTCAGCGTGGCCAGCTCCGGGTCGATCCACTCCGGCATCGGGTCCCGTCCGGGCATGCCGTCACCCCTTTTCTGCCGTTAGGTCCCTTCCCCGCCCCGCCGCGGCTCATCCCGGTGGCACGGCGACACTCCTCCTCATCATGATCCGGGGACGGGCGGGGCGGCCCGATCCGGCCCCCCAGGCGGGCGGAGATGAGACCGGTCGGCCAGCGGCTTCGTGATCATGACTTCAGGGTGAATCTATTCGACCGCATGTCATGATCACGGATCCGGGCGGCGGCGCCGGGCGGCGGATCCGGGCGGCGGCGCCGGGCGGCGGATCCGGGCGACGGCGCCCGGGCGGCGGATCCGGGCGGCCCGCGGCCATCCGGGCCTTGACAGCACGGGCAGCCAAAAGGTCTAATGTCTCAGCCTTTAGCCTTTTGGATGGACTGTGCCCCCTTCCGGTAACCCCGACCTGCCCGCCCCGGGCACCGGCTTCCTCGACGCCGCGGCCCTGGACCAGGCCGTCGACGACCTGGCCGAAGACGCGTTCCGTTACCTGGAACGGCTGGTCGCCGCGCCCAGCCCGGTCGGCGCGGAGCAGACCGCGCAGCAGATCGTCCGGGCCGAGCTGGACCGCCTGGGCTTCACCACGGCGGCCACCCCGGTCGCCGAGGACATCGCGGCCGACCCGGTCGCGGGCGTTCCGCAGCTGTCCTACGCCGGGCGGCACAACGTGATCGGCCATCTGGTGTACGGGACTGGGCCGTCGCTGATCCTCAACGGGCACATCGACGTGGTCCCGGCCGAGGCCCCGCTGTGGTCGGCGCCACCGTTCACCCCGGTCCGCCGGGCCGGCTGGCTGCTGGGCCGCGGGGCCGGCGACATGAAGGGCGGGTTCGCGCTGGCTTCGCTGGCCATCGGCGCGCTGCACCGGGCCGCGCCGGGCTGGCTGCGCGGTCGGCTCACGTTCGCGTCGGTCATCGAGGAGGAGTGCACCGGCAACGGGACGCTGGCCACCACCCGGGACGGCGTGCTGGCCGACGCGGCCGTGCTGCTGGAGCCCACCGACCTGGGGCTGCTGCTGGGTGGCGTCGGGATCTTGTGGGCCGAGCTGACCGTCCGCGGCCGGCCCGCGCACGCCGAGGCCGCGCACCACGCGGTGAACCCGGTTGACTTCGCGCTGCGGCTGATCGACAGCGTCCGCGCGCTGGAAGCGGACATGGCGCTGCAGCTGGCCGATCCGTTTGCCCAGCTGGACGGGGCGTGCTCGGTGAACGTCGGGGTGATCCGGGCCGGTGACTGGCCGTCCAGCGTGCCGGGGCAGGCCACGGTCGGCGTCCGGGTCGGCTTCCCGCCCAGCTGGACCCCGGATGAGGCGCTGAAGCGGGTGACCGACGCGGTCGCGTCGGCGGCGGCCGGTGACCCGTGGCTGGCCGAGCACCCGCCCCAGGTGCGGGCCAGCGGGTTCCGGGCTGAGGGCTACCTGCTGGACGGGGGGCACCCGCTGGCCAGCGCGCTGGCCGCCGCCCACGAGTCCGCGCACGGCTCGGCGCCCCGGCGGTTCGCCCTGGGCAGCACCACCGACGCGCGCATCTACCTGAACCAGTTCGGCGTGCCCGCGGTCGCCTACGGGCCCCGGGCACGCAACATCCACGGCACCGACGAGGGGGTCGAGCTGGACAGCATCGTCGCCGGGGCGCGGACCCTGGCCCGCTTCCTGGCCGGGTACTACGCGGACGGCGGCCGGCCGGCGCCGGGGACGCGGGGGACCCAGTGACCGGGCCGGCGCCGCGGGGGCGCCCGGTCACCGGGTCACCGCCGGGCCTGCTCAGCCCGATGACCGTGCGCAGCACCGGGGAGCGGATCGCCGAACGCTTCGTCACCGCGATCGCGCTCGGCCAGTTCGTGCCCGGCCAGCGGCTGCCGACCGAGCGGGAGCTGGCCGCCATGCTCAGCGTGAGCCGGGCCACCGTGCGCGAGGCCATCGCCAGGCTGGCCGAGTCCGGCTACGTCACCGTGCGCCGCGGCCGGTCGGGCGGCACGTTCGTCGAGGCGGGCTGGGGACCGGGGTCAGCCGAGGCGATCCGCCGGACGCTGGGCTCGGAGTGGCAGGAACTGGAGCTGGTCCTCGACTTCCGGCAGGTCATCGAGCAGCAGATCGCGCGCATCGCGGCGCAGCGGCGTACCGACACCGACGTCAAGGCGATCCGCGCGGCGCTGGCCGACTACGAGCGGGCCGGCGCGGACCGGGAGTCCTCCCGGATGGCCGACCTGGCGCTGCACCGGGCCATCGCCGACGCCACCCACAACCCGCACCTGACCGAGCTCAGCCTGAGCATCCGGCACGACATCAGCTTCGGTTTCGAGGCCGAACCGTACAGCCCCGAGGTGCGCGGCCGGGCGCTGCAGCAGCATCCGGTGCTGGCCCAGGCCGTCATCGACGGCGACCCCGACCAGGCGGCGGCGCTCGCGGCCGAGCACTTCTCGCTGACCGAAGCGATGCTGCGCGAACTGCACGCGCGGGTGAGCCTGCGCACCAGCCCACCACAGGAGTAGCCCATGCCATTCGCCGCGGTAAACGGGATCGACGTGCACTACCGGATCGCCGGTGACGGCCCGGAAACCATCGTCTGCGTCAACGGGCTGGCCGACGACCTGGAGACCTGGGCGTTCCAGGAGGCCGAGCTGGCCGACGCCGGCTACCGGCTGCTGATGTTCGACAACCGGGGTGTCGGCCAGACCAGCAAGCCGGCCGGCCCCTACTCGTCGCGGCTGCTGGCCGACGACGCCAAGGCGCTGGTGGACCACCTGGGCATCACCGGCTTCCACCTGCTCGGCGTGTCCATGGGCGGGATGGTCGTCCAGGAATACGCGCTGGCCTACCCGGAGGATCTCCGGTCGGTGATCATGGCCTGCACGTACGCGGCGCCGGGGCCGTTCTGCTCCCGGATGTTCGCGATGTGGGCGGATGCCGCGCCGGTGCTCGGCATCCCGTTCGTCATGCGGGACGTCACGCTGTGGGCGTTCACCACCGAGTTCTTCAGCGACCGCCCGGACGAGGTGGCTGAATTCGAAACCGCCATGAAGTACCTGGACCAGCCGCTCCCCGCCTACCTCGCCCAGCTGGCCGTGATCCAGCAGCACGACACCACCGCCCGGCTGGGCGGGATCTCCGTCCCCACCCTGGTGCTGGCCGGCGAGGAGGACATCCTCATCCCGGTCGCCCTGTCCCGCGAACTGCACAAGGCCATCCCCGACGCGCAGTGGCAGACGGTCCGCGGCGGCCACGCCTGCCTGTGGGAGCACCCCGGCCGCTTCAACCACGCAGTCCTCGACTTCGTCCGCAGCCAGGGAAAGGAATGACAGATGGCCGCGAACACCCAGACCGCCGATGAGGCGGGCCGCGCGACCCTGCCGCGCGGTGAGATCGGCCTGCTCGGCGTGCTCATGCCCGGCTTGGCCCAGGTCGCCCCCGCGTTCAACCTGTTCTTCACCACCGGGCTGATGGCCGCGTTCGCCGGCGCCTCGGTCCCGCTCGTCTTCCTGATCAGCATGGTCGGCCTGATCGCCACGGCGGCCAGCCTGGCCCTGTTCTCCGGCGTGTTCCCGAGCGCCGGCTCGTTCCTGACCTACATCGCGCGGGCCATGGGCGTCCGCACC
>Ga0335078_10003669_pt1 | contig 22841 bp, 16 predicted proteins | sample Lox_Sample_32_FD_206711 | JGI IMG/M metagenome (GOLD analysis project Ga0335078, IMG submission 206711) | Soil microbial communities from Loxahatchee National Wildlife Refuge, Florida, United States - Lox_Sample_3.2 | ecosystem: Environmental > Terrestrial > Soil > Wetlands | place: USA... | reverse complement strand
CCCACTTCGCGCCGGGGGCGGCGCCGGTCTGCTCCATCATCTCGAATGCCTCGTCCAGGCCCGCCACGATCCGCTTACGGACCCGGTCCAGGTCGTTCGCGTCGATCGGGCCGGACAGTAGCCGCTCTTCATCCGCAGTCCTCGGGGCCATCCGGTGGTCGTTCATGATCTGCGGGTCGGGCCCCAGGAACAGGGTCGTCTCGGCGAGGAAGGCGTCGACCCACTCCTGCTCCTCCGGCGTGAACTGAGTAGCACCTGCGTCACTCATGGCCGTTCCTCCTACTCGCGCGGGTTCGCCAGGAACCAGATGGCGCCGTGTGCGCCGGTCTCGATCCGCCAGCCGGGTTCGACCAGGTAGGTGGTGGCGGGGGTGTTCACGATGGCCGGACCCGGCACCTCCCGGCCGGGCTCAAGCGCGCTCTCGTCGAAGACGGCCGTGTCCACCGGCCCGGCCATCCCGGTGAAGAAACAGGGACGGGATCCGGCGGGCGTCGCGGCGGCGTTGGCGGATGGCCGGCTGGTGTCGAATTCGACGGTCTCGGCCTGCACATACGACGCCACGCGCACCGTCGTGACCCGGATGCCGGCCTCGGGAGACTGGCTGCCCTGACCGAAGCGGCGGCCGTAGTCGTCGGCGAACAGCCGCATCAGGTCGACTACGTCGCGGATGCTCTCCAGCCGCGCCTTGTGGGCTACGACTGCCATCGTGACCAGCTGGTTGCCGTACCGCATGTCCAGCTCGAGCCGGTGCTTGACCGCGCTTTCCGGCAGGCCCTGGCGGCGCAAGTCGGCCCGGCCCTTGTCTTCGAGCTCGGCGACGATCGCGTTGAACCGCCCGAAATCCGTGAACATCGCCCCCGCGGTAGCGTCGTAGAGCACCAGCGGGACCGAGCGCTCGTGGATGTGCAGCTGGGGCATGTTACCGGCGCCGAGGGCGGAGAACACCGAGCTGTAGGGGGGTGCGAGCACCCGGTCTATGCCGAGGTGGCGCGCGATCCCGCAACAGTGCAGCGGGCCGTTGCCGCCGTAGGCGAGCATCGTGAACTCCTCCGGCAGGTAGCCGCGGATGCGCAGCTCCTTGGCCATGCCGTTGGCCATCTGCTCGTCGACCTCGGCCCGGATCAGCCTGGCCACCTCGACCGGTTCCAGATCGAGGAAGTCGCCGAACTCCTCGTCGACCGCGAACTCGGCCCGAGGCCTGCTGAGCTTGATCTGCCCCCCGGCGTAGCGTTCCGGCGTCAGGTAGCCGAGCAGCAGGTCCGCGTCGGTGACCGTCGGCAGCAGCCCGCCCCGGTCGTAGCAGGCGGGCCCCGGGTCGGACCCGGCGCTGCGCGGCCCGACGGAGACCGACTGGTGCAGCCGGTTGTAGCTGGCGATCGACCCGCCGCCAGCGCCGAGGGTGACCAGGTGGATCATCGGCACGCTCACCAGCCACCGGTCGATCACGGGCATGAAGTCGTAGTGCTTCACGCCGTCCGCCGGGACCAGGCCGATGTCGAAGCTGGTGCCGCCCATGTCGGTCGCGACCACGTTACCCAGGCTCGCCTGAGCGGCCAGGTGCTCGCTGGCCGAGATGCCAGCCACCGGGCCGGAGTGGATGGTCTGCAGCGCGTCGGTCGAGTTCAGCTGGGCCATGCCGCCGGAGTTATGGATGACCAGCATCGGGCGGGCGTAGCCGTGGTCGCGTAGGTTCTGCTCCAGCTCTGACAACGCGTGATACATGGTTTCGTGCAGGAAGGCGTCGACGATGGCTGAGGTGGCGCGTACGTACTCGCCCTTGCGCCCCGACAGCTGATGGCTGAGCAGCATCGGGATCGCGCCCAGCTGGTGCGCCGGGTACTCGGCCAGGAAGATCTCCTGAACCCGCAGTTCGTGCGCCGGGTTCTCGACCGCGTTGGTCAGGCAGACCACCAGGGCCTCCGCGCCGGCGTCGACGAGCTCGCGCAACGCCCGGCGGACATCGTCGCGGCTGAGCTCCATCAGCACGGTGCCGGAGTAGTCGACGCGCTCGTTGACCGCGCGGATCAGGGTCTGCGGCACGAGCGGGTCCGGCCGGGTGCCGCTGGACATGTCATTCCTGGCCAGCTCGTCCAGGCCCTCCCCGTAGCCGCGGCCGCGCGACAGTGGGATCGTAGCCTCGAACCCGGCAGTGACGATGGCCCCCACCTGGGGCCCCCGGCGCTCGATCAGTGCGTTGGTGCCCAGGGTGGTCGCGTAGCGCACCGAGTCGACGTCGGCCAGCACGCTGTCGCGTTGCAGCTCCAGGGTGGTGCAGGCGTGGTCGAGTGCCTCGTTGAAGCCCTGCGCGAGGTTGTGGTGGGTGGTCAGCGCCTTCGCCTGGATATAGCGGCCGTCCCAGGCCACGAAGCAGTCGGTGAACGTGCCGCCGATGTCAACTGAGATCCGCTTCACGTCCGGTTCCCTTCTGCCGCCCCGCCGGTGCCCAACGGCTCGGCGGCGACGTCCCGCCCGAGCGGGATCACCGTGCCGGGCGGCCGCGCGGCCCACTGCGCCTTGAGCGCGTCGACGTCAATTTCCATGTCGTAGGCCGGCGGGTGGCCGGGCGGCAGGTACTCGGCCTCGATCTGGGTTCCGCAGCCGGGGCAGTAGAACTCGAGAATCCGGCACCAGGCCGGGTCGGGTGCGAACGTGAACTCGTATCGCGCCGGGTCGAGGAGCGGACGGTGGATCTCGCGCGGGTCGCGATCATAGACCAGCGTGCCTTCCTTGTAGCTCCCGCGTGCCGATCCGAGGCCGTGGCCGCAGCGCCGGCACTGCCAGCGTTCGGTCTCCAGCTCGATCTCGAGGTATTCGGTCATCGGGATGCGCATCACAGGCCCCTGTCGGTCAGGCGCAGGTCGCCCGCGGCGGTGGTGTCAAACTGCCACTCTGCGGGGACCAGCATGGTGAAAAACGGACCTTCTATCACGGCCGGCCCTGACGCCTGTGCGCCCGGCGGCTGGCTCAGCAGGACGTACACCGGCGCCTCGGTTGTTCCGCCCCGGCCATCCCGCAGCTGCCGGTGCCCGCTGGGCCGGGCCGGCGTCGCCGGCATGTCGTCGGCCCGGCCCAGCGTGACGTGCGGGAGCGGCGCCAGCAGCACGAGCTCCAGCGACGCCCGGTCACCGAGTCGCATGTGCGCCGCCGCATCGTGCGGGTCGTCGAGGTCGATCACGGCTTCGGTGTCGTCGCGCTCGACTGTGATCCGGTACTGGGTCGTGCACCGGCTCGGGTCGACGCCCTCGGCGTACAGGTCCCTCGCGCCCATCTGCAGCAGCCGCTCGGTGACCGCGTCTATGGTCGCGTGATCCGCGGCGGGCAAGGGCTGCTCGTAGCGCTGGGACAGGTCGGAAAACCCGATCCCGAACGCGCTGAACACCGCGGCCATACGGGGGATGAGTACGTGGCGGGCGCCGGCCTTCCTGGCGGCGGCGCACACGGTCATCGGCCCGGCGCCGCCGAACGCGGCGATCACGGTGTCCTCGGCCACGGCCGCCGTAGCCGCCAGGGCTTCCGCGATCGCCCCGGCATGCGCATCCTGCATCCGCCGGAGCGCCTCGTCGACAGTGATGCCCAACGGCTCGGCGATCTTGCGCTCGATCGCCTGGGCGCTGCGGTCCGGGTGCAGTGCGAGCGTGCCCTCCAGGTAGGTTGCCGGCTCGAGCAGGCCCGTCAGCAACAGCACGTCAGTGATCGTGGCCTCATCGCCGCCCAGCCCAAAGCAGGCAGGTCCCGGCGCCGCGCCGACGCTGTCCGGGCCGACCCGGATCTGGCCCCCGGTCACGCGAAACACTGAGCTCCCGCCGATGCCGTAGCTGGTGATGGCCGCCAGCTCCAGGGAACTCGGCACCTGATCGACGAGCCCGCGGCGGTCGACGTGGATGGCACCATCCGTGACGACCCCGATGTCGGTGGTGGTGCCGCCGACGTCGACCATCACCGCATGGCGCAGGCCGTAGTGGCCGGCCAGCGCCCGGGTTCCCTCCAGGCCGCCGCGCGGCCCCGAGCTATAGGTCTTCAGCGCCGCAGACTTCGACACGCGAGACGACCCGCCGTCATTACGGAAGATCCGCAGCGGCTGGCGTGCGCGCGCGTCCCGCAGCCGCTTGTCGGCATTGAACAGGAATAGCTCCATGGCCGGGTGCAGGAACGCGTTGAGCAGGCTCGACCAGGTGCGGCGGACATCGTCGGGGTCGGCGACCAGCTCCCATGAGAACAGCAGCGGCACCGCGCCGAGCAGGTGCCGCGGGTAAAGCCTCAGCAGCAGGCTCTTGATGCGGCCCTCCTCGTCCGCACCGTCCGCGCCGCCGACCGCGACGACCAGCCGCCGGGCGCCTCGCGCCGACAGGTCGTTGACCCGCGCGACAAGCTCCCGGCCCAGCGCCTCGTCGTCGTTGTCCAGGCTGACGACCGCCCACCGGTCCCCGACCAGCGCGCCGAGCACGTCCTCCTGGGCCTGGGTGGCGGCCAGGCCCTCAATCAGTGTGGGATCGGTCACGAGCAGACCCAAGCGCGGCCCGGCCCGCTGCACAAGCGCGTTAGTGCCCTGCGTGGTCGAGTAGCGGATGTAGTCCGTGGACTGCAGCAGCGCCGCGAGCCTGGGTTCGGAGTACACCAGCTCCGAGACCTTGCCGAGGCCGTCGAACAAGCACCGGCTCAGGTCGTAGGGCGTGGTCAGGGTCTTGGTGTAGCGCACTTCGCCCCCATCGACCAGGCAGAAGTCGGTCAACGTCCCGCCGTTATCGATGTTGATCAGTCGTGTCATTTACCCCACACGTCCCGTCCGAGTTGCCGACCCACCGACCGGCATCAACCGCCCGGCAGGCACCTCCTCGCTCGCCGAGCGTATGGATGCAGGCGACGCCACGGCATCGTGGCGCGGGCACGACAAACCACGCAGGTCATGGCCCGGGAGGACAACGGCGCGCGCCGCTGCGCCGCCCAGGGTGCCGATCGCGGCACCACATCCCGCCGACATGCCATTCATGTGATCCTCCGGCGGCTAGCTCCGATAACGGAGCAAGCACAGCCCCGAAGCGGTGCCACGGGCCAATACCTGCGGCCAATAGCGCGATAGGCGCTGGCATAGTTTGCGACCAGGGTTGCCCGGACGGCCAGGCATCTGCCGTGGGGCTGCGATGCCGCCAGATCGCCTGGCGGAGCCTGCAACCTCGACCAGATGCTTGACGCTGCGCGGCGGATTGAGCACGGCCCTGGTGCTCCCGGGGTGAAGCCAGGTCGGCAAGACAGCGCTGCCGGACGCGCAGGCGGCGTTAGCAACGGCACTACGAGAACGTCCGGCAAGGCTACGCGAATGCAGGATATGAGCGGTCCCGGCGGCCCGCACGCACCCAGCTGATAACCCTGGATCGTCACCTGCGCGCTTTAAGTCACCCTGCCGCGACCCGGCCAAGCCGCAACTGGCCGGGAACGGCGCAAGCGCTACGCGATCGCGAGATGCGACCACACCCTTGGGCGCGGCATCGTCGTGAGAACAGGCGCGGAAGGGCAGGGCGCCGCAGGCCGGGTGGGCGAGCTGCACGAGTCTAGTCCTGGGACGGGCTGGCTAGCTCCGGCTGGCCGCGGCCAGGGCAAGGGTGACACAAGGTGACCGAGATGAAGCATGCTGAGGCAGGACCGGCGCCATCACCCCGTTTCGGGAGGGTAGCAACGCAAGGTGTCGAGCTGCGGCATTTGCGCTACTTCGTAGCAGTCGCAGACGCCGGGAGCTTCACGCAAGCGGCAGAGCGGATGTTCATCGCCCAACCGACCCTGAGCCAGCAGATCCGGCGGCTGGAGGAGATGATGGGAACGCCGTTGCTGCAGCGCCGACGCGAGGGCGTGCGGCTGACCACGGCGGGCACCGTGCTGCTGGAGGAATCCCGTGCCCTGCTGTCGCTGGTTGATCACGGGGTGAGCCGGACCCGCCAGGCGGCAGGGCTCGAGCGGCCGCGGCTGCGGATGGTCATGCCCCCGTGCCTGCCGGAGCCTCTGGCCATGGAAATCGCGTCGCGGCTGCGGTGTGCTGCCACTGCCGCAGGCATCGACCTCACCTGGATTGAGACATCGCTCGACGCCGAGTTCACGCTGATCCGGCAGCATCGGGCCGACGCCGGCCTGGGCTGGCTGACGGCGGATGGGGCCGTGCCCGCTCCCCTGGAGGTCATGAGCATCGCAGATTTCGAACCTGACGTGTGGATCCCCGCCGCGCACCCGGCCGCGCCACGCGGGACCATCAGCCTGGATGAGCTGGCCCGCATGGACGTCGTCCACGGGCCGCGCCGCGCCAGCGCCGCCAGCTATGACGCCTGGCTGACGGTGCTGAGGGCCGCAGACCCGCGCTTCGAATTCACCGACCCGCCGTTCCGGCAGTCACTTCCGATGACCCTCGCCTTCGCGGCAACAGCAGGCAGGCCTACCGCGGTCCTGACCAACCCCCGCCACGTCATAGGCATACCCCCACCAGGCGAGTCAGGCCAGCAGACGAATATCTACGACATGACCGCCGTCCGCCTGGAGAAGCCTCTGCTGAGCGCCAACGCCGGCCTGGTCTGGAGCGGCGATCTGCCCCGCCAGCTCCAGCAGGCACTCTTCGACACAGCAGACCGCATCACCTTCTGACCGGCAGCTACCAGCAGCCGCGGGAAACATCCGGGCGCGCGCCCGTTAAGAATGACCGCCGCCGCCTGGCCGGCGCGGTGATGGCCATGGCCGTCTGCTACCTGAAGGGCTGACGAACGGGCGCACCAAATTGGGCGCCGACGCTGCCACAGCCAGCGCAGGCCACACCCAGAGCCCGTGACGACCAGCCCGATGTGTTCTCTCGCAGCGATTCGTGAGCCAGCATTTGTACAGGTTTGGCAGTGATTCCTCGGCAACTGGTTCCGTTACCGAGCTGCCCGGCCGGTTGCTGGCTGCGAAGACGCCTGGTATCTCGAGCCCATTAGTGGCCTGCGGAGCGGCCACACCGCGCTTCGCCAACTGACATTGCCCCAAAGGCCGGAGGAGGGTCACGTCCAGAGGCGTGGTGTGTGAAGACGGCACTGCGTGATTCTCAGCTGGGACTTTAGGCGGTAATGGCGGTCAGTGTGACCTCCTCAGTGGGGCTCGTGGTCGTGGGGGCGCTCGCGCGGCTTTTGGCGAGGACGTCCAGGCCGATGTAGCGGCGCATCTCGGTCCACTCGTCGTGCTGCTCAGCCAGAACAGCGCCGACCAGGCGGATCAGGGCGTCGCGGCCGGGGAAGATGCCGACGACGTCGGTGCGGCGGCGGATCTCGCGGTTGAGCCGTTCTTGCGGGTTGTTGGACCAGATCTGCCGCCAGATCGCCTTGGGGAACGCGGTGAAGGCCAGGATGTCGGCCCGGGCGGCGTCCAGGTGCGCGGCGACTTGCGGCAGTTTCTCGTCCAGGGCGTCCAGGACCCTGGCGAACTGGGCGTGCACGGAGGCGGCGTCGGGCTGGTCATAGACCGAGTGCAGCAGGGCCCGCACCCAGCCCCATGTGCTCTTGGGCGTGGCGGCCATCAGGTTCGCGGCGTAATGGGTGCGGCACCGCTGCCAGGCCGCCCCGGGCAGCGTGGCGCCGATCGCCTCGGTCAGCCCGCGGTGCGCATCGGAGGTGACCAGCAGCACACCAGACAGGCCGCGGGCGGTCAGGTCCCGGAAGAACGCCAGCCACCCGGCGCCGTCCTCGCTGGTGGTCACGTGCAGGCCCAGGATCTCCCGGTAGCCCTCCGCGTTCACGCCCGTGGCCACCAAGGCGTGCACGTTCGCGATCCGCCCGTTCTCGCGGACCTTCAGCACCAGGGCGTCGGCGGCCACGAAGGTATACGGCCCGGCGTCCAGCGGCCGGGTCCGGAACGCCTCCACCTGCGCATCCAGATCCCGGGCCATCTCACTGACCTGCGACTTGCTCAGCCGGGTGATGCCCAGCGTCTCGACCAGCTTCTCCATCCGCCGCGTCGACACCCCGAGCAGATACGACGTGGCCACCACCGTGACCAGCGCCGCCCCGGCCCGGCGGCGGCGCTCCAGCAGCCAATCCGGGAAATACGACCCCTGCCGCAGCTTCGGGATCGCCAGCTCGATCGTCCCCGCGCGGGTGTCCCACTCCCGCCGCCGGTAACCGTTGCGGATGTTCGTGCGCTGGTCGCTGCGCTCGCCATAGCCGGCGCCGCAGACCGCATCCGCCTCGGCGCCCATCAGCGCCTCAGCGAACGTGGTCACCATCGAGCGCAGCAGATCCGGGCTGGCCTGGGCCAGCTGCTCCTGCAGCCAGCCCGATACATCGATACTGGGTCCTGCGGCCATCGCGTGGCTCCTTCTCATCGAGATCTTTGGTCGGAACTCAATGAGGATCACGCGGTGGCCCTCTTCACGTCACGACGCCACGCTCACCAGCGCAAAACCGGCCACCATCCGGGCGGACTCAACTCGGAGGAGCCAGGTGACGCCCAGGCCCTTCATCCAAAAGTCGCTGCGTGCCAGCTCCACAGTCCTATCGAGCCTGCCGTTCAGTTCCCTCGCGCCAGCCGCCGGCGGGTCGCCGGCAGGGTAGGTAGCGCTCGACCAGACTCCGCTGGCAGCTCTTGGCGCAGCTGCCACGCTTGGCCCTGACCGAAGTATCAGCACCGGTGATCGGGGCCGCATCCCGCGTTGCCGTTAACGCCAGAGGGCCCTGCACTCGCCTGACGAGTTGCGCACTAGCAATGTTGCCGCATCCGGTGTTTCGTGGGAAGCATTGCCCGATGCACCGGGGGGGTGAAGGGTGTGGGTGTGGTGCTTTTCGGCCGGTCTGCGGAGTGCGAGGCGCTCGGTGGCTTGCTGGCCAGGGCTGCGGAGGGCTTCAGTGGCGCGCTGGTGCTGCGCGGCGCGGCCGGGGTCGGAAAGACCGCTCTGCTGGACGACACGCTGGCCGCCGCGGCGGCGGCCGGGATGCAGACCGTCCGGCTGACCGGGGTGGAGCCGGAGACTCAGTTGGGCTACGCCGGGCTGCACCGGTTCCTGCTCCCGTTCGCCGACCGGCTGGAGCGGCTGCCCGGCCCCCAGCGAGACGCGCTGCGCAGCACGTTCGGGCTGGCCGCCGGACCGCCGCCGGACCGGTTCCTGGTCGCGCTGGCCGTGCTGACGCTGCTGGCCGATGTGGCGTCGGCGGCGCCGACGGTCTGCCTGGTCGACGATGTTCAATGGCTGGATCCGGAGTCCATGGTGGTGCTGGGGTTTGTGGCGCGGCGTCTGTACGCGGAGCGGGTGGTGCTGCTGTTGGCCGTCCGCGAGCCGTCCGGCGAGCTGTCGGCGACGGCAGGGCTCCCAGAGCTGGCGGTCGGCGGGCTTGATGAGAGCGCGGGCCTGGATCTGCTGGCGTCGCTGGTGCCGGGGCGGCTGAGCCCTGGGGTAGGCGCGCGGATCGTCGCCGGGACTGGCGGGAATCCGCTAGGGCTGGCCGAGGTGGCCAGGGAGCTGTCGCCGGCCCAGCTGGCGGGTTCGGAGGTGCTGCCCGAGCCACTGCCTATCGGCGGCTCGCTGGAGGAGGCGTTCGGCCGCCGGGTGGACCGGGTGCCGCCTGAGGCGCGGCTGCTGCTGGCCGTGGCGGCGGCCGAGCCGACCGCCTCGCCGGCCCTGCTATGGCGCGCGGCGGGGAAGCTGGGGATCGATCCGGACGCGGCAGCGGCGGCCGATCTGGGCGGCCTGGCTGAGATCGGCCCGCAGGTAGAATTCCGGCATCCGCTGATTCGTTCGGTAATCTACCACGCCACACCGCTGCGGGAGCGGCGGCGGATTCATCAGGTGCTTGCCGCGGCGGGTGACGGTGAGCGGCCGGACCGGGTGGCGTGGCATCTGGGAATGGCGGCGGTTGGCCCAGATGAGGCGGTGGCGGCCCGGCTGGAAGAGGCGGCCGGGCTCGCCCGGGACCGCGGCGGGTACGCCGCGACGGTGACGTTCTTGTCCCGCGCGGCGGAACTGTCGGCCGGGCAGGGCCAGCGCGCCGGGCGGTTGCTCGCGGCGGCGGAGGCGGCGCTGATCGCGGGCCAGCCGGTTCGGGCCGGCGCGCTGCTGGAGGAGGCGACGCCGCTGATCGGCGACCCCCTGGCCCGTGCCCAGGTCAAGCGGCTGCAGGGCACGATCCGTTTTGCCCTCGGGCAGGCGCGCGAAGCGCCCGCGATCTTGCTGGAGGCGGCGCGGGCGCTCGCGCCAGCCGACGTGCGCGGTGCCCGCCAGGCGCTGCTCGAGGCATTCGACGCGGCGCTGTTCATCGGCTGGTCGGCAAGCCGGGCGGTCTTGGCGGAGATAGCGCGCGCGGCACGCGAAATCCCGGCTGCAGGCGGATCGGAGGCATCGGCGGTCGGCCTGCTGCTGGACGGCTTCGCCATGCGGGCGGCGGCCGGCTACCCGGCAGCAGCGCCGCTGCTTCGCCGCGCCATCGCGATGCTGCGCGCCGACGATCTCAGCCCCTCGGAGGGGCTGCGCGGGCTCAGGCTCGGCTGCGTCGCCGCGGCGGACCTATTCGATGACTGGGCCCAGGACGCACTGGCCACCCGCTGGGTCCAGCTGGCCCGCGATCAGGGCGCGCTGACCGCGCTGCCGGTAGCGCTCAACAACCAGGGCACTTGCGAGATATCGGCGGGCCGGTTCGACGCTGCCAGGGTCTGCTTCGCCGAGCGACTCGAGATTTCAGCGGCAACCGGGAATCCGGGAGTCGTCGGGAAAACTGGCATGGCGGAAGTGTACGAGCTGGCCTGGCGCGGCCGCGAGATGGACGCGCGCCGCCTCGCAGCGGCCGTCGACCGCGAGGCGACCGCCGCCGGCCGCACTGCACAGAGCATCTGGGTTCAGTACTGCCTGGCTGTGCTCGAACTTGGCCTGGGTAACTATCAGGCGGCGCTGCAGTGTGTGCTCGGCGTTCAGGAAGACGATGCCCCGTTCTCCGCTCTTGCGCTGCCCGACCTGGTCGAGGCCGCGGCGCGCTGCAGTGAGACCGGGCTGGCCGAGGCCGCGCTCCGGCGGCTCGCCGAGCGGGCACTCGCGACCGGTGCCCCGCTGGCGCTCGGACTGCTCGCCCGGTCGCGGGCGCTGCTCGCCGCCGACAGCGACGCCGGGCAGCTTTATGAGCAGGCCATTGGGCACCTGAAACAGTGCCGGGCGGCTCCCCAGCTCGCCCGCGCCCACCTGGTGCATGGCGAATGGCTGCGCCGCCAGCGCCGCCGCCGCGACGCGCGCGAGCAGCTGCGGATCGCGCATGACATGTTCGCCTCGATGGGCGCCAAGGTCTTCGCCGAACGGGCCCGGGCCGAGCTGCTGGCCACCGGCGAACGCACCCGCCAGCGCACCGCCGAGACCGAAACCGACCTCACGCCACAGGAGGCGCAGATCGCCCGGCTGGTCAGCCAGGGCGACAGCAACCGCGTCATCGCCGCGCAGCTGTTCCTCAGCCCCTCCACTGTTGACTACCACCTGCGGAAGGTGTTCCGGAAGGTCGGTGTGGCTTCCCGCACGCAACTCGCCCATGCCATGGCCGCCAATCCCCGTGAACCTCAGCACACGCCAGCTCATGATCGATTCGCAAAACGCCCAGCAGAACGCCATCTGCCAGAGACCTCTGGTACGGGTGAGCCTGGCCAGCGGTAGTGCTCCCGGCCGGGCGGCGCGGATCGAATGTCTAGCGTGCCCTCCAGAGTGAGCGGGTTCACGAAGGCCGCCCGGTGACGGTCACGGAGCCGCGTTCAGCGGTGCCGTAACTGACCCTGTACCGAGCGTTTCGCGATGCCGCGGCAGCCGAGCCGCATTCGACACCAGCGCCTGGGCGCGCGTCCAAGGCCGAAGCTCTCGGCCTCTTATATGCGTCGGATAGGGGTCATCAATGGACCGGTAGGCGAGGGCTCCTTGCCCAGGCTGGACGAGCGGGCTGCACTGGCTGAAGCGCATGTGCACATCTGCTGAGCGAAGGAAGATTGCGATGACAACAAAAGGCACCCAGGCCGTGGCCACTGATTCCGGCGCACGCCCGTTCGCGACCGTTAATCCTTATACCGGCGAGACGGTGCGGGAGTTCCCGTTTCTCGATAGCGGCCAGATCCCCGACGTCGTGGGCCGGGCCGCAAAGGCCTTCCAGTCCTGGCGTGAGCGCCCGGTCGCCGACCGTGCCCGGATGGTGCGGTGCGCCGGTGATCTCATGCTGGAGCGCAAAGACGCCCTAGCCGCCTTGCTTACCCAAGAGGTGGGCAAGCGCATCGGCGAGAGCGCCTGGGAGGTCGGGCTGGCCGCGAGCATCCTGCAGTACTACGGAGACCGCGGGCCTGAGTTCCTGAGGCCGGAGGCGACCTCCAGCCAGGCCGACCTGCCGTTCGGCGGAGTGAAGCGATCCGGGTTCGGCCGGGAGCTATCCCGGCTCGGCATATATGGGTTCACCAACCGCAAGCTCGTCCGGGCCTTCCCCATGGTCACCGCCTGACCCGATCCAGGTGCAACGGCCCCCGGCGCACCACTGAGACCACGAACAGAAGGCCAAGATGACGAACGATGACCTGCAAAGAGACGTCGCCGCGGAGCTTTTCTGGGATCCGAAGGTTGACAACGAAGAGATCACTGTATCGGCCGACAGTGGCACCGTGACACTGCGCGGCACGGTAGGCAGCTTCCGGCAGAAGCGGGAGGCGGGGAAGGCCGCCGAACGGGTGTACGGAGTCACCGGGGTACGCGATGAACTGCAGGTGCGACTCCTGGACAGGGACAAACGCGACGATGCCGAGCTGCGCGGTGACGTGCTGGAGGCGCTCATGCTTGACAGCCTCATACCTATGACCGTTGACGCGAAGGTCGCCGGCGGCTGCGTCACCCTGAGCGGCACCGCGGACTGGCAGTATCAGCGGGAGGAGGCCGAGTTCCTCACCGCGAGCGTGCCCGGCGTGCTCGGCATCGACGACGGCATCGCCCTGACCTCAGTGCCAAGTGGCCGCGACATCAGGAACGACATCAGCACATCATTCCGCCGCGACGCCAGGCTTGACGCGGATGAACTGTCCGTCGAGACAACCTCATATGGGCTGGTGATCCTTTCCGGGACAGTGCACTCCTGGGCCGAGCGCGACAATGCGGTGGCCACTGCATGGTCTGCACCGGGCGTCACCGAGGTCGACGACCGCATCCTGATCGAGTACCAAGGCCGGGCCGCGGGCGGAAAAGGAAAGCTGCCACCGATGGCGGGCTAGGCAGCGCATCAGCTTTCCCGGTGCCGGCCCCGTGGTGGCGCGAGAAACCGGCGTTGCCGGACGCCGCATCCGGGAGATGGCTGCTGCCCGTCGCAGAAGAATCCACTGCTGATCACGGCCATGGATCACCGGGAATCGTTCGGCCCGACTGCCGCGGCATCGTGGCGCGGGCACGACAAACCACGCAGGTCATGGCCCGGGAGGACCACGGCGCGCCCCGGCAGCGGGATATGTGCGCCGGGAACCATCCGGCCCGGCGGCTTCGTTACGCCCGGCCGATGGCAGGCCAGCGCGGCGGCCCTAGCGTCGGGACAAAACAGGAAAGGGACACCATGATTGCAGCCGCCATTCCCGAGGATCGTGCGCGGCGGGACCCCGGAGGACCCTGCATCGCCGACGAGCGCCAGGAACTCGACAACGCGCGCTTTGCCCGGACGGTATCGGCGGTCGCCGCCCTGCTCGCGGCGGCCGGGCTAGGTCCCGGCGGCATACTGGCGATCATGCTGCCGAACCGGGTCGAGCTGGTCACCAGCATGTTCGCCGCCTGGCGGCTCGGAGCCGCAGTGACCCCGATCAATCCGGCCCTGACGGCCCAGGAGGCCCGGTACCAGATCGATGACGCGGCCGCGACCCTGGTGATCGCGGACGGCGCATCGGCGCAGAAGCTACAGGACGGCGGCCAGAGGATCATCCCGGTGGAAGACGTGACGTCACCCGTCCCGGCCGGCGAGCCGCCCGCGATGTCCGCTGCGCCCGGCTCGCTGGCCCTGCTGATCTACACCAGCGGCACGACCGGCCGGCCCAAAGGCGTCATGCTGGACCACGCCAACATCGGCGCGACGGCGGAGCGCATCGTGGCCTGGTTCGACATGGACCACGACACCCGCTGCCTGTTGGTGTTGCCGCTGTTCCACGTCAACGGCCTCATGGTCAGCGTGGTGTCGCCGCTCCTGGCGGGCGGCTCGACCTTCATCGCCGGACGTTTCGATGCGGCTACCTTCTGGGGAACGGTCGAGCGGGCCAGGCCCACGTTCTTCTCGGCGGTACCGACCATCTACGCCCTGCTGGTGTCAGGGCCGGGCGGGCAGCCGGACGCCCGAGCCCTGCGCTTCGCCATCTGCGGCGCCGCGCCCATGCCACGCCAGCTCATCGACGAATTCGAGCAGCGGTATGGCGTGCCCGTCGTCGAAGGCTACGGCCTGTCCGAATGCACGGTGTGCTGCACACTCAACCCGTTGCACGGCGTGCGCAAGGCGGGCAGTGTCGGCCAGCCGCTGCCCGGCATCGACGTCGGGGTCGTCGACACGCAGGACGGGCTGCTGCCGACCGGGCAAGCAGGCGAAGTGGTCGTGCGCGGGCCGAACGTCATGCGAGGCTACCTGGGCAGGCCGGAGGAGACAGCCGAGGTGCTGCGCGGCGGCTGGCTGCACACCGGCGACGTCGGACTGTTCGACGAGGACGGGTACCTGACACTCGTAGACCGGGTCAAGGACCTGATCATCCGGGGCGGGGAGAACATCTACCCCAAGGAGATCGAGGATGTTCTCCATGCGCATCCCGCCGTGCTCGAGGCCGCAGTCGTCGGGCAGCCGGACCCGGTCTTCGGCGAGCAGCCCGTGGCGTTCGTGGCGCTCCGCCCCGGCCGCAGCGCCGGGCCCGATGACCTCATCGAGCACTGCCGGGGATCCCTGGCACGGTACAAGGTGCCACGCGCGGTCTACCTGGAGGAGGCGCTGCCCAAGAACCCGGTCGGCAAGATCGCCAAGCCGGTGCTCCGGGAACGCCTGAGAACCTGAGCAGCCTTTGAGCCACCGGAATCCGGATACATAACGAGGGAGCCCGCGGCGGAAGGAGCGCAGCGATGACGAACCTGGCCGGGATTGTGGACGAGGCGCGAGAGGCACGCGGCGAATTCCTGGCGCTGCGGCTGGGCGAGCAGGCGCTGACCTACTCCGAGCTCGCACAGGCCAGCGGCCAGGCCGCCGCGCTGCTCCGCGAGGCCGGGGTCCGGGCCCGGCGATCGGGCGGCGCTGATGATGCCGAACGTGCTGGCCTGTCCGGTGCTGTTCTACGGGATCCTCGCAGCGGGGGCCGTCGTGGTGCCGATGAACCCGCTGCTGAAGAGCCGGGAGGTCGCGTACTACCTCGGCGACTCGGGTGCCTCCGTGATCTTCACCTGGGATGCCGCGGGCGACGAGGCGGCCAAGGACGCGGCCGGCTCCGGCGCCCAGGTCCTCCGGGTGGCGGACCCTGGCGCGCAGACCCTGCCTGGCGGCCGCCCGCCGCTGGGGGTCTGGGCCGAGTGCGACGACGCGGTGATCTTGTACACCTCCGGAACGATGGGCCGTCCGAAGGGCGCGGAACTGACCCACGCGAACCCATACCGCAATGCCGAGGTGACCGCGACAACTTTGCTGACCGCGAGCCCGCAGGATGTGATCATGGGGTGCCTGCCGTTGTTTCACGTATTCGGCCTGACCTGAAGCCTGAACGCCTCGGTCATCGGCGGATCCTGCCTGACCCTGCTGCCCCGGTTCGACGCGAGCTGTCGCCCGGCGAGATCGCGATCCGCGGGCCCAACATGCTGAAAGGCTACTGGGGCAAGCCCGAGGCGACCGCCGAGGCTATCCCGGACGGCTGGTTCCGCACCGGCAACCTGGCTCGCACCGACGACGACGACGGGTACTTCTTCATCGTCGACCGGGAGAAGGAGCTGATCATCCGCGGCGGCTACAACGTGTACCCCCTGGGAGTCGAGGAGGCCCTGTACGAGCATCCGGCCGTGACCGGCGTCGCCGTCGTCGGGATCCCGCACAAGTCAATGGGCGAGGAGGTCGGCGCGGCGGTGGAGCTCAAGCCAGGTGCCCAGGCCACGCCCGAGGAGTTGCGGGCGTTCGCCAAGGAACGGGTCGCCGCGTACAAGTACCCGCGGCGTATCTGGCTGGTGGGCCAGCTAACGAAGGGCCCGACCGGCAAGATCTTGCGCCGCGAAGTCCGGCCGCCGTCGGCTGAGGACCGCGCGTGAGGCCGCCAGGCGGTAGCCGCCGCGCCGAGGACACGGCCGACGCGGCCCAGGCCGCGGTGCCACTTGACCTGCTGCTGTCCGACGCGGCCCTCGGCCAGCTGCGCTGGCTGCGGCCGAACGCGTCCCTGCTCCGGCTCGGGTTGAGGCTGGGCCGCCAACCACGGACGGTGGCCCGGCAGGCCGCGGCGCTCGCCGCCGAGCTCGGCAAGATCGCGGCCGGGCGCTCGGCCATCGCCCCCGCCCCGCGGGACCGGCGGTTCGCGGACCAGGCATGGACGAGCAGCCCGTTACTCCGCCGAATCGGGCAAGCCTACCTGGCCGTTGACGCGCTGGCCGAGTCCCTGCTCGCCGGCGCCGATCTGGACTGGCGCGACGCCGAGCGGGCCGGGTTCGTCGTGCGCAACCTCGCGGATGCGGCGGCACCGAGCAACAACCCGCTGATCAACCCGCTCACCTGGAAGGCACTGATCGACACCGGGGGCCTTAGCGCGGTGCGCGGGCTCCGCGCGCTGCTGTCCGACATGGCCACCGCACCGCGGATCCCCGCAATGGTGGCACCGGACGCGTTCGAGGTCGGCCGCGATCTCGCCGTCACGCCCGGCGCCGTGGTGCAGAGAACCGAAATCTGCGAGCTGATCCAATACCAGCCCGTCACGCCCCGGGTACGCCGGTTCCCGCTGGTGATTGTGCCGCCGATGATCAACAAGTTCTACATCTGCGACCTGGCGCCGGGCCGGAGCATGATCGAATACTTGGTGTCGCAGGGGCATCAGGTGTTCACGATCTCGTGGCGCAACCCCGATGCCCGGCATCGGGACTGGGGCCTGGACTCATACGGTCAGGCGGTCATCGATGCGCTCGACGCCGCGCGGGCCATCTGCCGGGCACCGAAGGCCAGCATCCTCGCGCTGTGCTCGGGCGGGATCGTGTCGTCAATGGCGGCCGCGCACCTGAGCCAGACCGGCCGCCTGGACGAGCTGGCCTCGCTGCACCTGGGCGTGACGGTCCTGGACCAGGCGGAGGAGGGCACCGTGGCGGCGCTGGCCGACGAGCGGGCCGCGGCGCTGGCCGTCGCCGCGTCGCGCACCCGCGGCTACCTCGACGGTGCCGCGCTGGCCGAGGTGTTCGCGTGGCTGCGGGCCAACGACCTGATCTGGAGCTACTGGGTCAACAACTACCTGCAGGGAAAGAAGCCGCCGCCGTTCGACATCCTGTACTGGAACGCCGACACGACCCGCATGCCGGCTGCGTTGCACCGGGACTTCATCCACCTCACCCTGGCCCGGGCGCTAGCCAAGCCGGCCGCGGCGACCATGCTCGGCTCGCCGGTCGACCTGTCCACGGTCGACGTGGACTCCTACCTGGTGGCCGGCATCGCGGATCACCTGTGCCCGTGGCAGTCCTGCTACCGGACCACCCAGCTGATCGGCGGTGATGCCCGGTTCGTGCTGTCCACCAGCGGGCATATCGCGTCGATGGTCAACCCGCCGGACAACCCGAAGGCCCGGTTCCAGGTGGCACCGAGCGCGCCGCCGGGCGGGGACACGGCGCGGCCGCAGAACCCCCCTGACCCGGCGGACTGGCTGCGCGCCGCCGAGACCCTGCCGGGCAGCTGGTGGCCGGACTACTCGTCGTGGCTGGCCGAGCGCGGCGGTGCCGAGCACAGCCCGCGCGCCAGGCTGGGCGGCCAGGGCTTCGAGCCGATGGAGTCCGCCCCAGGCCTGTACATCCTGGACCGGTAGCATGCGCGGCCGTCTCTTGTGCGAGCCTGTCAGTCAGCCAGCGCGGCTAGCCGTGGCGCCCGGGAGGTAGCAGAGCGGATGCCGATCAGCTTCCGGAGAGGTGCGGCGGCGGAGGTCACGCGCAGCATGGTGGTCGATGGCCAGCAGCTGCGCGTGGCCGTCCGGGCCAGGCGCACGGCGCGGTCCAGCGATGCGGCGCGCGTGCCGCTGTTGCTGGTCAACGGCATCGGCGCCAGCCTGGAGGTTCTGCAGCCATTCGTTGACGAGCTCGATCCGGCGCTGGAAGTCATCCGGTTCGACGTTCCCGGCGTCGGCGGGTCGCCGCTGCCGTCCCTGCCGTACCGGTTTACTGGCTTGTGCCGGCTGATCGCCCACCTGCTGGCCGCGCTCGGGCATGGCCAGGCCGACGTGCTCGGCATCTCCTGGGGCGGCGGGGTGGCGCAGCACTTCGCCTTGGTGCAGCGCAAGCATTGCCGACGGCTGGTACTGGTGAGCACGGCGACCGGTTCGCTGATGATCCCGGCCCGGCCGGCCGTGCTCGCCCGGATGGTGACCCCCCGGCGCTACCTGGACCGGCGCTACCTGAGGCAGGTCGCCGGTCACCTGTACGGCGGGTCGGCGCGCAGCCAGCCTGACCGGGTTAGCGAGATCATGCACGCGGAGACCCGGGTCGGGTCGCCGCAGGGCTACCTGTATCAGCTCGTGGCCGGCGCGGGCTGGACGAGCCTTCCGTTTCTGCCGCTGATCCGCCAGCCCACGCTGGTCCTGTCCGGCGACGACGACCCGCTGATTCCGCTGGCCAACGCCTGGATGATGCACGCACTGATTCCGCGCTCGCAGCTGCATGTGTACCACGGCGGCCATGCGGCCCTGGTCACCGAGGCAGCCGAGCTCGCGCCGGTGGTGGCGCGGTTCGTCACCACGGCCGCGCCCGCCCAGGTGCCCGGCAGTGGCAACCGGGCCGCTCAGGACGGCAGGTCGGGCTGGCTTCGCGGATCTGAGCAGGAGGACCCTCATGACAGCCGCTGACGCTGACTTCTACGATCTCGAGCAGCTCCTTGACGACACCGGCCGGGACGCGGTGCGGCGCACCCGGGAGTTTATGACCAGGGAGATCGAGCCGGTCATCAACCGGTACTGGACCCGCGAGGAGTTCCCGTACGACAAGATCCCGAGGTTGGCCGCGCTCGGCATCGCGGGCGTGGCCTACGAGGGCTACGGCTGTCCCGGCGGCGGCCCGATGCTGGATGGCATGATCGCGATGGAACTGGCCCGGGTCGACCCGTCGATATCCACGTTCATGGGCGTGCACAGCGGCCTGGCGATGGGCTCGATCTACCTGTGCGGGTCGGAGGAACAGAAACAGCGCTGGCTGCCGGCGATGGCCCGGATGGAGAAGATCGGCGCATTCGGGCTGACCGAGCCCGACGTCGGCTCCGGCGTGGCCGGCGGCCTGACCACCACCACGCGCCGCGACGGCGACGAGTGGATCCTCCACGGCCAGAAGAAATGGATCGGGAACGCCACGTTCGCGGACTACATCATCATCTGGGCGCGTGATCTGGGGGACGGGCAGGTCAAGGGTTTTGTTGTGGAGAAGGGCACGCCCGGCCTGTCCACCGCCAAGATGAAGAACAAGATCGCGCTGCGCGTCGTGCAGAACTCCTACGTCACGCTGGATAACGTGCGCGTGCCCGAATCTCACCGGCTGCAGAACGCTGACTCGTTCCGGCAGACCGCCAAGGTGCTGCGGCTTACCCGGGCCGGCGTGGCCTGGCAGGCCGTCGGCTGTGCCCGGGGCGCATATGAGCATGCGCTCGCCTACGCCAGACAAAGGCAGCAGTTCGGCAAGCCAATCGGCGCATTCCAGCTAGTCCAGGACCTGCTGGTGCGGATGCTCGCAAATGTGACCGCGTCGGCCTGCCTGTGCGCCCGGCTGGCTCAGCTGCAGGCCGCGGGGAATGCGAGTGATGAGCGTTCTGCGCTGGCCAAGGCGTTCTGCACGGCCCGGATGAGAGAAACCGTCGGCTATGCCCGGGAGGTGCTGGGCGGCAACGGCATCCTGCTGGAGAACCAGGTCGGCCGGTTCGTCGCCGACGCCGAGGCCATCTACTCCTACGAAGGCACCCGCGAGATCAACACCCTGGTCGTCGGCCGCGCGATCACGGGCCTCAGCGCCTTCGTCTGAGCCATCCGCCCGGCTGAGGCGAGACCACGCGCTCGGCAATCGGGCCATTGGTCTCAGATATTGGCCAGGGATGCCGGCGGCGGGATGCACTGCTCTCAACACTGACATTGGCCGACCGGAAGATCACATCATGAGCGCTAGCTCGGCCGAAGAACCCGAGCATGCCTCCGGCGCCGCTACGACCAGCGCGCCAACCCGGAGCGCGCGTCTTCGGGCCGCTGCGACCGCGCGCGGAGTGCCGCTGCCGGCAATCGTCACCGCGGTCGGGGTGGTGGTCCTCGTCTACCTGGCGGGCAAGCTCGCCTACCGGCTGCGGGACGTCATCCTCCTCATCCTGGTTGCGGGATTCCTCACGCTGATCCTCAACCCCCTGGTGCTTTACGTGCAGCGGCGGATCCCGCGGCGCGGCTGGGCCGTGGCGATCGTGGCGGCCTGCGCCGCCCTGGTGCTCCTGGGCCTGATGGCAGCATTCGGCTACCCACTGGTTAACGGGCTGACTCACCTGGCGCACCGGCTGCCGCTGTACGTCCGGGACGCGGCGGATGGACACGGCTGGATCGGCCACCTGGCCCGCCGCCTTCACCTGGCCGCCTGGGCGGGGCGGAACGCCCCGAAGCTGCAAAGCATTGGGGCGCACCTGGCCAGGCCAGCCCTAGCCTTCGGCAAAGGCGCGGCGTCCATGTTGGCGACACTGGCCACTGTGGCCGCGCTGGTGGTGCTCCTTCTGCTAGAGGGTCCGAAGATACGGCGGGGGCTGCTGGGCCTGATGTCCCCGGACCGGGCGGTCCGTTATGCGCAGGTAGCGGCAAAGATCAACCGGTCTGTGACCGGTTATGTGCTCGGCGACCTCCTCACCTCGCTGATCGCGGGCGTCGTGGTCTTCATCGCCCTGATCGTCGTCGGGGTGCCTTTCCCGTTCCTGTGGGCGCTCTGGGTGGCCTTGGTCGACTTCCTGCCCATGATCGGCGGCGCGCTGGCAGGCATTCCCACCGTGCTGTTCGCCATGGGGCATTCGCTCACGGCAGGCATCGTCACGGCGGCCGTGTTCATCGGCTATCAGCAGCTGGAGAACCACGTGCTGAACCCGGTGATCATGAGCCAGACGGTGCAGATCAATCCGCTGCTTGTGCTGCTGTCCGTCCTGATCGGCTCGTCGATCGGCAATTGGCTCGGCGGCATCTTCGGCGGCTTCGTCGCGGCGTTGCTATCCATCCCATGTGCCGCCGCTCTGCAGGTCATCGTCAGGGAGCTATGGCAGGCCACCGCGCCGGGCGGACCGCTCGGCGCCGAGCCCGGGCCCGGCATTCAGGACCGCCCGGCCGAATATCCGGCCGACGCCCCCACTCCCGATGAGCTTCACGTGGGCAGTGAGGAGGACCGACCAGCATGAAATCGTCGCGGCGAGCCAGATCACGGTCAGGCCCAATCTGAGCCGCTCGCAAGCCGTCCGGCTGCCTCTCAGCCCGGCCGCGGTCACCACTGTCTTTGTGCCACGGAGCCCTTGATCATCACCAGGTTTGTGCTCCGGAGCCCTTGGTCATCGTTGTCGAAGCTGAACAGAATGTCAGCTAACAGGGTGCCGTGACAGCGTGGGCGAAGGTCAGCTGTCACGCGGGCTGGATGACAAAGGTGGCGAGAGTGGTGCAGCAGGCCGACGCGGAGGCAGGACCGATCGTGTTGCCCAGTTCCGGCTGCGCGGCTCCGCAGGGTATCGAGCTGCGGCATCTGCGCTACTTCGTGGCCGTCGCCGACGCCGGTACCTTCACGCACGCGGCAGCGTGCATGTATGTCGCGCAACCGACCCTGAGCCAGCAGATCCGGCGCCTGGAGGAGATGGTCGGCACGCCGCTGTTGCAGCGCCGGCGCGAGGGCGTGCGTCTGACCGAAGCCGGCAGCGTGCTGCTGGAGGAGTCCCGGGCCGTCTTGTCACTGATCAATCACGGAATGAGCCGCACCCGGCAAGCGGCAGGTCTGGGGCGGCCGCATCTGCGCTTCGTCGTGCCGCCGGATCTGCCAGAGACCCTCGCGGTGGAAGCCGCCTCACGGCTGCGGTCTACTGCCGCCGCGGCCGATGTCGACATCGAATGGGTGGAGACACCGCTCGACGCGCACTTCTCGCCGATCTGCCAGCGGCGGGCCGATGCCGGCGTGGGCTGGCTCAGCCCCGCGGGTGACGCTTTGCCGGCCTCCCTTGACGCCATGGACCTCGGAGAATTCGAGCCCGTGGTATGGGTTCCCTCCCGGCACCGGGCGGCATACCGTCGCACCATCGACCTCGCCGAGCTGGCCTGCCTGGACATTGTTCATGGGCCGCGCCGCGCCAGTGCCGGGAGATATGACGCTTGGCTGGCGGTCCTGCGGACCGAGGATCCGCGTTTTGACTTCGTCGACCCGCCGTTCCGGAATTCGCTGCCGATGACCCTCGCCTTCGCGGCCACCGGGAGCCGGCCAACCGCCGTGTTGACTGGCCCGCACCATCGTGTTCGGGCCGGGTTCGGACCGACGCGGCCAGGCCTTGCGGGCACCGGCACCCATGGCATGGTTCCCGTGCGCGTCCACCACCGTCCACTGGTCGCGATGGCGGGTCTGGTGTGGAGCGGCAACCTGCCGCGCCAGCTTCAGCAGGTGCTCTTCGACACCGCTGATGGCATCACTGGTGACTGACGGCTCTCGCCAGCGGCGG
>Ga0335078_10003668_pt1 | contig 22843 bp, 22 predicted proteins | sample Lox_Sample_32_FD_206711 | JGI IMG/M metagenome (GOLD analysis project Ga0335078, IMG submission 206711) | Soil microbial communities from Loxahatchee National Wildlife Refuge, Florida, United States - Lox_Sample_3.2 | ecosystem: Environmental > Terrestrial > Soil > Wetlands | place: USA... | reverse complement strand
GCTCGCTTACGATCGGACTACTCTGCTGGCTATGCATTGGACGCTACACACGCGCCGCATGTCACGATGCTGCAGCGCTACGTAAGAGCGAAAGACGTGGACGCAGTAACGACAGCGCTCACGAAAGTCTTCGCCAGCGAACGACCCACGGAATTGCAACTGACGGCGAAGGGATACGAATACACGGTTTGGTCGGGAGTAGCCGTCACGATTTTTGTCGTCGAGCGCACCCCGGAGTTGATGCGCCTGCAGCAGAAGGTAAGTGACGCTGTGGAACCATTTTCCGTGAGCGGCGGAAACGCTGCGGCTTTTATCGATACTCCGAGCAACTCTGAAATCGTTGGTTACGTCGAGCAATTCGTTCCCAAGTCCAGCGGGGAGCACTATTTCCCTCACGTAACGTTGGGCGTCGCACATGAAGATTTTGTGAAGCAATTGAAAGCCGCGCCATTCGCAGCCTTCAGCTTTGGGGTAAAAGGAGTCGGTATGTATCAACTTGGAAACTTTGGCACCGCGTCGAAGAAGATTTGGGAGTATCAGGCACAGCCGTTAGCCTCTTGGAACGATGGCACGACGAAACAATCCATCGTCGATTTCGTCCGTCGCGTCACGACCGAGGGCAGTTCGGACTTCGTTCCGGTGCCGGAACGCATCGCTACGTTCGACAACGATGGCACGCTCTGGTGTGAGCAGCCGCTGCCGGTTCAGCTTTACTTCGTGCTCGATCGCGTGAAGGCGCTCGCGCCGCAGCACCCTGAGTGGAAAACTACTGAACCGTTCGCCTCGGTGCTCAATCGCGATTTGAAAGGGGTGGCGGCGGGCGGTGAACACGCGCTCCTCGAAATCATCATGGCCACTCATGCGGGGATGACGACTGTGGAATTCGAGCAGATCGTCAAGGACTGGATCGCTACTGCGAAACATCCCAAGACCGGCAAGCTGTTTACCGAAATGACGTATCAGCCGATGCACGAACTACTCACCTACTTACGAGCAAACGGCTTCAAGACGTTTATCGTCTCCGGTGGCGGCGTGGAGTTCATGCGTCCGTGGGCCGAGCAGACTTATGGCATCCCACCGGAACAGGTTGTTGGCAGCACAATTAAGACGAAGTTTGAGTTGCGCGATGGCAAGGCCGTACTCGTGCGTTTGCCAGAAGTGAACTTCAATGACGACAAAGCCGGTAAGGCGATCAGTATCAACCAGCACATCGGACGCCGGCCCATCATGGCCTTCGGCAATTCCGACGGCGACCGGGAGATGTTGGAGTACACCCAGGGCGGCGGCGGCGCGCGTTTCGAGCTTCTGGTTTTGCACGACGATGCCGCGCGAGAAACAGCCTACGGTCCAGCAAACGGACTACCGCGCGTCGCACTGGGCTCCTTCACGCAGGCGCTTTACGATCAGGCGCAGAAGGACGGTTGGACGGTTGTGAGCATGAAGAATGACTGGAAACGCGTTTTCGCATCCGAAGAAGTAAACCAGGCCGTTCGTCGAGAATCAGCACCCGACACTGTTCAGACAGAGTCCAAACCGATCGGCCTCGCTGCCAAGTGAAAAACTGGCATTTTTGCCGATTCAGAAGGGAGACAAACAATGCCTGCGGCGAGGGTCCAATTTCAAATTGACGACGTGACCCGGCGCCCGGCATCGGGATCGATGCGTTTCCTGCTCGGGGCCGCTTGCATCGTGATTATATCCGCGGGTATCAAAGCTGCATCCGATATCCTCTCGCTCATTTTGCTTGCCCTTCTTCTCGCCTACTGCGCGCTTCCTATCGTGAAGTGGATGATGCACCAATTCCATTTGCGCAAAACCGTAGCTTTGGCGCTTCCGGTCGGCCTGCTGGGTGCATTGGCAGTGGTCATTGTTGTGCTGCTGTACAAAAACGTCGCAAGCGTGCAAGAGAAACTCCCGATCTATGAGCAGCGCTCGCGTGACTTATACCAGAATGTTGCGGTTTTCTTGAATGCTCACAGCATCGATAGCACCAGCTTGTCGGCTACGAAGGTGTCTACGTCCAGTGAGATTGTCAAGCTCGCAGACCTGATCCTGCCGGAGGCGAGCCGCATTTTCTCGGACGGCCTGGCGGTCGTGCTGCTGGGAGGAATTCTTCTCTCGATGATAGCGGAAGAAACGAAGAGAGCGAACCACCGGTCGATCTTGACTCAAGTCCAGAGTGATGTCGCCCATTATATTGGCGCCTCCGCCAAGACTGGAATGCTGACGGCGCTGGCGAACCTGGTACTGTTGGTGGCCTTTGGCGTGGATTTCCCGCTGGTTTGCTGCGTTCTGTATTTCTTCTTGCAGTTTGTTCCCAGCGTCGGCTTCCTTCTCGCGCTGACGCTGCCGAGTTATCTGGCGCTCCTGATGCTGGGCTGGAAGAAAGCTTTACTGGTCGTGGGAGGTTTGGTGCTGACCGAACTGGTGTCGGAATATGCAATTACTCCGATGGTTCTAAAAAAGAGCGGTGTGAGAGTCTCGTCCATGGAGAAGACGATCTCCCTGCTGTGGTGGGTGTTTCTGCTTGGCCCGGTGGGCGGCATTCTGGCGATTCCGTTGACGTTGGCAATGAAGAGGTTCATTCCGGACTTCTTCGTCTTTGAGAGAAGCTCTGCGGCGGCGCCCTCAGGATGACCAGGGAATCATCCCAGGCTGATTGGGGACAAGACGCGGGAGAGAAACCCGGAATAGACAAAAGGGACATGCTCGAGCTCCGATCGAATTCGGTTCAGCGTGGATGGAGACGGACTGTATCGACAGCTTGAGTTTGAGAGGAGTGTGTCATGATGCGAAATCTTGGAGTGACGGTCATCCTGATCGTATTGATTGCCGCAGCTACGGCACCCTGCCGTGCTCAGACAAATGCTGAACTCGTCAACTATCTCCAACGGGACGTCAAGTTGAGTCAAGACCAGATCGCAGCCCTGGGCAAGGGGGAAGCTGTGGCTAAGAATCTGGACTCCCGCATTCCTGATGAAGTTTTCTTATTCGGCGTGGTTTACGTCAACGCAACTCCGCAGAGTTATGTCAAGGCCGCTTATGACTTCGACCACCTTCGCAAAATGCCGAACTATCTTGCCCTCGAACAGTTCAGCAATCCGCCACAACTCTCGGACCTGAAGGGTTTCGCGTTGGACAGCCAAGATATAAAGGAGCTCAAGGACTGCAAACCCGAGCACTGTAACCTTCAGATTCCCGCCAGCACCATTGCAGACGTTCATCAAACCATTAATTGGTCGGCTCCCGATGCTGAACAACAAGTAAATCAAATGGCCCAAAAGAAAGCATTAGAGCACCTTCTGGCCTACCAACAAAAAGGGAATCAGGCCCTGGGGGTATTCAATGACAAGCACGACCCGACCGAAGCGCCGGAACAGTTTAAGTACATGCTCAGCTACGCCAAAGTTCTCCCAAAAGCGCTGCCGGATTATTACAACTACCTTCTCGACTACCCCAATGGCAAGCCCGCCAATGTGGAGGATATGTTTTATTGGGAAAAGGTGAAATTCGGTCTAAAGCCCACGCTGCGTATGGTGCAGGTTGTAACCATGCAGGGAAACAATCCGCATGAACCAGCCTACATAATCGGTGAAAAACAAATTTATTCCAGCCACTACTTCGAGACGGCCCTGGACCTTACCTATTGCATCCGCAGCGACGATCCAAAACAGCCGGGCTTTTACCTCATCATGATCATGGGATCGGAACAGGCGGGGCTGACTGGCTTCAAGGGCTCGATTGTCCGTAGCCACGCGGTGGGACGAGGGGTTTCCAACTTGCAAAAATCGTTGACCACGATCAAGAGCGCTTTAGAGAATCAATAAGTTCCGCGGAGCGGCGAGCGCCCACAAATGCAAGAGTTGCTGCCTCGACTGGCAAGAAGATCCGATGCAAATTGAGGCAAATTTGATTGTGTCGATTTTCAGCGACGTCAAACGACTATCTCTTGGAAGAAGGAGGTGAAGATGTTCGGCGCAACACAAATCTCCAACCAAGAAACCATGCAATATGCGAACGAGATAGATTTTTGTCGGATTTTCGTGGAGGAAATGGACAGCTTGTACCTACTTTCATTATTGCTGACCGGTGAGCATTCCCTGGCTGAGAAGTGTTTTGTTCAGGGCTTGGAGGACTCGCGAACAGGCAAGCCTGTTTTCAAGGATTGGGCGCGATCCTGGGTTCGAAGGACGATTATTCAAAGAGCAATCCAAATGAGCCGGCCACGTCCCACACACAACCGCACCTCGAGTCCTACATCAGACTATGTCTCGATGCATGCCACGACAGAGCCAGCGGAGATCGCCAACATTGTTGGGCTCCAGCAATTTGAGCGCTTCGTCTTCGTGATGTCAGTGCTTGAGCGCTATTCCTATCAGGAGTGCTCGCTTCTTCTGGACTGTACCCGGAGCGATGTGATGGCCGCGCGAACTGGAGCGCTGCAGCAGATCGCAAGCGCGGCGGAGCTTCCCCGGAAAGCAGTAAGTATCAATTCGGATCAGAAAGCGTTATCAGACAGGCCTGCATCCTTATTCCAGCCTGAGGCCGTCCGGGGCGGGGAATCTGGACTTCCTCGGAAAGTATCGAGGCATACGGGAATTCGACAGGCTTGACCAAGAGCGACTCGCGTGCACACGGCGTCAAAGCCCAAATCCCAGCTGCGCCATGAACACCAGCGGGTTAGCTCTTAACTAATGCTGCTTGCCCTTCGGCGGTTGCCGGAATCGTCTTCGCTTTATACAGCTTCGGAGCCAACGCAGTCACGATTCCGCTGACGATCAAGTAAAGAAGAACGGCTGGCGCGGCCAGCTTCTGTTCCGGAAAATTGGCATGCGCAATCGCCAACGCCAGGGCCGGATGGCGGGAAGCAGTTGCCAGGGCAAGCACAGAGCGGTCCTCGGGGTCAGGCCCGCCAAAGAAATGGCCGACGATGTAGCCAATCAGTGCGAAAACAGCAAAGCTGAGAAAGGGTACCGTCTCCAACTAACGACAGAATGGTCCGCATCGAAACAAAAAGCACCGGTAGTACGCCTAAGATCAGGAGCACGCCGACGACCTTGCCAACGAATTGTGCTACACGATCAGCGAACGACAATGCAACGGCGCGCAGCACGATCCCAATCAACAGCGGTGCCAATACGGTTGAAAAAACTATGGTGGCAACCTTCAGAGCCGACATGTACAACGGCACGCCCGTAACTCTCTCAAACGTCTCCATAGCGATCGGTATCGCAACAAATGCGAGCAAGACCGTCGCCACCAGAAGGCCGATCGTATACTTTCGTTGCCGCCAGCCTTGAGTGCTTTCTTTGGAAACATGGGTGGAACCGGAGAAAGCGAAAGGGCAACCAGGGCGATCTTCACGGCTGGGTGTAGGTGTAGTCGTCAGGACTAGGAGCAAGGCAAGCGCGGGCATGACCACGCTCATGGAGAAGAACCCACGAATCAGGAGCCGGGGACGTCGGAACAGAAACGTTGCACCGGCAAACGTCGCTTGCAACCCCATCGCGAACACAGTGAGGAAAATACTTGCCTTCAAGACGAGCAGAATAAGAGATTGTAGGTTCACGGTCAGACTCCTTGGGCGCGGGTTCCGCCCGACGCGTACACTCGCACGCGGCTTGTTCCTCTTTGAATTACGAACCGGCCACTGCTGGCAGAGCCAATAGAGGCCCGCTAACGTGCTTCACTTTGAGATCAACACTTACCTCAACGCGATCAGCAATCTTGACCAGCGGAATTCCTTTATTCATGCCATAGTCTTTGCGGTCGAAGGCCATTGTGCCCGAAATCGTGCCCGAGCCCTTCCCGTCGCGGGAGATTGTGAAAATGAGTTTCTCCTTCTTAGTGACCCCACGAATCGTAAAATCGCCGTCAAACTCAAAAGTGTCAGGTCCGGTCTGAGTCAGTTTTGTTGATTGATATGTGATCGTCGGATCCTCTTCGACATCGAAGAAATCTTTGCTCTTCAGCTTGCCGTCTTTCGTGCCGCTTCCCGTGTTCACACTGTCCGCCTGAATTGTGATCGTTAAAACGCCGGTCGTGAAATCGGTCGACGTAAAGATCAGGTTGGAGTTCCACTTGGAGAAGGTACCCTCGAGTTTTACCGACGCTTTTACAGAAAAATTTATCGAACTGCCCTCAGCATTAATCACGAACGTAGGAACTTGTTCGGGTGCCTGAGCTTGCGCTATGGAAAGAAACACGGCGAGAACCAAGAGCACGAGAGTTCCCGGTCGCACAAGCCGTGGCGCATTAGCTATAGCTGGTTCAGGCTTCATAATCGGTTATCCGTCGTGATTTCAAGTCTCACAATCCTGCCGACCATTGTTGGCGAGTGCAAAGTTTCCGGCGCCCACTTACATTTCAGATTCTCGATCTGACTGAGTATTTAAATCATGCAATCCGTTCGCCACATCGAACGAACTCCTAACCCTTTGAAACCGGAGTCGTTTTGTTAGCAGAGAGACTGACTTGTCGGACTCAGACACGATATTTCGGAGTTCCCCCGAAATGTCGTAGAGCAGTCGTGCTTGTCGACCTCATCGACGCCTACAACCGCGTCTTTTTTCAATAGATTGCGAGCATCGAGGAGTCGTTGAGTTCGGTGCTCGATTTGCACAACGATCAAGGTATCGAGCACGGGGAATTCAGACCATCTGGTTAGGCGCTGTTGCTGTGTCCAAACCCCCAAAAAGAAGATGAATCATATTCCTAGCACGGATCGCGTTACCCCGTTACCGAATTGGTTGAGAGTACTGCGCGCGATTGGAATCACTATTGTGCGGGTTGTCCTCGCGCTCCTCACTCTGTGGGCAGTGGCAGCCCTCTACGTCGATGTTCGGGTTGCGGCGTTACGTATTCCGCTAACTCTAATCTACGTTCTCGTCGCTATCACGATTTTCATCAACCGCAGGCGATTTCGTTGGGCTGCGGTCGCGTATCTTTTGGGCTTTTTTATTGTGCTCGCGTGGTGGCTCACGCTGAAACCCTCGAACGATGGCAAGTGGCAACCCGACGTTGATCGAACCGCATGGGCTGAAATCGAGGGAGATCAGGTCACGATTCACAATCTGCGCAACTGCGACTATCGCACCGAAACGGATTATGCGGACTGCTGGGGCGACCGGACGCTCTACCTCTCACAGATCCGGGCCGCCGACTTATTCCTGACAAACTGGGGGATACCCTTTGCGAGCCACCCGATTATCAGCTTTCAATTCGGGGACAACGAGCACGTCGCATTCTCCATCGAGGCACGTTACAAAGTTGGCCAGGACTACTCGACAGTTCTCGGATGTTTTCGCGAATACGAGCTGATTTTTGTCACGGCTGATGAGCGCGACTTAATTCGGCTGCGCACTAACTACCGTAAAGGCGAAGAAGTGTCCATGTACCGGTTTCAAGCAACCCCGGAAGTAGCAAGAGCGATGTTCCACACCTATGTCGCCTACCTGAATACATTGAAAGATCACCCCGATTGGTACAACGAGGTGACGAGAAACTGTACAACTGCGATCGACAGCCAGCTTGGTGCGGACCTGCGCAATCAGCAGCCGTGGAACTATCAAGTCCTATTGAACGGCACGCTGGATAAGTTGCTATACGACCGGGGAAGACTGGTTACTGGCGGGCTTCCATTTCCAGAGTTGAAGCAACGTGAGCATATCAACGCTGCAGCAAAAGCAGCAGATCACTCGCCAGATTTCTCCGCGTTGATTCGAGCTGGTCGGGTCGGATTCTGAGAGTTGTTCGCGATGGAAGAAACACGAGGTCGCCATGAATCGTATCTGGGCATTTGAAAGCACTCGACGCCGTCTATATTTCCGATCATGTAGGGTCGGGCTTGCACTCCTCGCCATAATGGGGTTTCCGTTCATCCTTGTTGCCCAGGGGGGACCACAAAGTCCCAAGCGGCCGACTATCGGGGTCGCGCTCGAGGGGGGCGGTGCGCTAGGACTGGCCCACATCGGAGTGCTCCGGTGGTTTGAGCAGCACCATATTCCCATTGACTACCTCTCCGGAAACAGTATGGGCGCCCTCGTGGGAGGCTTGTACGCGACGGGCAAGAGCCCAGATGAACTCGAAAGGCTTGTCAAGCAAATGGACTGGCCCCTCGTCATCGCTGGCGGGACTCCCTACCAAGACCTCTCATACCGCCGCAAGGAAGATGAACGCGCAGTTCAAAACGACTTGGTCATAGGTTTTAAACATGGGGTGACCCTCCCATCTGGATTGAGTGCAGGACACCAAATCGACATGGTCATTGACAGGGAAACGCTGGGCTATTCTTCGGTGAAATCGTTCGACGACCTGCCGATCCCCTTCCGCTGCGTTTCCACCGAGCTGATTTCCGGAAAACCACATGTGTTTTCTACTGGTCCGATTGGTCTTGCCATGCGCTCCTCCATGTCCCTGCCCGCAATCTTCGCTCCAGTCCGCGATGGAGACCGCGTGTATGTGGATGGTGCCTTAGTGGACAACCTGCCCACGGATCTCGCGCGGGAGATGGGGCCGGATGTGGTCATCGCGATTCATCTCCAGGTCACTCCCGCAACTGCGGACGAAATCCAATCTCTCTTTGGTGTACTCAGCCAGGCAATCACTGTCGGCACCGCGGCCACCGAAGTCCGGGGAATGGAGGCGGCTGACATCGTTGTCAAAGTGGATGTTCAAAAATTCACCAGCTTGGAATTCGAAAAGGCGGACGCACTCATTCAGCAGGGCATGAGGGCTGCAGAGGAGAAGGCCAAAATCTTGCTGCCTTATGCTCTTGATGAGGCCGCGTGGAACGAATACCTGGCTCAGCGCGATGCGCGTAAGAAAGGACCCGCGGGCATTCCACAATTTGTACAAGTGGAGGGAACCACTCCCGATGCGGAGAAAAAAATCCAGACCTTTCTCCAGCCTGTGGTTGGCAAGCCGATCGACACGCCAAAGCTGGAACAGTATCTGACCCGCTTAACCGGAGTGGGCAGATTCGACAGCGCTTCCTATTACCTGATCCAGAATGATGGCGAACTCGGCCTGCTGGTTACGGTTCACGAGAAAAATTATGCGCCGCCTGTTCTGCAACCTGTCGTTGATCTGAATGGCGCTGAGCCCGACAACGTCACCTTCGCGATAGGAGGACGTTTGACGTTCCTCGACGTCGCGGGGTATGGAGGGGAATTACGCACAGATTTTAGTTTCGGAAACACCTACGGGATTTCCACCGAGTTCTACAAAAGATTTAGCCAAACCTCCCGGTGGTTCTTCGCGCCACAGGTGAGGGCAAGTGAGTCCACGCAATGGATCTATTCCTACCAGAACCCGCAGGCGGACTACCGTCTCGGGAGGGCAGCAGTTGGGCTTGACTTCGGTTACGCGCTGAGCCGGTTCAGCGAAGTCCGCGCAGGCTATGAAATCGGATACCTGAACGCGAACTTGAAGTTCGGCACTCCGCTATTCAGTTCGGTCAAAGGGGGAGTCGAAGCCTGGCGATTTCGCCTCCTCACCGACCACCGGGACGCTCCAATCATTCCACGAAGCGGTTATTTGGGCGAGTTGAATTTCCACTGGTTTGATGCGAGCCCGGGCGCACCCTCCGCGTTTCCAACTCTGGAGCTGAAAACCGAGTTTTTCAAAACCGTGTCCAAGCCAGGTTCTGTTTTCCTGTGGGCTCAGGGCGGGTCGACCATTGGCTACGACCACACCGGCATTCCGCAATACTTTCTCGGAGGGCAAGGCGGGTTGCTTGCCTACGGTACGAACGAGGTGCGCGGAGATCAGTATTATCTCTTCCGCACCGGATACCTCCACAGGCTCGCGTATCTCCCACCCTTCATCGGCGAGGGCCTATACGCGGTCACGTTCTATGAGGTTGGAAAAATGTTCAACGCACCCGGCGTGAGCAAACTTCCTACCGACGGCGCGGCCGGAGTGATCGCAAAGACTGCGATTGGCCCCCTGTTCGTGGGCGGAAGCGTTGGTGACACGGGTCATGCCACGTGGTTCTTCGCTCTGGGCCGCGTGTTTTAGCCGGTTGGCAGCTCGAACAAGGCAATGCTCACCAATATCAACGGCAGATCAATTCGCGCCAAGCGCCTCAGGACTTGCGTATCCAAGCGATCGTCGTTCCGGCAACTTTCCGACTTTACACGGTTGACAAAACCAAGTTGCCGAGTCCGCCGGCAGCAAGGCCGCGTCGCCTAGAAGACATATTGGATTCGCGTCTGGAAAATCGTGGTATAGCCGTTGAGCCCTTTGCGGTCGAGGTTGACCAAGCCGCCGTCCACTGCCAGTTTCCATCTGCGGTTGAGGAACCAGTTCAAATCGAGAGTTCCCTTATTCATCAAACCTCCACGGATCGACTTGTCGTTCAAGTCGAGGCGTGAGTAGCGGGCCGTCAGTTCTACCGCTCCCCAGCGGCGATTCGGGATGGGGCGCCGTGCGAAGCCGACATTGCGATCGTACGGCCGGTGCTCTCCGGTAAAAAACACCGAGCCGGTAACGTAGAATCCGTAGAACGAAGGATTGGCGACTTGAGTTGCATTCACCTGGGATCGAACATACTCAGTTAGGACCGAATAGCGATCGCGCGTCCAAAGGCCTTCGAGCGCAAACTCTTTCTGATTGGAGGCGGGAATGTTACCGGTGTCGACGTAGTAGCTCGACACGTTCGATTCAGCTCTACCCCGCAGGCGGACGGCGCCGTTGTTCGCTCCAGAGTAGCGGGTACTTGCGCCTATGTGCAGATACCTGGAACCGTCGTCGTTGATCGAAATCAGCCCTGTCACTCGACTCGCGAAGTCATTTCCGGTATCGTTGAAAACTGTCTTTAGCACCCACCACTGATTGAACCAACCGCTCGTATATGTCATTCGCTTCTTGAAGGCGGTGTTGCTCAATTGGAGGCCCACATTCCGGGAAGTGAAGAACGGATTCAACACGCGCTCGATCTGGGGGAGAAATGTGGCGTCACCCACTATTTCGTAGACGAACGGTTCCTTGGTCTTGCCGAAGGTTAACGCTCCCAAGGGCCCTGGCGCCGTGATGATTAAGTCGGTAAAGCTCCAATCCTTCTTGCCATTTTCGTGAGCCTTAGGACCATTCCAGCCGTAAGCCGCGTAGTAATGCGTTTGGTATACCTCAGGCCCGATAGTTCCCAAAAGGATGATCCCATTGATCGTTCTGGCGCCCAACCTGGGTAATGCTGTTCGAGTCCTGCTTGAAGTGGTTGTAGTCGACAAGTCCGACAAACCCTAGTGTTGTCGAAAAATATTTCCCCCGATAGTGGGGCAGGCGTGCCAGCTTTCTCGGGATGTCTGGAGTACCGAATGATTTCTTCTTCACCGCTTCAGAATCCTGCGAGCTGACCTGCTGTCCTTTAGAGAGCGATGCTGCTTTCGATTCTGGCTGCGGCAGATTTGGGTCCGTACCGCCAGCGTGGATTGAGTCCGGCTCCTGCGCCATCGCGGCTCCTGCGCTCAGCAGGAGAAGCCAAAACGTCACATGAGCTAGCAGAATTCTCATGGCCGATGTTTCCCCGTCACCTCACAGATCCGTGCTCGTCATTCCAATCGTTCCTTGAATTTCAAACATCAAGCACCGATAGTTTTGTGCGAGCAGCCGAGTAGGGGCACCCTGAGTCTTATGGACTGCGTCGATCGCCGGTTGCAGGTTTTGGACGAGTTGGGCTTCGATTCAGATGAGGATCCTTGGTGCGTATCGCCACTTCGAACTGCCTATCGAACTCCTTTCGATGTTTGCATTATGACCTATCGCGGTCACTTCACGTTCTAGAAGTCCGGCAAAATCCACGTCTGGTCGAACTTGGCTTCGCTGGGGTATAGGTCACCAGGCTCGGTGGGGCCGTTACTCACTGTACTTATCCGCCGTGGCTCGATCTTGCGCTGCCCATCGAACTAATTTCGGAACCAGCTCACGGCTAAACATTCTTCCCGCAATAGTCAATGCGGCCGGAGTCACAGCGGTCCGGTATTCTCCGAATCCGCTTTCTTGCAAGCTGTGCCCGCAAAAGTACTTGAGGTTTGCGGTTCGTTGTGACCTTCTCTCCAACTCCAACGCGATTGCGTTTCAGTCGGGCGCCCGTTTTGACATTCGCATTTGTTGCTTCATGCGAATGCTACTCAAATCAGTGAGTTCTAACGAACACTGACTACTCCGCGTCCTCCTGACTCTCGTCGGCGGAAACCTTAGTCCACGTTTTATCCGGATTGAAGGTGGTCATCGCCTTCGCTAATTCTGCCGTGTTTGGACCCAGATCCTTTTCGTAGATGACGCCATTCTGGTCGATGAGGAATGTCATTACGCCGGAACTGCGATAGTCAGCGGGGTAGGCGACAAAAGCGTATCCGCCCGTCATTTCTCCGCTCACGATATAGCTCTTCGCGCCGCCCTTGGCGTTTGCACCTTGCGCAGTGAGCATGCGAAAGAAATATCCGTAAAAGGGCTCGGGCTGATCACTCTTGCTGTAACCTTTAGCTGCGGCGTAAGCGACGAGCGGTCCAATGGGACTCTCGGGCTGCCCTTCCGCGGCCTTCCAGTAAAGACCATCCTGTTTGTCATCGCTGCTCACCCACTTGTCCGTGTATCGTGAGAAACGGTCGTGGTAATCCAGTTGTGCCTCTGCCAGCGCATTCATCACGCGCATAGCGGCGTACTCGTTCTTGCCGATGCGACGGAACAGAATTTCCTGCTTTCCGGAAATCGTGTCGAAGTACCACTTGCCATCCGCCTGCTTCAGAGGAATAGGGAATGGCCAATTATCCGCACCTATGTAGAGAACACGGCTACCGTCCGTGTCTTTGCCGATACGGTTCATCTGCTCGAATCTCATGATGAAGGTCTCGCGAGCTTTGCTGTCCTGCACAGAGTCACCAGAGTTGAGAACCTCCCGCGACGATGTTCCAAGGATGGCCTCAAGGGCATTGATGTCATTCGCTTTGCCCGCGTCGTACAGAGCCTGCGCGGCCTCTGATGGTGAAGTGAAGGTTTTCTGCCCGCTTTCTTGCGCAAAGGCGACCAGGCTAGACAACGTCAACAGAGCGACTAATTTCCAAATTTTCAAGTTCAGCATCTTTGCCTCCGAGCGATGGGACTGCATTCTGGATTTAGTAGTCATCGCCTACCTCCTCTGCCGCCAGAAGTCTGCGACTGGGTGCGAGCGCCAGTGAAGCTGCCGCTTCCTCGATTGGATTCGGCACGCACATTCCCACCTTTGTTGTATCCGCTAAAGGCGCCTGACTTTGTGCTGGGCGTGGGACGCTGCCCATAGCCGCGGTCCGCCGTCCCTGGGCGGGTAGCCCCGCCGCCTTGGCCGGCGCTATTCCTCCACGCTTGGCGGCCACTGCTACTATTTGCCGGACGAGTGTTTACGTTGGAACGGTTAACATTCTTGTTGCCGCCGGTATTGATGTTAATGTTCCCAACGTTGGTCTGGCGGTTGCTGTTATAGTTGACACGGTTATAAGGCGTGGCACGAGGGCCGCCGGCGTATCCCCCGTGATACCCGCCTCTGTACACCGTGCTTCGCGATACGTAGACGCTTCGGTGATAGACAACCGTCCCACCGTGCCAACCGCAGCCCCATCCGCCAGAGTGCCAGCCCCATCCACAGCAACTGTTGTTGATCGCGGCTCCGATCATCATGCCGACGCCGAACGAGATGATGGCGGTGGCGGCCAAGTCGGCGCTGCTGTAGCCCGGTGGGGAATACGGCACGCCGTACACCACAGTCGGGTTGTACACCGGCACGTAGACGACCGTAGGACTCGCAGGCTGAATGATGATCGTCTGCAAATCCTGCTGCACAACCTTGAGCTGCTCGCTAGACTTCAGGTTCCCGGCAGTTTTCGCTTGTTTACGCAGGCGCTGAATGGCCGCCATCACGTCTTTCTGCTGGTAATATGACGCTTCACCTAGCGCCGACGTCCATGCTAGGTTTTTGGCCATGTTGTCGAGCACAGAGGGGAACTGAGTTAGCGCTTTGACGCTGGCATCCCAGTCCTGTTTGTCGGCTGCTTCCATCAGCGCCTGATCTTTAAGAGCAGAATTCGACTTTAGCCAATCGTTCGCCGCCGTGATCTGATCGGGATATGTCGCCGCTGCCAGAATCTGCGCGACCAAAGCGTCCGGATAAAGTGCAATTGGTGCGACAAGATTGTCGAGTTCCTGTGGAGTCAAGTTGGCATCCTGCGCCGCTTGTCCCTGCGCCGTAGAATCTTGCGGACCAGCCGCGCTTGCGGAGGTCGAAATGAGGAGGGCCCAGCACAGGACCCAGGCCATTGATTGATTAAGAAACTTCATAAGTCCTCCTTGAATCTCATACTTCCTGCCAGCTTGCCTTAATTGGATCGAAAGTGCTCGTCTGTCGAGTCATCTTGATGCGGTTCCATCGAATTTTCCACGTGATCTCCTGCGTCATTTCTCTCCGGTACTTGGGAAACAGTAATGCGATTTGCATCCGTAGGTTCCTGGCGGGACCGATCCGACGGATGGGCAGCGTTGCCGTACCTCTTGTGCTCGATGGCTTGGTCATTTTCACTTTGGCGGATCGGGCAAGCTTAGTGGGGTGCCGCTACTCAGCTGGATGATCGCGGCAGCCGCGACGAACTTCACTACGTCCTTGTCATCGTCCAACTGGGGCACAATTTGAGAAGCCAGTTTAGGATCGCCCCTGTGAGCGATCGCATCCAAAACCGCTGCTCTTACGATCCAGCTCTTATCGGAAGCTGCCTTTACCAGTTCTTCTCCGCTGCGCGGATCAGGATCGTTCGCCAGTATCTTGGCGGCGGCGGCACGCACAGGCGATTCATCGTCTTTCGTGAAGGCTTTTATGACACCAACTCCGAGACCAGCGAAGGGTATGAATCCGATGCCCTCTTCGAATCCGAACTGGGCCATCTTATTGGGATCGCTCAGCATTTTCTTCTGGTCCGCCAACAGACCCTCGCCGCTCTTCTTCTCCTTAGAAAGAATCGCGTAGTAGACCTCGTACGCGACCGGCTGTTTCAAGACGTAAAGCGCATGAGCTGCGGATACGACTACGGCTACATCCTTGTCCTTAAGAGCATTCGTTAGTTGCGGAATAGCTGCGGTCGCCAACATGTCACCGAGCGCGTCGGCTCCGGCGGCACGCACTTCCGGCTTGTCATCGGCGGTGAGAGCCCTTTCGGCCAGCGCTTCAGCTTGCGGATCCCGCTTGATCAGGCCGAGGACTGAAACGGCTTGCGCTCGCTTCTGTTCGTTCGAATCACCGGCTGCTTGTTTGAGAATGTCCCATGCCTTCTGAGTCGCATCTTGTGCAAAACCGTTTGCAACGCAGACCGCCACGATCAAACAGCCATAGACGAATGCGCGGGACAGCCGCAATAGAACTCGATTACTAATCATGATTTCTCCTTTGAAGTTGCTACTTTGACGACAGGATAGTTGTCGAACCGATATTTCTCGGTTTGAATGCAGTTGCGTTCCAGAACCGGGCAGGTTTTGATCTGAGATTGGCTTGGAGATACGTTCACGCAATCCGCTAACTGGGTCTGCTTGAGTTGCACCAGTTCCCCGGCGGACGGCGCATGGTTGCTCGCGGCGGTCGCGACCGAATCTTGCGCCAAGGCGACTGAGGTTTGCATCCCCCACGGGCAGCCGAGCTCGGCGAAGATGAAGTTCTGTCTGCGCGTGGTTTTCATTGGAGTCTCCTTCTTGTTTCATGCGTTAGGCGTTTGGCGAGGACACTCGGTCCCGAGCTCTCCCAATAACGCCAAGCCGCCGCAACAGATAGCAAGATGCAAACCACGAGCCAAAGCGTGAGACGCCTTGAATGCGTCGCAATGCGTACAAAGCAAGCCTATTGCGGGAAGGTTTCGATCTTGCTGGACCGGCGGGGGCGCCCGACATTTCGGAGAAGCTCCGAAATGCCGTACGGCGGATTTCATCGGTAACAAGTAAACCGAAAAGAGTTGGGTCGAACGAACTAGAGTGGATGCCGGACCAGAGGGAGTCCGGTTGTTGCCTCACTCCGGTTAATTGGTGGACTCTGAAATGGTTAGTTTGAACGACTGCTAACAGAAACCGCCAGTTGCGGATTGCCGAGGCCGAGATCCGAGCCAAGCGGGTGCGCAAGCAGCCGATGCTCTGTCCACCGGTATCGTCAGTCAGAAATTGAATCCCAGCGATAGAACCTCGGTAGGAGTGGTCCACCCAAGATTGAATACGTCGGTCGTGAAGGTCACCTTCTTGTAGATGAACCCGACCAATACTCCGCGCTGTATGTTGAGGCTTGTGTGGTAGGCGCGTGTTCGTTGCGACACAAAGCCCAGTTGCAACCACTTCAACGGCGAGCACGTAGCCTGGTTCCAATTATAGAAAAAAGTCGCGACCACGATTCTGGGCATCGAATACAAATTCACCGTTACTATATAGCTGGACGCGCTTGTAGGTGAGTGTGAACAGGTAGCCCGGGGCAACGCCGTTAAGACTGCCGAAGACAGCACCAGCCATCGGGGTTAAGTTCAGTACCAACTTCTTTCCTACAGTGAAGTTGTAGCCTATCCAGAACGACCCGGTCTTCAACGCCTCGTTGTTGTAACGACCTTCAAAGTGAAGAGTGCTGTGGTCCGCGGAGAGGTCCGGCGAGACATAGGACTGGCCGCCGGGCACAATGTAGCCACTGGTGGTAAGAGAGAATGCCCACGGATTCGCAGTGGCGTCCGAGGAGAGGGCAGGAGTGTTAGGCGGACTCTGCGCGCAGGCGAAGGTCGCGAGCATCAGCGCACCTAGGAGCGGCCAGCATCGCCTGAGAATCGCCCTCCTGCCAACGATGAAATTGTGATCCGCAATCAAGGTGCGCCTTTTAGTTCGGTCCAACATTCGAAGCACGAGTCCTTGTATGCGTCATAAAACAGGGATCACTATTGCTGTCTACATAATCATCTTCATCACCTGCTGCATCAGTTCCGCAGTTGGCGTACCGAAGATGATTATGGGGACGATCGGGATAACCGTCCATCCGACGAGTTGTTTAATGAGCTTCCTAGAAATGGGTGCCAACCTCATATTCTCAACGAAGGCGAAGCTGTTTCCCAAGTCGGCGAGCGATTGAAGGTCGGACGTTCCCAACATAGGCTCCGAAGGTCTTGCGTCGCAATGGATCCATTTTCGGTCGAATGATTCAGTGTAGGTTTTTGCGAACCTGCCGTATTCCAACAACCCCTCGGCCCTCACTTTTTTCAACTTGGGGGTCAACAAGGCCAGAGGCAACAAACCCAGGATTACTGACAGAACAACAAACCCCGCCAACAGGGATTTGAAGGAGGCCAGTGGTGCTCCTTCGAACACCATCGTATTAGCGAGGCGACCGGCAAATGAGCAACCCAAGGCGCAGGCTAGGATTCCGAAGTGTTTTTGCGTCGCTTCAAGGAAGTTCAGACCTGCAGCGCGGTCCGGATGCGTAGGAATAAGGGTGAGCTGCAAGCGGCCGATCTGCGATAATAAAACTACCCAGAGAAGATACCGAAACACCCAACGGTAGGCGATGTAGCGCATTAGTGGGGCACTAAATACCGCATACCACCATCCCGCTGCGGACATTCCATTTGCCGTGGTATGCCAGCTTGAGATCACACCGGTTACCCACTCGTGCTTCAAGACAAACAGCGGGAAAAAGGCCAAGACGAGCAGAATGACTTCAGGAATCCACGAGTCCCGCATCTGTTGCACTTTTCGCAAGACGTTCTCGAACTCGGGCAATTCTCGATCCGGCACCAGGCGAGCATCCACGAATTCTGCAACGGCCTGCCGAATCCGAGGGTCGATGAATAGCTCCGCATACAGCAGCAGGGGTAATCCAATCAGACAACATCCGTACACGGCGAAGTCATAAAGGAAAGGGATGCGCACCTGGTGGCCAAAGGCGAGTCCATCCCTAAGCGAAAGCAGCAGAAGTGGCAACCAAGTCACCGCTAGCAGGGCAACAACTCTGTGCCACACGTTCGGCAGGGCTTGTCGGACAAGGTGGAAGCGAAGCAGTAGATCGTAGACCGGTCCGCCCACAACGATAGAAAAATTCTTCACCGCGGACTCGGCGATCTCGCGTGCATTCTGATTGCCCGAAGAACAAGATGCTTCCACGGTCGGACGACTCTTAGGAACTTGCGGATTTTCTGCCAGGGCTTCCATCGACTTTCCTCATTGTTTCTATGACTCATCCGGCCATTGTTAAGTGTCTTGTTCTTAGACTTGTGCGTTATCTAAATCGATACTGCCGTTACAGAAGATCCACTCAGCGTGACTACGTTGGAAATGGACGGGCGTGATGAGATCGGCGCGTTGCGAAAGATCCTGGCCATTAAGCACGCGAAGCGGACAAAGCTGCCAGAAAGCTGTAAATCCGAGCCTAATGAGATTTCGCATTCCCATTTCGCCTGTTGGCTTTTCAGAGGCACGATCACGCCGGCGATCGGACAAACCTTCTCCTGAACCGAACTTCCATGACGGTGCCTTTTACCGGGCCTTGTAATCGGAATTCGTCGCTGTCACCACCAACTTCTTGGCGGTGGCGTTAAGTACAGTCTGCTGCACATAGTTCGTGCTGTCCGGCAAGCTGGAGAACTGAATCGTCAACGTGACCACATCTTTCGGATCATCCATATATGTGTTCACGTTTACAGAGCTGATCTTCTTGGCTGCCGTATCGAAAGAGAGCGTCATCTCGTCGCCCTGCTGGGCATAGTCTTTGAACACAAGCTGTGTCACGCCGGAACTTGCATTGGGGCTCAACGAGACTTTTCCTGCCTGGAAGGCCTGTTGCATGCTCTGTGGATTCGGTGGGACATACTTGGCTAGCAGGACTTTTACATCTCCCATGTAGTCCTTTACCTCTTCCTTCTTTTTCGCGATCACCTTCTGCTTCATTCTTCCTCCACTCGGAGGTGGGGGTGGGGCAGTCAGCGCGGTCTTCTGCACTTTTCCGTCCGGGCCATACTGGCATGCTGACTGGCTGGGAGGCTTGGGATCGCCCTTCAAGGTAAGTTGGGTTGTCTCTATCCACTGATAGCGATGCAGGTTCTGCTGGTTTTCCGCGACCGATTGCTTCACGGCCGCCAGTTTCTGTTGCATCGCCGTGCCTTCTCCCTCGCCAGCTTGGGCGATTGCAGAAACAAGAGCCGCCAAGATCGCGGCGGCGATGAGCAGCGTGCCCTTATAGCTGAAATCTGTCTTCATATTTGTCCCTGTCCTATTCCGCTGGCTTACTGTCACCTTCTCGAAATTTTCTTGCAGAAACCCGTGTGTGCCGCGGACAACAATGCTCCGTTGGTCCCGTGGGCGCGATGAAGTCAACTGGCCGGCAGCCCAGGTTCGAGCTGCCGGATAATTGACTGATTGCGCCTACGGGTTAGTCAACGGCTAGCGCTGCCGCAGCTTCGTTCTCAAGGTCGCGGTACCGTGCCTTTTCCGTCGTTACGCCGACGAACTGGATCGTCCCGCCCTTGAACCTTCCGGGCGACTTGTAGTCTTCGCTAACGGCATCGCCGCTGTCGAAGCCGACACATAGGCCGTCACCCGAGAGGGTGAACTTACCCACCTGTGCACGCATCGGACCTTCGGCCACCACTTTATCGTTGACGAAGAGTCTCGTCTTACCCAAAGATTCGCGGTTGGGTCCGGCCTTCTCCCGGATGAACTCCATGCCAAGCGTGTGTTTACCCGGCTTGAGTTCCGGTGAGAAGAACTTTTGTTCCGGCTTGATGCCTAGGAAGTTGTAGACATACTCGAGTTTCCTGTCCTTGATCAGTAGGGCGTGACCGCCGAAGCGGGATCCATGCGCGAAAATTACGCCGGAGCAGCTCGGATCTGTGATTTCAACGTCGGCCAGGATCTTGTACGAACGTCCCCTGACGTTGACGGCACAGCTTTCCGGAATTGGAGAAGTGTCCGCATAGTAGATGTACCGCTCGCGGGGCGCTTCCTCGGTAGGCCGTTCGACGCAAAGCATCTCGGTAGCCGTGCGGTCGTCCAGCGGCAGCACCTTGTTCCTCTCCGCCTCTTCGAACCAAGTCTTGATGAGCGACTGAAGCTTCTCAGGATGCTCCTTAGCCAGATCCTTGGATTCGGAACGATCCACATCGACGTGGTATAGCTCCCAAGGGTCTTGGTCAAAGTGCCCCTTGCCTGTGAACGGAGCGTGGACAGCAGCGGCCTTCCAGCCGTCTTCCCAAATGCCGCGAGTGCCGAGCATGGCATAGTATTGGCGCTTCTTGGTTGTCGGCGTGTCCGGCTTCGCGTCGAAGCTGTAGCGCATCGACACGCCGGAAAGCGGAATCTGCTCCACTCCCTTGTAGACTTTGGGCATCTCCAGACCGCAGATGTCCAAAATCGTGGCCACGATGTCCACGGAATGGTGATACTGGTTGCGGACCTCGCCTCGTGCCTTGAAACCCTTGGGCCACGAGATCACTAGCGGGTCGCAGGTGCCACCCGAATATTCCGAGTAGCGCTTGAACATCTTGAACGGCGTCGAGAAGGCAGCCGCCCATCCGGTTGGGAAGTGCTCGTAGGTGTCCGGGCTTCCCAGCTTGTCGATGAGCTTCATGTTTTCGGCTACGTCATCTGGATAGCCGTTGAAGAACTTGTTCTCGTTCACGGAGCCGCTGGGGCCGCCCTCACCGGACGCGCCGTTGTCAGCACAGTAGATCACGATGGTGTTTTCAAGTTGGCCACTCTGTTCCAGGTAGTCGATGATCCGGCCAACCTGAGCGTCTGTGTACTCTGAGAATCCGGCATACACCTCGGCGAGTTTCGAGAACAACTTCTTCTCATCAGCGCTGAGCGTATTCCACGGGCGAACCATATCGACCGGATTCGCAACGTCATCCGGCAGCGGGTTGAGTTGAGTCAGTTGGGTTCCCTTGGGCAGAAGGCCTTTGGCGATCATGCGCGGCAGCACCCACTCGCGGTACGCTTCGTAGCCGTCATCGAACTTGCCCTTGTATTTGTCAATGTACTCCTGCGGGCAGTGGTGCGGCGCATGGTTTGCCCCGGGGCAGAACCACATGTACCAGGGCTTGGACGGGTTGCCAGCCTTTTGGTCTTTGATCATCTTCAAAGCCTGGTCAGCCATGTCCTTGGAGAGATGATAGCCCTCCTCCGGGGAGTATGGCTGCTCGATGACGTGGCTGTCCTCGGTCAAGTCGGGGTACCAGTTGTTAGTTTCGGCACCAATGAAGCCGTAGTAACGGTCGAAACCCTGAGTGAGCGGCCAGAGCTTCCTGCTAGCGCCTGAGGAGAGGTCCGTCTCCGGGACGCAGTGGTTCTTTCCCAACCAGAATGTACTCCAGCCACCTTCCTGGAGGATCTGTGCGACCGTGGCGCACTCATCCGGGATGCGAGCGTTATGGCCAGGAAATCCATTGGACCCTTCCGTGATGCAGGACATGGCGTTGAGGTGGTGGTTGCGCCCAGTCAAGCAGGTGGAACGAGTCGGTGAACACAGTGCCGTGGTGTGCCACTGCGAGTACATCAGGCCGTTGTCGGCCAACTTCTGCAGCGTCGGCATGTTGATGCGGCCGCCAAAGGGCGACCACGCCGCCAGGCCGGTGTCGTCGTACAGCACAAACAGAACGTTTGGCGCTCCCTCAGGAGCTTTGGTTGGTATGTATGGTTCCCAATCAGGAACCGAGTCGCGGACATCGAGCTTAATCGTGCCCTTAAACGGTTTGTTAGCCATTGTCTTCCTCTCCTTTTATTCGAATTGCGTTTCAGGTCCTGACAGGGTGTGGTCGATCCTTTTCTGTCTTCTGACTTTTCTACCGTCTCAGATCTTGTTTCATCCGGGCGTGTCGCATGTTCCTGCGACGTGATCGCCTTCTACACCTCCTGCACGGGCAATGCGCTCTGGCCCTCGGGCGCTTGCAATCGCCGACCGCCGAAGCTCTGGCTCAACGGTGTCGTAAGACCGAATTCAGTAGAACGATTAGGGACTTCAAATCACGAGTCAGCGAGATCACCCCGGGCGTCCGTACACGCACAAGGGAAACGCAGGCATCGGACATCGAAATCCATCGCATACTCACCTTCTCGTGCTCGCTTCGCCGGCCTGTGATCGACCGAGAACTCTTTCTGCCACAGCCAACAACCTTCAACTTTCCTGCGGTGATGGAGCAACTTGGGAGCGTTCGGACCAGATTCAACACACCGACTGGTTCTGCCAGGTCCATGAACTCTCCAGATGACCCATCGCTAATCGCAGCAGATAGCAAGATGCAAGCTAGGCACCAATGCGCAAGACCCAGCGGATGCGTGGTAATGCAAAGAAAACAAGCTTATTGCTCGAGGCCGTCGATCTTGATCAACTAGCTAGGCGCCCGACATTTCGGAGCGGCTCCGAAATGTCGTAGCATTCCCCGAGTGGCTTCAATGTGGTCTTCGCGTAGTGCCTAGTTGGACTGAATTGAACCAGGGGAACGAGACTTGTTCCTTCGAAGCTTGCGCGAGATCTCTGGCGACAACTCTTTCATTACGTTTTCACCGGTCTCCGAGATATGGCTCAGCCCAAGTTGAGCAGAGTAGCCCTATTGCCGCGCTGTGATTCTGGATAGTAAGCGTTTGCCAGACCCGAGGAAACTGTAGCTGCCAGAAGTTTCGACCTGCCAAATCTGTTTCGTCCCGAATCCGTCCTTGTGACGAAAAGTCGAGTATCCCACGCGCGATCCGAAGCTCCCCTGTCCGCGGCGAAAAAACTGGGATATTCTCTCAAAACGGTGGGGAAAAGGAACTTTCAACAAAAAAAGGAAGATATGCAATCTGCCAGCGAAACCCCATACCGCTTTGCGAATCCGTCGAA
>Ga0335078_10003667_pt1 | contig 22845 bp, 23 predicted proteins | sample Lox_Sample_32_FD_206711 | JGI IMG/M metagenome (GOLD analysis project Ga0335078, IMG submission 206711) | Soil microbial communities from Loxahatchee National Wildlife Refuge, Florida, United States - Lox_Sample_3.2 | ecosystem: Environmental > Terrestrial > Soil > Wetlands | place: USA... | reverse complement strand
GCGCGATATTGCGGCGGTCGCCGGCAGGCTTTCGCTGTCAATGGATGCCGCTATCCCCGTTGGTGACGACTGCGCCGTGATCCCAGACGGCGACGGATTCCTGCTGCTCGCGATTGAAGGTTTCATGAATGAGTTCGTCGCGCGCGACCCCTGGTTCGCAGGCTGGTGCGGCGTGATGGTCAACGTTTCGGATGTCGCTGCCATGGGCGGCCGTCCGATCGCAGTGGTCGACGCACTGTGGGCCGACGGCGAGAATGGTGCGGCGCCCGTTCTCGCCGGGCTGCGCGCAGCGGCAGAAGCCTATCGCATACCGATTGCTGGAGGGCACACGAACAGCCGCACCGATCGCGGCCAGCTCGCGGTCGCGATCCTCGGGCGCGCGACGCATCTACTCACCTCCTTCGATGCCCACCCTTCAGACCGTCTGGTGGCTGCCATCGATCTGCGCGGCCGCTATCGCGAGCCGTTCGCCAACTGGGAGGCGGCCACCGATGCGGCGCCGGCGCGGCTCGTCGGCGATCTTGAGGTTCTGCCGTCGCTCGCCGCCTCGGGTCTTGCCGCCGCGGCAAAGGATATTTCCCAGGGCGGCCTCGTCGGCACCGCGATGATGCTGGCTGAATGCTCGCGGGTCGGAGCCGCGCTCGATGTTGCGCGCGTGCCGAAGCCTCTGGGCGTGCCACTGGCCCGCTGGCTGCAAACCTTTCCAAGCTACGGCTTTCTTCTTGGCGTTGAGCCGGCCAACGTTGCGGCGGTGCTTGCGCGCTTCGCAGCGCGCGGGATTGCGGCGGCCGATATCGGGGAGTTCACGGCCGATCACCGCGTACTCATTCGCGACGGCCGCGATGCTGAAACAATCTGGGATTTTGCCCGCGAGCCGCTCATCGGCTGCGCGCCGTCCGAGGCGTTCGCATGAGGTCGCCGCTGCGCATTGCGATCCTCGCTCATTCGACCAATCCGCGCGGCGGTGTGGTGCATGCACTCGAGCTCGGTGACGCGCTCACCCGTCTCGGTCACGCCGCGACCGTGCATGCTCCGGATGCGACCGGAGCCGGGTTCTTCCGCGACACGCTGTGCGCCACGTCGAGCATCAAGGCTTCGCCCGCCGGGCGCGACGTGCGCGCCATGGTGGAGACGCGCGTCGCCGACTACGTCCGCCATTTCGGGCGCGCGGAGAACCGGCGCTTTGACGTTTGGCATGCGCAGGACGGCATCTCCGGAAACGCCTTGGCGACGCTTAAGGAGCGCGGCCTGATTCCGGGTTTTGCGCGCACCGTGCATCACGTTGATGCCTTTGCCGATGAACGGGTGCGCGCCTTGCAGGCGCGCGCGATCAGGGAAGCCGATCATGTGTTCGTGGTCGGGCGCGTGTGGCAAGACTGGCTAGCCCGGGAATTCGGACGCGAGGCGTGCTACGTCGGCAATGGCGTCGACCGAAACCGCTTCTCGCCCACGCCCGACGCAACGGACGGCGAATTGTGCGCGCGGCTCGGTCTGGCTCCGGACGCGCCGGTGTTCGTTGCCGTCGGCGGGGTCGAGGAACGCAAGAACACGATCCGCCTGTTGCAGGCCTTCCAGGCCCTGTGCCTGCAATATCCGTCCGCTCGGCTGGTGATCGCGGGCGGCGCCTCGCTCCTCGACCATGAGGCTTATCAGGCTCGCTTTGCCGGCGTGCTTGCGCATTGCGGGGCAGCGGCCGAGGCCGTGATCCGCACCGGCCCGCTGCGGCAGAGACTGATGCCGGCGCTTTATCGCGGCGCGGCGGCGCTGGTGTGTCCGTCCATCAAGGAGGGCTTCGGTCTCGTCATATTGGAGGCGATGGCGAGCGGCGTGCCGGTCGTGGCTTCGCGCATAGCGCCATTCACCGAGTATCTCGGCGAAAACGATGTCGCCTGGTGCGACCCGTTCGACACCGGCTCGATCGCGGCCGCAATGGCGCAATCGCTTGATGGCGCGCGGCGCGCGGACTTGGTCACGGCCGGCCACTGCGTTGCGGCCCGGCACGACTGGGCCGGCACCGCGCGCGCACATCTTCCGGCTTACGAAAAGCTGCTGGAGCCGGTCGATGCCTGAGATGCGTTTCCGCATCCGCTGGCCGGACGGCACGCCTGAGGCCTGCTATTCGCCCTCGCTCGTGGTGAAGGATTTTTTCTCACCCGGCGAAAGCTATCTGCTCGCCGAGTTCCTCGAACGCAGCCGCACGGCGCTCAATCTCGCCAGCGATCGCGTGGAAGAGAAATACGGCTGGCGTTGTTCGCGGGCTCTGGCGCAGCTCTCGCGCATCGAGGCCGCCGCCAAAGGCTTCGTCCACCTACCCGATGCGCGGGTGATGGTCGATGCCTTCGAGGAATGAGGAGAGTCCCGCGCCATGAACAAGACGAGCCCCGTCGCTCACCACTCCGTCGCCGTGATCGGCGGTGGTCAGGCCGGGCTGTCGATGAGCTGGTACCTGACGCAGAGCGGCATCGACCACGTCGTGTTCGAGAAGGAGCGCGCCGGTCATGCCTGGCGCACCGAGCGCTGGGATTCCTTCTGCCTGGTCACGCCAAACTGGCAGTGCCAGTTGCCGGGGTTTCCCTATCAAGGGCCGGTCCCGCACGGCTTCATGCTGCGCGAGGAGATCGTTGCCTATATCGACGCGTTCGTGGCTTCGTTCGCGCCGCCGTTGTTGGAGGGCGTCAATGTCCGTCATCTGCGCGGCGATGCGCAGCACGGCTTCATCCTCGACGCCACTGACGGAATCCATTTCGCCGATCAGGTGGTGATCGCGACCGGCGGCTATCAGGTTCCGGTGATCCCGCGCTGCGCCGAGCGGCTGCCGGTGGACATCGTGCAGATTCATTCTTCGGTCTATCGCAACCCGAGTGCGCTGCCGCCCGGCGCCGTGCTCGTCGTCGGCAGCGGCCAGTCGGGCTGCCAGATCGCCGAGGACCTGCATCTTGACGGGCGCAAGGTCCATCTGTGCGTCGGCGACGCGCCACGGGTCTCGCGCCGCTACCGCGGCAAGGACGTCGTCGAGTGGCTGCACCTGATGGGGTACTACGATCTGCCGGTGCACGATCATCCGCTGCGCGAAGGCGTGCGCGACAAGACCAATCACTACGTCACCGGCCGTGACGGCGGGCGCGACATCGATTTGCGCGAGCGCGCGCTCGAAGGGTTAGAGCTTTATGGCCGGCTCCTTGATGTTGCGGGCGACGATCTGGTGTTTGCCGACGATCTGGCGCTATGTCTCGACCAGGCCGATCAGGTCGCAGAGAGCATCAAGACGAGTATCGATGGCTTCATTGCCAAGAAGGGGATCTCGGCGCCGCAGGAGGCTCGCTACCGTCCTCCCTGGACTCCGCCGCACGAACGCCCGCGCCTCGACTATCGCGCCGCTGGCATTGCCGCCATCGTCTGGTGCATCGGCTTTCGCACGGATTACGGCTGGATCGACCTGCCGGTGTTCAACGGAGGCGGCCAGCCAAGCCACGTGCGCGGCGTAACGCCGGTCCCCGGTGCTTATTTTCTTGGATTGCCCTGGCTCTATACGTGGGGCTCGGGCCGCTTCTCCGGCGTGGCGCGGGACGCGGCGTATTTGGCCGAATACATCAAGGCGCGGTGGCCAACGGCCGATACGCACCGTGCGGAGCCCGCTGTGAACGAAGCCGCCATCGGGTCATGAGTCCGCGCGCTTGAGCCGCGGCGATGGCCGCCTCAAGGCGGATCAAGTGCCGAGGAATTCCGTCAGGATTTTTGCCGTCTCGGCCGGAAGAAGATCGATGAAGAAGTGTCCGCCCGGTAAGGTCGCGGTCGACAGATTGGCGCAGCGCTTGCGCCAGGCCGCGGCGATGTCGAAACACCGGTGCATAGCCCCATGCTCGCCCCATAGCGCGAGCGTCGGGCAGGCGACTTTGCGGTCGATGTCGGCAGCGTCGTGCTCGAGATCGATGGTGGCGGCGGCACGGTAGTCCGAGCACGAGCCATGGATCATCGCGGGATCGCGCCAGGCGCTGCGGTACGCGGCGAGCATTTCCGCATCAAAGTCGGCAAGCTTGGCGGCGCCCCAGCCGACGAGGCAGGTCTCGTAGAAGAAGTCCGGATCGCATCCGATCATCCGCTCGGGAAGCGGCTCTGGCTGCGACAGGAAATACCAGTGCCAGTAGGCGCCGGCGATATGCCTGTTGGTTTCCATAAACATCGCGTAGGTCGGAACGATGTCGAGAACCGCGAGCGACCGCACCGTCTCGGGGTGGTCGAGTGCCATGCGATGGCCGGTACGGCCGCCTCGGTCGTGCCCGACGACACGGAAGCGACCGAAGCCCAGCGCTCGCATCAACGCGACCTGATCGTTCGCCATGGCGCGGAAGGAGTAATTGGCCCGATCGGGCGCGCATTTCGGCTTCGAGGAATCGCCGTAGCCACGCAGATCCGCGCAGACGACCGTGAAACGGCTTGCGAGCGCGGGCGCAACCTTGGCCCAAAGCGCGAGATTTTGTGGAAAGCCGTGGAGCAGCAAAACCGGCTCACCGGAGCCGGCCTTCGCATAATTGATGTCGATGTCGCCGACGCGTAACCGCTTGCGCTCGAAGTTGTCAAAAAGCATCGGCCGCGTCATTCGCGCGCCGGGCGCTTACTTGATCTTGGCTTCGCGAAACTCGACGTGCTTCTTGGCCACGGGGTCGTATTTCTTCTTCACCAGCTTCTCGGTCATGGTGCGCGAGTTCTTGCGCGTCACGTAATAGAAGCCGGTGTCGGCGCTCGAAACCAGTTTGACTTTGATCGTTGTGGCCTTCGCCATGATGAACCTCGGTGCTCATTCGCAATTTGGCCGTCAAACTAGTCGGCGGAGGCCGAAAGTCAAGGAAGCGACCGTCGTCAAAGGACTTGGCGCACGAAGCGCTTATGCAGCATGCGGTAGAATGGGACCGGGTGGTCCTCACTCATGCCGGTTGCGATGCGGTCCTGCACTTCTTCGAGCACGATGGCGGTTATGCCGGGCATGTCGAGGCGGCGCGCCTCGGTGATCGGCAGCCAGACAAGTTCTACGAGTTCCGCGTCCGGCCCGACGAACCCGTCCGCGCGATGCGCGATGGTCGAGGCATCGGCGGCAAAGAAGCGGCTGTCGAAGCGCAGCGGCCGTTTCGGCGGGGTGACGGCGCGGGCTACGAAATGGATCGTGCTGAGATCGGGGACGACGCTGGCCGCCGCGAACGCCTGCCAGGCGCCGGGCGGATTGGCGACGGGAGCTCGCGACTGCGCCCCGAGCATGAGGCCGGTTTCCTCATAGGTTTCGCGCACGGCGGCAAGGGCGAAGGCCGCAGATTTGGCCGGGCTCGGTCGTTTCATGTGCCGCATCAGGCGCTCGCTGTCGCGCGCATGCAGCGGGGCGACGGTCGGCATCAGCCGATCGGCTATCTCGACGCGGCCGCCGGGAAAAACGAATTTTCCCGGCAGGAACCGGTGACGGGCATGCCGGCGGCCGAGCAGAACTTTCGGAACCGGCTCACTGCGATCGATCAGGATGAGGGTCGCCGAATCCCGCGGCTTGACGTTGGGAAAAGACTGGTCGCGCACCGTGTGGGTAAGCCGCTCCGCACGGTCGCGCGCGGTGCCGACCGCGACCATGCCCTCGATTTCATCTTTCATGAAGTCATCTTTTCATGAAGGCCTGCCTCGGCGACCGCGACGCTTCGTTGCACGCGGGATTGTCGGCTCCCGGCGCCGCTTTTGTCGAGTCCTCGGCGCCGTGCCGGGGCGCTCGTCGCGCACCAAAGTGAAACGCAGGGCGCCGGCAACCGGGGCCGCCTCGACGAGTTCGACCGTGACCGGATCGCCCAGCCGATACGTCTGCGAGCCGCCTACGAACGCATGGCTCGCTTCATGGTAGCGGAAATATTCGTCGCCAATGCTGCGCGCCGGAATGAAGCCATCGGCGCCGGTCTCGTCGAGCTTGACGAACAAGCCGGCGCGGGTGACCCCGGAAATGTGACCGTCGAAGATGGCGCCGACCCGGTCGGCCAGGAAATGCGCAATCAGCCGGTCGGCGGTCTCGCGCTCGGCTTTCATGGCGCGGCGCTCGGTAGCCGAAATATTCGCGGCGGTCTCCGCGAGCGCACGCGGGTCGGTCTGGTCGGACAGGCCGTCCGGGCCGAGTTTGAGCGCGCGGATGAGGGCGCGGTGCACGATCAGGTCGGCATAGCGGCGGATCGGCGAGGTGAAGTGGGCGTAGCGGCGCAGCGCCAGACCGAAATGACCGAAATTCTCAGGCGAATACTCCGCCTGCGCCTGGCTGCGCAGCACCACCTCGTTGACGAGCCGCTCGATGTCGCGGCCTTTGACGCGCGCGAGGATGCGATTGAACGCGTCCGGCCGCAGCGCGCCGCCCTTGGGGAGAGAAATGTCGAGCGTCACCAGGAATTCGCGCAAGGCGTTGAGCTTCTCCGGTGTCGGCTCGTCATGGACGCGATAGATGAGCGGAACGCGCACCCGCTCGCAGGTCTCGGCGGCGGCGACATTGGCGAGGATCATGAATTCCTCGATCAGCCGGTGCGACTCCAGGCGCTGCGGGACGATGATGCGATCGACCGTTCCGTCGGACTTGAGCACGATCTTGCGCTCGGGAATCTCGAGGTCGAGCGGGCCACGCGCGTCGCGGGCGCGCTGCACCGCCCGATAGGCGGCGTAGAGCGGCTCGATGACGCCGGCGAGAATCGGCTCGGTAACCTCGTCCGGCCGGCCCGATACTGCGAGCTGGGCCTGTTCGTAATGCAGCCGCGCCGCGGAGCGTATCAGCACGCGATGGAAGCCATGCGAGCGCTTGCGGCCGTCCGCGCCGATGACCATGCGCACCGCCAGCGCCGCGCGGTCTTCGCCTGGGCGCAGGGAGCACAGTTCGTTCGAGATGCGCTCCGGGAGCATCGGCACGACCCGGTCGGGAAAGTAGACCGAGTTGCCGCGCTCGGCCGCCGTTCGGTCGAGTACCGAACCGGGCCGCACATAGTGCGCCACGTCGGCGATGGCGACGCTGACGAGATACCCGCCCGAATTGCGCGGGTCCGGATCGGGCACGGCATGAACCGCGTCGTCGTGGTCCTTGGCGTCGGGCGGATCGATCGTGACGAAAGGCACGTGCCGCCAGTCCTCGCGTCCGGCGAGTTCCGCGGGCCGCGCCGTCTCCGCTTCCGCCATGGCGCCGCGGGAAAACACGTGCGGGATGCCATGGGCGTGGATCGCGATCAGGCTGACGGCGCGCTCGGTCTTGATGGAGCCGAACCGTTCGACGACGGAGCCGGAGGGCAGGCCGAGCCTGCCGTGGCGCGCGACTTCGACGGCGACGAGATCGCCGTCGGTCGCTCCGCCGGTCGCGCCCGCAGCGATATCGAGTTCGCGTCCGAGCTGCTTCTTGTCGACCGGCACCAGGCGGGCCCCGCCGCCGGGAAGGCTGCGGAAAATGCCGAGCATGCGGTGCTTGGCGCGATCGATAAGCTTGATGACGCGACCGCTGGTCTCGGCGTCGCTCGATCGCTCGACGCGAACGAGCGCGCGGTCGCCGACGCCGGCGACCTCGCCGGGCCGCGCCCGCCGCAGCGTGGCGATGCGGATGACTGGCGCGGCCCCGTGGGCTTCCTCGTCCCATTCGGTCGGTCGCGCCAGCAGTTCGCCGTCGGCATCGCGGCCGGTGATGTCCGCCAGCACGACGGAGGGCAGCGTGCCGGGGCGGTGCAGCCGCTTGCGGCGCCGCTCAATCTCGCCCTCATCGGCGAGTTCGCGCAGTATGCGCTTGAGTTCCGCACGGTCGGCATTTTTGGCGCCGAATGCGCGTGCGATTTCGCGCGTGCCCACTTTGCCAGCGTGCTCGCGGATGAAGGCGAGGAGTTCCTGGCGCGAGGGGAGGGCTGTTGATTTCATCGGGCGCTCATCGGCCGCATCGGCTCCCGGCGCCCCGCGGTTGGTTTATTCGGCAGCTTCAGTTGTCTTGCGTGGCGATTTTCTGATTGCGGATGGTTTGGACGGTTTAGCGGCCCGCCCCTTGGCGGGCTGCTTTCTCTGGTTCGTGGTGCCCGGCGCCGCCCGCTTCGCATTCCGCGGCCGCGCGTGCGGGGCAGGCCCAGCGGAACGCTGCGCCCGGGCATCAAGGAGCGAAACGGCTTCCTCGAGCGTCACGGTGTCCGGCGCCTTGTCGCGCGGCAGGGTCGCGTTCACGCCGTCATGGCTGACATAAGGGCCGTAGCGGCCGGTCTTCGCCACGACGGGTCCGCCCCTGGTCGGATGCTCGCCCAACGAACGGCCCGGATCGGCGCCGAAGCGGCGAAAGCGGGGGCCTTTCGCCTTCTTCTCGGCGATCAGCGTGACCGCACGGTTGAGCCCGATATTGAACACGTCATCGTCGGCTTCGAGGCTGGCGTAGGTCTTGTCGTGCTGCACATAGGGGCCGAAGCGGCCGATCCCGGCGCGGATCGGTTCGCCGTCCTCGGGATGGCGGCCGATCACGCGCGGCAACGCGAGCAGCGCGAGCGCGCGGCCAAGATCAATCTCGTCCGGCGACACTCCCTTGGGCAAGCTCGCACGTTTCGGCTTCTCGTCGTCGACCGACTCGCCGAGCTGCACATAAGGGCCGAAGCGACCGTTGCGCAGCGTCACCTCGAGGCCGGTCTCCGGATCCTCGCCGAGCTTCTTGTTGGCGACTTCGCCTGCGCCATCGCCGGTCAGTGACAGCGGACGGGTATAGCGGCACTCGGGATAATTGGAGCAGCCGATGAAGGCGCCGTATTTGGAGAGCTTGAGGGTAAGGCGGCCGCCGCTGCAATTGGGGCATTGGCGTGGGTCGCCGCCATCGGCGCGCGGCGGGAACAGATGCGGCGCAAGCAGCTCGTCGAGCGCGTCGATCACCTCGGAGATTTTCAGATCCTTGATGTCGTCGACGGCGCCGATGAAGTTGCGCCAGAAATCACGCAGTACGTCGCGCCATGCGATCTCGTGATTGGAGATGAGATCGAGCTGCTCCTCGAGGCCGGCAGTGAAATCGTATTCGACATATTTGGCGAAGAAGCTTTCGAGGAAGGCGACGACGATGCGTCCGCGGTCCTCCGGATAAAGCCGGCGTTTGTCGAGCCGCACGTATTTGCGGTCCTTGAGCACCTGCAGGATCGAGGCATAGGTCGAGGGCCGCCCGATGCCGAGCTCTTCCAGGCGTTTGACCAGCGAGGCTTCCGAGTAGCGCGGCGGCGGCTCGGTGAAATGCTGGGTGGCCGTGATCGCGCGCTTGCCAAGCCGCTCGCCGGCGCTCATTTTCGGAAGCCGCCGCGCCTCTTCGTCCTCCGGATCTTCGTCGCGGCCCTCCTGATAGACCGCAAGGAACCCGTCGAACTTCACAACCGTTCCCGTCGCCCGCAATTCGAGCAGGCGGCTCGCCACGCGCGCATGAATATCGACCGTCGTGCGCTCGAGCTCAGCCGATTCCATCTGGCTTGCGACTGTCCGCAGCCAGATCAGCTCGTAGAGCTTGGCCTGGTCCGGATCGAGAAACCGCCTCGTTTGCGCGGGCCGCCGCGCGAGATCGGTCGGACGGATGGCCTCATGCGCCTCCTGGGCATTCTTAGCCTTAGTTTCATACCGCCGCGGGACCGCGGGAACGTAGCGGGCGCCGTAGTCCGCCTCGATGACGTGGCGGACGGCGTTGATGGCTTCGCCGGCAATCTGCACGCCGTCGGTGCGCATATACGTGATCAGGCCCACGGCTTCGCCGCCGATATCGACGCCTTCATAGAGGCGTTGGGCGACGCGCATCGTGTGCGCCGGCGCGAAGCCGAGTTTGCGGCTTGCCTCCTGCTGCAGCGTCGAGGTCGTGAATGGCGGCTGCGGGTGACGCTTGACCGGCTTGGCCTCGACCGAGGCGACGGTGAAGAGGGCGATCTCCAGCGCTTCTTTGAACGCCTCGGCTTCGGCGCCGGAGCCGATGTCCAGCCGCTGCAGCTTTTGTCCGTCGGCGCCGACCAGGCGCGCCTCGAAGGTCTCGTTACGCGGCGTTGCCAGCGTGGCAATCAACGACCAGTATTCGCGGCGAACGAACTTCTCGATCTCAAGCTCACGGTCGCAGACCAGCCGAAGCGCGACCGACTGCACGCGGCCGGCCGAGCGGGCGCCCGGCAGCTTGCGCCAGAGGACCGGTGAAAGGGTGAAGCCGACGAGGTAATCGAGCGCGCGCCGGGCGAGATAGGCGTCGACCAAGGCCTGGTCGATGGCGCGCGGTTGCTTCATGGCCTCGGTGACGGCCTGCTTGGTTATGGCGTTGAATACGACCCGCTCGACCGCCTGCCGGCTCAGCGCCTTCTTTTGCTTCAGCACTTCAAGCACGTGCCAGGAGATCGCCTCGCCTTCGCGGTCGGGGTCGGTTGCCAGGATCAGCTTGTCGGCGTCCTTGACCGCGCGAGCGATGTCGTTGAGGCGCTTCTGCGCCTTGGCGTCGACTTCCCAGATCATGCGGAAATCATGGTCGGGATCGACCGAACCGTTCTTTGGCGGCAAATCGCGGACATGGCCGAACGAGGCGACGACTTCGTAGCCGCGACCAAGATACTTGTTGATCGTCTTCGCCTTGGCGGGCGATTCCACCAATACAAGGTTCATGCTAACCTTATGATTCAATGGTCCTTTTATGCGCCGGCCCAATGGGGAAAGGACCTCAACGCCGCCGGGAAGATGGGTAATGCGCTCTCGCCTGTCAAATCGTTACTCGTACCGTGCAAGGGTCCATATGCGGTCGGGCAGCGCAGCCGGCCATCGTAAGCTCTTGCACCGACTTGATATTTCCTGTGCGAGGAAATTGCCCGATTGCCCTCTCCTTTTGGTTGAATTTTTAATTGCACATATCTAAAATGGATATGCTAGTGCCGGCCGATCCCGCCGGCAGGGTGCCGTAGAGTCGAGCATGGGGCCGATGAGCAGCGAGAACGGAGGCGACCTAGGCGGCGCAGGCAGTGCGAACGTAGCCCTCTACATTTCGACGCTCGCCGACGAGCTGGCGCGGCTCGCCAGAGGCCACGACTTCGAGGCGCTGGCCTACATTCTCGATATGGCGCGCATGGAAGCCGAGCAGATTTGCAAGCAGTGGGGTTCCGCGCCGGATCACCAGGCGGCGTGCGGCCCGGACTAGAGGCACAAAGCCCGACTCAGCGGATGCCGATCCGCTCCAGGAAGGCGCGGCTCGGGTGCCCATCTAGAACCATGCCAAATTTCCGCTGCAAGTCGCGCACGGCGTCCCGCAGGTCGAAGTCGAGATGGCCGGTCAGGTCTCCAATCTTGTAACCGCGATCGGCGAGCGCGTGCTGAAGCGCCACGCGCTGGTCGCGGGAAGGCTGGAAGTCGTCGCTGGGCCAAGCTCCCCGAATCGGCGTCAGACCGCGCAGCCGATCGGCGAGTGCGGCCACGGCGAGCGCATAGGCGTCGGCGTTGTTGAAGCGCTTCAGGACGATGAAATTGTCGGTCATGAGAAAAGCGGGACCTCCGGCGCCGCTCGGGAAGAACAGGATTGCGGTTCCCGGAACGGGAAAGCGGCCGCCGTCGGCGCGCTTGAGGCCGCGTTCGGTCCATTCGGCGAAGGTGCCGCGGCTCTGCCCGTAGTCGAACCCGCGCGGCACCCGGACCTCGAAGCCCCACCGCAGGCCTGGCCGCCAGCCGGACTTACGCAAATAGTTTGCGATCGAGGCGAGGGCGTCGGCCGGGCTATTCCAGATGTCTGCGCGTCCGTCACCGTCGAAATCGACGGCGTACGCTAGAAAGCTTGAGGGCAGGAACTGGGGCTGCCCCATGGCCCCGGCCCAAGATCCCACGAATTGCCGGCGCGGGACTTGTCCGTTCTGCAAGATCCTCAAGGCGCTCAGTAATTCGTCATGAAAAAGCGGATGCTGGAACCCCGCCTGCGCGAGCGTTGCGAGCGAGCGAAACACGTCCCAGCGGTTGGGTGCCTCGCCGTAGGACGATTCGACGCCCCATATGCTGACCAGAAAGGCCGCATCGACGCCGAACTTCTGCTCGATGGCGCGCAAGGTCGCGGCCAATTGCGCCGACTTTCGCTGGCCGATAGCGATGCGAGCAGGCGATACCAGTCCGGCAAGATAAGCGGCCAACGGCTTGCCGTATTCGGGCTCGCGCCGCATCGCGGCGAGGACGGCTGCGTCCGGCGCTAGACCGGTGAGCGCGGCATCGAAGGTAGCGCGCGTGATGCCTTGCTTCATGGCGTCGGGCCACAAAGCCGCGAGAAACGCGTCAAACCCGTCGCCCGTGGCGCCGTTCGCCGCGAAGCTCGCAAGCAGGAGCGCGAGGGCCATCAAGGCCTGCCGCCGCATCATCTCGATATGTCCATGACAGCGCATGGTGATGCGTCGGCACCATTGGAGATACGATCCTCCCGGTCAATGCTCCGTTTTGCTCCAGGAGGTGGCATGCGCAGCGTGGTCATAACAGGCACGTCGACCGGCATCGGCTGGGGCACCGCCAAGGTTCTCATCGGTGCCGGTTTGCGCGTCTTCGGCAGTGTGCGGCGGAAGGCCGACGCTGCGCGGCTGTCGTCGGAGTTCGGCGACCGCTTCGTTCCTTTGCTGTTTGACGTGACCGACGAACCGGGCGTCAAAGCGGCGGCCGCGGCCGTGCGTACTGCGCTCGCGGGCGAGACGCTTGCCGGTCTCGTCAACAATGCCGGCGTCGCCGTCGCCGGCCCGCTGTTGAGCTTGCCGCTTGCCGAGTTTCGCCGCCAGATCGACATCAATTTAATCGGCGTGGTGGCCACCACGCAGGCCTTCGCGCCGCTCCTCGACGTGGAGCCGGGGCTCAAAGGCGATCCCGGACGCATCGTCAATATCAGCTCAGTCGGCGGACGCGTCGGCACGCCATTCCTTGCACCCTATAGCGCCTCGAAATTTGCAATCGAGGGGTTGTCCGAGTGCCTGCGGCGCGAATTGCTGCCGTTCGGCATCGACGTCATCGTCGTGGGGCCGGGCGCGGTGGCGACCCCAATCTGGACCAAAGCCGAACAACTCGACATCACGCCCTATCGCGACACACCCTATGGGCCACCGCTCGAACGCTTGCGTACCTACATGCTGGCGCTTGGCAAGGAGGGATTGCCCGCCGAGCGGATCGGCGAAACGGTCCTGAACGCCCTTACCGCGGCAAGGCCGAGGGTGCGCTACGCGGCCTCTCCGCAGCCGTTGCAGGACTGGATCGCGCGCCAGCTGCCGAAGCGCATGGTCGACCGCATCATCGGCGGCCGGCTCGGACTGCTGCCGGCGCGGTAGTAGGCTAAACCGTGAGGCCGGCAAAAAAGCTCGACGATGTAGTTGACAAGGAAACTATCCAGGCCAATATTAGTTTCCAAGGAAATAGTGAGCCTGTTTCCGCGACGAAAAGACCCGAAGTTCACAAGCGCCAAGACAGGAGAACGGCAATGGACACGCAGGTGAAGGACATCATCGTCGAATGCACCAGAGCCTCGGATGAGGAGCGGATAACGTTCCCCGAAGTCGTTGAGAAGTTGGCCAAGGCCGGAGTCGAGCGCTACCATACCGACCTTCTGCGCGGCGAACGGACCTACTACATGCCCAATGGCGAGTCCGAGGTGGTGAAGGGCCACGCCGTGTCGGTCGTCCCCGCACAGGAGTTCTCGGACGCCGGCGTGGGCGCGGCTATCAAGACGATCCAGGCCGGCAAGATCCAGTACCGGACGTTCTGCGCACGCATCGCCGAGGCCGGTTGCGTCGGCTATATGGTTTCGCTTCAGGGACAGCGCGCCGTCTATTACGGCCGTAGCGGCGACATTTACATCGAGTGGTTCCCGAGCGCCAAGCGAGAGAAGGCAGCGTGACGGCGAAGACCGTAACTGTCAGCCCGCTCGAAGCGCACCTGGGCTACTGGCTGCGCTTCGTGTCCAACCAGGTCTCGCACTCGTTCAGCTTGAAGCTCGCTGCCCGCGACGTGACCGTTGCTGAATGGGTCGTGCTTCGCGAACTCTACGAGTGCGGCCGCCTGGTTCCGAGTAACCTCGCCGACAGGATCGGCATGACCCGCGGCGCGATCTCCAAGCTCGTCGACCGGCTCGCAGTGAAGGCCCTTGTTACGCGGACTGCGGATGCCGGCGACCGCCGGTACCAGGAGCTGGCGCTGACAGCGAAAGGACGGGCCCTTGTCCCAAAGCTTGCGGCGCTGGCGGACCAGAATGACGCAGAGTTTTTCGGCCACCTCAGCGCGGCCGAGCAGGCGTCAATCAAGAGCATGATGAAGGAGATCGTCTATCGGCTCGGATTGAAGTCCGTGCCGGTGGACTGACGTGAAGCCATCTCGTCTACGCGAGCGACACCAGGCCGCCACCGTGCCGTTCCAGGCGTCCGGCGATTTCAAGCTCGAGCAGCACCATCCGCACCACGGCGGGCGAGCTGTTCGACAACCTCACCAGATCGTCGATCAGAACCGGCGTCGGGCCGAGCAGCGCCATGATCCGCGTGCGTTCGTCGGGCGCCGGCTCGGCTTCGTCCAAGGGCTCGCCCTCGCTCGGGCGCGGCTCCGGCTCGCGGGCCGGCGCTTTCTTCTCTTCCATGATCGGCTCCAGGACCGTGACGATATCCGCGGTCTCGGTTACCGGCGTCGCGCCCTGTTTGATCAGGCCGTTCGTCCCCTCCGCGCGGGGATCGAGCGGGGAGCCGGGCACGGCGAAAACTTCGCGGCCCTGTTCGAGCGCGAGCCGCGCGGTTATCAGCGAACCCGATCGCTTGGCAGCCTCGACAATGACGACGCCGAGCGAGAGCCCGGAAATCAAGCGATTGCGGCGGGGAAAGTCACGCCCGCGCGGCTCCCAGCCGAACGGCATTTCAGAAAGCGTGCCGCCGGAAGGCAAAATGGCTTCAACAAGGTCGGCATGCTCGGGCGGGTAGATGCGGTCCTGGCCGCCGGCAAGCACCGCGATCGTGCCGGTGCCGAGCGTGGCTCGATGCGCCGCCGCGTCGATGCCGCGCGCGAGCCCTGAGACGACGGCGAACCCGGCTTCGCCGAGTTCGCGCGCGAGCCTTTGTGTGAACTTGACGCCGGCGCCCGAGGCGTTGCGCGAGCCTACGATCGCCACCATGGGCAGCGCGAGCGCAGCAATCTGTCCGCGAACCGCGATCAGCGGCGGTGCATCGTCGATTGATTGCAGGCGGTGCGGATAGGCGCGCTCGCCGAGTGCGATGAAACTGACGTCGAGGTCACGCGCGGCCGTGAATTCTCGCTCGGCCTCCGCGCGTGAGCAGATGCGCACGGGAGCGCTTGCACCGCCCCGGCGGGCGAGAGACGGCAGCGCCTCGAGCGCGGCGCGCGCGCCCCCGAAATGGTTGACGAGAGCGCGAAAGGTGCGCGGGCCGACGTTCTGGCTGCGGATGAGGCGCAGCCAATCGATGCGCTGTTCGTTCGTTAAGCGGACGTCCTGCGAGCGTTCGTTCACCGCGCCCTGCCCGCCTGTGCGGCGTGTGCCAAGAATGGCCGGCGAGCATAGCCCCAAAACGCGCCTGCGGCGTGGAAAAGGGGCAGTCAGCTACGCTTGGCGCGGGCTTCCGGTCGAAAGGCGCGGTGCTCGGAACCGCACCGCGCCTTCCTTCACGCGCCGCGGTCTAGTGTGACGGCGGCGGCGGCAGAAGGGTTCGGGTCACGCTGCGGTTCGTCGTCATCGGGTGGCGTACGCGTCCGGTCTGGACGCGCACGCAACCGCCGCCGCCGCAGACGACGGCGGCTAGCTGGACGCGCGCTGCATCGCTGGCCTTTGCGCCGGCCGCAGGCAGCGCGGCGGGCATTGTCGCGTGGGCGGCGTTGCACATGGGCACGCCGAGCAGAATGGCCGCTGCGGCGAGCGATGCGGGAAGCGTCCTGGCCATGCGTCCTCTCTGGAAGTCGGCACGAATCGGTTGCCGCGCCGAATCAAACGGATTCTAAGACATAGCAATTTGCGGGAAAGATATTTTTGAAAACTAAGTGGAGTGAGCCCGCATCAGAAATCGCTCACGCCCGATGAGCGGTTCCGATCTTGCTTTCCGCGCCGCGGACAAGCCGCGCAATGTTCGTGCGATGCATCAGCCACAGCAGAGCCGACAGCAGCAAAAAGAGTTGAGCCAGCGGGATGTCACGGAGCCACCACAAGAAAGCCGGCGTTGCAGCACTGGCCACAAGCGCCGCGAGCGAGGAGTAGCGGGTGAGCGCGGCGACGACAAGCCAGGTCGCGCAGAAGAGGAGGGCTGCCGGCCAGGCGAGCCCGAGCAATATGCCGATATAGGTCGCAACTCCTTTTCCGCCCCGAAACTTCAGCCAAACCGGAAACAGATGGCCAAGGAAAGCGCCGCAGCCCGCCGCAATCGCAAACTCCGTGCCGAGACCCTGGCCGATCAGCAGAACCGCTGCCGTGCCTTTAAGAATGTCGCCGACAAGTGTTGCTGCGGCGAGGCCCTTGCGCCCGGTGCGCAGCACGTTGGTGGCGCCGATGTTGCCGGAGCCGACGGCGCGAAGATCCGGCGCGCCGGCAAGCCGCGTCAGCAGGACGCCGAACGGAATCGAGCCGCAGAGATAGCCGAACGCGAGCGCCGCGACGTATGCGAGCGCCGGCGATCCGTCAATCGGGTGCAGCATTCTAGCCGATACTCGCCCTCTTGCCTGATTCGCGCGGCTGAAATCCCTCCGCTTGCGCGGCGCTTTCGCTCGCAAAGACCGTGAGGTGCTTCAGCCTCTCGGCCGGCGCCCGCGCCAGCGACGCCAACCCGGGCGTGTAGATGCGCCGTACCCCGTCGGCTACGACGAAATGTGCGGCGTCTTGCGCGTCGATGTCGGTCTCGCAGTACAGGCAGCGCAGCTTGCAATGCTGCGGAGAGGGTTCTTCAACGACGTAGAACTTGCTGGCCGCATATTGCCGCTCCGAGGGATCGTGAGTGATGCAGTTCTTGTTGACGCATTGAATGCCGGCGCCGATCGGCTGGCAATAGACCGGGTATTGGGGGTCGGCGAAGCCGCCCGCAAAAGTGTGCAGCGATTTGTTCTTGTGCAGATGCAGCAGCAGCGAGATCAGCGCCATGCGGACGGGAACGCCGTAGGCGGCCTGGCGGAAATAGATGGCGCGGCGGTCACTGTCGAGCGATGCGGCGAGTTCGTTCACACGCGGCAGCGGATGCATGACGCTCGCTTCCGCGTATTTCGGTTCGTCGAGGAATTGCGCGTCGATTTTCGGATAGGGCCGCTCCGTGCCGCTCCAGCGCTCCTTCTGGAAGCGGGTGACGTAAACCGCGTCGATTTTCTTCTGCAGAACGAGGGCGTAATCGACTTCCGGCTCGGCGTAAAGCGAGAGCTGATGCGGTTGGTCGGCGGTGACATAGAGCGCGTCGATCGAGCCGCGATTGCCGGACCCCGGAGCCTTGGAGATCATGCGGCAATTGAATTCCTCGCGCAGGCGTTTGTCGACATGCGGCGGGAGTTCCATGCCAGGGGCGGGGAGGGGATCGATGATCGCGCCGAACCGCGCCAGCGCATAGACGAATGAATGAATAGTGCGGCTGCCCTTGAGATCGCCGGCAATCGCGACCTTCATGTTCTTGAGGCTCTTGTTCTTCGAGCGCAGCGTGAAGAGGTCGCATAGCGTCTGCGTCGGGTGCTCGTGACTGCCGTCGCCGCCATTGATCACCGGGATCTGGGAGTATTCCGCCGCAAGCCGCGCGGCGCCGTCGCGTGGATGGCGGATGACGACGATGTCGGCGTAGTTGCCGATGACGCGGATCGTATCGGCGAGGCTCTCGCCCTTGGCGGCGGAACTCACCGCCGGGTCGGCGCTGGTGATATTGGCGCCGCCGAGCCGCAGCATCGCGCTCTCGAATGAGAGCCGGGTGCGCGTCGAGGGCTCGTAGAACAGGCTTGCCAGGATGTGTTTGGAGGCGACGTCGGTGCCGCGCCCGATGCGATAGGTGACCGCGGGATCGGCGAGTTCCTTGAGGAAGCCGCGGGCGACGTCGAAGATTGTCTCGATTTCCTTGTTGGAGAGATCGTTGATCGAGATGATGTGGCGTATGGCCGGCTGCGGTTTCGCTGTCATGGCTCGCTCGCTGCCGCCGCTGCGGGGCGGCCGATGGCCGGGGCGGCGCGATGCGACGCGCCAGGAGGCGTCCCCGATCCAACACCCGCGGCCCGGCCGGTCGAGGATGAGGGTGCGAAGCCCTGGATATGTGTCATTAAAGCCCTGTCTATAGGACCAAGTGCGGCCGTTTCGCAAGGCGGGCTTGCCGGCGCCGCGGGGCTTGTCCCAGCCATCCACCGCTTTACCATCGGGGCCTCATGGGGCGAATTGGCATGACCACCACCGGCTTGGCCATTGAGACGCATGAAGTGTTCAACCAGTCGCCGCCGTACGGCGATGTTGACCTCTATTCGACCGACACACCGCTGATCGAAGCGGTCAAGGCCAACGGCGGCGGCAAGGAAGTGGCCGCGCTTGCCGCCTTCGGCCGGCGGTGGGGCTCCACGCAAATGCTGACGCTGGCGCGCCGCGCCAACGAGCATCCGCCCAAGCTCTCTACGTTCGACCCCAGGGGCTTTCGCTGCGACGTCATCGAGTTCCATCCGGCCTATCACCAATTGATGCGCGAGAGCGTTGCGGCGCAGCTGCATGCGTCGACCTGGACCAAGTCAGGCGCGCGCGCCGCGCCGCCTGCCGAAGTTTCGCGCGCCGCGCGCTACTACATGGTGGCGCAGATCGAGAGCGGTCACCTTTGCCCGATTACGATGACGCGCGCGGCGCTTGCGGCGCTCGCGGCCGAGCCTTCGCTCCTCGCCCAGGTCGCGCCGAAAGTCGTCACCGGGAACTACGACGAGGAATTCCGGCCGTGGTGGGAGAAATCGGGCGTGACCCTCGGCATGGGCATGACCGAGAAGCAGGGCGGTACCGATGTGCGCACGAACACCACGAAAGCGGCGCCAGCGGGAGATTTCTACGTCATCACCGGCCACAAGTGGTTTCTCTCCGCGCCGATGTGCGATGCTTTTCTGGTGCTGGCGCAGGCCCCCGGCGGCCTGACCTGCTTCCTCCTGCCGCGGTTTCGCCCGGACGGCTCTGTCAATGGGCTGCGGCTGCAACGCCTCAAGGACAAGCTCGGCAATCGCTCCAATGCGTCGAGCGAAGTCGAGTTCGTCGGCGCCTTCGCATGGCGCGTCGGCGAGGAGGGTGCCGGAGTGCGGACCATCATCCAGATGGTACAGCTCACGCGCCTCGACTGTGCGCTGGCGTCGACGGGCTTCATGCGCATGGCGCTGGCCCAGGCGGTGCATCATTGCCGGCATCGCACGGTGTTTCAGAAGCACCTGTACGACCAACCGATGATGCGCGCGGTCTTGACCGACCTTGCGCTCGAGGTCGAGGGGGCGCTGGCGTTGGCGTTGCGCCTTGCGCGCGCCTTCGATCGCAGCGCCGACGATCCGCACGAGGCCGCCTATGCGCGGCTGATCACGCCCGCAGCGAAGTATTGGATCTGCAAGACCGCGCCCGGCTTGATCTATGAAGCGATGGAGTGTCTCGGCGGCAACGGCTACGTCGAAGAAAGCCCGCTGCCTCGCCTCTATCGCGAGGCGCCGGTCAACGCCATCTGGGAAGGCTCGGGGAACGTGATGTGCCTCGACGTCCTGCGCGCCCTGCGGCGCGACGAGCAGGCGGCGGACCTGTTCGCAGCCTTGGCGCGCGAATCTTCCGACCTCGCAGGCGTGGACGCGACTGGCCGAGACGCGGCCGACGAAGTCGGGAACGAAGCCGCCGCGCGCGTCACGGTCGGAAGGCTCGCGGTGCTTGCTGCCGCCGCCGCCCTGCGCGCGAGCGCGCCTGCGGCAGTTACGGAGGCGTTTGTGCGGACGCGTCTTGGTCGGTCGCATGGCGCGCTGTACGGCGCCGGCGATGTGGAGCAGGCCACGGCCGAACTCATTCTACGGCGGGCATTGCCGCAGGAGTGACCGGCCGGCACGGCGCTACGGCGGCGGAGCCTTGTTAGCCAAGCGATCGAGCGCGCCTTGAAGAATGTAGGCCGCGGCATGCTGGTCGATCACCGCCTTGCGCCGCGTGCGGCTTGCGTCGGCGGCGATCAGCGCCCGTTCCACCGCCGCAGTCGAGAGCCGCTCATCCCATAGCGCGATCGGCAGCGGCGTGAACCGAGCGAGATTGCGGGCGAAGGCACGCGTCGCCTGCGCCCGCGGACCTTCCGTTCCGTCCATGTTGATCGGAAGACCAAGGACGAACCCTGCCGCCTGGCGCTCGGCCGCAAGCGCCAGCAGCCGCTCGGCGTCGAGGCTCATTCGCTTGCGCATGACCGTTTCCACCGGTGCCGCCAAGCGCCGATCCGGGTCGCTCGCGGCGACCCCAATGGTCTTGGTGCCGAGGTCAAGACCGATCAGTACACCGCGCGGCGGCAGCAGCGCGGCCGCTTCGCTCAGCGCTACAACCGGCATCGCGCCGGGTTAGCATGACCGTCGGCCGCGGCCAATGCCGCCTTCCGCGGCGACGGAAGCCCGACTATGTTTGGCCGAACCGAGCTCGCACAAGCGCTAAACCGGCAGGTCCGTGATGCAGATCACCTGGTACGGTCATTCCGCCTTTCGCCTTGATTTCGCGGGCCATGCGGTCCTGATCGATCCCTTTTTCACCGGCAACCCGGCATTCGTCTCCGACAAGTCCGAGGCGATAAAGGGCGTCGCCAACATCGTGCTCACGCATGGCCACGGCGATCATGTCGGCGATGCGCTCGATATCGCCAACAGCAACGGCGCAACCGTCACAACCAATTACGACCTCGGCATGTGGCTCGTGTCCAAGGGCTTGGAAAAGCTCAATCCGATGAATACCGGAGGAACAACGGATCTGGGGGGTTCTCAGGTCACGCTGGTGCGCGCCGATCATTCCTCGGGTGACATCGTCAACGGTACGCCGATCTATCTGGGCAACCCATGCGGCGCTATCGTCAAGGCGCCGGGTGAACCCACCGTCTACCACCTCGGCGACACCGACATTTTTTCCGACATGGCGCTGATTGCGGAGAACCATCAACCGCGCATCGGCCTCGTCCCGATTGGCGACCGCTTCACGATGAGCCCGGCGACGGCGGCTATGGCGGTCAAGCGTTTCTTCAAGTTCGACGCGGTGATCCCGTGCCACTATGGCTCGTTCCCGATCATCGAGGCCAAGCCAGACAAATTCTTAGCGGCCATGCAGGGGCACGCCACCAAGGTCATCGTTCCGGAGAAGGGCAAGCCAGTCCGGGTCTAGTGTGGCGGTTGAGAAGTCCGCATCATCATAACGACTTGACTCGTCATGCGGACTTCAATGAGCCAAAAAGAAAGCGCCCGCGCAAGGCGGGCGCTTTCTTGCGGATGGAAGCGCGCTGTTAGCTCTTGGCGTGCTCCCAAGCAAGCCGCTGAATATCCGAACGGCTGATTCCGATGTCGGCCAGTTCGCGGTCGCTGAGATGCGACAGCTCCTGCACCGCCTCTCCGTATCGCCTCCACGCGTGAAAGAAACGCGCGATCGATGTGAACATGGATCGAATCCTTTTCCCCGTAGTTTGTCCGGCCAGTGCCGAACGTTGATGCAAATATGATGGTCGTGATGCACCGCAATGCATTTTGCTGCAATGCAGCTAGAATCATACTGCATGCGGGAGAAATGAAATTCTTAAGGGTTTAGAGTGGGTTCCATACCGGACGAAAAGCTTCCGCCTTGATTGCCGTACGACGCGCCTGCATTCGGCCATTGGATGATCGCGTCCGCGCCGCACTTGCCGATTCTTATTCATGCTGTGTCGTATTGAGTCGGGGTGGTGTTATGGGGACCACGCAGGATCATCGGAAGTGTGCGGAAGCCTGCGTCGCGATGGCGCGCGCGGCGGACGATGACAAGGACAAGGTTCTTTGGCTCACATTGGCGCAGTCGTGGGTGCGGCTGGCGGAGCATGTCGCGCATATCGATGAGACGGAGGAGTCGGCGGATGACGACGACAGCCACGCCGCTCAGCCGGCAGAGGATGGCTGAGGCGGCGCCGACGCGACCGCCTGCCGGCGCGACCTGGCTTGTCACATGGCCGTCTTCACTGCCCGTGACTGACAAGTACCCTTCGGCAGGCCCCGCTGATCCTTGAGCGGTTAGTTTGCAGGCAGCTGAGGATGGCGAAGATGTCCGACGACTGGTCGTCGCGCACCAGTTCCTTGCAGAACCGCATCACGTCCGGATGGCAGGCGGCGCGCTCCTGCGCGTTTCCCTGACCGAAGGGATCGTCTACCGGCGGAGGCTGTGGCGGGAGCGCGTTGGCAGCCGTGGCGGCGGTGAGCGAAAGAGCAATGGCGAGGACGAACGTCCTTAACATGGTCTTGAGCATGGTCTTGAACACGGCTTGCCTCCCTAGGCCTTCAGGCTAAAGCTGCCCGCCTCAATCTGCCGACAAGGTCCGCTGTCGCGGCAGAGCGGTCGTAGGCGCGGTTTCTGGCGCGCCGACGCCCCGTCCTAGAGAGCCGCACGCGCAGTGCGAGCGATTGCATTCGTTACTCCGGAGAAGTCGGGCAGAGCGCTTGCTCGCCCTGGCGTGGCGGATTTTCCAGGCTGGCGGAGCGAACCGCCGCACTTGCGCGCCGACACCCCTCGGCGATACATCTCGCGCCAGGGCGGTTAGCTCAGCTGGTAGAGCGTCTGCTTTACACGCAGGATGTCGGCGGTTCGAGTCCGTCACCGCCCACCATTCAGAGAATGCAAGTCGAATGACCGACGACGGAAGACATGATCTTCCGTCACCAGTCGTGCGGCGCTTATGCCGATCAAATGGCTTCCTTGAGTTCTTTCGAGGCGCG
>Ga0335078_10003666_pt1 | contig 22848 bp, 22 predicted proteins | sample Lox_Sample_32_FD_206711 | JGI IMG/M metagenome (GOLD analysis project Ga0335078, IMG submission 206711) | Soil microbial communities from Loxahatchee National Wildlife Refuge, Florida, United States - Lox_Sample_3.2 | ecosystem: Environmental > Terrestrial > Soil > Wetlands | place: USA... | reverse complement strand
CGGCGTCTCTTCGAGCACCGCAGACGGCGTTGACCCTGGTGGACACGACGATCACGGGTGTGGCGTCGCCGTCAACGTGGACGAGCCGTCGGGAGCGCCGACCTACGGTGCGGTCGCTACGGGGGGGCGCAACTCGAGTCCCTGACGGCGCGGCGCTGGACGCGGGGTCGGGCCGGCACGCACCGGGGGCGCACGGCCCGGGTCAGACTATCCACTCCGCTCCGCCACGGTCACGCCGCTCCCGCAGCTGGCGCAGGCACTCGATGCCCATGCGGCGCCCGTCCGGAAATCGGTCCTCGCGGTCCCATCGCCACGCCGCCACCATCGCATGCACGAGGAGCCGACACCGGCCAAGCAGGTCGGGATCGGTCCCCGGGTAGCACGCACTCACCTCGTCGGGCACGTGGGCGACGTCGAACTCGACCGGCCCACGACAACACGTCTCCAGGTCCACGAACAGCAAGCCGGCCTCGGTCCTGAGCACATTGCCGGGGTGCGGCTCTCCGTGCAACAGCTGTTGGGCCCCGCTCCCCGGGCCGATCGATCGGCCCAGCGTGGCCAAGGTTCCGGCCAGGAGCTCCCGGTCAGCGTCGCCGAGGTCAGGTGTCCGATCACGATCCTCCACGAGTTCCCGGGCCGTCGCCACGCGATCGGTGCAGTGTGGTACGGGAAGATCGAGCCCGGCCATCGAGGTGTGCACCTTCCGCAGGGCGCGTGCGTACTCGGCGGGCGCCACCGCACCGGACGACGCCGGCTCGTAGAAGGTCCACAGCGTGACGACGAACCCGTCCCGCACGTAGGCGCGCGGCTCCACGCGGGGATCCAGCAGGGCCACGGGGCTGCCGGTGGTCGCCAGGAGCCGAGCGATGTCGACTTCGAGCTCGGCGACGGCTCGTTGGCTCGCTGTGGCGACACGGGCCAGGACGTCACACGGACGGAGGTGCACGGCGATCCGGTTCGACTCCTGCACGATCACGGCCTCGTCGACCCTGAGGTCGAGCGCTGCGGCCGTCGACATGGCCGCACGCACAGCGGATCGAACAAGGAACGGCCCCACCGACGTCACCTGCCGGAACCGAGGTCCGGGCCGATCCCCCGGCGCAACCCGCGCCGGAACAGTGCGGCCAAGCGACGATGCTCTCGCTCGGCGTGGCGCCCCCGAGCGACGAGCGCGATGCGCCGCACCCCGTTGCCGCGAGGTGCCGGGCTCTCCAGGTGCCCAACACAGCGTCCCTCATGATCGTCCATGGCCTCTGTCAGTTCTGCCGTCCGCAACACCGTCTCGGTGTTCCGCTGAGACCAGCGCTCCTCATCGGTGTTGGGGGCCATGGCCTGCGTCAACCGGCCGTGGCTCTGAGCTCGATCCGACCTCTCGGTCGATCTGGTTCTGTTCGCCTTTTCTCGTACCCGCCCTTGCCCCAGTGCCGCATCCGCTCGATCCAGGCGGCGACTCGATCGAGCGAGAGCGTCCCGTGCCCGGCTGATCGTCTCCTCGGCGGAGAGCAGCAGGGAGGCAATCCCTCCTCGCATGTTGCGTGCGCGCTCGTCCAGTGCTCCCCCGACGCCGTGCAACCTCGCCTCGCGCTGGTCGGCCACCCGGTCCCGCTCGTCGGCCACCCGGCCATGCCTCTCGGCCATCGGACCCCCCGTCGGCTCCGTCAGCGGGTCCGATGCCGACTCTAGGCTCTGCACCGATGAGGTGCGTGGGCTCGGCATCGGGCCGCTGGAGAGGGCTCGCACCGTTCAGCCTCGCCGTGGACGGGCGGCCGGCGACAGCCGACGTCACCGGGCGCACGGGCCCCGCCGCCGGGACACGGTGATCGGAGGCGGTCACCGCAGAGCCACGCTCGCCAGGGCGGAAGGTCGAACAATGCGCAGCACGGGGGTCTCGGACCACACCATAGGATGACCGCCGTGTTGGGGCGGACGGGCGCACTCGGTCGGTGCCACCTCATGGGGCCGGAGGGCTCTCGTCGAGAGGGCAGAAGGAGCTCCCTGCCTCGATGCACGGGGCCGTCCCGCCAGCGGTGCCGCCCTTCACCAGGTGGGGGCCCGAGCCCCCACCGGTCCCATTCCCACGAGAGCGGGTGTCACTGATGCCATCAACCGAGCCGTCGCCCCGAAGCTCCCTCCCGAGCCCACCCGAGATCGCGCCCGCCGACGGCCGGCTCGCCGTGTTCTGCGTGGGCCTGGGCGCCGTCGGAACCACCCTGATTGCCGGCATCGAGTCGATCAGGACTGGCTCGGGCCTGCCCATCGGTTCGCTCTCCCAGCTCGGGACGGTGCGCCTCGGCCGCCGCGACGAGCAGCGAGTGGCGCGCGTCGGCGACCTGGTCCCCCTGGCCTCCCTCGACCAACTCGACTTCTGCGCCTGGGACCCGTTCCCCGACGACGCCTTCGTGGCAGCCGCCCGGGCCGGCGTGCTGGACCAGTCCTCTCTGGAGCGCGTCGGCGCCTTCCTTCGGACCGTCCGGCCCCTCCCGGCTGTGTTCGACTCGTCCTACGTGACCCAGGTGCACGGACCCAACATCCGCTCCGACGACAGCCATCGTCAGAGGGTCGAGGCGATCCGGAGCGACATCAGGACGTTCCTCGAGGCCAAGGGATCGGCCCGGGGCATCATGGTGTGGTGCGGCTCCACCGAGGCGCTGCTCCCCGACCACGAGGCGTACCACAGCCTCGAGGCCTTCGAAGCGGCCTTGGACCGCAGCGATCGAGCCATCGCTCCGACGATGCTCTACGCCTATGCCGCCCTTGGGCTCGGCATCCCCTTCGTCAACTGCTCGCCGAACCTCTCCATCGACACGCCTGCGCTCACCACGTACGCCGCCGAGCATTCCGTCGCCATCGCCGGCAAGGACCTCAAGACCGGCCAGACCATGGTGAAGACGGTGCTCGCCCCGATGATCAAGGCCCGCCTGCTCGGCCTCTCGGGATGGTATTCGACCAATATCCTCGGAAACCGCGACGGCGAGGTCCTCCAGGATCCCGACAGCTTCCGGGCCAAGGAGCAGTCCAAGCTCGGCGTGCTCGATGGGATCTTGCAACCCGAGCTCTACCCCGAGCTCTACGGCAACATCGAGCACCAGGTCTCGATCAACTACTACCCGCCCCGGGGCGACAACAAAGAGGGGTGGGACAACATCGACATCTTCGGGTGGCTGGGCTACCCGATGCAGCTCAAGGTCAACTTCCTGTGCCGGGACTCGATCCTGGCGGCACCGCTCGTCCTTGACCTGCTCCTCTTCACCGATCTGGCCCAGCGGGCCGGGATGCGCGGGATCCAAGAGTGGCTGTCGTTCTACTTCAAGTCTCCCCAGTGTGCGCCCGGCGTCTACCCCGAGCACGATCTCTTCATCCAGCTGACGAAGCTCAAGAACACGCTGCGCTTCGTGGCCGGCGAGGAACCGCTCACCCATCTCGGGATCGAGTACTACGACTACTTCTCCTAGGTGGCCGCGCCGAAGCCCGGTGGGACGCCGTGCTCGAGCGGACTCCCTCGATGTGAGCCACGTGCCCCGTGGTCGTGCTCGGCCCCCGGCTCTGCGATCGACTCCGAGCGGTCGAACGGCGATGTGCAGAAGCCGAGGCTCCACGCAGGGCCCGGTCCGGTCCTGTCCTCAGGCTTCGGCCGCGGGGGCCACCCCCGTCGACGCGCGGTTCTTCGATCCTGTGGCGAGGACACCGGTGGTGGCCACCACCACGGTGATGAACGCCATGAGCACCGGGACGACGACGAGGGCGTCGCCGAGCGAGGTCGCCGCCGCCACCTGACCGATGAGCGGCGGGCCGGCGACGAAGCCCATCCAGCCGACGCCCGAGACGAGCGCCACGCCCCGCCCGGGATCGGCGGGGGCCATGGCGCCGACGGTGCTGTACGCGGACGGGATCACCAGGGCACAGCCCACACCGAGCACGCAGAATGCCAGGAGCGAGACCGCCACGCCGTGGACGGCCAGTCCGGCCGCGAATCCCAACGCGGCCAGCGCCGTCAGGCCGGGCAAGAGCCGGCGCAACGGCCACCGGGTGAGGAGGCGCCCGCCGGCGAACCTCGTGGTCACCATGGCGAGCGAGTAGAGGGTGTACGCGAGCCCGGGAACCGCTCCCGAGGAGTGCAGCGACGAGCGCAGGTACACGGCCGACCAATCAGCCGCGACCCCTTCGCAGAGCATGTCGGCCAGGGCCACGACGCACAACAGCAACAGGGCCACGGTGAGCCAGCTGCGCTGCGGAGGGGTGGTGGCGCCCGGTGCGCCCCCGGTGTTGCTCCCATCGGTCGGCAGCAGTGGCCTCGTCATGACGGCGAGGGCCGCAAGGGACACGGCGCCCAACACCAGGAGCTGGCCTCCGAGCGGCACGCCCAGCGCCACCGCTGCGGTCCCGATGCCGGCACCGGTCAACGCGCCGAGGCTCCACGCTCCGTGGAACACCGACATCACGGGACGGCGCTCGTCGCGTTCGACGGCCACAGCTTGGGTGTTCATGGCCACTTCGAGCGTTCCCTGGAAGATGCCCCAGAGCAGGTACGCGAGGAGCAGGGCGACGAGGCTCCCGGCCACCCCGAGCAGCGCCCCTGCCAGGCAGTACCCGACCATGGCGGTCCGAAGGACGCGCCGGCTCCCGAGGCGTGGCACCAGGTACCCGGCGCCCGACATGGCCAGGATCGAGCCGATCGGGGCCCCGAGCAGGGCGATCCCGAGCGACCCCAGACCCAGGCCGAGGTCGGCCCTGACCTGCGGGATGTGGGCGACCCAGGACGCGAAGAGCAGGCCGTGGGTGAAGAAGACACCCGCCACCCCGTGGACAGCGGTGATCCGACGGGTCCGGGCCCCCGAGCGAGGTGACGGCACGTGCCCACTACCCCGCGAATCAGGCCAGATGGACGTCGACCCCGAGGGCGGCGATCCGCTCGAGCAGGAGCGGATCGGCACCTTCGTCGGTCACGAGGACGTCGACCTTCCGGGTGGCGCACACCTGGCCGAACGCCACGACACCGAGCTTGGAGGAGTCGGCCACCGCGATCACGCGCCGGGAGGCCTCGAGCGCAGCCCGTTTGACCTCGGCCTCCGCTATGAGATGGGCGGTGACACCTGCCTCGGGGTCGATCCCACAGGGGCTGAGGACGAAGGTGTCGAAATGCAGCTCGGAGAAGCTGCGCCGCGACAGACCGCCGATGAGCGACAGCTCCCCGGGACGGACCTCGCCGCCTGGGAGCAGGAGCCTGACGGCGGGGGCGTCGTGCAGTTCGAACACGGGACGGAGGGCGAGCGGCATCACCGTGAGTCGCATGTCGCGCAGCCCACGGGCCACCTCCAGCGCCGTCGTGCCTCCGTCGAGGACGACGGTCTCCCCCTCGGCGAGCAGGGCCGAGCACAGGGCGCCGATCCGGGCCTTTTCTGCGCTGTGGCTGAAGGCCCGCACGCTGTAGGGGGTTTCCTCGGCGGTCGGCTGGGCGCGCCGGGCGCCCCCGTGCACCCGCCGGAGGACCCCCTCGCGCTCGAGCGCCTCGAGGTCGCGACGAACCGTCATCTCCGAGCACCCCAGGTCGGCGGCCAAGGCCACCACCTGGACCTCGTCCCGCCCGCTCAGGGTCTCGACGATCTGGCGGCGGCGGCCCGGCCCGTCCATGCCTGGCAATCTACCATCTAGTGTGTTCGAATTCACAGTAAATTTGTTACAGTGGTGGTGGGCGCCACCGTGGCCTTCCCCACCTGGTCCTGACGCCCGGAGCCACCATGGAGCGCGAATCCACCGAGGCCGGACCGATCGCTGCGGTGGTCTTCGACGTCGGTGGGGTCCTGATCGACTGGGACCCCCGGCACCTCTACCGCAAGATCTTCACGAGCGACCATCGCATGGAGCTGTTCCTGGGCGAGATCTGCACCCCCGAGTGGCACGCCCAGCACGATCTCGGTGTCGCCTTCGACGCCTCGGTCCGAGCGCTCGTCGAGAGGCATCCCGGTTGGGCTGACGAGATCCGAGCCTGGGGGGAGCGCTTCGAGGAGATGTGGAGCGGCCCCGTGCCCGGCAGCGTCGAGGTGCTGGCAGCGCTGCGGGAATCGGACCACCGGGTACCTCTGTATGCGGCGACCAATTGGGGCTCGGACACCTGGGAGCTCGCCACGACGCTGTTCCCGTTCCTGACGTGGTTCGACGGGGCACTGGTCTCCGCACGCGTCGGCCTGCTCAAGCCCGATCCCCGGTTCTTCGACCTGCTCGTGCAACGCTTCGATCTGGATCCGCCGTCGTCGCTCTACATCGACGACAACGCCGGGAACATCGACGCCGCCTCCCGGAGGGGCTTCGTCGTGTGTCGCTTCACCGGGGCCGCCGTCCTGGCCCGCCGGCTCGAGGCGATGGGCCTCCTTCCCGAGGCCCGTGCCAGCGGTGGAACTCGCGGCCGCACACCCCACCGCACATACCCGCGGCCGGGGTGAGGTCGCCACGGGGGTCGGGGCGGCCCGGAGGTCTCCGGCACACCGTGATCGACTCGTGCAGCCGCACACCGTGCACCGTCGACGCCACCGACATCGGTCACCCGCGATCCCGGCGCCTGCGGGCGCCGTCGCGTGCGGTCGGTCGACTACCTCTTCTCGTCGGTGTCCAGTCGGTAGCGCGAAAAGACGACACCACTGGTGAAGGGTCGGGTCTCCACCAGATGAAGGGGAAGGCGTACGCCCCGGGGGAGCCACGGTTTGCCGCCACCGAGCATGACGGGGACCGTCAACAGACGGAGCTCGTCCACGAGACCAGCCGCGAGTGCCTGCCCGGCGAGATCGGCGCCGCCGATGGTGATGCGGCGGGCGGCCGACGCCTTCATGTGCCGCACGGCCTCGGGGTCGAAGTCCTGCTCAAGCCTCGTCCGGGCACTGGAGACCGATGCGAGGCTACGCGAGTACACCACCTTGTCGGCGTTCCGCCACATCTCGGCGAACTCTCGGACATAGTCTTCGGTCGGCACGGCGTTCTCCCAGTACAGCATGGCCTCGTACATCCGGCGCCCGTAGAGATACGTCCCCGCCGTCCTCTCGAGCTCCCTGATGAAGGAGAAGACCTCCTCGTCCGGCTCGGACCAGTCGAGGCGGCCTTCGGGGTCCTCGGTGTACCCGTCGACCGAGGCATTGGCGGTGTAGACGAGGTCAACCATCGGTCGCCTCGCTGCCTGCCTCTCTTGCCCGACCTGCTCTGCGGCAGCAGCGCAATCTCGACATTGGCTCCGTCATCCTGGGAGCGTGTTCGTCGCGCCGTCGGCGGCGCTCGATCTCCCCGAGACCACCGGACATGGCGACAGGAGCGCTGTGGTGTCGGGGGCTCATTGGAAGTGCTCCCAGGTCGTCTGACTGAAACAATCGCCCTTGCGGAACCCCAGGCCCCGCACCAGGCGTAGCCGGAACACGATCACGCGCCCGCCCGAATCGCGGTCGCTGAAGGCCCCGTCGCGCACCACGAAGTCCCAAGGGCCGGTCGGGTACTTGACCGCGAACGCGGTCGCGACCGGTTCGAGCTCGGCGTCGTCGGTCACCTGCTCGGCCTGGCCCTCGAGCACGATGTCGAGCGCCCCATCGGCGAGGTCGCTGCACCCGGTCGTCAGCACACACGAGGGGTTCTCGGCCAGGTTCCTCGCCTTGCGCTCCTCAGGCCCGGTGGCGAACCAGAGCGCGCCCGCGTGCCAGACGGCGATCAGCGGTGTGACATGCGGTCGGCCATCGGGGCGGACGGTCGACAGCCAGAACGTGTCCGCGCCACGCAGCTGCCCGAGTCCGGCCGCCCACGGTGTCGGCGTCGCGCCCGGCTCGCTGAACCCATGGATCTCCGCCGTCGCGTCGTCCGCCGCCATCCCCCTCCCTCGCTGTCCGGATCCAACACCGGTCGGGATCGTCCTGGATCCGACCCGGCAATCGGGTACCGCCCACTTCGCCCGTCCGCGCATGGAATATCGTAGGCGTTGACCGCCTCTCCATGGGCGGTTCGACGACGAAGCGCCCATTGTGCTGCTCCGAGTCGTGTCGCCATCGGACGATGCGCGACGATCGCCCCAGCTGCTGCCTCGCAACGGGGATGGCGATTGGTTTGGCCTTCGGGATGTCGGCGGATCACCAGCCCGTCGGCGCGCCCACCTCGGGCCGCTCCTGCGCAACCGGGTCATTGCGTCATGTGCGCCCGCTCCGCTCGCAGCGCTGCTCCTGGCCCCAGAGTGCCTCGAGGTTGCCGATGATCTGCCTCGCGTACCTACCGAAGATCGGCCGTCCAGCGATCCGGAAGGCGGTACGGAAGAGACGACCTCGGGTGGTGTGCGTGAACTGGCGCGTCCAGGTCATGTCCACCCGGGACCCCTGCGGCGCGGTCGTGGCCGTGATGGTCCAACTGCTCCCAGGGGCGTAGACGTTGGAGTCGGTCACCACCGCGGCGACGGACCCCGGGGTCGACCAGTCGTATCGGCACCGCTCCCAGTTGGTGCCGATACCGGTTCCAGTGCCCTCCGTGACGTCGGCGTGGTCGTCGCCGATGCTGTGCACATCGAAGTGCTCGGCTTCGACGGCGGGAAACACGTCGCCGCGCCGATCGGTGAAGTCGTGGGCGGCGTCGAGGACGATGGCGGGTGGGACCGAGCAGTAGAAGGTGAACGTGAGCACGCGCATCGTCGACTCCCTGGGCGTCAGCTCCACCGCTCGAGGAACTCGATCATGAGCTCGACGAGCGGCGGGGTGATGACGTGGCCCGTGGCGGGAACGACGGCGAGCTCGCCTTCGGCGAGCTCCCGGTAGGCGCGAAAGCCCGCCTCGACCGAGCAGAACTCGTCGCGGTCGCCCGCAATGATCAGGGTCGGTGCCGTGATGGCACCCAGATCTGCCGTGGTGTAACCGGTCGGCTGCGTGAGACGGGGAAAACCGAGACGCAAGTACTCCTTCCAGTGGTCCTTGCCCTGGCCGCTGTCCTCATCGGCCTTCATCAACTCGAACACGCCCTGCATCTCGGCAGACTGTGAGAAGAATCGGGCGGCCGCATCAGGGTCTGCGTGGGTGGCGTCGGGGCTGCCGCCGAGCATCTGTCGCATCATGGCGGTCAACGTCGGCATCAACGACGGATCGAATGCGTCGTAGCCCGCATGGTTGACGATCGCCCGCACGGATCCCGGGTGGCGAATGCCGACGACGCTGGCGGTGATCCCACCCTCACTGAAGCCGGCGATCAGAGGCCGGTCGAGGCCGAGGGCATCGATGAGGGCCGCTACGTCGTCGGCGAGCACGTCGAAGGTGACGGTGTCGCCGGAATGCACCGTTCGCCCAGCGCCGCGGGTATCGGGCGCGACGACGCGAAAACGGGCCGCCAGGGTCGCCATGTGCGAGGCGTACGAGATGGGAACCCCGGTCCAGATCGGGTTGGTCGACACCACCCCGCCGTGGAGAAGGACCAGAGGCTCGCCCTCGCCCTCCTCGAGGTAGTGGATGTCGATGCCGTTAGCGTGAACGGAGCGAGGCTCGGTCTGCGAGAGGCCTGCCGTGACTGCCATGGTCGTCTCCTTGATGGTCTTCGCCGACCATACGGGGACGCATGTGTCGTCACATCGGGCGTTCACCTGATCTTTGCGGTGAGCCCTCCGGGGAGCCGGGCACGGGGTCCACGTCGGTCATCAGCCCGTGCTTCATGGCGAACAGGGTGGCCTGGGCACGGTTCGACGCTCCGATCTTGGCGTAGATGTGCTCGACGTGGCTCCCGGCCGTCTTCGGAGAGACGTGGATCGTGCGGGCGATCTCTTTGTTCGACAGGCCCCGGGCGACGAGTCGCAACACCTCGACCTCACGGCTCGTCAGCCCCGATGGCCAGTCCCTGCGCCGTCGGACCCGATGGCCCGCCGCCCGCAGGACGGCGTCTGCGGCGTCGCCGTCGAGCCGGCGGGCCGCGACCTCGCCTCGCAGTTCCGTCGCCGCCTCCTCGGGCGAGCGAGCCGGACGGTGGGGTCGGCTCTCGGTGAGCGCCTGATACATATCGGCGGCGGCCAGGATCCGCCCGGCGGGCGCGATGGCGTCTCCGGACAGACCACGCGGGTAGCCCGAGCCGTCGAGCCGCTCGTGGTGGAGCGCGGCGAGAGTGCCGAGGGGCGCAAGTGTCGGCGAGAATGACAGCATGCGTTCCGCGAGATACGGGTGGAGTCGTACCCGTTCGAGCTCCGAAGGGCTGAGCCCTCCGGGTTTGTCCCAGATCGCGTTGGACACTCCGAGATGGCCGAGGTCCTCGACCAGCGAGCTGCGCCGCAACGTCGTCACGTCCTCGGCGGGCAGGCCCGCCACCCGGGCCGCCTCGGCCGCGAGCGTGGCGACAGCGGTCGAGTGGCCCATCCTCCACGCCGACTTCAACTCGGCGAACTCGCCGATCGCCTCGAGCGCCTCGTCGAGCTTCCCGTTGGGCAGCACCTGGCCGAGCGACGGCTCGGCGTCGATGATCAGGTCCCAGCTGGTCGCGCCCTCGAGGTCCCAGAAGAGCGTCGACACTCCGTCGCAGAAGACCTCCACGAGCTCGGGGTCGAACTGGGTGCCGCTCCGTTCTCTCGCCACGGCCACCGCGGCGTCGGGGCCGCCGGTACGGCGAAAGACCTCGACGACATCGGCCAGGTTGATCAGGCGCGAGGCGACCACGACGTCGGTGCCCTTGAGCCCGTACGCCCCCTTCCCGTCCCAACGTTCGTAGCTCTGCCGGAGCGCCTCTCGGACCTCCTCTCCCAGGCCGAGCTTCCGGGCAAGCTCGTCGGTGGCCAGGTAGTGGTTCTCAGCGAGCGCCCCAAGCGATCGGCGCCCGTCTCCCAGGAAGCCCACAGTGACCCTGGCGCGTTCGAGCAGCGGCCGACCGGCACCGCCGATGTGTTTCAACATGAAGGCCGTGGCCGGCACCACGCGACCGAGGTCATAGCCATAGTGCGCGTCACGCTTGACCGCTAAGTCGTCGCCGAGCCATTTGGCCTGTTCGTAGGCATCGGTGTGACAACCGACCCACGCCAGGAGTCCAGAGTAATAGACGATGGTGCGCTGCGATTCGTCCAGGCCCATCTGCTCGGCCATGCGAAGGGCCACGAGACAGGCCCGCACCATGTGCTCCATCGGTTGGCCCAGACCGAGGTCGGTGCCCAGTGACAGGAGCGCCACCAACTCGGCGAGGCCCAGGTCACGACCCCTCCCCGACGTCATGCGCGCACTATAGATGCGGCACCTGACGCCGGGAGGCCTGGCAGCGACCGGGACTGGCGGGCGAGGCGACTCGAGCCGACGCGCTCTCCGCACTGATCGACGCACAGCCACGCCTCGGGCCACGTCGGGTCGAGCGAGCGTATCGGCGGAGCACGCCTCGGCGCGCTGTCGCCCCACCGCCACGGCGAGGTCAGTGGGCGACACCCGTCGACTCGGATCGCTCGTCGGCTGTCATCGGTGCCATGCCGTCGTGGCCCAGTGCGGCTCAGAGCTCGTCCGTGTCGAGAGTCGGACGGCGGCTGGACGGAAAGAGGCGCGATGCCGATCGTCCGCAGGGCGCGACGAGGTGGCGAGGGCGAGCGGTCAGGGCCTCGGGTGATCGAAGGGGAATCGCGACAGGGGTGAGACACCGCTGCAGCCGCCCAGAGTCCCCCAGGTGAACACGTCCGCCCACAGCAGTGGATGGTCGACTTCAGGGGCAGAACTTGACCATCGCCATTCACCCTGACACGTGGAGGAGCCGTTCGTAGACCGCCCGGGCGGGTGGGCTCGGCAAGAGACCGAGTTGGTCGCGGAGGATGTCGCACAGTTCGCTGTAGACGTGCAGTGCCTCCGCCACGTTGCCCTGAGCCGCCAAAGCGTCCATGAGGTGGCAGTATCCCGTCTCCCGCAGCGGTGCAAGGCGGATCAGCTGTCGCGCGGCTCGCACCGCACCAGCCAGTTCGGCACCCCCCACACCGAGCTCCGCCGCCGCGTAGGTCTCGAGCGCCCTCAGGCGGATGTCGGCGAGTTGGCGTCGGAGGTCATCGATCCATGGTGCGTCCTCGCCGACCAGTACCTCTCGCTCGGAGATGAACAGGGCCACCTGAGAGGGTCCCCATGCGCGCACCCAATCGCCCTGCGCCACCGATGACTCGGCCCGATGCACGGCCTCGGTGGCGGCCTCCATGTCCACCCATGCCCCGGGCAGGTTGAGTCGGAGGGTGGAACGGCCCTCGATGGCCTCGGAGCCGAGCGCCTTTCGCAGTTTCGAGAGCAGCGGGTTGAGTCCGGCATCGATGCCCGAGGCGTGGCCGTCGGGCCACAAGGCGTCAGCCAGTTCGTCTCGGCTGACCTCACGACGGTGCGTGACCAGGTAGGTGAATGCCAGCCGGCCCTGGCGCCCAGGGAGCCGGCCTTCGAGGCGGTCACCCCCCGCTTCGATGACGAGGGGGCCACAGATCTGGACGCGTACAGGCGCGGCGGGCACCAAGGTCACGCCAACATTCTGGCAATAGTGTGGGCGTAGAACAGGATTGGGAGGTATCCGATGGCCAGGCTCATCAGCTGCGAGTGCGGGTTTGTGGCTCGGGGTGACACCAATGACGAGGTGATCGATGTCATCCAAGGCCACATGCGCAGCGACCATCCGGCCCTCATCGACACCGTCGGGCGCGACGACCTGCTCGGCTGGATCACCGTCGAATAGCCCCCCAACCTGGAGGTTCCCATGAGCACGACGACGCCTGTCTTCGACGCGGCCGCCTACAAGGCGACCACCCGGGACCAGTGGGAGCAGGCAGCCGAGGCATGGCACCGCTGGAGTCCGGTCCTCGAGGCGTGGCTGGGCGAGGCAACCGAGACCATGTTGGACCTCGCCGGGATCGGCGCAGGGTCCAAGGTGCTCGACGTGGCGGCCGGGGCCGGCGGCCAGTCCCTCGCGGCGGCACGGCGCGTCGGGCCGACCGGGGCCGTTCTGGCGACGGACGTCTCGCCGGCCATCTTGCGATTCGCCGAGGCCGAGGCACTGCGAGTCGGCTTTCGCAACGTGGCCGTCCGCGAGATGGACGGTGAGCACCTCAGCGTCGACCCCAGCTTCTACGACGCCGCGATCAGTCGAGTCGGGCTGATCTACTTTCCCGACCAGCAGGCCGCCTTGGCCGGCATCCTTCGAGCACTGCGACCCGGGGGCAAGTTCGCCACCGTCACCTATTCGACCCCTGACAACAACCGCTTCTTCTCCGTCCCGGTTGCCATCATCCGCGAGCGGGCCCGGTTGGCCCCCCCGTTGCCGGGCCAACCGGGACCCTTCAGCCTTGGCGCCATCGGCGTCCTGGAAGCGGCCCTGGTGCAGGCCGGGTTCGTCGACGTCGAGGTCGCCACGGTGGCGGCACCGCTGCGGCTTCGCTCGGCCGCCGAGTGCGTGAACTTCGAGCGCGAGTCGTTCGGAGCCCTCCACCAGATGCTGTCGGGCCTGGACAACCCCGACCGCGAGGCGGCGTGGGCCGAGATCACCGACCAGCTCGGTCAGTTCGAAGGTCCGGACGGCTTCGTCGGACCCTGTGAGTTGCGGGTGGCAGCTGGACGCCGGCCGGAGTAGCAGAATCAGGCGGCGTCGGATCGATGACGAGATGAGGAAGGCAATGGAACAGGTGAAGATCGCCGTGGTGCAGGCCGCTCCCGTGTGGTTGGACCGGGAGGCGACCCTCGACAGGGTGGTGGGTCTGGCCGAGAAAGCCGCCGCGGAGGGGGCGGGCCTCGTGGCGTTCAGTGAGGCGTTCATCCCCGGATACCCCGACTGGGTCTGGAGGACCCGACCTTGGGACGACGACGCCACCGCCTTCTATGCCCGGCTCCTCGACCAGGCGGTCGTCGTGGGCTCCCCAGCCACCGACACCTTGGCCGAGACGGCCCGTCGGCTCGGTATCTGGCTCTCGGTCGGTGTCGACGAGCTCGATACCGCCAGCACCACGATCTACAACACCCTCCTCCACTTCGCCCCCGACGGCACCCTTGCCGCCCGGCACCGCAAGCTCATGTCGACAGGGGGAGAACGCCTGGTCTGGGGCATGGGCGATGGCTCCTCACTCGGCGCCATCGAGGGTGACTTCGGCCGCTTCGGTGGTCTCATCTGCTGGGAGAACTACATGCCCTTGGCTCGGTCCGCCCTCTACGCCCAAGGCATCGACCTTCTCCTCGCCCCAACCTGGGACAACTCCGATGTGTGGATCGCCACGATGCGCCACATCGCCAAAGAGGGAAGGATCTTCGTCGCGGGAATCACGGCCTGCATCCGTTGTGCCGATCTCCCGCAGGACATCCCGGGCCATGACGCGCTGTACGGGGACCCTGACGATTGGCTCTCGAGGGGCAACTCGATGATTGTCGGCCCAGACGGCGACGTTCTGGCCGGGCCCCTCATCGGTGAGGAGGGCATTCTGTATGCGGACATCGACGCAGCGAGGGCCCGGGCACTCCGGCACCAGTTCGATCCCGTCGGCCATTACGCGCGTAGCGACGTCTTTGGTCTCAATGTGAACTCGGCGGTGAACACCGCCGTCACCTTCGCGAGAGACGGCGAGCGGCGAGGTGCCGATCCTGAGGAGCCCTCGCCGTTCCGGACCGAGTATGACTGAGCCGGCCACGTTCCCGTCTCAGCGCCTGCGATGAAGCATGGTCACACTGCCACGCTACGCGCCCACGCCAACGGGGCCACCCGACCCTTCCGGCGCACCCCCGGGACGGCCAGCTGGTGAAGGCCTTCGCGGATCCGGGGCGCTGCTCGACGCCGGTAGGCCCGATCGGCGGGTGCTGGTTCGTTCGTCCGGAGACTCCGGCGGCCGAGCATCCCCGATCATTCCGCCAGCGTGCCCGACGGACCGCCCGGTCCCTACTCGATCGTCAGGTCGGCGACGGCCTCCGCCGCCCGGAGCGTGTCGCGGCCGAGGGGCTGCAGGTGGACCTGGGTGCAGAGAAGTCCGCTCGACAACCGCGCGACGACGCCCCACTCCCAGGTGGCGACGGGGTCGAGTCCTGTGCGAGCCACCAGCCAGTGGACCCGGTCGCGAGGGTCGCCCGCCAGTAACTCGACGGGGTCCCCCCGCATGAGGACGCCCAGGTCGTACTCAGCCTCGGCGAGGAGCCCGTCGGGATCGACCAACTTGAACCCATTGGCGCTCTCGAGGGCGTTCAACTGATGAACGTCCCCGTGGACCAGGACGGACCGCTCGTCGCGGTGCGCGTCCTCCCGCCGGCGGGCGCAGGCGAGGGCGTGGTCGACCGCCTTCGCAGAGCAGGGACGGTCGAGCTCCTCCCACGACGTCACGATGAAGGAGGCGAGCGAGCGAGCCTTCTCTGCACCCGTGGGTAGCCCGCAGTCCGGCGCCGGCCGCCACACGCGCCCAGCGGTGGCACAGAGGATCTCCAGGCGGCGCGAGAGCGGCAGGCCGAGCGCATACATGGGCCGGCCGAGCCGCTCCATCAGCAGGGCGCTCCGGTCGGAGTCGTATCGGTAGAGCGCTGCGCATCCCTCCCCGCCTGCGAGGCGCAGGACGGTCGCCTCGTTGGAGGCGGTGTTGCCCGGCGCGGGCACGAGCACCTTCAGAACCGCCGGGATTCCGTCCGCTCGAGTCGCTTCTGCCACGAAGGCCTCGGTCCCGCCTTCGAAAGGTCGCCCGACCACGATGGACCACTCGGCCGCCAGGGCGGCCACCAGCGCTGGCAACTCGTCCAGCCAGTCCTCGAGGCCGGCGGCGCGGGCCCTGTTGCGCACGACAGCCGGCACCTCGATCACCGGCGCAGTCTTATGCGTACCGTGCACCTCTCGCGATTTGGCTCCCCAGGACCTGGTCATCCGAGGGCGGCTGAACGGTGCGAATCGCCTGGTGAGCTGGGTGTGGGTGGGCCGTCGACACTCGCATTCGAACCTCCTGGACGAGCGAAGACAACTGGACGTGCTCGAATTGTGCGGATAGCCGCAGGCTGTCTTCAGCCCACCCGCCGTCGGACGAGCCACACGGTTGCGGCGATGAGCAGCGCTGACAGCGCCAACAGCCAGCCGCTCTCGATCCACTGGAAGGGCCAGAACCGGCTGGCCGGCTGGTAGCTGGCCCACAGCGTGTAGCCGTGCTGGCTGAGACACTGCGCGAATCCCCCCACAAGTCCCGACGACGGCTTGACGGTCACCCCGGAAGGACAGAACAGCCCGAGCATGTTGTTCGTGGGCGCGCCCGTGAACGAGAACACGGTACGGCCACCCTTCGTAGCCCAGTTGCCAGTCACCCACGCGGAGGAGGCGAGCAGGTTTTGTTGGCGAGCGATCAGCGGCGTCAAATAGTGTTGACGTAGGAATACCCCGACCACCAAGGCGAGCCCGGCATAGGTCGCCAGGGTGGCGACGAGCGCGGGCACGACACGGTGGATGAGAAGGCCGGCGAAGCCGCCGATGGCGAAGGCGACCAGCGTCCAGAAGGCGAACGTTACGCCGCGCAGGTTGAAGATGAAAGCGGCGAGCGGATTGGTTTGACCGTCCGCGATGAAGGGCTGGTAGTACCAGGACCACAGCAGGCTGAACAGCTCAGCGGCAGTCGCGGCGAGAAATGCGAGGAAAACGAGCTTGGCGAGCGTCCAGCGCCACCGCCCGAAGCCCTGGGTCCAGGCGTAGCGAAAGGTACCATTTTCCAGTTCTCGGGCCAGCACCGGAGGCCCGAGGAACGCCCCGATGAGCGCCGGGACCGTTTGGATCAGCAACGCGGGGATCTTCCGCGCGGTGAGGTTGTAGGTGCTCGTGAAGTAATTGATCGCATTCACGCAGGCACCTGAGGTGGCTGCGTGGCATCCGACGGCGGTCCCGTACGCGTGGTGAATCTGGCGGCCTTGAAGCCATAGGTACACCGCGGCCGAGCCCAGCAGAACGGCGAGGCCAACGAGCGCCACGCGGTGCTGGCGCCAGGTGACCCAGGCCATCCTCCGCCACGGAAGCGGCTGCAGGCTCGCGTCCTCCAGGTGGACGGGCGCAGGAAGAGCCGCCAGCGTGGTCATGTCGTCACCTCCGATAGTTCGGCGTCTGGGCCGCGGCCGGGTCCAGGCGGTGCGGCGGCGTCGGGCTCGCGCAGGTAGGCAAGGGTGAATTCCTCCAAGCCGACCGGATGCGACTCCCAGCCTGGTGGCAGCGGACCGTCTGTCGCGTTCTGCCTGACGAGCAAGTGCGCCTGGCTTCCGCCCCGCGAGGCGTGTACGACACTGAGACGCTCGGAATACCTCTCGGCTTCGGCAGCGGGGCCGGTGAGCAGCCGATGCCGGGCGAGCAAGTCCTCGACCTCGCCGGCTACCTGTACCCTTCCCTGCGACAACAGGACGAGGTAGTCGGCCACCCGCTCAAGTTCTGCGAGAACGTGCGAGGAGAGCACCACCGATACGCCGTCGTCCGCCATCGCGGCCATCACAGTCGCCATGAAATCGTGCCGGGCAAGCGGATCGAGCATCGCCATCGGCTCGTCAAGCAAGAGCAGCCGCGGTCGCCTCGCCAGCGCCAGAGTCAGCGCGAGCTGCGCCTGCTGACCACCGGAGAGCTTGCCGGCTTTGCGCTTCAGCGGGATGCCGAGCTCGGTAAGCCGGGCCTGGGCAGATGCCTTGTCGAATCGCCGGTTCAGGTTACTGGTCAGATGCAGCATGTCCACGACGGACAGGTTCTTGTACAACGGCGTGTCCTGAGCGACGAACGCGATTCCGTCGAGCGCGATAGGAGATCCGGGCGTCCGACCGCCGAGTACGGTGACGGCGCCCGCGGACGGCGCTGCCAAACCGGCAGCCAGGCTCAACAACGTGGTCTTGCCCGACCCGTTCGGGCCGACCAGCGCGGTCACATGACCGGCAGGGATCGCGAGCGAGCACTCACGCAGGGCCCACGTGCTGCCGTACCGCTTTACGAGACCGTCGGCTTCGATGACGTTCATGCCACGCCCTCCGTCTCGCCGCGCGCCGCGTCACGGTGAACGCCCGATCCCCCGCGGCGCTCACGAAAATCCCGCAACACGCTGGTGAACAGCGCGACGATCCCGTCCTCGTCGAGTCCCGCCGTGTCGGCAGTGGCCAGCCAGGTGAGCAGGGAGCGGCGCAGGCCGGTCAGTTCGGGGAGCGCGACCTGACTGACCGTCGCCTGGATGAACGTGCCCTGGCCCGGAAGTCCCGTCGTCAGGCCCTTGATCTCGAGCTCCCGGTAGGACTTGAGCACCGTGTTGGGGTTGATGGCCAGTGACGCGACCACATCTCTCACCTTGGGCAGCTGGTCGCCCGGCTTGAGGTAACCGAGCCGCAAGGCGTGCTCCACCTGTTGGACCAGCTGAAGGTACGTCGGCACACCCGAGGCGGGGTCGAGCCGAAACTCGATTGGCGACCCAGGCCCGCGTGGATGCGCCGGACCATCGCCATCCGAAGCAGTACGAGCCTCATCGTCCGATTTGGTCCCTTTACCTACTGACATAGAACAAGCCTACAATGGATCAGGATCCACCCGTCAACCCCCCAGGGGGAAAATCCTCGAAGACCCCTTTGACTCCTGGGCCCGATCGAGGTGTCCTCCGGCGTCCAGAGTGGTGCACGTCCCGGCCGTGGGCACATCCCATGTCCAACTACCCCAACCTCGAATCCCGTTCCGGTCGGTCACCGGAGGTTTCGTCGCGCTTGAGCGCCGGTTCAGCAGTCCGCTCACCTCGCGGACGGGTCATGACCCGAACCGCGAGGTCCCCCGTCGTCGAAGGCGCCGGTCAGGGCACAGATTCGTCACGTGGAGGTATCGGCGACTGTAGGGATGACTCTGCTGATGCTGTTCCTCATCCCGCCTCGGGCAGCGGGGGTTGTGGAGATCGTGGCGTATCCGCTCGTCTGTCGTCGATCGATTGCCAGCTACTGGTCCTCCTTAACGCCCACCGGTGCTGACCCCGCCACAGCTGATCGCGCTCAGCGGGCGTCCGGAGCGAACCGTCGACTCCACACCGCCGCCGAGCGCCGGGCTCTACGTGGCGCTCCTCGACGTCGGACCGAGTATCGGGACGCACTGCGAGTCGTGGTTGCGCCGACGAGATGGCGTGGGAGGAGTGGAAACCCACCCGTGCGAGTCCTGCACTACGAGCGCAGGGGTCCCGACGTCGAGCTCATGATCGAGCAGGTCGTCGAGGTCGTGCGCTGCCTGGCGGGGGTCGAGCCCGGGTGAAAGAGCGCCCGGCGGTGCGCTCCGTGGACCTCCCCGTCTACGGCTCGCCCATCCGCCTGGCCCGGAGAAAGCACCGGATGTGCTGCCCCGATGTCCGCTGTCCCCGCAGGAGCTGGGTCCTCACCAATCACCGCAACGCGGCCAAGCAGTGCCTGCTCAGCACCAGGGCCGCCACGTGGGTCACGGTCCAGGTGGGCGGGGGCAGGACCGTCTCGGAGGTGGCCGCCGAGCTCGCCTGTGACTGTGCGCCGACGGGTCCAGACCGAGCAGCTCGGGCACAGAGGACGGCGCCACGACCCGCTATCGGGTCCGGCGAGCCCTGCTGCGGGGGGAGGAGACCCTGGACGCCTCCGCCTCCGAACCCTGTGGTCCGCGCTCGCGCTGGGTGACCCCGGGGCGGAGGTGCGCCATCGCCTACCGGGTCAAAGAGCGCCCGCGGGACTTCTACCGGACCCACGATCCGGACGAGGCCCGCCAGCTGCTCGACGACCTCCAGCGACCCTGCCTCAAGCGAACCATGCCCCCCGAGGTCCAGAAGCTCGGGCGCACCATCCGGACCTGGTTCGACAAGATCTGCAACTTCCACCTGGCCAGGCTGAGCAACGGCCTCACCGAGGCACTCAACAACCTGATCAAGCGCGTCGGCTTCGGGTTCCGCAACTTCGAGAACTACCGGATCCGGGCCTTGCTCTACGCCGGCAGGCCGAACTGGCGCGTGCCGGGCTCGATCATCGTCCGATGAGCCCGGGGACCCCGTCAGGATCCCAAGAGCCGCTCTTCTGTGCCCAAGTTCGAATACGACGATCTGGTGGGCCGTAGAGGACTCGAACCTCTGACCCCTTGCGCGTCATGCAAGTGCGCTACCAACTGCGCCAACGGCCCGTGGGCGCGACCCTAGCACCGGCCTCCCGGTCCGACTCGCCCGCTCTGAGCACTGCACGAGCGCGGCTGGCACCATGGGCGGCCTGGAGCCGGACCTCGGAGGGTCGGTGGGGACAGCACATTCCGGTCGGGGCGGACCCGACGAGCGCACGATCGACGACGCTGCGGCCGATGAACACGCCCGACGCGTACTTGAAGACGGTTGGACCATCCTCGAGGACGTCTTCTCCGACGAATTCGCCGAGGCCATCGCCGGGGACCTGCTGCGCCTTGAGCGAGAACTCGGGACCGGCCCCGCAGACAACGCATTCGAGGGACGGCGCACCACCCGGATCTACAACCTGCTCGTCCACGGCCCCCTCTACGAGCGGATCCCGGTGCATCCCGGCATCCTGCCCGTGGTGGAGCGGGTCCTCGACGGTGGCCTTCTGATCTCCTCCTTGTCGTCGATCGCCATCGGTGCCGGCGAGTCGGCCCAGCCCCTGCACGCCGACGACCAGCTCATCCCTGTGCCCAAGCCTCATCCGCCCATGATCTGCAACACCATGTGGGCCATCACCGATTTCACGGAGGCCAACGGGGCCACCCGGCTGTGCCCGGGCACCCACCTCGCCGACCACTCCCCCGACCTCCGCCGGCGCTACGACTCGGTCCCCGCCGTCATGGCGAAGCGCAGCGTCCTCGTATGGGTGGGCAGCCTGTGGCACGGGGGCGGCGCCAACACCACCGACGCCCGCCGGGTGGGGATCGCCATGAACTACTGCGCCGGGTACCTGCGCCAGCAGGAAAACCAGCAACTGGGCATCCCCGTGGCGACGATGCGGCGATTCCCCCGCCGGCTCCAGGAGCTGTGCGGCTACTCCGTCTACCGCGGCCTCATCGGTCACATCGACAAGCAACACCCCGCCGCGGCCGTGCTCGGCGCCGACGAGGACAGCAGCATGGTGTGGGACGAGGGGACGTCCCCGCCCTGATCTCGCCGGCGATACCCGCCCCAAGACGGAGGGCGGCGGGCATCCGACTACCTCTTGCGCTTGGCTTGCACCCGTTTCTTGGCCGTTGCCTTGGCGCCCTTGCGGGCCGGCGCCTTCCCCGTCTTCTTGGCCGTTGCCTTGGCGCCCTTGCGGGCCGGCGCCTTCCCCGTCTTCTTGGCTGTTGCCTTGGCGCCCTTGCGGGCCGACGCCTTCCCCGTCTTCTTGGCCGTTGCCTTGGCGCCCTTGCGGGCCGGCGCCTTCCCCGTCTTCTCGGGTGCGGGCCGCCCACCGTGCGCCGTCGCACTGCGGGACTGCTTCGTCCCGGCGGCGCTCTTCTTGGCGGCGCTCTTCTTGGCGGCGCCCGTCGCGCCGCTGCGGGCGGTGGCGACGCTGGCCGAACCTGCCGTCACCCGATCGCGGCGGGGGCTTCGCGTGCCCGCGGTGGCGGCCTTCGCGCCCGGACGGGCCGGCACCTTGCCCCGACCCACGACCACCAGCGAGCCCATCGACGGCATGACCGTCGACTCCTCGCCGGTCGTCCAGGCGACGCGCAGCAGTGCCCCGCTCACGGCGGTGACGACGCCCTGGCGGGGGGCTTGACCCACCCGCTTGGACGGCACCTCCACCCGGTCTCCGACCTCGGGCATCACGACTCCTTGGGTGCTCCGACCGGCCCCTGGCCGGTGCGCTGGAAGAGGCGGCGGGCGGAATCGAACCGCCGTACGGGGCTTTGCAGGCCCCTGCCTAAACCACTCGGCCACGCCGCCGCGGCGTCCGGCGAGCCTATCCCGAGACGGCGGCGCCACCCTCCGCCCCGACGCCCGAACCGCCCGGCCTCGGCCCCCGGCACGACCTCGACGGTCCCGCCGGTGGCGGCGAAAAGGCGGGGGGGCGCGGTCGGGAAGTGCTTGAATCGGCCCCATGCGGATCGCCCTGATCGCCCCGCCGTGGACGCCGATCCCGCCGCCGCTCTACGGGGGGATCGAGTTGGTCGTCGACCAGCTCGCCCGCGGCATCATGGCGGCCGGCCACGACGTCACCCTCTACGCCACGGGTGACTCCACCTGCCCCGTGCCCCGCGCCTGGGTTCTGCCGCACGCCGAGGGCATGCGGATCGGCATGGCCGTGCCCGAGCTGCGCCACGTCATCCACGCCTACGAGACCGTCGCCGACCACGACGTGGTCCACGACCACACCGTCATGGGCCCCTTCTACGCCGAGCGCTTCCCTGACCTGCCCGTGCTCACGACGATCCACGGCCCCTTCAACGAGGAGCTCACCGACCTCTACCGGATCCTGGCCCCCCGGGTGCCCATCGTGGCGATCTCGAACGCCCAGCACCGGGCCGCGCCCGACATCCCCATCGCCCGGGTCATCCACCACGGGGTGGACGCCTCTGCCTTTCCCTTCGGCGAGGGCACCGGGGACGACGACGGCGAGTACGTGCTGTTCCTGGGTCGCATGGCCCCAGACAAAGGAGCGCACCGCGCCGTGGAGGTGGCTCGCAAGGCCGGGATCCGCATCCTCATGGCGGCCAAGATGCGCGAGGCCTGGGAGCGGGCCTACTTCGACGAGCAGGTGGCGCCGATGCTCGGCCCCGGTGCCGTCTACCTGGGCGAGGTCCCCCACGAACGCAAGCTGGAGCTGCTGGCCAACGCCAAGGCCCTGTTGTTCCCGATCCGCTGGAACGAGCCCTTCGGCCTGGTGATGCTCGAGTCGATGGCCTGCGGCACGCCGGTGCTCGCCTTCCCCGAGGGCGCCGCTCCCGAGGTGGTCGAGGACGGCAAGACGGGGTTCCTGTGCGAGGACGAGGCCGCCATGGTGGCCGCCCTGGGCCGGGTGG
>Ga0335078_10003665_pt1 | contig 22855 bp, 19 predicted proteins | sample Lox_Sample_32_FD_206711 | JGI IMG/M metagenome (GOLD analysis project Ga0335078, IMG submission 206711) | Soil microbial communities from Loxahatchee National Wildlife Refuge, Florida, United States - Lox_Sample_3.2 | ecosystem: Environmental > Terrestrial > Soil > Wetlands | place: USA... | reverse complement strand
TTCCTTGTCCCTCCGGGACATCGCAGACCCCAAACGGCAGGGGTCTGCGCCAGCCCGCCGTGTCCCTCCGGGACATCGCAGACCCCAAACGGCAGGGGTCTGCGCCAGCCCGACACTTCGGGCAGTAGGCAGTCGGCAGTGGGCAGTCGGCAGTCGCAAACTTCAGGGCGCCATCCTTCTGGCACAGTACATTGATTCCACATCCCCTTTTGGAGTAAGTTGGAAGAAGACCGGGTTACACGAACTTACCATCAGAGGAGGGGGGAGGCGCCATGAGAGCCCTCAGAGCCTATGCACTCGCTGTCCTGAGCGTCACCATCGCTTTACTGCTGACGCTCGTCATCCCCCCCGTACGGGAGCAGTTCCGGTTTCTGCTCTTCATCCTTGCCGTCTTCGTCAGCGCCACGGGGGGATTCTGGCCCGGGGTGTTCGCGACACTATTCAGCGTGGCCGTGGCCTATTCCTTTCCGATGGACCATTCGGTCGAGGCTTCGAATCCTGGAAGGCTCATGACCATGCTGGCATTTTGTGGCGTGGGCGTTGTGATCACCTGGGTTACGCACCGCTTATACCGGTCCGAAGAGGAAGCACGCGCCGAGGCCGCGGTGATCGAATCCTCAGCCGACAGCATCATTCGCGCCGGTCTGGACGACACCATATTGAGTTGGAACAGAGCGGCCGAAAACGCCTATGGGTATACCGCCAAGGAAGCGATTGGCCAGTCGCTCTCGCTGATTGTTCCGCCTGACCGCAAGGAGGAGCGGGAGAAACTGGTGGAGCGGGTAGTGCAAGGCGGCGCGGTGCAGGACTTCGAGACGGTGCGCCTGCGCAAAGACGGCACGCGGCTTGACGTTGCCCTGACGATCTCACCGGTCCAGGATCGAACCGGGAGAATCGTCGCCATGTCCACCATCGCCCGGGACATCACCCAGCGCAAGCGGACCGAGGAGGCCTCGCGCGAATCGCTCGACAAACTGGAGCGAAGTACTCATCAACTGCGGCTGCTGACGGAAATGGGCCACCTGCTCCAGGCCAGCTCTACGCCTGCCGATGCCTACGCCGTCACGGCGCGATTTGTGCAAACCCTGGTTCCGGCCATCGCCGGCGCCCTGTATGTGTACTCGGCACAAACCAAGGACTTGGAGATTGTCAGCCGCTGGGGAGAATTACAGCCGGACGATCCTGAGTTCCTGACCCCGGATCAGTGCTGGGGGCTTCGCACCGGCCGCCCGCACTTCGTGGAAAAATCGCAGACCAGCCTGCTCTGCCGCCACTTGCCGAATCCGCCCCCAACCTGCTATCTCTGCGCGCCCATGATTGCACACGGCGAGACCTACGGGCTGCTCCACTTGCGGCTCGCTCCGCCCCCCGAAGGCTCGTCCGGAGAAGCGTCCGCGAAGTCCGTAGAACTTCCCTGGCCCGCCACCTCCATCGCGGAGCAGCTGGCATTGGCCGTGGCCAACATGAACTTGCGCGAAGCCCTGCGGGCGCAATCGATACGCGACCCGCTCACCGGCTGGTTTAATCGCCGTTACATGGAGGAGACGCTGGAGCGGGAGATTTCCCGCGCGGCTCGAAACCGGCGGCCCCTGGCCGTTATCATGCTCGACGTGGACAACTTCAAGCACTTCAACGACTCCTTCGGGCATGAGGCAGGCGATCTGGCCTTGCAGAATTTGTGCGAGACGCTGAAGAGCCACATACGAAACGAAGACGTGGCCTGCCGTCTGGGGGGAGATGAGTTTGTGCTGGTCCTTCCCGACACCTCCGCGGAACTCGCCACGCAACGCGCCGAAGAATTGCGCCGTGCCGTCGCGGACACAGACGTTCAATATCAGGGCCGCCTCTTGGAACCGATGCGCCTGTCGTTTGGCGTCGCCACCTTTCCCGAAAACGGCAGAACCCTGAAGGACCTTCTGCGCGCCTCCGATAACGCCCTCTTCCGCGCCAAGGACGAGGGGCGCGACGCCGTGCGTTCCCATGACAAGTAGGGGCAACCCTTGTGGTTGCCCGGAGCGGCCGCCAGGGCCTCCGCTATGTCAGCATGGCTGACGGCGCGAAGCGCCTTGGAGTGCGGCAGCGACGCTGCCGCCGTGGAACGCGAGAGAACGGCGGCAGCTGGCGCTACCGCCCTCCAAAGCCAGTGGTCCCGCGGACCCCCGGGTTTGGTGTCCGCGCTACCCGGCTTCCGCTTACCGGTGGCGCTCGTCGTGCTTGCTCTCGCGCCTGGCCTCATTGTGGTGTTCTTCCCTCACCGGACGTCCGGCCCTGGCCTCTGACCTCTCCTGCGGCGAGCGGCGTTCCAGCTCATGGCGTTCCGCCGGGCGTGGGGCCGACGGCGAGAAACGCCGGGCTTCGTACGGATGCACGTAGGTTGAGCGGTTCACCCACGTCCTGCCCCAGGGATGATTGTTAACGATCACCACGTGGTGGCCCCAGTCGAAGTGGGTCCAGCCGGGGCCCCATCCCCAGGGACGGAACGCCAGGCCAAGTCCCACTCCAAAACCGAAGCGGATCGCCCCTCCCACAAAAAATCCGGCGCGAGGCGCGGCGAATACGACGCCGGGGTTGTAGGCGGGCACCACAACGAACGCCGGATTCACCGGCATGATCGTGATGTAGGGCCCAACCCCTACCTCGATGGAGGGGTTCGTCCGCAGATAGCCGTAGTCGTAGGCTCGCCTGCGCATCACCTGCACGGCGTCCATCACGTCGGGCCGCTGGGCCAGCACCGCGTTGCCGAGCTCCTCTGTCCAGGGCATGGCAGAAGCCATCATGCCGAGTACCGAAGGAAAGGGCAGCAGCGCCTGCACGCTCGGGTCCCAGGGCAGTTGGTCCGCGTTGATGGCTTGCGCCAGGGCGTCGCCGGTGAGGTAGTGGTGCTGGTCTGCCCACTCGGCCGCCGCGGGAATGTCATTGTAAAAGGTCGAGGCCGTGAGCACCTGCGCGAGCAACGGATCGGGATAGAGCGCAATGGGCGACACGATCCTCTGCAATTCCTGCGGAGGATAGGAGGGCGGAGCCTGGGGCGGCGCTTCCTGCTCCGGCGGCGGCCCTTGCTCGGGCGGTTCCTGCTCGGCAGGCGGCTGCGGAAGCGGCGCTTGCGCAAACGACACGGCCGTGAACAATTGCGCTGCAAGAAACAGCCCCAAAGAGGCGGCAATTAATCGCGGGTTGAGTCTGGCTTCTCTGATTCCTAGCTTTCGCATTTTGAATCCTCCTTTTGGGCTTCTCGGCTCGGGGACAACGACTCTCTGTGAAGACCCGTCGAAAGCCTGTCATTCTGAATGGTATGGGGCAAGTCAGTTGCCAATCCTGGCTGTCGGTTGTAAATCTTTCACCTGCATTTTGTGTGGGTTATCGCCTTGCCGGGCGCCGGGAGGGGAACCTGGGCGGTCTGTGGTCGATCTCGGCCAATCGTTGGCTGATTTCGGGCACGAGTTCGGCAGTGAGGGTCAGAAACCCAGAGCGACGCAAAGCGCCGCCACGTCGCCGATCCGTTCGTCGAGCGACGCAGGCACCACCTCGCAGTGCGCCACTGCGGGCTCGAGCGCTTCCCGCCGCATGACCGAGCGCGCCGGGTCAAGCAGCAAATCGCCCAGCCGCATGGCCAAGCCGCCAATCACGATTCGTTCCGGGTTCAGCAAGTCGACGAGAATGGCAAGCACTTGACCGAGCCGCCGCCCCGTCGATTGGAGAATCGCGAGAGCGACCGCGTCGCCCTTCCTGGCTGCCAGGCCCACGTCTTTGGCGGTAAGCGTCTTGCCGGATTTAACGATCTTGCTGAGCAGAGTCGTCTGCTTTTTCCTGGCGGCCCTGGCGACGGCTTGGGCAGCCACCTGGGCCAAGCCGCCGCCGCTTGCCCAGCCTTCCGCGGAGCCCGCCTTGTTATGGCCCACCGGTCCCCTGGGCGTGAGGCGAATGTGCCCGACCTCGCCCGCCAAATCATTCGCGCCATGATAGAGGCGGCCGTCCGTGATAATGCCCGCGCCCAGGCCCGTGCCCATGGTCAGGAAGACCATGTTCTCGGTCCCTTGCCCCGCGCCGAACCGGTGCTCCGCGACTGCCCCGGCGTTGGCGTCGTTCTCCACCTCGCACTCGACGCTGAACTCCTTCTCCATGATTGCCTTGATCGGAACATTATCCCAGGTGGGAAGATTGGGCGGCGACTGGATGATCCCCTGGATCCGGTCCAAGGGGCCGCCGCAACTGACGCCAATCCGCTTGATGGCGTTCGCGTCGAGCCCCTGCTGCCCGAGCAGCTCGCGAATCCCGTTCCTGGCAAGGTCGAGAGCCCGGTCCGGCCCTTTGGTGGGAAGGGTCGCAAATTCCGTTCGCGCCAGCACGGCCGGCGGCTCCGCGGAAATAATTACAGCCGTCTTGGTTCCACCGACGTCCAAGCCTACCCACACATTTCCAGTCATGGCCGGTACCTGTTGCCCTCTCGATAGTCTGTCATTCTGAGCGCAGCGAAGAATCTGCATTGGTTCGTTCGGTGCGGAACCGCAGGTCCTTCGCGGAGTTTAGCCTGAGCGGGCAAACTGCAGACCCTTCGCTGCGCTCAGGGGTGACAACGAAGGGGCTCAGGATGACAGGCGGGACGGTTAAATCACGCCAACAATTCTTCCAGGCTCACAAACGCGAGCCCGGCTTTCGCGGCGCCGTCAAGAATGGCGGGCAGCGCCTGCACGGTCGCCGAGCGGTCCACTTTTTCCGGCGCGTAGGCTCGGCCGCCGTCGTGCAGCAGAACGATAGAGCCGGGGCCGAGGCGCTTGAGGGTTTCCCGCACAATGCCCTCCCGGCCGAGCCTCCAATCATACCCCGTGTCCGACCAGTTCACCAGTTTCAGGCCGCGCGCTTCGAGCACGGGTTGAAGCCCCAGCCAGCGCGCCCCGAAGGGAGGGCGAAAGAATCCGGCGCGTTGCCCGGTCACCTTTTCGATGGCCTCCTGCGTGCGGTCGACCTCGAGCCCAAAAAACCTGCGGCTGTGAAAAAACGGATAGGGGTGCGAGTAACCGTGATTCCCGATGGTGTGCCCCTCGGCGTGAATGCGCCGCAAAAGCTCCGGGCTGCGCTCGACGTTCCTCCCGCAGACGAAGAAGGTGGCCTTCACCCCCCGCTCGCGCAGTAGGTCGAGAATCGGCTCCGTGTAACCCGGGCAAGGGCCGTCATCGAAGGTGAGGGCGATCCGGTTGTCGTCCGCAGGCCCGCGCAAAATGGCCGGCGCGAATAATTGCAGCGTGGGTATGCTCCACAGATACACGTAGAGGCCGAATAGGCAGAAGCATATTACACAGATTGAGATTATCCAGATGTGCGTCAATTCAGGTCCTGCTCTAAAATTGGCTGAGCGGGGGTGGTGCCGACATTGTTTTCTATGGCGGCGCGGGCCCAGACATACAAGGCCATGTCTGCGCCACCGCAAATGATGGGGACCTTGTTCGGTCCCGCGGGTGGCGCATACGTCCCGCCGTACTTTGGCGGGATGTATGCGCCTTCCTGCTGCTCAAGAGCGTGTCCCTTCGGGACATCGCAGACTCCCAAAAACGGGAGTCTGCGCCAGCCACGCTTCGCGCATTCTCATTAGACCAGCACCAGGTGCGGATGGTAGACGCTTCCTTGCACATGGCGGGCCACGGCAATGAGGCGGCGCTCAGGATTCAGGATTTTTAGCAATGCGGCGACCGACGAAAAACCTGCGCCGGGGCCCCGGGCGGTGCGCGTGGATTGCGCCAGTTCGAACGAGTGTCCGTGACGCACGCCAACCTCCTGGCGCCCGCGGACGATCAGTTCAGGGAATTCGGGCAGGAGCGCTTCGAGCGGCACGAAGCAATCTTCCACCTTCTTCTGCGCGGCCGCCTCGGCAAGGCGCTCGAGTGTGACCGCTTTGCTTTCCTGGAACTCCGCCACTCCGGTGCGCCGCAAATCGGCCAGGTAAGCCCCGCAATGAAGTTTCTGGCCGAAGTCGTGCGCGAGCGACCGCACGTACGTTCCCCCGGCACACTCGACCGCGAACCGAACCTCCTGCCCCTCGAGTCCCAGCAGTTCGAGCGCATAGATTTCCACCTCCACCGGCTCGAGCGACACGGGCTTCTGCTGCCGGGCCAATTCATAGGCGCGCACGCCGCCCACGTGTTTAGCGGAGAAAGGCGGAGGGGTCTGCATCAATCGGCCGGTAAACTCGCCGAAGAGCTTTTCGAGAATTGCCTTGTCGAGCGTCACGGGCCGATCTTCGGAGGTGGCGCGGCCGGTGGAGTCGTAGGTATCGGTGGAATGGCCGAAGCGGATTGTTCCCGAGTAGGACTTTCGCGACTTCAGATAGAATTGCGCAAAGCGCGTGGCCTTGCCTACGGAAACAGGCAGCACGCCGGTGGCGAAGGGGTCCAGTGTGCCGAAGTGCCCAACCTGGCGAAGGTTCAGAATCCGGCGTACGCGCGCCACCACGTCGTGAGAGGTGACCCCCGCGGGTTTGTCGATGATCAGAACTCCGGAGATTTCTGGAGCGGCTTCAGGCATGGGAAAATCAGTTGTCAGAGGTGTCATCCTGAGCGGAGCGAAGGATCTCTGCAGTTGTTCGTAAGTCGTCGGACCACGAAAAACTGCGGAGCTCCTTCGCTTCGCTCAGGATGACAGGCGTTCCGTATTTTGACGTGTTCGATGTCGCCTCTCAATAAAACTCCACAAAATAATTCGCCACGTCGTCGCCCAGGATTTCTTCTGCCTGGGCCAAGACCTGCCGGAAAACGGATTCAAGCAACGGCTGGCTGTCCGACACCGACGCCACCCCCAGCGTGGCGTGCTGCCACACGTCCTCGTGATTCAACTCGGCCACCGCCACGTTGAAACGCGCCCGCAGCCGGTCCCGCATCTTGCGCAGGACAGCGCGCCTTTCCTTGAGGGAGTGAGCGTAGGGAAGCTGGATCTCCAGGGTAAGTAAGCCTACGGGCATCGCGTTCGCACCCGGACCAGAAGGCAATAGGACGGCGCGTCAACGCCGCAACCAGATGCAGATTCTTCGCTTCGCTCGGAATGACAGCTCAATGCACATTTGCCGGTACGCTCGCAATGACCTGTCCTCCTGAGCGCAGCGAAGGATCCGCATTTCTCCCCGCGGCACTTAGGAACGTAGCCTTTGCAGGACAGGCAACAGTGTCTGCCCTGCTTCACGCCATGGCCGGTTCCGGAACTCTTTCCTTGACGAAGGCCTCGATCACGTCGCCGATCTTCACGTCGCTGAAATTCTCGAGCGAGATGCCGCATTCCATCCCGGATCTGACTTCGCTCACGTCGTCTTTAAATCGCCGCAACGACTTGATGCGGCCCTGGTGGACCACCGCGCTGTCGCGGAGCAGGCGAATCATCGCCTCGCGAGTGATCTTGCCATCCTGAAGGTAACAGCCCGCCACCACGCCCACGTTCGAGATGCGGAAAGTCTCCCGCACCTCGGCGCGGCCGAGCGTGGTCTCCTTGAAAACCACGGCCAGCAGGCCGGTCATGGCTTTTTTGATTTCGTCCGTAACGTTGTAAATGATGGTGTGCAGGCGGATGTCCACCTGCTCCAGCTGGGCCAGCTCAGTAGCCTTGCGCTCCGGCCGCACATTGAAGCCGATGACCACGGCGTTCGAAGCCGAAGCCAGCAGCACGTCAGTCTCGGTAATGGCGCCCACCCCGGCGTGGATGACCTTCACCTTAACCCGGTCGGTGCTCAACTTGTTCAGCGTGTCGGCGAGGACTTCGACCGACCCTTGCACATCCGCCTTGATGATGAGCGGCAACTCCTTGACGTCGCCCGCGGCCAGCTGCGCGTGCAACTGTTCGAGCGTCAGGCGGGCGCTCTTGGCGAGCGCGGCTTCGCGCTGTTTGGCCTGGCGATGCAGGGCAATCTGCCGGGCCTTCATGGTATCGTCGATCACCTGCAGCCGGTCGCCGGCCTGCGGAACATCTTCGAGGCCGAGCACCTCCACGGGCGTGGCAGGCAGCGCCTTGATCTCCGGCCGGCCGAGGTAGTCGAACATGGCGCGCACCTTGCCGTAAATGGGGCCGATGATGAAAGAATCGCCGACCCGCAAAGTTCCGTTCTGCACGAGGAGCGTAGCCACCGGGCCGCGGCCGCGGTCCAGTTTGGCCTCGAGCACCGTTCCGGCGGCGAGGCGCTTCGGGTTGGCCTTCAGTTGCTGGAGATCCGACACCAGCAGAATCATCTCGAGAAGCAGATCGAGATTCTGCCGCTTCTTGGCGGAAACCTCCACGGTCACCGTTTGCCCGCCCCACTCTTCCGGCATCAGGCCGTGCTCCGTCAGTTGCCGCTTGACGCGTTCCGGCTGGGCATCGGCTTTGTCGACTTTATTGATGGCGGCCACGATGGGAACATTGGCCGCGCGCGCGTGGTTGATGGCCTCGAGCGTCTGCGGCATGACGCCATCGTCAGCCGCCACCACCAGCACCACCACGTCGGTCACTCGCGCCCCGCGAGCCCGCATCATGGTGAACGCCTCGTGGCCCGGCGTGTCGATGAAGGTCAGCTTCCTGCCTTGCACTTCCACCTGGTAGGCGCCGATGCTCTGCGTGATGCCGCCCGCTTCGTGCGCCGCCACATTCGTCTGGCGGATGGCGTCGAGCAGCGAGGTCTTGCCGTGATCGACGTGCCCCATGACCGTAACCACCGGCGCGCGGGCCTCAAGGTCTTCCCGGCGGTCGGTCACCTGCTCTTCCTGCAGGATTTCTTCTTCGAAGCTCACCACGTTGGCTTCCGCTCCGAAACCGCGCGCCACTTCGGTGGCCGTCTGGCCATCCAGAGTCTGGTTGATGGTCGCGAAAATACCTTTGTCGAGCAGCCGTTTGATGACGTCTTTGGCGCGCACTTGCAATTTTTCGGAAAGCTCTTTGATGGCGATGCCTTCCGTAATCGTAATCTTGCGGGTGACGGGCACTTCTTCCGGCACGATCGGCTTGGGTGGAGGCGGCGGATAACCCGTGGGGCGCGCTGGAGCCGCAAGGGGCCGCGACACCGGAGGACGCGCCGCGGGCACACCTCCCGTAGCCGCGGGGCTCGGCATCGAGCGGGCCGAAGTGGGATGCATGGGCCGCGGTTCGCCGGGCCGGCGAGGCATCGCGGGACGCGCGGGCGCAACCTTGGCTTTCGCCGCGTGGGGATAGATCGGCTGGCTGGAAGTGGGGTCCCTTCGCACCACACGCGTGGCGCGCGCCCCCTTGCCTTCCGCAATTGCCCGCGCCACCAGGTTCGGCACGTCGGGCACCCTGGGCGGCGCCGGCGGAGCTTCCGTCATTCCACCCGCGCGCGCCACGGGCGACGCCGGAATTCTCGCGACAGGCGACGGCGGAATTTTCACCACGGGCGATGGCGGAGCTTCGAGCCTGACGGCGGGTGGCGGCGGCGGAGGAACCGGCGGGATGACCGTCGGCCGAACCGAAGGCTCGAGCGCAGGAGCGGGGGCAATCTGGCTGCCAATAGCTCCCACCGGAGGCGCCACCGGAGCGGCAGGGCGGAGAGGCGGCGGGGGAGGGGCCGCGGGCTTCTGCACCGCGGGCGCCGGCTTAAGCGACGCCGGAGGCTCCGGAACATGAACTCGCGGAGGCGGCGGTTGCACCATCGTCCTTCGCGCCGCGTTCTTGATCTCTTCAATGGTGCGGCTAAGGGGACTGTGCAACTCGGCTTTGATGATGTCGGGCAGCCTCTTCGGCTCTGGAATCGCATGCGGCGGTTCTTTCACCGCTGCCGGAGCGGGCGGAGGCGCTTCGGGCGCTGCCTCAGGAGTTGCTTCCGCGCCGCCCGCGGAGCGGAAATGTTCCCGGACCTTGTCGGCGATGTCGTCATCGAGCGCACTGGAGTGAGATTTCTTCTCAACCCCGAGCACGCCCAGGTACTCGATGATGAGGTGACTCTTGACTTCCAGCTCACGCGCCAAAACGTTAATTCGTATGTTACCCATTCGGTCTTCTGAAACTACGCTCCCTCAATTCCCGCCCCTTCGCTGCCGGCGACATGCGTGTCATCCTGAGTGAAGCAAAGGTTGTCATCCTGAGCGAAGCGAAGGACCTGCATTTGCTCGTTTTCAAAAAAATGCTTCAGATGCTTCGCTCCGCTCAGCATGACCGATGACCTTCAGGATGACAGCGCTCTTTCTCTTTCACACCCGCAGAGAAGGATTGGGTGAAATCTGGGGTCGAGGCACCTTCGAGGTCGGCGGCTGAACTTCGCAATCTGCCGCCTTCTGGAAGGGCAACGCCCAAGCAGTCCTATTTCATTCGGATTTCCCTCCTTCCTCTCCATCCGGAGTGGCGTCGTCGACGGAGTCAGTTTTCTTTTCTTCCGCAGCCGGCTCGGCGTCTTCGGGCGGAGAAGAGGCCTCGGCGGAATCCGCCGGAGCGGAGGTCTCGCCGGTCGTGTCCTCTTCCTCATCCTCTCCCGGCTCCTCGACAGGAGCGGGATGCTCTGGTTCCGGTTCTGCCACGGGCGCGCCTTCCGTGTCTTCCGCTTCTTGTACGGCGCCACCTTCCGCGGCGACTTCCGCTGCCCCTTCGGCACCGCCTTCCGTCACGCCTTCCGCGGGGGCTGCCTCAGCGGCAGGCTCGCCGCGATCCTGCTCGAAGTAATCCGTCACCACGCGCCGGATTTTCTCGACGGTCTTCTCGCCGATTCCCGGAATCTGGGTCAGTTCATCGGGAGTCATCTGGGCTAGCTGCTCGACGGTCTGAATGCCTTTCTCCTGCAATCTCTGCACCGTCTTGTCACCCAGGCCTTCGAGCTGCGAAATCGAGGCGCCGCGCAGCGCCATCGCCGCCATCTGCGATTCGATCTCCTGCCGCTTCTCTTCCTCGCTCTTGATATCGATATGCCACTCAAGCAGCTTGGCGGCCAGCCGCACGTTCTGCCCTTTCTTGCCGATGGCGAGCGACAACTGCGTGTCGTCCACAATGACCTCGAGGTGCTTCTGCTCGAGCTCCAGAATGGAGACGTGGTTGATCTTGGCGGGGCTCAGCGCGTTGGCCGCAAAAGTCAGCGGATCGTCGTTGAATTCGATGATGTCGATTTTTTCGCCGCGCAACTCCCGGATGATCGACTGGACCCGCATGCCCTTCATCCCCACGCAGGCGCCCACGCAATCCACGTCCGGGTCCTTCGAAAAGACGGCCACTTTCGTCCGGTCGCCGGCCTCGCGCGCGATGGCCTTGATCACCACGGTGCCGTCGTAAATCTCCGGAACTTCCATCTCGAACAGTTTCTGCACCAGCATGGCGTCGGCGCGCGAGACCACCACCTGCGGGCCTCGCGCCGCGCGGTCCACCTGCGTAATGACGGCGCGGATGCGGTCGCCGATCTGGTAGGTCTCGAGCCGCGACTGCTCCTTGCGCGGCATGCGCGCCTCGGTGCGGCCAAGATCGACAATCACGTCGGGGCCTTCCACACGCTTCACCGTGCAATTCACGAGCTCGCCCACGCGCTGGTTGTACTCCGCGTAAACCGTGTCGCGCTCCGCCTCCCGCACTTTCTGAAAGATCACTTGCTTCGCGGCCTGCGCTGCAATCCTGCCCAGCACATCCGTGGGCTTGGGAATTCGCACCTCGCCTTCCAAGGCCGCCTCGGGATCTATTTTCTGCGCCTGTTGCAGGGTGATTTCGTGATCCGCATCCTGGACTTCCGCCACAACTTTCTTGACGGCATAAACCTCAACCTGCCCGGTCGCCTTGTTGAAATGCGACTGCAGATCCTCCGCGGACTTGTAATACTTGCGCGTCGCCACCAGGACCGCGTCCTCGACAGCCGCCACGATAATCTGCGAGTCGATGCCTTTCTCGCGGCTTAACTGGTCAATGGTCTGGAACAAAAGACTTGTCGTCACCGGAGTCCTTTCGGAGTCGAGAGAGCAGTTGAAAGTCGAAAGTCGAGAGTCGAAAGTAAACTGAATTCTTCGTTCGCCTCTCGACTTTCAACTCTCCACTCTTGACTGCCTTTCAGAGTCAAAAGTCAACGGCGTACTCCTTTCGACTTTCAACTCTCGACTCTCGACTGCCCTTCAAATTTCTACCACGAGCCGGGCTTTTTGAATGTTGGAGAATTCGAGTTCCTTGAGGCCAGCGTCTCCCAAGTCCAGCCGAACACGACCCGCTTCAAAGCCCGCCAGGCGTCCTTCCAAAACCTTCTGATCGTCCACCGGCTCGCGCACCACCACCCGCGCCTTGCGCCCCGCAAAATGCTCAAACTCGCTGGGCTTGACGAGTTCCCGGTCAAGCCCCGGGGAGGACACCTCCAGGGTGTAGCGGCCGGGAAAAGGATCCTCAACATCCAGCATGGCGCTCAACTGTTCGCTTACCAGCGCACAGTCGGCGTGAGAGACTCCTTCCGGCTTGTCGATGTAAACTCGCAGCAGGCGCGTTCCGCCGCCGCCCTTGAGCTCCACATCAACCAGCGCCAGCCCCTCTGAGACCGCGACCCGCCGGGCCATCTCCGTGATCTTCTCGAGGTCAACCTGCATCGCCGAACCGTTTGCAGTCCTGTACCGTTGCGAATCCGGCGGGGGAACACCCCGACAAGACTCACGACTAACAAAAAAAGTGGGCTTTCGCCCACTTGGTGCGTTCGCCACGATTAGTATAGCCTTGCCGCCTGACAAAAAGCAAGGCGATAGGATACCGGCGCTACCAGGTAAATCGGGACACTACCAGAAATCGGGTAGTGTGTCAGTTTGAAATGGATGCGACTTTATCGGGCCGCGGAAAAAGGGCATCTCTCATTCCGAGCCCTTCCCTGTCATCCTGGGCGCAGCGAAGGATCTGCATTTGTTGTTTTCAAGGAGATCCTGCAGATCCTTCGCCCTGCCCAGGATGACAGCCCCCCGCAAAACAGGGCTCGACTTGAGGTACAATCACTCCCGTGATTCGCCCCAAGCTCGGACAACATTTCCTGCAAGATCAGGGGTTCCGGCAGCGCATCGTGGAGGCCCTGCCGGTGGGGCGAGACGACCTGGTCTGCGAGATCGGCGCGGGGCGGGGTGCGATGACTGGCCTTCTCGCCGCACGCGCCCGGCAGGTGGTAGCGCTCGAGATCGACGCCGACCTCGCTCGCACGCTGCGACACGAATACACTGATAAGCCCAACGTCGAAGTCCTCGAAGCCGACATCCTCAAGGCCGACATGCCTGGCCTCTGCCGCCGGTTCCAGCGGGAAAGCTGCTATGTCTTTGGGAACCTGCCCTACTACATCACTTCGCCAATCCTCCACCATCTCCTCGATCAAGCCGGCTCGATCAAAGGCATGGCGTTAGTCGTACAGCGCGAAGTGGCGGAACGCCTCACTGCCCTGCCCGGCTCGCGATCCTACGGTTATTTGACCGTCTTGACGCACCTCGCGACCAAAACCCGCCTCGAGTTTGTTATTCCCCCCGGCGCATTTTCGCCTCCCCCCAAGGTCGATTCCGCCCTGGTCACGTTCGAGATGGGGAACGACCGCCTTCCGCCGGGAGAGCGCAAGGCATTGCTCGGGTTCGTCAAGCTCTGTTTTGCACACAAGCGGAAGAATCTGCTCAACAACCTGCAGGCGGTTTATGCGCGACGCCGGGTGGAAGCTGAGCTGGCGGCTGTCGGACTGCTCCCTACGATTCGCGCCGAACAACTGCCGTATCAGGAGTTTGCAAAACTCCGAGAGCGGCTGCGCGAGCGTCCCGAGTCAGAAGATCGGTAAAGAAGTCAGTCACGGCGCGTAGAGGCAACTTTTGTGGTTGCCCTGGGGCGGCCACTAGAGTCTCGGTGAGAACTCGCCCATCATGTCATCCTGAGCGCAGCGAAGGATCCCCGCAGTTTGTCGCAGCTACTAAAATTAAGGAACTGCCGGGATCCTTCGTCGCGCTCGGCTCCTCAGGATGCCATGCCAGCCGGGTTCTCACACAGGCTCCACAAGGGCCGCGCCTACGACGCGATTCTTTCGGACTTTCTGAACCGTGGGATGAGAGGTAGGCCCACGCGCCACCCGTCCTCCCAAGGGCAGCGCCTCATTGGTTCGGTCCCGCAGCACCGGAAGGGGGGGCATCCAGAGCGACACAATGTCCCAAAACTAAGCTAGGCCCCTCTCCGGCCCATTAAAGGGCAAATCCCGAAGGTTCCCTCGCGAGACCCGCCAAAACCGCGCATTTCGCAAACCGGAGGCTGTCAGGTATCACCTAAGCCCCGAGGGCGGCTAATTTTGGCTTGTAGAGCGACTGGAGGCCATTCTACGCGGCTACGCGGTTCCAAATCAGGGGTTGGTTGGTGGCAAGCTGGCGACAAATTGTCTTACTGCGGCCTCGTATTGCTCCCTGTCCAGGTTGAACGCTTCACCATGCCGCTGCCCGGGCAGAACGATCAAGGCTTTGCGTGAACTGATCGCGTGGGCGAAAAGGTCTTGCGCAATCGAGGGCGGCATGCGGCGGTCATTCGCGAGCGCCACGAAAAGAATGGGACGGTCGCCGATGCGGGTCACGGCTTTCACGAGGTCGAATTCGGAGGGCCGAAAGCCTCCGCGCCAAGCCAGCAGGTAGAGAACTTCGTCGGCGATGGGAAAGGTGGGAAGATGAAAAAACAGCCGCCAGTGGTGTCTCACCGTGTCGCTCAGAGACAAGAACGAACTGTCGGAAATCACGGCGGCAATGTCCGGCGACTCCGCCGCGGCCATCAGGGCCGCCGCCGCGCCCATGGAGACGCCCCAGACGATCACGGGGCGCTTCGCCCGGCGCTGCTCGAGCGCATAGCGGACGGCGCCGATCACGTCGAAGCGCTCCCGGTACCCCAGGGTTGTCACCTCGCCCCCGCTCGAACCCTGATGGCGAAAATCAAACAGCAATCCGTCGTAGCCTAGTTCGTGTCCGAAGGCCGCCATGGGAAGCATCTCGATGCGGGTGCGGTTCAGACCGTGGCAGTAAACCATGGTGCCGCGCGGTTCGCCCTGCGCCGGAACATACCAGCCCTTAAGTTGAATGCCGTCGTTCGAACGGAATTCCACCCAATCGAACTGCATGCCATACGAGATCGGTGTCTTCCCGTCGTTCGGGTCGGGGTAGTGAAAGCGGCCCCTGGTCCCGAGGTTCGAGAAGAACCACGGAACAAAGAGGAAAAGGAAACCGGCGACCAGCGCAGCGAGAATGAGGATCACATTTCTAATGATCTGCCAGATTCTTCGTTTCGTCACCACGCAAGCCTCCTGGGAGGACGAGTGGGCAGTAGGCGGTCGGCAGTGGGCAGTCGGCGGTCGGCAGTGGGCAGTAGGCGGTCGGCAGTGGGCAGTAGGCGGTCGGCAGAAGGCAGTGGGCAGTAGGCAGTCGGCGGTCGGCAGTAGGCAGTCGCCGCTAGACGTGCTTTGTCATCCTGAGCGAAGCGAAGGACCTGCAGTTAGTCCTGGAATTCGACTGCCTGCAAACAACTGCAGAGATCCTTCGCTCCGCTCAGGATGACACGGTTCGCGGTTCCTCAAAAAAACTCGACGTGATAAAAGCGCCAACGAGGGAAGATGTGCCTTCTGCCTTCTGCCTTCTGCCTTCTGCCTTCTGCCTTCTGCCTTCTGCCTTCTGCCGACCGCCGACTGCCTTCTGCCTTCTGCCTTCTGCCTTCTGCCTTCTGCCGACCGCCGACTGCCTTCTGCCTTCTGCCTTCTGTCTTCTGCCGACCGCCTACTGCCGACTGCCGACAGCCTACTGCCGACAGCCTACTGCCGACCGCCTACTGCCCACTGCCGACTGCCGACCGCCTACTGCCCACTGCCGACTGCCTACTGCCTTAAACCCGCTCCGCCACGGGCTGCGGTTCGACGATGTGCGTAAACAGGAGCAGAGCAACCACCGCGGTCATGGCGGCGCAGAGCGTGGTGACCGCGGCGTAACCGTGGCGCTCATAGAGAAATCCGCCCAGGACGGCGGCTGTGCCGATGCCGGTCTGGGAGAATATATTCCTCAAAGCGATAAAGGCGCCGCGCTGGGTCGAAGGCACGAGTTCCGTGATCAGCGCCGTCAAAGGACCTTGCCGGAACGCGGCTCCGATGCTGGCGACGGAGAACACGGCCAGCAGCCAGAATCCCCATGAGAAGAGGGGAATCGACGCCACGGCCAACGCCAGAACGGCGTTGCTGGCGATTGAAACAGAGCGTTTGCCGAACCTGTCGGAGACGATACCGCCCGCCGGCGCGCTGCCCAGCGCCGCCAAGCCACCCAGCATGAAAACCCATCCGATCGTCCGGGTGGTGAGGCCGAATTGCCCGTTCAGCCACTGGCCTACGTAAGTAAGGAATCCGACCAGTCCTCCCGACACGAGGAAGGCGATGCCCAAGGCCGCCGCGGTATCCCTCCGGACGAGAAACGAGCGGAACGCGCGTCCGGCCGCCCGCAGCTTGTCCGAGGAAGGCTCGGAACTTAACTTATCCTTGGGCAGGCCCAGTGAAAATGCCCCTACAACCAGGGCCAGAATCGCGAAAAAGAGGAAGGAGCGGCGCCAGCCCCAGCGGTCCGCTATTTGCGCCGCCAGCGGCACGCCCAGGATGGGCGCGGCGAAGTAAGCCGCCGAGATCATTCCCAGCGCCCGGCCCCGAACCCGGTACTCGAACCAGTCAGCCGCGTAGGTAACGGAGCACGTGGAGAGCATGCCCGCCGCGAAGCCCGTCAGTCCGCGCGCCGCGAGAAGCGCATTAAAGGTAGCGGTGCGGGAAGCGACCCAGGAGGAAAACGCAAACAGCAGCACGCCGATGAAAAGGAAACGGCGGCGGCCGTAGTGGTCGGAGAGGGTGCCGGAAACAAACGAGGCCAGCGCCGCCGCCAGGGAGTAGACCGCAACCAGCAGGCCCGCCATTCCGACGCTCACGTCGAGCGAGCCGAGCAGTGAAGGGAGAAGCGCGGCGATCATCTGATTGTCAGCCAGGCCGAGGAACAGCAGCAGGAATAAGTCGGCGATGACGAATGAATCCAAGCGCGCCTCAGAGTTCGCTGTTAAAAGTGGTGGAGATCCAGCTTGATGGCCGCCTTGTCGGACATGTCCACGACGGCCGCGGCCGCGATGCCGACCGCCACCACAATCGCGTCGCTGATTTCCTGCTTGGTCGCCCCCACCTCGAGCGCTTTCTTGAAGTGTCCTTCGAGGCAGCCCTCGCACTTGGCGATCAGGGAGCAGCCGATGGCAATCAGTTCCTTGGTCTTCAGGTCAAGGGCGGTCGGAGTGAAATAGCTTTCCTTGTAAAAGGTCAGATAGATGTTGCGAAATCGCGGCTCGATCATACTCATGGATTTCGGGGGTGCGACCACTGTAGGTCCGTCATTCGCCATTGCAGAGTCCTCGCGTGTTCGGGTTTAGTTAATCTAAGTTCCAGCGTGCTGCGGCAGAAGTTCTCTCCTAAGCGCGCCTTTTTTTCGGAGCCCCGTCAGGGGCGGCGTAGCGTAGCCCGGGGCGTAAGAAGCTGTGAGAGAATCAGCCGCCTGTCATCCTGAGCGCAGCGCAGGATCCCCGCAGTTTCCCGGGGTTCATTAACTTACGAACAACTGCAGAGAACCTTCGCTGCGCTCAGGATGACATGTTCCCGTTTTTTTCAGAGCTTCCTGCGCCGTGGGCTACGCTCTGCCGCCCGTTCCGCGGGCTCAATTCTTCAACGAACTTCTGACTCAAGACGCTATCTTCCGACTTCCGCCCCTTGACTCCCCTCAGGTTGCCACTTGAGCCGTTTCGGCGGCGGTGGTCTGACCGAAGGTGACCAATTCCGGAATTTCAATGCGGATTGCGGTTCCCTTTCCGGGCTCACTCTCAATTCTCATGGAATAGTCCTGGCCGTAAAGCACCTTCAAACGCTCATGGACATTACTGATGCCGATGCCGGACTCAAGGATGCCGGGCCGCCGCTCCTGGGGGATACCCACGCCGTCGTCAGCGACCTCGATCGACAACTGCCCTTTGCCGCGGGTAACGCGCAGGGTTATGGTGCCGCCCTCGATCTTGGGTCCGATTCCATGCCGGATGGCGTTCTCGATCAGGGGCTGGAGGATCATGCTGGGGATCATCACGTCCAGTGTTCCGGGTTCGATTTCTTTGCGGATTTGCAGCTTGTCCCGGCCGAATCGCACCACCTCGATATCCAGATAGTCGTCGATGAACTCCAATTCCTGTTTCAAGGGCACAAAGTGCAGCTGGATCTTCAAACGGCGGCGCAGAATATTGGACAGCTTCAAGAGCACGGACCGCGCCGTGTCCGGGTCAAATCGTATAAGCGACGATACGGTATTGAGCGTATTGAAGAGGAAATGGGGGTTGATCTGGCTGATGAGGGCGTCCACGCGGGCCTGAATGAGGGCTTTTTCCTGCTCCAGAAGCTTGCGTTCGATGCGCGTGTTGTTCCAGATGCGCACGGGTAGGCCCACAGCGATGAGCGTAGCGAGCACAATCAGAATTCGCACCCAGAGGTGCGGCGAATCCACGTAATAGAGATACTTGCCGTGGGTCATCCTCCCCACCACCATGCGGGCCACTTCCAGCAGAATGCACACGAAGGAAAAAAGCACCTGCCAGTCCAGCGCCGGGTGCTTGAAGCGCTGCTTGATGGAGCGGTAGAGGCTGAGGTCGATGAACCCCGAGAACTTCCAGATTTCCTCCTTATCCGGACAGACCCAGCGCGCCGTTCCCGCCGCCACGGCGTAAAACACGGCCAGGGGCGCGGCCCATAACTCGTGGCGAATCAAAACCGCCGGCAAGGAGACCATCATGCCCACCACCAAGCCCGCAATCGTTCCACCCAGCAGGCCGGCCAGCGCCGTAACCTCCAGGCTCAGGTCCGAAACGGGTAATGTTCCCGTCGGCCTGCCGAGGCTCGGATAGTTGGCAAGCAGGCGCGCCAGCACGCCCAACGTAAATGGCACGCCGAGAAAGGCTGCGAATTCGAGTTTCTCTTTGGGGGAACGCTCTTCGATGAAGATGAGCTGCCGGAATCTTCCGAACCGGGCGATGAAACCCGCCAGCAGGGAAATTACCGCCAGCTTGATCAGCAGAGCCACCAGCGTGGCTGCGGCGGAACTGTTGAGGTAAGGATTCATGGACTGTTGGAGGCGCCAACCGCCGCGCGATCTTCCCGCCAGGGCCGGCGCCAGGCCCATACGCGGTAACCCGAGCCTGCCGCCGTCCGCGATATGCTTCTCGCCGTTACTCTCGCAGGCCCGGAGGGCCGAAAGGTTGTGGCCCACGGCGAAAGCCGTGGGACGGCCGGCGCTGGTTGACGATCAAGCCCGCGTCAGCAGGCGACAGACTTCCTGCGCTCCGTCCTATATTTCTGTCGCCCCTATGGGGCTTACTCATGACGCTGATGCTTTATTCCATGGCTTTCGCCATGGCCCACATTCTGCCGCCGCAGCGCGGCTCTGATAGTCGCGGCTTTCTTAGGTTAACGCCTCCACGCACCTGGCCTGCCCCTACGCGCCGCCACCTACCAAGTGTACCACTTCCAGCCGGTCGCCAGGCTGGATCGGGGTCGCATCCCAACCCGTTCTGGGTACGATCTCGAGATTCCGTTCCACGGCCACGCGGTCGCGCGGCAGATTCAGCCATTCCAGCAAGGCTGCGAGCGTCAGACCCTCGGGCACCTCGCGAAGCTCACCATTCAGTTGCACTTTCACCACTTGCGTCTCCAAACTCTCGGGCCCAGCACCTGTCTCGGCGGGAAGCTTATGCAGCTTCAGAGAAAACATGGTACCGACCCGGGCTACCATGAGGCAAGAGAAAAGGTAATGGGCGGGTTGAGTCGTGACTCACTTTGAATGGGCAGGAATATCCTGGCCGCGGCGGCGGCATTATTTCGGCTTCTCTCCATCCACGTAAAGCGTTCCGTCCCTCCGGGCTTCGAGATCCAGCGCTGCGTCCCAGGAGCGCGCATGAACGTTCGAAAATCCACACTCGCCGATCAGCCCAACCAGGGTCTCTTCATCATACGAGTACTTGTGCTCGCCATCCTGCCGAAAGAAGTAGTTTACGCTGTGCATGGGCGTGGTGCACCACTTGGGATGATAGCGGTCGCGAACCGCCGACCACTCGTCGCGATCGCCTCGCATGTAATCCCGCATGCACAGCGCGGCGTTTGGGACCCCAACGCTCAAGCGGCCGCCCGGGACGAGGACTCGCAGGCACTCCCCCAGCAGGCGGGTACACTCCTGAAAATCCAGATGCTCGAGAAAATGCTCGCTGTAAACGAAGCTCACGCAGTTGTCGGGAAACGGGAGAGGTTCGCGAAGATCCAAACCCAGATCGGCGCCCGGGTCCAAGTCGATGTTGAGCCACCCTGGCTTCCGATTCGGCCCGCACCCCAGGTGAAGCTTGCAGGGCAGCTTGACCGCCGCCGCCTTCCTCACTCCCCGGCGGTGCATTCTCATTATTCGCCACTCCCGGGCAAACTTGCCTAGCCCGGCCCGAAAGGCACGGCTGGTCATATGTTCTATGAGATCACTGTGCATAGGGATGTAACCGGTTATTCGCGATTCTGGATTCCGGCGACTGTCGGCAGCATACACCCCGGCCGCTCCGGATGCAACCCTCGCGCCGCGCCGCTGCGATTCAGTAGCTTATACACGTGGGCTTACTGTCGCCGGAAGCGGTGGATGTGGTGCGGGCGTCCCGCCAGCAGTCGCGGGAGCCTCCCGCTTCCGGGCAGAGCCTGTGAGGTAAGGCTGGGGAGAAGCCCGAGCCTCTAACCCGCTCCCGCGCGGGCAGAGCCTGTTCTGAGCGAATGCCGGAGCCCCGCGGGCGAGACGCCCGCGCCACAATTTTCAGAGCGGAACGGGGAAAGCCAGGATCGCGCCGGGCAGAGAAAGAACTTGACACTTTCGCATCGCGCTTCGTATAGTAAATTGTTAGGCAGGGTTCAGGACATCCGCTGTAAGTGATTGCAATGACAAGCCCTTATTTGCCTTTGCTGATCCATTTCCTGATTATCGTCGCGGTAAGCGCGGCCATCCTGGGCTTGTCTGCGTGGGTGGGAGTTAAGCGCCCCTCGCAATCCAAGCTGAGCCCTTACGAGTGCGGAAGCCCCCCGGTGGGCGACGCCCGGGAGCGCTTTTCCGTCAGCTTCTACCTCGTGGCCATGCTCTTTATCCTCTTCGATGTGGAGGCTGTTTTCCTGTATCCCTGGGCAGTTATTTACAAGAGTCTGAAGTGGTTCGGCTTCTTTGAAATGCTCTTGTATATTGCCGTATTGTTGGCTGGGTACGTCTACATCTGGAAGAAGGGCGCCTTGGATTGGAGGCGCTAGCGATCGTTCGCGGCGCCCGTTCGCCTCGCTCTTTCGCGGTTCTGTCATTCTGAGCGGAGCGAAGAATCTGCAGTGTTTCGGCTGCGAACTGCAGATCCCTCGCGAAGTTTACCCTTGGCCACGCGGGTGGGCTCAGGATGACAGAGGCTAACGTCTCAGTGAGCGACGGCGGGCTCATGACCGCTCGGAACTGCAACCAGGCTCGAAGATTCCGGGCGCCGCATCTTAACCGTCAACGGGGCAAGCACTCGTCATGCCTTCAGACCTCGAATCCAACCTCACTCTCCAGAAGCTCAAAGAATTTGCAGCCCAACAACTTGAGGAGGTTCGGGAGTTTCGCGGCGAGTTGACGATCTACGTCCAACCCGGCGCGCTGATCCGCGTCTGCGAGTTCCTGCGGGACGAGCCCAGCCTCCGCTATATGTTCCTTTCCGACGTCACCGCCGTGGACCTCTACCCCAACGAGCCGCGTTTTGAGCTCGTCTATCATCTGCTGTCGCTTAAGAATGCTGAACGCCTTCGACTCAAGGTTCGCGCCGGCGGCGACGATCCGCGTGTAGACTCGCTGGTTCCTGTCTATCCGTCCGCCAACGCCTTCGAGCGCGAGGTGTTCGATCTTTTTGGAATACAGTTCGCAGGCCATCCCTACTTGCGAAGGATCCTGATGCCGGAGGACTGGGAAGGCTATCCGCTGCGCAAAGATTATCCTGTTGAGGGATATCGTTAAATGCCGGTAACGCTCGAGAAAATTCCGGGCCAGGAAGAGCGGGTCATCCTGAGTATGGGACCGCAGCACCCCTCGACGCACGGCGTCTTGCGCCTGGTGCTCGAACTCGACGGCGAGACGGTGGTGCGGGCCCTCTACGACATCGGCTACCTGCACACAGGCTTCGAGAAATCCTTCGAGGACAAGACCTACTCGCAGGGCATCACGCTGACCGACCGCATGGATTACTTGAACCCGCTCGGCAACAATCTGGGGTTTTGCCTTGCGATCGAGAAACTGCTCGACCTCGAGGTTCCGCCGCGCGCCCAGTGGATCCGCGTGCTGCTGACGGAACTCACTCGCATTCAAAGCCACCTGGTCTGGCTGGGAACTCACGCCATCGACCTGGGAGCCATGTCGGTCATGCTCTATTGCTTCCGGGAACGCGAAACCATCCTGCACATTTTCGAAATGGTTTCCGGCCAGCGCATGATGACCAGCTATTTTCGCGTGGGCGGCCTGGCCCTCGAGCCGCCCTTGGGCTGGCTGAAGCTGGTGAAAGAGTTTGTGAAAGCATTCCCCGCGCGCCTCGAGGAATACGAAGGCCTGCTGACCAAGAACCCGATTTGGCTGAAGCGCACCGTCGGCATCGGCAAACTTACGGGCGATGAAGCCCTCGCCTGGGGGCTTTCCGGCCCCTCGTTGCGCGGCTCGGGCGTGGATTGGGACATTCGAAAGAAGCAGCCGTACTCGAGCTACGACAAGTTCGATTTCGCGATTCCCACGCGGCCCGAGGGCGATGTTTACGCCCGTTACCTGGTGCGCGTGGAAGAGATTCGCCAGTCGCTCCGCATCGTGCAGCAAGCGCTGGACGGCATCCCGGAAGGGCCTATCAAGGCGAA
>Ga0335078_10003664_pt1 | contig 22857 bp, 19 predicted proteins | sample Lox_Sample_32_FD_206711 | JGI IMG/M metagenome (GOLD analysis project Ga0335078, IMG submission 206711) | Soil microbial communities from Loxahatchee National Wildlife Refuge, Florida, United States - Lox_Sample_3.2 | ecosystem: Environmental > Terrestrial > Soil > Wetlands | place: USA... | reverse complement strand
GCCGGCAACGCACTGACCCAGACCGACGGGAACGGGCACACGACGACCTACACCTACGACGCGCTCAGCCGCGTCGCGAGCGCGACCGACGCCGACGGGCACAGGACGACCTACGTCTATGACGGCGACGGGAATCTCGTAAAGGCCGTCGATCCCTCCGGCCGGACGACCACCTACGGCTATGACCTCGATGACCACGTCACGTCGCTCAGCTACACCGACGGCCTCACGGCGAACGTCACCGTGGCCTACGACGCCGGCGGGCGCCGGACGTCGATGACCGACGGGACCGGAACGACGACCTACACCTACGACCCCAGCGGGCACCTGCTGAGCGAGACCGACGGCGCCGGCAGGACCGTGGCCTACACCTACGACGGTGCGGGCAACGTCACCGCCGTCACGTACCCGAACGGTCAATCGGTCATCCGCGCGTACGACGCCGACGAGCAGCTCACGTCGGTGACCGACTGGCTCGGCAACACGACCAGCTTCAGCTACGACGGCGACGGAAACGCGGCCACCGAGGCGCTGCCCAACGGCATCACCGACAGTTCGACCTACGACGCCGCCGACCGCCTCACCGCGGTCACCGACAGCGCCGGCGCAGACACGCTGGCGAGCTTCTCCTACACGCGCGACGCGCTCGGTCAGATGACCAGCAGCACCGCTGCCGGGGCCGTGTCGGGCACGGACAACTACAGCTACGACGACCAGGGTCAACTCACGGGTGACAGTGGCGCCTCCTACACATACGACGGCGGCGGGAACCTGACGACCAACGCCGAGGGCCTGCCGCAGACGTTCGACGCCGCCGACGAACTGCAAAGCAGCGGGACACCGCCCGCGACGCCGACCCCGACGCCGACGCCGACCCCGACCCCGACCCCGACGCCGACGCCCTCGCCGGCGCCGACGACCACGACGACGACCACCACGACGACGGCGGGGCAGAGCGCGCTCAGGACGACGGTGAGCACGCGCCAGGCGGGTCAGCTCGTGGTCGCGTTCGTGTCGGCACAGGGTCACTCGCAGTCGAACAGCCGGCCGGTCACCAAGGGCCTCAACTGGGTGCTGGTGGCCCGGCGCGCGAGCCGCGGCGGCGAGATCAGCATCTGGCAGGCGAGGGCGGCGCGCGCGCTGCGCAGGGCCGTGGTCAGCACGCGACTCGCCAGGCCCAGCAGCCAGGCGCTCCTCAGCGTGGCCGCGTTCGCTCCGGGGACGAAGCTCGGCGCCGACGCGACCGCCGCCGGCGCGAAGGGCGCGCCGCTGCTCAAGCTCGGGGCACCCGCCGGCGCGGCGATCTGGTCCGTCGGCGAGGACGCCGCCAGCGGCGGGCCGCGCCGGGCCCTCCGAGGCAGCCGGATCGTCAAGCAGATCCTCAACGCCAAGGCCAACGAGGCCGTCTGGCTGCAGAACCAGGAGGTCGCCAGGGCGGCGACGGTCAAGGTCGGCGACCAGCGTCCCGCGTCGACGAGCTGGCTGCTCGGGGCGGTCGTCGTCAAGGGCAAGCACGCGGCCGCGGCCAACCGGCGACCCAACATCAGCGTCGCCGGCGCGGAAGCCACGAACGCGAGCTTTGGCTACAACGCCGAGGGCGACCGCACGAGCGTCACCAGCGGGGGCACGACCGTCCACCTGACCTACGACCAGGCGAACCGGCTGATCCAGTACGGAAGCGACGTCCGGTACGCCTACGACGGCGACGGCCTCAGGATGAGCAAGACCGTCGACGGGACCACGACCCGCTTCACCTGGGACGAGTCGGGGAGCCTCCCGATGCTGCTCGAGGACGCCGGCACGTACTACGTGTATGGCCTCAACGGACAGCCAATCGAGCAGATCACCGACGGCACCGCGACGTACCTGCTCGCCGACCAGCAGGGCAGCACGCGGCTGTTGACGGACAGCACCGGCAATGTAGTCGGCACGTACACCTACGACGCGTGGGGCAACGTCACCAGTCACACCGGATCGGCCACCACCAATCTCCAGTTCGACGGGCAGTACACCGACGCCGAGACCGGGTTCCAGTACCTCCGGGCCCGCTACTACGACCCGTCGACCGGGCAGTTCCTGACGGTCGATCCGGCGGTGATCGCCACCCAGGCGCCGTACGGCTACGCGGCGAACGGGCCAACCGACAACGCCGACCCGAGCGGTCAGTTCTGCCTGTCGTTCTCGTGCGTCACCCATGACATCGGCATCGCCGCCGGAGTGGTCGGGATCGCGGCCGGCGCGGTCGCTCTGTGCGCTGCCACCGCCTGCGCAGGCGACATCGCGGTCCTCGGCGGAGCGACGACGTTGACCGAGACGCTCGGATTCGCCGAGACGCTGAGCGAGGGCGCCGAGACGGTCGGGACTGTGAGCGAGTACGTCGGCGTGGGAGCGAACGGGCTCGAGGCGGTCGACAACTGTCAGGACGGCTTCACCGTCGAGTGCGACGCGTCATTGGGTGGACTCGCGCTCAGCGGCATCGGCGCGGGGATCGGGTCCGATATCCCGTGGGACTCGCTGAACTCGGTCGCATGGGAGGAGGGCGACAGAGTGTTCGACGAGGTCTTCGACCTCGAGGGCGAGAAGGCGCTCAAGGCCCTGTTCGAAGGCGACTACAACGCGGAATACTGCACGACGACGCCCTGATGGTGGAGCGAACCGTCGCCGCGGGCCCATAGAATCGTCACGTGGACAAGCGTCTTTTGTCCCGGTTTCGCGTCGCCGGCGCGACCCTGCTGCTGCTGTCCGCGGTGTGCTTCGCGCTCAACCTGCCGGTGATCGACAAGACGCCGTCGCAGATGAGCACGCTGCACGTCGCGCTGTCGGTGGTCTTCTGGGTGACGCTGATCGCGTTCTACGTCACGTTCTACGCCTTCCATCGCGCCAACCGGCCCTACAACTCCTACAGCGGCAACGGCCGGATCGGCTCCGCGCTCGTGGTCTTCGTGCTCGCGCTGGTGATCGGCTACCTGCAATTCCACGTCGAGTCGCATATGAACGCCTACGAGACGCTGGTCGTCACCGTTGCCTCGATCACCTACGGCGCGACGATCTTGATCGCGTGCTTCGTGTCGCTCGCGCGGCGCCGGTTCCGCAGTCCGTCCGAGAGCAGCTGAAGAGCAAGCGCACCGCGCCGGCGCAGTATGGGTGGTCGTCGATCTCGGATCGGCCCAGGTCGGCTGCGGAATCGCGCCGAACAGGGTGCTGGCCGACCTGTTCTCGACCAGGACCCCCTGCCCTCCCGGTACGGGAATCGGCTAACGGCCCGTCGACGGGGTCGTGATCGAACGCCGGCGGATCGCGCCGACGACGCTCGAGGCGACCGGGAGGATCGGCAGCAGGCACGCCTGGAGCGAGTGGTAGACGTCCGGCTTGCCGTACCAGGGGTGGACCTTGGGCCGGTTGGTCGGATCGAGCTGGGGATACCAGCCGCCGCGCTCGTGGTCGATCAGGTGGGTCGCGGCGTACTCCCAGAAGGTCCGGTACCAGCCCTCGTAGTCGGCGCGCCCGGTGAGCCGCAGCAGGTACGAGCTGGCGGCGATGCCTTCGGCGATCGGCCACCAGTAATGATCGGGGTTGGCGGGGGCGCCGTTCCAGCCGACCGTGTAGGCGAGCCCGCCGTGGCTGCGGTCCCATCCGACGTCGACGCCGCGACCGAACAGCGCCTCCGAGGCGTCCGCGAACCACTCGTCGAGGCGGTTCGTCGCCAGGCCGGCGCACACGACCAGCCGTGACCATTCGAGCGAGTGGCCGATCGTTGCCCCGTAGGGCCGGAACGGATCGTCGAGCCGCTCGCGGTTGTACTCGAGCATCGGCTGCCACGAGAGGTCGTAGTGCTCCGGGAGCAGCCAGCCATGGGCGCGGGCCTGGCCATCGATGAACCGGGCCGCCAGCCGGGCCGCGCGCTCGGCCAGATCGGGGCGCCGGCCGACCTCGGCGGCCGCGAGCAGGGCCTCGCACAGGTGCATGTTGCTGTTCGCGCCGCGGTACTCCTCGAGCATCCGCCACTCGCGGTCATACGCCTCGGTCGAGGCGGCGCCGTCCGCCTCTGACCAGAAGCGCTCGTCGATCACGGCGAGGGCGTCGTCGAACACGGCGGCGGCGGCGGCGTGGCCGGCGGCGGCGGCGCTCGCCGCCGCCAGCAGCACGTGGGCGTGGCCGTAGGCGGCCTTCGTCGTGTCGCCGGGCCCGTCGCGCCCGACCGCCTCGACGTAGCCGCCGGCCACCGGGTCGCGATGCTCGTCCCACAACGCGGTCAACCCCCGGTCGACGACGGCGCGGCAGCCCGGAATCCCGACCATCTCGCCGAGCGCGTACGAGTGCACGACCCTCGTCACCGTCAGCAGGTTCTGCCGGGGGATTGGCGACGGCGGGGATCCACCGGGGAGCGGCCGGCCGTCGTCGTCGAGCTCGACGAACCGGCCCGAGGCATCGACAGAAGCCCGGTAGAACGCGAGCAACCGCACGGCCTGATCGGTCGCCCACGCCTGGTGCTGCGCGGACTCGAGCCAGCTGCCCTCGCCCTGCCCAGCGGTGTCAGCTGCCGTCGTTGCCGATGCCTTGTTCATGTCGTTGCGCCGTTCCCGCGCGCGAGATCATCGCACAGAGGCCGCCTACTCAATTCGTCTTGACACGTCTCAGGGCCGGTGCTAGGTTGCCGTATGTCATCGTTGTCAGACATCGATGTCAGGCGTCCAAGCGGTTCGAAGTAAGGAGAGGGTGGTGAGCAACGTCGAGCAGGCGCCCGGCGAGAGCGCGACGCGGCCTGACCCGCCGCGCGTCGAGGTCCGGGATCTGACCAAGCGCTACGGAAGCTTGATCGCCCTCCGGGGCGTCAACATGGAACTGCGCTCCGGCGAGATCGTCGGGCTGGTGGGAGACAACGGGGCGGGCAAGTCGACGCTGGTCAACATCGTCGCCGGCGCGCTTCCGGCAACCTCCGGCACGGTCCTGGTCGACGGTCGCGAGGTCAGCTTCCGCACCCCGATCGACGCGCGCAAAGCCGGGATCGAGACCGTGTACCAGGACCTCGCGCTCGCCCCGGACCTGAGCATCTGGGCGAACATGTTCCTGGGCCGCGAGGAGGTGGTCGGGGGGCCGATGGGACGGCTCGGGTGGCTCGACCGCAAGGCGATGATGGTTCGCGCCGGCGGCGACCTGGACCGGACCAGAATCTCGATTCCGTCGGTCGCGGCGCGGGTCGGGCGGCTGTCCGGCGGCCAGCGCCAGGCGGTCGCGGTCGGCCGTGCGGTGGCCTGGGGCTCGCGGGTGGTGCTGTTGGACGAGCCAACAGCGGCGCTGGGGGTCGAACAGCAGGCGAAGGTCGGCGAGCTGATCAAGACCGTCGCGGCCAACAACCTCGCGGTGCTGCTGATCAGCCACAACCTCCCGCAGGTCTACGAGCTCTGCCATCGCGTCGTCGTCCTGTTCCGGGGCGAGGTCGTGGCCAACCTGCGGCCGAGCGAGGTCGACATCGACGACATCGTCGGGTGGATCACCGGCTCTGCGGTCGCCGCCCGCCGGCTGCACGGGTGAGAAGCGATGAGCGTCTCTGACGAAGCCCGAGAGGTGACCCCGGCCGAGGCGCCCCAGGGCGACGGCATTCCCGCGTTCCAGCGGTTCATGGAGCGGATCGGGAACTTCTGGACGCTCGGCGTGCTGATCCTGCTGATCGTCATCTTCGGGATCGCTGCGCCGTCGCTGTTCACGAAGGCGGCATGGCTCTCGACCTCGAGCTACGCCGTCGAGTACCTGATCCTCGCGGTCGGCCAGACGTTCGTGATCGTCACCGCCGGCATCGACCTCTCCGACGGCGCGACGCTCGGGTTCGCCGGAATGGCCGGGGCGCTGGCGATGGAGCACCTCGTGACCAGCCAGGCGTCGGGCGCCGTGACCGTCATCCTCGGGATAGCCGCGATGCTCGCCGCCGGGCTGCTGATCGGGGTCATCAACGGCCTCCTGATCACGAGATTGAAGCTTCCCCCGTTCATCGTGACACTCGGCACGCTGACCGCGGTCACCGGCTTCACCAATCTGCTCAACCACGGCACCGAGATCACGACGCTGCCGCCGTTCATCTCGAACCTCGGCACCGCGAGCATCCTGTCAGGGTGGCTGCCGGTCCCCGTCCTGATCGCGCTCGCGGTCGCGATCGTGTTCGGGTTCATCCTCGCCCGCACCCGATTCGGGCTGCGGACGTACGCGATCGGCTCCAACGAGGTCGGTGCTCGCCGCGCCGGGATCAGGGTCGACCGTCACCTGGTGATGGTGTACGCGATCTCCGGGTTGCTGGCCGGTCTCGCCGGCCTGCTGGTCACCGCGAACTTCTCCTCGGCGACGCCGCTCGCCGGTGCGAACGACGAGCTGTACGCGATCGCTTCGGTGGTGATCGGCGGTGCCAGCATCTTCGGTGGCCGCGGAACGATCTTCGGCACGTTCATCGGCACCGCGATCCTGTCGGTTCTGACGACCGGCCTCGTCCTCACCAACGTTGCGCCGTTCTGGCAGCAGGTGGCGATCGGGGTCGTGGTCATCGCCGCGGTGGCGATCGATCGTGTGCGCACACGAGTGGGCACGGACTAGTGGTGTCACACAGCGTCCATCTGGGGTCGAACCCAATGTCTCAATCAAAGGAGAGTGCAGTGCAAACGAAGTCAGTCACCAGGCCTGCGGTGAGGCGCAGAGCGCTGCTGCTGGGCATCGCCGTAGCATCGGCTCTGGCACTCGCCGCCTGCGGGAGCTCGAGCTCCTCATCGTCGTCCTCGTCCTCGAGCGCGGCGTCGTCGGGCGGGAGCTCGTCCTCGACGACGGCGTCGTCGTCGTCATCGTCGACCTCGCACAAGAACCTGACGATCGCGCTCGTCCCCGGGCTCACGGTCGACCCGTTCTACATCACCATGCACGCCGGCGCGGCCGCCGAGGCCAAGGCACTGGGGGTCAATCTGACCTGGCAGGGCGGAACCACGTTCAGCCCGACGGCGCAGCTGCCGGTTGTCAACGCGCTGCTGGCCAAGAACCCGAGCGCCCTGCTGATCGCCCCGACTGACGTCAACGCGCTCAAGGCCCCGATCCAGAAGTTCGTCAACGCGAACATTCCGGTGATCGCCGTCGACACGACGATCAACGACACCGGGTTGCTGACCGCCGCGATCACATCCAACAACACGCAGGGCGGTGCTGCCGCCGCCGACGCGATCGCCAAGCTCGCCCACGACAAGGGCGACGTCGCGGTCGACAACGTGAACCCTGGAATCTCCACCACCGACGCGCGCGCGGCCGGATTCATCGCCGAGATCAAGAAGTACCCCAATATGCACGTCGTCGCGACCGAGTACAACAACGACAGCGCGACGACGGCCGAGAGCCAGGTGCGCAACCTGATCCTCGCCCATCCGAACCTGGTCGGGGTGTTCGCGACCAACCTGTACGGCGCCCAGGGTGCCGGCTCGGCGATCGCCGCCACCGGCAAGACCGGCAAGGTGTTCGTCGGCGCGTATGACGCCGAGCCGGCGACCGTCGCCCTGCTGAAGAAGGGCGCGATCAACGTCCTGGTGATCCAGCAGCCCGCCGTCGAGGGCAAGGACGCGGTCCTGTACGCGTACGACAAGCTGACGGGCAAGTCGTCCCAGATCCCCAAGAACACGCTCGTGCCGAACGTCGTCGCGACCACCGCAACCGCGTCCGACCCGAACATCACGAAGTACTACTACGTGACCTCGTTCTCGGGCTGATCGAGACCTAGTCACAGCGGTCCGCAACGCACGCGCTCGGGAGTCAAGGTGCGACGCGGCTCAGCTGAACGGCAGCCGGGCGAGGGGCGATCCCTCGCCCGGCTCCCCCCGGCCGCGGTGATCGTCACCGGACCCCCGGCCTCGGGCAAGACCACGCTGGCGACCGCGCTCGCGGCCGCCCTGCGCTACGCGATCATGGACCTCGACACCGTCACCGGCCCGCTCACCCGTGCCGCGCTGAGCGCGGCGACGGGTGATGAGACCGCGATCGACTCGCCGGCGGGAACCGCGCTGCGGGGGCCGCGGTACGAAACGCTGATCGACCTCGCGGCCGCGAATCTCGCCGTCGGCGTCGGCGTCGTGATCGCCGCGCCGTTCACCGCGGAGCGGTCGTCGCCGGAGCGCTTCGAGGAGCTCACCCGCCGGCTCGGAGCCGGCGCCGCCCTCGTCTACGTCGACGCCCCGGAGCACGTGGTCCGCGGCCGTCTGGAGAACCGGAACGCCGCGCGTGACCGCGCCAAGCTGTCGCGTCCGCCCGCCGGCGCCACCCCGGCGCCACTCGTCCCCGCGGCGATCGTCGTCGACGGAACGCTCACCGTCGCGCAGCAGCTGGCGGAAGCACTCGACGCGCTCGGGCGTCAGGAGAAGCGTCAGGGCGGCAACCAGCCGGCGGCGCCATGCTGATCGTCAACCCAAACTTCACCATCGATCGGACGATCGCGCTCGACGTGATGGTCCCGGGCTCGGTCCACCGCACCGGACCGGCCGTAGCCACCCTCGGAGGCAAGGGCGTCAACGTTGCCCGCGTGGCGCGGGCGCTCGGCCGTCAGGGCGTGCTGGTCGGCTTCCTGCCGTCGACGAGCACGGCCCAGCTTGCGCTGCTGGCCGCCGGCGAGGGGGCCGAGCTCGCCGGCGTCCCGGTCGCCGGGACCGTCCGGGTGGCGTCGGTGTTCCACGAGCGATCGGGACGGGTGACGGTGTTCAACGAGCCCGGCCCGACCGTTCAGGAGGGCGACTGGAGCCGGCTGCTCGGTGAGGTCGAGCGGCTCGGCGCCGACCAGCAGACCGTCGTGTGCTCCGGCAGCCTGCCTCCTGGCTCGCCGGTCGACGGCTACGCTCGCGTCGTCGCCGCCGCCCGCCACGCGGGCCTGCGCAGCGTGGTCGACTCGACCGGCGAGGTTCTGGCCAGCGCGCTGACCGCGCACCCCGATGTCGTCAGCCCCAACCTCGCCGAAGCGGAGACGCTCGTGTTCGGCCCCTCGATCGAGGGTGTGGAGCCCGAGGGCGACCTGGTCGTCCAGCGGGCCACCGAATCCGCGCAGGGACTCGTGGCCCGCGGTGCCCGGCGCGCGGTCGTGAGCGCCGGCAGCCACGGGGCCGCGTTCAGCGACGGCACCGAGACCCGGTTCTGCCCCGCCCCCGAGGTCTCCGTGGTGAGCCCGATCGGCGCGGGTGACTCGCTCGTCGGCGGGCTCGTCCATGCCCTCGAGCAGGGTCAGTCGTTCGCAGACGCCGTCCGGTTCGCGCTGGCCGTGGCCTCTGCTTCGTGCGAGCAGCCGGTGGCCGGCGCCGTTGATGTGTCCAGAGCGCGGGAATTGGCGGCTGCATTCGGGTCACGCACACCATGAACACCAAGCCGACCATCCGCGATGTCGCCCGGGCGGCGGGCGTGAGCACCAAGACCGTCTCCAGGGTCACCAACGGCGACGACTATGTCGCCGCCGAGACGGCCGAGCGCGTGCGGCGAGCGATCGCGGAGCTCGGCTATCGCGCCAACCCGCTCGCTCGGTCGCTGCGCAAGGGCCGCGACGAGGCGGTCGCGATCATCGTCGAATCGATCAGCGACGTGTTCTTCTCGTTCATGGTCGATGCCGTCGAGAAGGTGGCTCGCGATGCCGGGCTGTTCCTGATCGTCGCGAGCGCGGGACGGACCGCGGACGAGGAGCGGGCGGTCGTCAACGGTCTGCTCAACCGCTCCGTCCGCGGGCTGATGATCGTGCCCTCGCACCTGGAGTACGGAGACGAGCACTTCCCGATCGGCCTCGGCGGCGTCCCCGTCGTGTTCGTCGACCGACCCCCGCACGGCCTTGCCGCCGATGCCGTGACGATCGACAACGAGGCGACCGCCCGTCACGCGGCCGAGCACCTGATCACCCACGGCCACCGGAGAATCGCCTTCGTCGGCACCGACCTCGACGAGACGCCGGTCAACCTGCGGCTGGCCGGGTACCGCCACGCCCTGACCGCGCACGGGCTCGAGTACGACCCGGGGCTCGTCAGCTGTCACCGCCACTGGATGTCCGCGGACGAGCCGCTGCTCGCGGAAGCGATGGCGCACCGCGACCCTCCCACCGCGGTCCTGTCCGGGAACACCGTCTCCTCGGTCGCGGTCGTCCGCGAGCTTCACCTGACCAAGCGCACCGACATCGCGGTCGTGAGCTTCGACGACTTCCCGATGGCCGACGCGCTCGAGCCCGCGATCACGGTCGCCCGCCAGGATCCGGTCCTGATGGGTCGCCGCGCGTTCGAACTGCTCCTGGAGCGGATCGAGGGCAAGCGGACCAGACCGCGCAAGGTCGTGCTGCCGACCACCTTCATCGAGCGGGGATCCGGCGAGATCCGTCCCGCGATCGATGCGAGCCCGCACCGCCGCCGTCAACGACCGGCGGTGGCGCGTTCCTAACGAACAAGGAGACCCGATGCCTGACACCCCATCCACGCACGCCCTCGACGGGCTTGCGCCGATCGCCGGCCCAGACGGCACGCTTGCGATCGTCGCCATCGATCAGCGGAACACGCTGCGCCGGATGCTGAGCGCCGAGAGCCGGCCGACCGACGCCGACACGATCTCCTCGTTCAAGGTCGACGTCGTCCAGGAGCTGAGCCCCGCCGCCACCGCGGTCCTGCTCGACCCCGAGTTCGGCGTGCCGGCAGTTCGCGATGCCGGGGCGATGGCATCCGGCTGTGCCACGCTCGTCGCGGTCGAGCCCGCCGAACGCGCCACCTGGCAGGGCGAGCCGCGCGCCGGCCGCGACCCGGAGCGGACGGCCGAGTGGGTCCGGGAGATCGGTGGCGACGGCGTCAAGCTGCTGGTCCAGATGCGCCCGGACCGGCCGCGGCGCGCCGGCGAGCCGGACCTGGTGGCAGAGGTCGTCGCCGTCGTCCAGGCCGTGGTCGACGACTGCGCCGCGGCGGGCCTCCCGTCGGTGATCGAGACGCTGCTGTACCCGCTGCCGGACGAGGACCCGCTGCCGCTGCGCCGTCGCGCCGAGCTGATCGCCGAGTCGGCCCGCATCCTGTCGGAGACCCGCCCCGACCTGCTGAAGCTCGAGTACCCCGGTGACGCCGGCGGATGCCGGGCCGTCGCCAACGCGGTCACGGTCCCATGGGCGATGCTGTCGGCGGGCATGCCCTTCGGTGCGTTCCTCGAGGCCGTCGTCACCTCATGCGAGGACGGGGGGGCCTGCGGGTTCATCGCCGGCCGCGTGTACTGGAAGGAAGCGGTGGCCCTCGACGGCGAGGCGCGCAGGGAGTTCCTGGCCACGACCGGCCGCAAGCGGCTCGAGCAGTCGGTGCAGGCGATGAGCGGCCGGGCCCGGCCCTGGTACGAGGCGGGAGCGTGACCGACGGCCCACCGCTGCTGGTCGGCGTCGACGTCGGCACGACCCGGGTCAAGGCCGGGGTGATCGGCCTCGACGGCGGCGAGCTGACCCGAGCGGCGGTGCCGACGGTGTGGCAGCGCCGGCCGACCGGCGCCGAGGCCCGGCCCGATGATTTCGTGCACGCGGTCCGCGACGTCCTCGCGAGCGCGCTCGCAACCGCCCCGCCCGGACAGATCGTCGGCGTGGGCATCACGAGCATGGCCGAGACCGCGGTCCTGGTCGGGCGAGACGGCCGCGCTCTCGGGCCCGCGGTCGCCTGGTACGACCGCCGTGCCGACGGCGACGTCGAGGAGATGGAGCGGGCCCTCACCCGCGAGGAGGTCGACCGGCAGACCGGGCTGGGCCTCGGTCCGATCCCGACGGTCGTGATGTTGCGGTGGTTGATGCGGGCCCATCCCGAGCTCCGCCGCGCGGTCAACGTGCTCAGCGTCGCCGAGTGGGTGGTTCACAGCCTCGGCGGCGCGATCGCGGCCGAGCCGTCGCTGGCGTCGAGGACCGGCGCGCTGGCGATCGACGGCCGGCAGTGGTGGCCAGACGTGATCGAGTGGGCCGGCCTGCCGCCGACGATCTTCCCCGCGCTCCTGCCGGCGGGAGCGAGTTGGGGGGCCGTTCGCGGCGGCGCCGGCGCGTTCGAGCGACTCGAAGGGGCCACGCTGACCGTGGCCGGTCACGATCACCTGGCCGCGGCGGTCGGGAGCGGCGTGACGACCGCGAGTCAGGTGATGGACTCGTGCGGCACCGCCGAGGCGCTCGTGCGCGCGATCCCGGCCGACGCCTCGCGCGACCCCGCGCAGGGACTCCCCCGGGGCATCGCCACCGGATGGCACGTGCTGCCAGACCACCACTGCCTGCTGGCCGGCCTCCCGCTCGGCATCGACCTCACCCCCCTGCTCGACCGGCTCGACGCCTCGCACCGGGGCGGCCGGGCATCGCTCGACGACGAGGCGCTGGCCGCGCTTGACGGACGACGCGCGGACGACCCCACCGCGGTCGCCGCGCGCCAGTGGCTCGCGGCACTCCAGGGCACCGTGTCACGCGCGTCCGCGTCGCTGCGAGCGCTCGAGGACCTCGGCGGCCCGATCGCGGAGCTGCGGATCAGCGGTGGCTGGGCCGCCAACCCGGTCCTGCGCCGGCTCAAGACCGACGCGTTCCCGAACACCGTCTATCCGCGGGTCGCCGAGGCCGGCGCGCGAGGTGCCGCGCTGCTCGCGGGGAAGGCCGCCGGCGTGTTCGCGTCGGTGGACGCGTTCCCGCCCGCGCCGCTGACCGACCGGCCCGCCACCGGGCCGGCCACCACCCCGGCACGCCCGCTTACGCTGTCAAACCAACCGAACGAGAGCCTCCTGCCATGACCATCGCGAACCTGCCCGCCTCCGACTCGACCTCGGCGTCCTCGGCGTCCTCGGCGTCCTCGGCGTCCTCGGCGTCCGCCGCCGGCAAGAGCTACCGGCTCGGGCGGATCTTCGCGCAGGACGGCCGCACGGTGATCCTCCCCGTCGACCATGGCACGATGCTCGGCCGGGTCGCCGGGCTCGAGGACCCGGTGGCGCTGATCCGCAGCTTCTTGGCGCTTCGGTGCGACGCGTTCCTGCTCGGACCCGGCGTCGCGGCCCGCACCGCGCCGCTGTTCGCGAGCCGTTCGGCGCCGGCGCGGCTGCTCACGATCGACACGTACTGGAGAGGCGACACCGGCGCCCACGTGCTGACGACCTCGCTAGAGCGGGCCGCCGCGCTCGGCGTCGACGCGGTCAAGGTGCTGATGCCCTGGGATGTGCCGCCCGAGGAGCGCGCGGCACGCTCGGAACTGATCGGCGCGGTCATCAGCGGCGCCGAGCCGCTCGGGCTGCCGGTGATGGTCGAGCCGATCTGCCTGTCCTCGCCGCGCCCGGCTGACGCGGTCGCGATCGAGGCCGACGGGTGCCGGATGGCCGCCGAGCTCGGCGCGGACATCATCAAGGTCATGTACCCCGACGACCCGGACCTGCTCGGCGCGTGGCGCTCCGAGCTCGGCGTCCCGCTCGTGATCCTCGGCGGACCGGCACAGGGCACCGCCGACGAGCTGTGCGCGATGGTCGAGCAGGCGATCGCCGCCGGCGCCCGCGGGATCACGATCGGCCGCCGCGTGTGGCAGCGCCCGCTCGACGAGGCGACCGAGCTGCTGACCCGGCTCGCCGAGATCGTCCACTCGGACTAGCTCCTCGGGAAGCGGCACGAGGTAAACGTTGTCATTCCCGGCGCCGCGTGCGGCTATGCTGGCGCCAGGCGAGTCGATCATGGAGGGCAACACCAACCACGGAAGCGCGGGGCGGGCGACGATGGTCGATGTCGCGCGCGCGGCCGGCGTGAGCCTCAAGACGGTCTCGCGCGTGATCAACGGCGAGCCGGGCGTCCGGCCTGCGACGACCGCACGGGTGCTCGAGGCCTCGACCGCGCTCCGCTACGAGCGCAACGACCTCGCCGCGAGCCTTCGTCACGGCGCACGCTCGTTCACGGTCGGTCTGGTGATCGAGGACGTGGCCAATCCGTTCTATTCCACGATCGCCCAGGCCGTGGAGGAGCGCGCGCGCGAGCGATCGAGCATGCTGATCACGGCCTCGGCGCGGGAGGACCCGGTGCGCGAGCGAGAGCTCGTGACCGCGCTGCTGCGCCGGCGGGTGGACGCGCTCCTGGTAGTGCCGACCGGTGACGATCACCGGTACATCCACGATGCCGGGTTCGACCGCAGGACCGTGTTCGTGGACCGGCCCCCCGCGAGGGCGAAGGCCGACACGGTGCTGGTCGAGAACGCCGCGGGCGCGCGGCGAGCCGTCGAGCATCTGCTCGCGCACGGTCACACCCGGATCGCGTTCGTCGGCGACGACGAACGCCTGTTCACCGCGCGCGAGCGGCTGGCCGGCTACCGCCGAGCGCTTGGCAAGGCCGGCCTCGACATCGACCCGATCCTGGTCTCGGTCGGGAACAGCACGTCGGCCGCGGCCAGGAAGGCGACCGCCGAACTGCTCGCGCTGCCTCGCGACCAGCGTCCGACGGCGATCCTGACCGGCAACAACCGCTCCACGGTGGGCGTTCTCCACGCGCTCGACGGGAAGCGCAACCGGGTCGCACTGGTCGGCTTCGACGACTTCGAGCTCGCCGACCTGCTCGGCGTCAGCGTCGTGCGGACCGATCCGTACCGGATCGGCCAGCTCGCCGCCGAGCTCGCGTTCGCCCGGATCGACGGTGACGAGCGCGCTCCACAGCGGATCGTCGTGCCGGCCCAGCTCGTGGCGCGCGGGTCAGGGGAGATCCCCGGCTGACCGGTTGTGCACTGGCCGGTCCACCGGTCCGACACAGAGACGACGGTTGAGCCTTGACACATGCGGCAAGCAGGCGTATAAGACCAGTGCTGCCGGAATGACAACGTTATCATCGGGCGGGCAGGGGAACGCCTAACTGTGCGCGCGGGCTACGGCCCGCGCGAGCGTTCGCCGGGCCGCCCGCACGGGAGGGAGGCTCTGGTGACAGGCAAGGGTTCACCGTGGCACAAGCGCTGCCTGCGGGTGGCGATCCTCAGCGGCGCGGCCGCTCTGATGGTCGGAGGGATAACGGCCGCGGCCGGCGCCTCGGCGCCCCGCATGCGGAACCCGGAGATGGCCGCACGGCCGACGACGAAGCTCCGGGTCTGCTTCGTGACCGCCTCGGGCCGGCTCAAGAACTGCCCGAAGCCGGTCCCCGCCTCGAGGCTCCCGGCGCTGGCGCGGAGCCACGTGACGGTCAGCGCGCCGGTTCAGCAGTCCACGCTCGCGCAGCTCGTCGACACGCGGACCTGGACGAGCGGCGGCGGCAACACGTTCCCCGGGGCCGAGGTTCCGTTCGGGATGGTGCAGTGGAGCCCCGACACGCTTCCGAACCGGAGCGCCGGCGGCGGCTACAACTACGGTGACACCACCCTCGACGGTTACAGCCTGACGCACATCTCGGGACCTGGGTGCGGGGCGGCCGGCGACGTGCCGATCCTGCCGATCACGGGCACGCTTCCCAGCGGCGACCCGAACAACGTCACGACGCCGTTCACCAACACGGGCGAGATCGCCCAGGCCGGCTACTACTCGGCCCAGAGCAACCAGCCCTCGACGATCACCTCGCAGTTCACCGCCACCGCCCACAGCTCGATGGGGCGGTTCACGTTCCCGCAGACCACCCAGGCGGGGTTCGTGATCAAGCTGATGGACAGCCAGAACGGCGACTTCGCCGACAGCGCCCAGGTCGTCGGCAACGACGAGGTTATGGGCTCGGTGGAGAGCGGCGACTTCTGCGGCGAGAGCAACAACGGTGGCCAGCCGCAGCAGTACACCGTCTACTTCGACATCACCTTCAACCACCCGTTCACCGCGTCGAAGGTGATCACCAATCCGGGCCAGGCCGACCCGGCCGCCGTGCTCGTGAACTTCGACACGACGAGCAACCCGGTGGTCAAGGCCAAGGTCGGGATCTCATACGTGAGCACCGCCAACGCGAAGCTCGACTGGCAGACCGAGAACCCGGGCTGGAACTTCCACACGGTCAAGTCCGCGGCCCAGCAGGAGTGGGACGCCCTGCTCGGCAAGATCCGGGTGTGGGGCGGCGCCGAAGCCCAGACCCAGGAGTTCTACAGCCTGCTGTACAAGGACCTCCTCCAGCCGAACATCACCAGCGACGTCAACGGGCAGTTCGAGGGATCGGACTTCCAGACCCACACGCTCGCGTCCGGCCAGCACGACCAGTACGGCGTCTACTCGGGGTGGGACACGTTCCACTCGCTGGCCGAGCTCCAGGCGATCCTCGACCCGAGCGCGGCGGGCGACCAGGCCCAGTCGCTGCTGAACTACTACGCCGAGAATGGGATCCTCCAGCAGTGGGGATACCTGCAGCTCGACAACTACGTGATGGTCGGTGACCCCGCTCAGTCGATCATCGCGGACTACTACGCGTTCGGAGCCGCAGGCTTCCACACGAGCGAAGCGCTGGCCGACATGCTCAAGCAGGCCACGACCGTCAACGACGTCCGTCCGGGCGAGGCGCTCGAGCAGAAGTACGGTTACCTCCCCGAGAACGGCAGCTACGGCTGCTGCAACCCGCACGGCTACGTGCCGACCTTGCTTGAGTACGACAGCGAGGACCTGGCGCTGTCGCACTTCGCGGCCGCCCTCGGCGATCGCAAGGACGCCGCGATGCTCGAGCAGCGGGCGAACAACTGGGAGAACGTGTTCGACCCCGCCGGCAACCTGCTGACGCCCCGTAACGAGGACGGCAGCTTCGTCGCCGGCATCACCCCGACCACCACCGGCCCCTACGTCGAGGGTGACGCGTACGAGTACCTTTGGAACACCCCGAACAACTACTCGACGCTGTTCTCGCTGCTCGGCGGCAAGGGCGCGGTGGTGCCCGCGCTGAGGCAGTACCTGTCACAGCCGAACGGCTTCGGGATGTTCGCGCAGCTCACCAACGAGTTCGACTTCGGCGAGCAGAACGCGCTCGACTACGCGGGCGACCCGGCGGGGACGCAGCAGGCGGTCAACCACACCCGCAGCACGATGTACCCGCCCGGGCCGAGCGGCCTGCAGAACAACGACGACCTCGGCGCCAACAGCTCGACGTTCCTGTGGGAGATGCTGGGGCTGTACCCGGAGAACTCGGGCAGCGACACGCTGGTGTTCGCGAGCCCGGGCTTCCCCCACGCCGCGGTCAGCCTCCCGAACGGCCGGGCGATCACGATCGACGCTCCGGGGGCATCGGCGAGCCGGTACTACGTCGACTCGCTGAGGCTGAACGGGCGGCCGTACAACCGGCTGTACGTCCCGTACTCGACGCTCAGCCGGGGCGCCTCGCTCGACTTCACGCTCGGTACCAAACCGACGACGTGGGGCAGCGCGCCGAAGGACGCGCCGCCGTCGTACACCGCGGGGATCCGCCCGTTCGTCGGCTTCCTCCCGGTCCAGACGGTCACGGTCGCGCCGGGTGCGAGCACGACGGTGCAGATCGGGGCACAGAACGCGACCGACAGCCGCCAGCGCGCGAGCGTCACCGTGAGCCCGCCGTCGCAGCTGACGATCAGTCCCACCCAGGGCCAGATCAATGTCCCGCCCGACGGCCGCTCGACGACGACCGTGACGCTTGGAGCGGCGTCCTCGACCCCGCAGAATTACTACTCGGTGCCGATCACGGTCGGCTCGCAGTCACTGACGCTGACCGTGCTGGTGGCGCAGCCGGGCAGCCTGCTGACCGCATTCAACAACGCGGGGATCTCGAGCGACACCGATCCGAGCGCTGCCGACTTCGACACCGACGGCAACAGCTACTCGGCGCAGGCGCTGGCCGGCCAGCGACTGAGTGCCGGTCAGAGCGCCACCGTCGACGGCGTGACGTTCACCTGGCCCCAGCCCGCGCCGGGGTTCCCCGACAACGCCGTGGCCAGCGGTCAGGAGATCACGGTGAACGCTCCCGCCGGAACCCAGAAGCTGGGCTTCCTCGGGTCGGCCACCAACGGCCCCAGCCAGGGTGTCGTCACGCTCAAGTACAGCGACGGCACCGAGGCGCGGTACTGGCTCGGCCTGAGCGACTGGACGCTGAACGCCGGCAACTCCAAGCCGTCGTACGGCAACCAGATCGTCGCGACCACGTCGTACCGCAACTGCGCCGGGTGCTCGGGCGGGCGCGACAGCGTCGCCACGAGCGTGTTCTACGCGGCGGTCCCGGTCGATCCGTCCAAGACCCTGTCGACCGTGACGCTGCCATCCGGAGCGACTCAGGGTGAGCTGCACATCTTCGCGGTCGGAACCTCCACCCAGCCGCTCGGCCCACCGGTGGCGCTGTCGCTGAGCCCGCGGACGGCAGCGGCCGGGCAGCAGGTCACGATCAACGGGTCGGGCTTCGGCGCAACGCAGGGCTCCGGCGCGGTGACGCTCACCGACGACGGCACGACGTGGGGAGGCGCCAGCAACTCGAACACGCTGACGATCGACAGCTGGAGCGACACCTCGATCACGTTCACGGTGCCGACGCCGAGCGGCGGTGGCAACGCGGTGCACGTCGATCCGGGCTCGGACGCCGCGGTGACCGTCGCCGACGCGGCCGGCAACTCGTCCGACGCCGCGGACCTGCAGATCACCCCCACGTCCAACCCGGCCGACTACTACGACAACATGGGCATCTCGCCCGACGACAACCAGGCGTGCGCGAACTTCGACGGCGTCGGCTTCAGCTACTCGGCGAACGCGCTCGCGCAGCAGGGGCTGTCACCCGGCGCCACCGTCAACGCCGACGGGCTGACGTTCACCTGGCCGAACGCGCCGGCGTGCTCGATGGACAACATCCTCGCGGCCGGGCAGACGATGCTCGTGCAGGGCCCGTCCGGGGCGAAGACGCTCGGCCTGCTGGGCGCCTCGACCGACGGCGGCTCGCAGGGGTCGGTCACGATCAACTACACCGACGGCACCTCGACGACCCAGCCCGTGTCGTTCAACGACTGGGCCTCGTCGCCCTCGAGCCCCGACACGGCCGTCGCCACGATGTCGTACCGCAATTCGATCGGCGGCTCGTCGCAGACGATCACGATGTACGTGTTCGCCACGACGGTGCCGGTCGACCCGTCGAAGACGGTCGCGTCGGTCACCTTGCCCGACGTGAGCAACACGGTCTCGAACGGCACGACCGCGATGCACATATTCGCGCTGAGCCTCGGCTGAGGCTCATCCGCCCCGGGGGGCGCTGCTTGCCCAGCGCCCCCCAAAGATGGGGCGAACCCCTCATGACGCGTCGATCCCGCGGCCATAGCCTCACCGACGGTCAACGATCCAAGGAGGCGATGACGATGGCGAAGGTGTCCGAGCAGAGCGCCGGCCCCGGGACACATCCCGGTGCAGAACGCCGCCCGGAAGCGAGTTCGTGCAGTTCATCCCGACCAAGGAGCCGCGCGCGACCCAGGCGGTGATGAGGGCCAACGCCGAGGCCATGCACGCGAACGCCGAGGCGGTCCAAGCCGGCTGAGATGGCCCTGTCGGTAGAAGCTCACGCGGCGGCTTCGGCCGCCGCGAACTCCTCCTCGGGGAGCACTGACGTATGCCCGGTCCGTATGCTGAGCCACGAGCGGACCCTACTTCCAGCGGGCGGGAGGTAAACGCTTCGGTTCCGTAACGAATTCGATGCAGGCACAACCAACAGTAAGCGGTTCACACACGAGCGGAGACAGGAGCCCGCCATGCCAAATCCATCGATCGATTACACGTGCGCCCATTGCGGCGCCAGCCTGACGTACCGGCTTGTACCCGAGGTCGCGCCCGACCCCGGCGCGAGCGTCGCGCCGCAACAGACTCCGTCGATTGACCTGAGCTGCTCGAAGTGCGGTGGCAGCCAGAGGTACAAGATCGTGCCGGACAGCGTGCACGCGGCCTAGTCCCGGCTGGGGGAGCGCCTCACGGCGCTCCCGCTGGCGCTCCCGCCCGGCTGGGGGAGCGCCTCACGGCGCTCCCGCCGGCACCCGGCTGAGCAGCTCCGCCAGTGCGAAGTGGAACGCCTCGGAGAACGTCGGAAACGGCTGAATCGTGTCGTTCAGGACGTCGAGTGGCACACGCGCCCGGATCGCGGTCGTGGCCTGCTGCATCCACTCTCCGGCCTCGGGCCCCAACCCGTAGGCGCCGGTCAGCACCTCGCCGTCGGACACGAGCGTCAGGAACCCGGGCCGCTCGTCCCACGCACGGAGATACGTGGCGGTCTTGGGTACGACCGAGAGCGAGACCGTCGCGGTGACCGCGCCCTCGGAATCGCCCACGGAAGCAGCCTGCGGATGGGTGAACACGACCCGCGGAACCGCGCTGTAGTCGGCGACCCGGCGCTCGCCGAGGATGTTCGCGGCGGCGATCCGGCCCTGATACTTCCCGACGTACGTGAGCGGCCAGATCCCGGTCACGTCGCCGATCGCCCACACGCCCGGACCGGCGCTCATGCGCTCGTCGACCGGAATGCCGCGACGCGTGGCCTCGATCCCGACCGTCTCGAGACCGAGATCGGAGACGCGCGGTCGCCGCCCGGTGGCCAGTAGCAGCCGCTCGCCCCGGAGCGTGCTCCCGTCGTCGAGCCTCACCGCGTACCCCGAGCCGTCGCGACCGACCGAGGCCGCCCGTCGCCCAAGGTGCACCCGCAGGCGATCACCGCCGATCGCGTCGGCCAAGGCGTCGCCGAGGGCTCGCGGCTCGCGCGGCAGGATGTGGTCCATGCCCTCCACGAGGTCGACGGTCGATCCGAACGCCGCGAACGCCTGCGCGAGCTCGACCCCGACCGGGCCCCCTCCGAGGATCACGATGCTCCGCGGCACCGCCCGCGCCGCGGTCGCCTCGCGGTTGGTCCAGACGCCGTCGAGCCGATCAAGGCCCGGAATCGGCGGAATGATCGCCTCGGAGCCTGTCGCGATCACGATCTCGCGCGCGGTGTGGCGCCGCCCGCCGGCGTCGACCGCGCCCGGACCGGCGACCGTACCGCGGCCGCGGATCAGCTCGATCCCGGTGGCGGCCAGCCATCGCCCTTGGCCGGCGTCGTCGTAGTCGGACACCATGTAGTCCCGCCAGGCGAGCGCCGCGGCTGCGTCGGGCCCGCCGCGAACGGCTTCCGCCGCGCCGGGGGCCGCCAGCGCAGCGGCGACCGCCTCACCGGGCCGGAGCAACGTCTTGGATGGAATGCAGGCGTAGTAGGAGCATTCGCCGCCGACCAGCGCTCGCTCAACCAGCGCGACCGCGAGCCCGCCGGCGGCGAGCGCGCCGGCGCAATGCTCGCCGGCGGCGCCGCCGCCCAGCACGATCACGTCGTATTCGGTGCTCATCTGTCAGACCTCCGTTCCGGTGCAACCACTATTCGAGTTCGTCCGCGCCGAGAGCGAGCCGGTCGACCAGCCAGCGCGACTGCCACGCCCGCTCGGCGTCGTAGCCGTCGCGGCCGTCGAGCCGCTCCGCGGCGTGAGCGGCGATGTAGGCGCTGGTCGGCGCCGCGCCGGTGAGGGCGCGCACGGCGCCGTCGCCGGCGATCGTCAGGCTCACGCGCGCGTCGACCACCTCCTCGGCGAGGCCGCGGGCGACGCCGAGCACGTCGTCGAGAGTCGCGCACGCAGCGAGCGTCACCGCGTCGGAGGGATGGCGCGTCAGCTTCAGCCTCCGCACCGCATGGTCGCGCGCCCGCCAGGCGCACGCGTCGGCGAATTCGCGCGCGGCCACGGTCGTCCACCGCTCGACGCGCCGGATGAGACCCCCGGCGGGTGCGACGAGCTTGTGGCCGGCGACCCGTACCTCGCCCGCCAGCTCGACCTCCCACAGCTCGTCGGCCAGCCACCACGGCAGGTCCCGCGGCCGGCAGGCATGCACCCCACGCCGGCAGCGGTCGGTCTCGGCGGCGGTCACCCACCCGCCCGGAGGCGGCCACGCGAATCCGCTGAACGGCCCGACCCGGCCGTGCCGCAGGAACTTGTAGGCGATCACGCTCGGTCTCTCCCCCTCGACGCCAGCGCGCTCAGGACCTCGGGCTCGGGCTCCCGGTGCGTCGGCTCCGTGCGCAGCTCCCCCAGAGCGGCGATCGTCGCCTGCATCTGCTCGAGGTAGGTGACGCACCAGTCGCACATGACGAGGTGCTCCTCGACCCGGTCGAGCGTAGGCGGCTCGAGCGCGTCCTCGAAGTAATCCGTGATCAGCTCGATGAACTGCCGGCAGGTGACTTCGTCGGGGTGCACGGAATGTGGGTTCGCGGGCGCGCCCGTCCGTTACAGACCGGCCTGGTCGACGTATTCCTCAAGCGCGGCGCGAAGGCGCGATCGCCCTCGGTGCAGCAGCACACGCTGGTTCTCGGGGCTCAGCCCGAGCATCGTGCACACCTCCTCGGCCGGCGCGCCGTCGACATCGCGCAGCGCGAGCACGTTTCGCTGGCGCTCGGGCAGTTGCGCCAGCGCGCCCTTCAGGTGCTCGCGCGCCTCGAGCGAGAGCAGGCGCCGCTCGGGCTTCTGCCACGGGCGCGGCGGAGTGGCCCAGTGACCCGGCCATGCCTCGTCGTCCTTCTGGAACCGGTCCGGACTGCATCCGTCCTCGCCGTACGCGTCGGACGACAGCGAGGACAACGGGAGCGAGCGGCGCTCGCGCGCGTGATGGCTGTGCGCCTGCCTGAGCAGGATCGAGAACATCCAGGTCAGCAGCGCCGAGCGGCCCTCGAAGCGATCGATCCCGCGGACGATCGCCAACCACGTCTCCTGCACGATCTCCTCGGCGACCGCATCGGAGTCGACGTAGCCCCGCGCCGTCCGCCACAGCACCTGGTGGTAGCGGTCGAACAGAGCGCGGAACGCCCGCTCGTCGCCGGCGCGCAGTGCCTCGGCCATCGCCCGGTCCTCGGCGGCGTCGGAGCCACGTGGAGCGAGAGCGGGTTCAGCTGCCATCGCGAGCCTCCGCCACCCGGTTGACGCTGATCAGCTCGAGGCCGAA